>Ga0265327_10000225_pt1 | contig 115061 bp, 93 predicted proteins | sample 41621metaG_FD_202089 | JGI IMG/M metagenome (GOLD analysis project Ga0265327, IMG submission 202089) | Rhizosphere microbial communities from Carex aquatilis grown in University of Washington, Seatle, WA, United States - 4-16-21 metaG | ecosystem: Host-associated > Plants > Roots > Rhizosphere... | reverse complement strand
TTCGATTGGCGGTATGTGTCGAGCGTTGAGCGTTTCGCGCAGTGGCTTTTACGAGTGGCAGCAGCGCGGTATTTCTGCGCGCCAGCAAAGCGATGCCGCGCTACTGCATCGTATTCGTGAAGTGGATAGCACGACGCAGGGCAACTACGGCGAGAAAAAACGGTGACAGATTTATTTTCGGATAGGTAAGGAGTGAATCATGCCAAGGATGGCGAGAGTGATTGTGCCGAATTGTCCGCATCACGTTGTTCAGCGCGGGCATAACCGTAAAGCAGTGTTTATAGGTAACCGGGATTATCGGTATTACCTGGAAAATCTGATCGAGGCGAAGCGGGAGCTATCGGTCAAGGTGTATGCATTATGCTTGATGACCAATCATGTGCATTTGATTGTAGAGCCGGGCGATGACGTTACATCGATTGGTTGCTTGATGAAGCGGTTGGCTGCGCGGCAAACGCGGTATGTCAATCGACTGGAGCGACGCACCGGCAGTTTGTGGGAGGGCCGCTATAAAGTTAGCCCGATTGAAACCGATCGCTATTTGTTGGCTTGCTGCCGTTATGTGGAGTTGAATCCTGTTAAGGCGAACATGGTATCGATGCCGGAAGAGTACGAGTGGTCGAGTTTTCGGTTGAAGCTGCGGGGCGATTGGCGCTGGCTGGATTGTGATCCTTGCTTTGCGGCGCTGGCGGCGAGGCAGGCCGAGCGTGTCGCAATCTATAGGCAGTTTGTGGCCGCAACAGCGCCGGACCCTGTTGAGCACGTGATCCAGCAGGCGATACAAAGAAATCAGTTAACGGGCAGCCATCGCTTCATCGATGAAATTGAAAAACGAATGGGTGTGCGTATTGAATTTCGTGGTATGGGAAGGCCTAAAAGGATACAAGCGGCGAAGAGCGATATCGGATAATGGTGGAAAATAAATCTGTCCCCGTTCTCAAGCGTCGTTGGATATGGGTTGGAGTGCTGTTCATCGTTGCGATCGGCGCCACCTATCTGTTGCTGAAAAAGCCAAAAGTGCAGGACCGTGTGGCTTATGGCGAGTACGTGATACCGCGCGCCGACATTTCCGATCAGCACTTTCAGCCGGTCAGGGTCGATCGCATCGATAATAATTTTCGCGACACGACGGTTTCGATCGTGTCGCAGGCGTTGGGTAATAAGCGGCTGTTCGTCAAGGTGCGCTCGATCGCGCCGGCGGCGCTGTTGAGTTTAAACGAAAGGATGGCGGAGCGATTGCGCGCATCGGCAAAGGAGCCGGCGCCTGTAAAAGGTACGGCTTTGTACCGGAGCGCCGATGGCGAGGACGAAGCCCGCAGTTTGTTATTTGCCGCCGCGCGGCAGCCGGACGATTTGCATACCGTTTGGTATCGCGGCAGCTGTACGCGCATTAACGAGAAATTTACGCAATGCAGCGTGTTCGGCGTTGCCGACGATTTGCAGTACGAGGTGATGTTGGACGTTTCTCAGCTGGATAAATTCGCCGCTGTCGAGGCCGAGGTTTTAGCATTGCTGAAAAGCTGGCAAACGGCGGATGACGCGGCGGCAGTGTTGCAATTTAAAGGCTGAGATTATGCCGCGAGGAATGATGATGAAAAAAAATAATGCCGGATTGTCGGCCTGCGTTTTGGTACTGGCTGCGATCGCGCTGCCGATAACGGCACAGGCGCTCGGTGTCGCTGCGACTATCGATCATTTGCAGCCGCTGGGATTGTCCGGCCAGACCGCAGCGCTGATTATCAAAGAACCGTTACAGACCGGTTGCCCGGCGGATGCCGAGCGACGCCTGACGCTGACGTTACCCGCGCCGGCCGCGCTGCAAGGCTGGCTGACGAGCATGCGCAAGGCACAGGAAAACCAGCAGAAGTTAACGCTGTTGATCGACGGCCAATGCGATGCGTTCGGCGCCGCGAAAGTCACGCAGATATTGAATCTGTAAATATCGACCATGGGACGATGAATGGCTATGAAGTTGGAAATATGCGCTAAATTGCGCCGCTGCTGCGTGCCGTTGTTATTCGTTGCTACGGTGTTGTGCAGCGTGCCGATACACGCGGCGATGACGGCTAACCAGCGCCTTATCGCCGCGCAGAGCGGCGTCGCCTATTTGATTTTTAAACAAAACGGCGACGGCAGTTGGGGCGTCGATAACGCCGAGCGTCTGCGTGCCACTAATCAAGCGTTATGGGCGCTGCAATCGTTTCAGGTCAGCGGCGTGCCGTTCGACCGTGCGCTGAATTGGGTCTACAACGCGCAGGCGCAAAGTCCGGATGCCACCGCGCGCCTGTTGCTGACCTTATCGCAGGCAAAAGTCGTGGCGCCGGTGGTAGCGGCTCAGCTCGATGCAATGAAATATACGATCGTGGCCAGCGGCCAAACGATTAAGCAGTGGGGCGCGCAACCTAATTTCATGCCGTCGGTACTCGACGATATTTATGCGCTCGAAGCGATTCTGCTAAAAAAGTACGCCGTCGATAGCGAAGTGCTGAATTACTGGGCGGTGTTGGCTTCGGCGCGCAATACCGCCGGCGGTACCGCAGGTTTCGGTTGGGGCTATGCGTTGTCCGGGCAATACAGCGCGGCCGGGGCGCGCGACTCCGCGATTATCCCCACAGCAGAAGCATTACTGGCGATGGATAAAATCGCTTCGGTTGGCAACAGCGCGAGTTATTGGGATAGCACGGCTGCCGATGCGGCGCTGAATTGGCTGGTCAGCAAGCAAAATACCGATGGCAGTTTTGGCGATGCCGGGCAAGGCGGCATTTTATCCACCGCGCTGGTCGCACAAACTATTGTACGTGCCAAGTATTGGGAGCCGGGTGCGCCGGCCGCGTGGCAGACGGCGCTCGACGGCGCGCTCGATTATTTAAAACTGCAACAGCAACCGAATGGCTCCTGGCTCAGCGATGTATTCACTTCCGCGGTCGCCACGCAAGCGATGCTGGCCGGTGTGTCGTTTCAAGCCGCCGATACCGACCACGACGGTTTGCCGGATTCGCTCGAATCGCTGTTGAGCTCTGGTCAATTGGGTTATCAGGTGTCGCTGAATCCGAATGCCGCAGACGCGTATTTACTGGAGCGTAGCAACGGCGAAAATTTTCGCGATATGCAATCCGGCTTGTCGATAACGATGGACTTTATCGTCGGTGCCTACGATTCGTATACGTTTAATTTCCCCTACGGGCAGATTGGCACCACCGCATCGGGCGCCTGGCCGCCGGGCATGGCTTTCAATGCGCAAACGCTGACACTATCGGGCGTGCCGAACAGCGTCGGTGTGTACTCGACCAGTTTTGCGCTCGACTATGGGCCCAATGTAAATAGAATTATTCCGGTTACCATTTATGTCGTGAATGGCAGCGATGATCTGGATGGCGATGGCATGTCGAACGCGTACGAGCACAAGTATTCAAATATACTTAACTCGTTGGTAGCCGATGACGGTGCGCTGGACTCCGACGGCGATGGCGTATCGAATCTTCAAGAGGCAATCTCTGGTACCGATCCGAACAATAACCAAAGTTATCCGGCCATAATTACCAGCGTTCCGTCCAAGCAGGCGCAGGTCGGTAGATTATATGAATATACCGTGACGACCAATGTCGCCAGTCCCACTCTCACTTCGACTATCAAGCCTACTGGCTCGACATGGAATAGCGGTAGTCGCAAGCTTTCCTGGACTCCGACATCGAGCCAGCTTGGGGACAATGCTGTAGCGTTTGACGTATCGGCCACAGGCCATCCAGGTACAACTCAATCATTTGTTATAAAAGTGACCGATGGCGCCGATGGCGATATCAATGGCGATGGCGTAACGGATATCGCCGATGTATATCTTCTCGAACAATATTTATTGGGCGCAGCGACGTTAACCGCCGAGCAAAAATTACATGCGGATGTCAGCTCTGTCGGCAGCGGCGCCAGCCCATTAATCGATATAGCCGATTTATACGCACTGCAATCGAAAATATTAAATAAGACGAATCCTTGATGTCGGATTTTTACGACATTTAAGTATATGGAGTGAAGAATGATTAATTTTGCAACTAATTTTTTTCGCGTATGGCTGCGAGCGCCTTTTCTTGTCGCATTGTCGATAATTTTTATGTCGCTGTCCGCATGCGTGCAGACAACATCGTTTCCCAGTAGCGCCAGAACCGGCGATACGATTGTATTGGGTGTGGGCGGTATTAACCGCAATGCGGGCGGCGAGCAGTTTTTGACGACTGACGATTTTCAGGAAATCAGCCTCACCGATTCCAGCCAGCATACTTTTATGCTGGGGGCCGATAATGTGTTTAAAGCTTTTCCCGGCTATCGGAGTGTGGTGAATAGACTCGCAATCGACGGTAGCGCACCTCTGATACCGTTCGATGGCGGTTGGTTTGTGGTGGTGTCGCTGACCGACCGTAACGGTGTGCCGCTTCCATTAGCGGCAGGTCCAGCGCATGTGAAAATTATTTCCAACAAGCTGGTCAATGGAACGCCTTTTGACCAAGATGGGGATCTAAATAACATTAATCTGGACATCCTGCCCGGTCAAGGCGGAGACGGCAGCAATAGTGCATTTAGAGATCAATTTCAAGCCTATATGGAGATGCCGGGTTTGGTAGTCCGCCCCAGCAATTTGACCAATATTTCATCGGTGGCGGGTTTGCAGTTAGTTATTAACTTTACGCAGACAAGTAGTTATCGCAGCGATATAAAACCTGCAGTGGTGCCGATGACACATAATCCTTATGTCCAGCTAGCGCAGCGCGTCGTCGATAATGGCGGTAATAGCAAAACGATGAATGTGTTGCTAACGACACAGAAGGAGTTCGCGGTGTTTGGGTCGCAGACTACCGAAACACCGCTTCTATCGGACCTCAATTTGAGCGTTATGTATTTCGATGCCGATGTCCGGAACGCTCCGGTGCCCCCGGAGCAACTATTGCAGGATTTTACGATCGATCTTGCCAAGAGCTATTACGTCGATAAGCTGGGGAATAAAATCACCACGATGGTGCCGACGCTATCGATTAAATGATATTTCTTTGCCCAGTATATGCGGTCGAACGGATTGTACGGCAAATGGCGCAGCATTCCTTTTTGGTTACATCGATTGGTGCGTGCGCTATTTGTTTAGATCACTGCCACCCATACCGCCGCGCATAAAATCCTTTCATGAATTGCGTCAGCGCCATATACGCGAATAACAGCGCAGCCAATAATGGGAAGTAGGCCAGCGGCAGCGATTGGAATTTAAAGTAACCGGCCAGCGGCCCCATCGGCAGGAAGATGCCGGCGGCCATGATGCACAGCGTCATGCCGATCAGCGGCCACGCCGCGTGACTTTGCAGGAACGGAATGCGGCGCGTGCGGATCATGTGCACGATCAATACTTGCGAGAGCAGGCCTTCGACAAACCAGCCGGATTGAAACAGCGTTTGCTGCTGCGGTGAGTTGGCGCCGAACACGAACCACATCAAACAAAAAGTCGCGATATCGAAGATCGAGCTGATCGGCCCGAAGAACACCATGAAGCGGCCGATCTCGCTCGGGTTCCAATGCTGCGGCATTTTCAGCAGTTCTTCGTCGACATTGTCGAACGGAATTGCTATCTGCGACATGTCGTACAGCAGGTTTTGCACCAGCAATTGTAGCGGCAGCATCGGCAGGAACGGCAGGAACGCGCTGGCGACCAGCACCGAGAACACATTGCCGAAGTTAGAGCTGGCGGTCATCTTGATGTACTTCAGCATATTGCTGAACGTGCGGCGACCTTCGAGCACGCCTTCCTCGAGTACCATCAAACTTTTTTCGAGCAGAATAATATCGGCGGCTTCCTTGGCGATATCGACGGCGGTATCGACCGAGATGCCGATATCGGCACTGCGCAGCGCTGGCGCGTCGTTGATGCCGTCGCCCATGAAACCGACCACGTGGCCGTTGTCGCGCAGCGCGTGCACGATGCGCTCTTTATGCGTGGGTGACAGTTTGGCGAACACATTGAATTGCTCGACCGCGATTGCCAGTTCCGCATCGCCCATTGCTTCGATATCGGCACCCGATTTCACGGTGGTGATTTCGAGGCCGACCTGGCGGCAAATTTTTGCGGTCACCAGTTCGTTGTCGCCGGTCAGAATTTTGATGGCGATACCGTGTTCTTTTAGCGCCTGCAGCGCCGGCGCGGTCGATTCTTTCGGCGGATCGAGAAAGGCGATGTAGCCGATCAATGTCAATGCGCTTTCGTCGGCGATACCGTAGGTCGACTGCGTGGGCGGCAGTTCCTTGGCGGCGACCGCGACCACGCGCAAACCTTCTTCATTCAACGAGCGCGTCACCGCGTGGATGCGCTGGAAGGTCTCGTCGTTGAGCGCTTCGGTGGCCGCGCCGTTGCGAATCTGCGTGCAGCAGTTGAGCATTTCCTCGACCGCGCCCTTGCAGATCAGCAAGTGATGATCGTCGCGTTCGGCCACCACCACCGACATGCGGCGGCGCTCGAAGTCGAACGGAATTTCATCGACCTTGAGGAAGTTTGCGCTGACGTCCAGTTCGCGATGAATTTCCACATGCTCCAGCACGGCGTGATCGAGCAGATTTTTCAGGCCGGTTTGGTAGTAGCTATTCAGGTAGGCGTATTCGAGTACGTCGTCGGACGAAATACCGAAAATATCGGTGTGGCGTTCGAGAAAAATTTTATCCTGCGTCAGCGTGCCGGTTTTGTCGGTGCACAGCACATCCATGGCGCCGAAGTTTTGAATCGCATCGAGGCGTTTGACGATGACTTTTTTGCGCGACAGCATCACCGCGCCTTTCGCCAGGGTCGAGGTGACGATCATCGGCAACATTTCCGGCGTCAGGCCGACGGCGATCGATAGCGCAAACAGAAAGGCTTCCAGCCAATCGTGTTTGGTGAAGCCATTGATCAATAACACTACCGGCACCATCACCAGCATAAAACGAATTAGCAACCAACTGACTTTGTTGACGCCGACCTGGAAGGCATTCGGTTGATTGTTGCTGCTGGTGACGCGCTCGGCCAGCGCGCCGAAATAAGTATGATTGCCGATGCCTATCACCACCGCAGTCGCCGCGCCGCTGACGACATTGGTGCCCATAAATAAAATATTGTCGAAATCGAGCGGGTTGGTGGCGTTGGCGTCGCGCAGCGCGGCGAATTTTTCGACCGGCAGCGATTCGCCGGTCATCGCCGCCTGGCCCATGAATAAATCCTTGGCGGTCAGCAGCCGGAGATCGGCGGGGATCATATCGCCGGCCGATAACACCACGATATCGCCCGGCACCAATTGTTGTATCGGCAGCTCGATGCGATCGAGCGGTTTCGCCGGCAGCTTGGCCGGCGCTACGGGGGCTAGGTGATTGGCCGCATTTGCCGGCGCGCTTTCCGCGAGTAGATCGCGGCGCAGTACCGTGGCGGTATTGCTGACCATTGCCTTGAGTTTTTCGGCGGCGCGATTCGAGCGCGATTCCTGCACGAAGCGCAGCAGCGTCGATAACGCCACCATGCTGGAGATCACCACGGCGGCGGTGGTGTCCTCGGTGAAATAGGAGATCAGCGCCAGGGTGGTCAGTAGTAGGTTGAATGGATTTTTGTAGCACAGCCACAAATGCAGCCACCAGGGCAGCGGCTTTTCGTGCTCGACTTCGTTGGGGCCGACGCGCGAGCGAATCGCTTGTGCTTCGTCGGTGCTCAGCCCATCGATATGCGAGTCGAGCTGCGTCAATAGGGTTTCGGTGTCGGTGAGCGCCGCCGTGCGCAATGTCTGCGCCAGGGTCGGCGGCACTTCGCGCGCGCCTTCGCTGCCGCGCAGCATGTCGAGAATAACGTGACGGCGGAAATGCCGGGTGGCATGGCGGGTGCGCAGAAAGGTAGCGAATAGGTGTTGCAGTACATTCATCGCGCACGTCCTTTATTCGCCATCGCGGCGCAAGGTTGCAGAGTATATGTTTGAGCGGAACGCAGACAGTGACGAAGTGGGCGAGTTCCCCCTCGTATTATTAAGCGCTCAATTTATTAGGTACCAACTTAAGTAGGACGGATCATCGATCCGCCGTTGCTGCTGCGAGTCGGCATGGCGGATCGATGATCCGCCCTACATAAAGGTGAAACTGGTTTTATCCCGTACTCGAAGCTTCTTTCGATGCACCGGCCACCGGTTCGTGCGCGAACGGTTTAGCGCTGCTGATCAACGACATAATGACGGCGGCGGTGTAGGGCAGCGATTGAATGATCATCGCGCAAATCCACAGGCGCACGTCGTTGGAGTCGGAGTCGGGCAGCAGCGCCACGCCGATCGCCGCGGCCCATAACAGCGCGGCGATGGTGAACTCTTCCGATACCAGCAACAGCGCGAACCACCACGATTCGCGATCCTTCAATTTCGGCGTGCGCAGAAACGGAATTTTTTGCGTGAAAATGCCGTACAGCATCGCCTTTGAAATCGTGTAGCTCAACGCCAGTCCGGCCAGCGCAGCCTGGAAGGTGGTGATCTGATCGGTGCCGACGCGCCGCCGATACACGTAATACAGTTTTGCCAGCTTAAAGAAAAATAATACCAGCGGCAGAATTGCGTAGACGGCCAGCGGCGGATCGATTTTTTTCGGCCATACGATCATCGCGGTAGACCACAGCAAGGCGCCGAAAGTGAAAAATAAATTCACGCCGTCGGCGATCCACGGCAGCCAGCCGGCGACGAAGTGATAGCGCTGGCCGAGCGTCAAGCGCGTCTCCGCGCCGAAGAATAGCGGCCCGGAATATTTGCGCATGATCTGCACCGCGCCGTAGGCCCAACGGAAGCGCTGCTTGCGGTAATCGATGAAGTTATCGGGGATCAGGCCCTTGCCGTAACTCTGCTCGATGTAGGCGGCTTCATAGCCATTGTGGAATACGCGCAGACCCAGCTCGGCATCTTCGGTGATGGTGTCCTCGCCCCAGCCACCGAGATTTTCCAGCACGCTTCTGCGCACCATGGTCATGGTGCCGTGCTGGATAATCGCATTGCGATCGTTGCGGGTGACCATGCCGATATGGAAGAAGCCTTTGTATTCGGCGTAACACATTTTTTTGAACAGCGTTTCGTCGCCGTCGTAATAATCCTGCGGCGCCTGCACGATGGCGATATTCGGATTTTGGAAATGCGGAATCAGATCGCGCAGCCAGTTCGGGTCGACCTGATAGTCGCTATCGATGACGGCGATAATTTCCGCGTCGACGACGGTATTGCGCAAGCCGAAGTTCAAGGCACCGCCCTTGAAGCCGGCCAGCGGCGCGACGTGGAAGAAGCGGAAGCGCGGATCGTGCATTTGCTCGCAGTAGGCCTCGACCGGTTTCCAGACCGCTTCGTCCTTGGTGTTGTTATCGATGATCAGCACTTCAAAATTGTCGTATTGCAAGCGCGCCAGCGCCTGTATCGTTTCGATGACCATTTCCGGCGGCTCGTTGTAACACGGCACGTGAATCGAAACCTTCGGATGAACGCCGTTATCCAACTCCGGCGCGGGCCCGAACGGCCGGCGGCGGCCGATCATCCACACGGCCTCGGCCCATTCGTGTGCCTCGACGAATAGCACGGTGGCGACGCCGATGGCGCTCAGCGACAAAATGACGCCGAGCACGATCGTCGCGGTGGACGCATACGGATCGAGCACCTGGTAGGCGATGTATACCAATAGCGAGGTGGTGATAAAGGCGATGATGGCGAGAAAGCTGATCGCGCGCTTGCGCATTTTCGCCGCATCGACCAACAGCATCAGGAACGCCAGAATCGCCAGCGCAATCGTACTGGCGACCAGCGTGCGCCATTCGGGAATCGGTTGCAGCGGACCTTTCAGCGCGAATTTAGTTTGACGATCGGCATTGAACACGCCCCAGTAGGCGCCGACCGAGCCTTCCTGTTTCATTTTCCACGGCTGGTCGAATGCTTCCATGATGAAATAATCGTAGCGATTCTTCGCGGCGACGGCGATGAAATTGCGCAGGAACTTACCTTCGATGGCATCCGATGCCTGCGCCTGGCCGCGCTCGCGGCCGCGACTCGGCCAGCCCACCTCGGCCATTAAAATCGGTTTGCTGGGGTAAACCTTTTTCAATTCGCCGTAGGACGCAACGATATCGTCGTTGGCGTAACCCACCGGCTGGCCTTTCCAGTACGGCAAAAAGTGCGCGCCGATAAAGTCGGCAGTGGCGCCGAGACGTTTAACTTTCAGCCAGAAATCCCACGAATCGGCCGTCGAAATCGGCACTTTGCGATTCAGCCCCTCGCGCACATAGTTGATATAGGCAATCAAATCTTCTTCGCTGAGCTCTTCGCGCAGCATCGTTTCGTTGCCGACGATAATGCGGTCGACGTTACTACTGCCGTTGACCACCTCGATTAAGCGATTCAATTCTTGCAGGTTGAGTTCGCGGTTGTCGGTGAGCCAGGCGCCGACCGTAACCGAGAGACCATGGCGCGCGGCGAGACGTGGAATTTCGGCCTGTACGCCGGCCACCGAATAGGTGCGGATATGTTTGGTGTGCTGCGCCAGCAGAACCATGTCTTCTTCGATCTGCTCGACGCTGGGAAAGCGGCCTTCGATCGGGCTTTGATCGGCGCGGTATGGCGAATACGCGAAACCGGCCACCTGTTTCGGCCACTGCGGTACTTCTTCGGGACGGTTCAGCAGCGCCCACGCGCCCAGCGTGATCGCCGACAAGCTGAACAAGACGAAGATGACGTGAAATAGATTGGTGTAGCGCGTGGGGTTATTAGCCATACCTGATCCAGATTGTTGGTGCGAACGGCGTCTCTATAATGGGGAAAAAAGGCGTCTCTGTCCGGTCGACGGAGCGCCATTCTAAGACAAACGCGCTAAGGGGGACAGCGCGCCGCACCCTGCTTTTCGAGAAACAAGCTCCGCGATGAATTTATGCAGCGCTCATGAATTGGGCGGCGCTCACGAATTGGCCGGCCGCGTCGCCGCCATGCGATTTTTAAACCAGGCGATGACCGCGGGCAATAGCGATATGGCGATGATAACCATGATCACGGCAGTCAAATTCTTTTTGACAAAGGGAATGTTGCCGAAGAAGTAGCCGACCAGGCTCAACGAGACGATCCAAAGTAGCGCGCCGATAATATTGAACCATTGAAAGCGCGCGTAGCTCATTGCCGATACGCCGGCCACAAAGGGCGTGAAGGTACGCAGAATCGGCATGAAGCGGGTGATGACCAGCGTTTTACCACCGTGCTGTTCGTAGAACCGATGAGCGCGCTCGAGCGCCGCGCGATTAAAAAAGCGTGAGTCGGGCCACAAAAATACCTTTGGCCCCAGATAGCTGCCGACCGCGTAATTGACCGAGTTGCCGAGGATGGCGGCAATACATAGCAGTACGATTAGCGTCGGCAGACTCAACGCGCCGGTGGCGGCAAAGGCGCCGGCCACGAATAACAGCGAGTCGCCGGGCAGGAACGGCAGCACCACCAAGCCGGTTTCGCAAAAAATAATGGCGAATAAAATGGCGTATACCCAGATGCCGTAATCGGCGATGACTTGGCCGAGCGCCGCATCGAGATGTAAAAATATATGCACCAGTTGTGCAATGAGATCCATAGTAATTTCCGCGCATAAAGGAAGGTGATAATCCGGGGCCAGACTGTACCCAGATTCGGCGTTAAATGCCACCGTGCCGATGTCGTTGCCGCGCTATCGGCGGCGGCGCGGAAGCTGGTGCGCGATCGATAATTACTGCTACGATGCGCGCCAAATTGCTTTTAACTTAGATTTGTTGCGACGCCGCATGACTGCTTCCGCGAGTACAAAAAATATTCTGGCCGTGTATGCGGTGGCGCTATTGCTGGCCGCCGCGGCACTGTGGTTTTTCTGGGCGCAGCAGGCGCGTTCGGCGCTGTTGCCCGACAGCGCGTCGAACACGCATAAATTGCAGTGCGCGTCGTATAGTCCCTTCGACAAGGATCAGTCGCCGCTGGTGCCGTTCACTATTAGCGCGCAGCGCGTCGACGCCGATCTGGCGCTGCTCGCAAAATATTTCAGCTGCGTGCGCACCTATTCGATGACCGGCTTCGAGGCGGTGCCGCCGCTGGCGCAAAAGCATGGTTTGAAGTTGATGCTGGGAGCGTGGGTGAGTGCCGATCCGGTGTCGACGCATGCGGAGATCGAGCAATTGATCGCCGCTGCCAATCGTTATCCGGATGTCGTGCAGTCGGTGGTGGTCGGCAACGAAGCGCTATTGCGCAAGGATATTTCCGCGACTCGATTGGCGGAGCTGATCACCGAGGTCAAGGCGCGCGTGCAGCAGCCGGTGACCTACGCCGACGTCTGGGAGTTTTGGTTGAAACATCCGCAGATTGCGCCGGCGGTGGATTTCATTACGATTCACCTGCTGCCGTACTGGGAGGATAAGCCGACCGGCATCGATGGCGCGATCGAACATGTCGCCGATGTGCGCGAACAATTCGGCCGCCTGTTCGCGCCGAAGGATATTTTTATCGGCGAAACCGGTTGGCCCAGCGCCGGCCGCCAGCGCGAAACGGCAATTCCGAGCCGCATCAATCAGGCGCGCTTCACGCGCGGCTTTATCGCGCTGGCCGAGCACAGCGGTTGGAGCTACAACCTGATCGAAGCGTTCGATCAACCGTGGAAGCGTCAAAATGAAGGTGCGGTCGGCGGTTATTGGGGATTGTTCGATGCCGATCGCCAGGATAAACAAATTCTCGCGGGGCCGGTCAGCAATCTGCCGCGGTGGCAGCCATGGGCGCTGATTTCCGGCGCGCTGGCGTTGGCCGCGCTGGTAGTGGCGGGGCGGCCGCGCAGCTTGCTGACCGCACCGTTGATTGCACTGTTGGCCCTGCTCGGCGGAGTATGTATCGCGCTATGGCTGCAATTGGGCGTGCAGGATAATCGCAATTATTGGGAGTGGGCCTGGACGTTGCTGCTAGTCGCGCTCAATGCTTTGGTTATCGCGCGCGGAGTGTTGGCGTGCGCGGCGCGCAGCGGTTGGCGGCAGAGTTTATTCCTGAGTTTGGAGCGGCGCGGCGGCGCGTTGTTGGTGGCGATCGGCTTTGTCGCCGCGGCGATGATGTTGCAGTTGGTGTTCGATGCGCGCTACCGCGAATTCCCGAGTTATATTTTATTGCTGCCGGCCATCGTCTACGGCTGCTGGCCGACGCGCGCGCCGCGCCGCGAGCTGCAACTGCTGGCGGCGATCATGGCGGCCGGCGCGCCGCTGGTATTGTGGCAGGAGAAGTTTACCAATACTCAGGCGCTGGGTTGGACGCTGGTGGCCATCGCGCTAACGTTTTCGCTGTGGCGCTCGAGCCGCACGATGCGTAGCGCGGCGATCAGCAGTGCGAATACCGCTAACGTCACGGTGTAAAGCGCCAGCGCCGGCAGCGCGAATAATAAGCTGAGCCACGCCAGTCCGCGCCCGCGCGGGCCGGCGATAAAAAACGCCGGCACCGACAGCAGCAGCGCCAACCACGCCAGCAATTGCCAATGTATGATCAAGCCGAAATTGCCGCGCACCGCGCACCAGACATTGCCGGTTTTGCCATCGCAGATATCCAGCCAGCGTGGATCCTCCATCAACTGATAACGCAGCGCGTAACAGGCGCCGAGCCACGCGGCTAACACCAGCAGCTTCAGCAATAATTTCCCGGGCATTAATTTCCAGGACATTGTCGTTCCTCTTCTAAGGGCATCCCGCCGAACTGTAGGTCGGACTTTAGTCCGACATCGCGTGGAAATAAAATCGTCGGACTGAAGTCCGACCTACAAATGAGTCCCACGCCAGTTCATTTTGTTAGGGGCTCAAATTGTTTTACATAAAAGCCCCGCACTAAACCGGTGTCAATCTACAACAATATTTCCTGCAACACTGTAGGTCGGACTTCAGTCCGACATCGCGCGGAAATAAAATCGTCGGACTGAAGTCCGACCTACAAACTGAATCTTTGTCGGCCACCAAGCAAAAGCCCCGCATCAGCGGGGCCTGCCTTTAACTAACAATGAATAGCTAACAACTAATTGCTAACTACCAATCGCTAACAGCTTTCTTTTAAGCCGGCACTACTAAGCCGGCACTACATCGATCACCTGCGCGGCGATGCGCTTGCCGTCTGCCGCTGATTTTTGGAACGCTTCGATTTGGTCGAAATTCATATAGCGATAGATTTCCGCTGACATCGAGTCGAGTTTGCCCGCGTACTCGAGATATTCTTCCACGGTTGGAATGCGGCCGAGAATGGCGCCGACCGCGGCGAGTTCCGCCGAGGTCAGATACACATTCGCGCCGTCGCCCAAGCGATTCGGGAAGTTACGCGTCGATGTCGATAACACCGTGGCACCCGGTTTGACCCGCGCCTGGTTGCCCATGCACAGCGAGCAGCCCGGCATTTCGGTGCGCGCACCGCTGCGGCCGAAGATGTTGTAATAACCTTCGTCCATCAGCTGATGCTCGTCCATGCGCGTCGGCGGCGCGATCCACATCGTCGTCGCCAGCGCGCCGGCCGGTACTTTATCTAACAGTTTACCCGCGGCGCGGTAGTGGCCGATGTTGGTCATGCACGAGCCGATAAATACTTCATCGACTTTATTGCCGGCCACTTCGGATAACAAGCGCGCATCGTCCGGATCGTTCGGCGCGCATACGATCGGTTCTTTGACGTCGGCGAGATCGATTTCGATAACAGTGGCGTATTCGGCGTCTTTATCCGCCGACATCAATTCCGGTTTCGCCAGCCAGGCTTCCATTTTGCGCGCGCGCCGCTCCAGCGTGCGTTGATCGCCATAACCGTCGGCGATCATCGAGCGCAGCAATGCGATATTCGAGCGCAGATATTCGCTGATGGTCGCTTCCGATAATTTGATCGTACAACCGGCGGCGGAGCGCTCGGCCGAGGCGTCGGATAATTCGAAAGCCTGTTCGAGCGTCAGATTATCCAAGCCTTCGATTTCGAGAATACGGCCGGAGAAAACATTTTTCTTGCCCTTTTTCTCGACGGTCAGCAGACCTTGTTTAATCGCGTAGTACGGAATGGCATGTACCAGATCGCGCAAGGTGATGCCGGGCAGCATCTTGCCTTTGAAGCGTACCAACACCGATTCCGGCATATCGAGCGGCATCACACCGGTGGCGGCGGCGAACGCCACTAGACCGGAGCCGGCCGGGAACGAAATACCCATCGGGAAGCGCGTGTGCGAATCGCCGCCGGTGCCGACTGTGTCCGGCAGCAACATGCGATTCAACCAGCTATGGATGATACCGTCGCCGGGGCGCAGCGAAACGCCACCGCGATTCATAATAAAGTCCGGCAGCGTGTGCTGGGTTTCGACATCGACCGGTTTCGGATAGGCGGCGGTGTGACAGAACGACTGCATCACCAGATCGGTGGTGAAGCCGAGGCAGGCGAGATCTTTTAATTCGTCGCGCGTCATCGGGCCGGTGGTGTCCTGGCTGCCCACCGTGGTCATCTTCGGTTCGCAGTAGGTGCCGGGGCGAATACCGGCCACACCGCAAGCGCGGCCGACCATTTTCTGCGCCAGCGTAAAACCTTTGCCGGTGTCGGCGGGCACGATCGGCATGCGGAACAGCGTGGTCGCCGGTAGGCCCAATGCTTCGCGCGCATTATTGGTGAGGCCGCGGCCGATGATCAGATTGATGCGGCCGCCGGCGCGCACTTCATCGAGCAATACATCGGATTTCAAGGCAAATTCGGAAACCACTTTGCCGCTTGCGACATTGATGATTTTGCCTTCGTACGGACGGATTTCGATGATGTCGCCGAAATTGATATCGTCGACCGGCGCTTCGAATACCAGCGCGCCGGCATCTTCCATGGTGTTGTAGAAAATCGGCGCGACTTTACCGCCGAAGCAGATGCCGCCGTTGCGCTTGTTCGGCACGCCGGGCTGGTCTTCGCCGAAGAACCACAGCACCGAGTTGGTTGCGGATTTACGCGACGAGCCGGTACCGACCACATCGCCGACGAACGCGACTTGAATACCTTTTTTCTGCAGCTCTTCGATCTGTTTCATCGGACCGGTGGTGCCGGGCTTATCGGCGCTCAAGCCCTCGCGCGGCATTTTGTACATGGCGAGCGCGTGCAGCGGAATATCGGGCCGCGACCAGGCGTCGGGAGCGGGCGATAAATCGTCGGTATTGGTTTCGCCGGTGACTTTGAAGACGATGGTCTTGATCGATTTCGGTACCTCGGGGCGGCTGGTGAACCATTCGGCATCGGCCCACGATTGCAGCACGGCCTGCGCATTGGCATTGCCGGCCTTGGCTTTCTCGACCACGTCGTGAAAGCGATCGAACATCAGCAAGGTGTGTTTCAATTCTTTGGCGGCGATGGTGCCTAAATCCTTATCGTCGAGCAGTTCGACCAGTGCATCGATGTTGTAACCGCCGAGCATCATACCGAGCAATTGCGCGGCCTTGCTGCGGTCGATCAGCGGCGATTGGGCTTCGCCCTTGGTGATAGCGGTTAGGAAACCGGCTTTTACATAAGCCGCTTCATCGACCCCCGGCGGTACGCGATTAGTGATCAAGTCGAGCAGAAACTGCTCTTCGCCGGCCGGCGGGTTTTTCAATAACTCGACCAGCGCGGCGGTTTGTTCGGGATTCAGCGGTTTCGGGGGGATGCCCTGAGCGGCGCGCTCGGCGGCATGACTACGGTAGGCTTCAAGCACAATTGGACTCCTCAAAGGTCGTTTACCCGGACCGCCGGGATCGCCGGAGCCGGGCCAATCAATGTGTATCTACTGTATATAGATGGGAACAGACGATACCCGCATCGATGCCCACATCGATGTAAAAAAAGTGGGGTGCGACAGTATAACCAATCCGTTCATGGGGGTTAAGCAGCGTTGCATCTATATAAAGGGGCGAGACGTTTTAAACTGTTTGCCGCGCCGTCGCGCGCGGCTACAATGCAGGGCACCGGCGGGCCAGCCCGACCTTCAATCGCTCAAATAAGATGCCGCTTTTGCCCGATAAACTGCTGACTCGAATTCCCACGCCCTGTGTCGGTGTCTGTTCCACCGGCATCGGCGATGCCGTCTGTCGCGGCTGCAAACGTTACGCTCACGAAGTGATTCACTGGAACAGTTATACCGACGCGCAGAAGCGCGCGATCAGCGAGCGCCTCGATATTTTGCTGGCGCAGATCGTCGCCGCTAAATTAACGGTGCTCGATGCGCAATTGTTAGCCGCGCAATTACAGGCTCAGCAGGTGCGCTACTCCGCGCATATGAGTCCGCTGGTGTGGGTGTTCGAATTGTTGCGCGCCGGCGCCAAACAAATCGACGATCCGCGCGCCTTCGGTTTTGTGGTCGACGCCAGCTATCAGGGGCTCAGTCTGACGGCGTTGCGCGAGCAGATCGATCGCGAATTCTTCATTCTGTCCGAGGCGCATTATCAACGCTACGTCGGTGTCATCGGCGGAGCTGTCGATGCGGTGTAAGCATTTTTCCACTGGATCGATATTTGTTTTCAACTGATCGATATGTGCCGGTCTGCGCTTTGACCTCGGGTCAACGCACCGTGCGCCACCCAATGCTTCAACGTTTCGGTACGGGCGATATGAAATATCTAGCGATTGTTCCGTTCCTGCTACTCGCCGCGTGCAGCCGCGATACTTCGGACGCGGGGCCTAGAGCCGCTGCGGCGGTAGCTGCCATTGCGTTGCAGAGCGAAGAGTACAAAGCTCAACGAGAACGATACGAGGCGCAACGCGCCGTCAAGCCGGCGCCGATCGAACTCGATTATCAACAGCCGGCCAGCGCGCCGCCCGGTCGACCGCTCGATATCGAGTTGCTATTCAATACGGCGCTCGGTAGCGGCGATCTGATCGTCAGTGTCACCGAGCAAATCGGCCTGACATTGCTGAGCGATGCGGTTCGACATATCGATTTAAGCCATGCCGAGCGTCCATTGCGCGTACCGCTACGGATAATGCCTGGCGCCGAGGCACAGCGTTCGTTGCTCGTAACCGCAGCGCTCGAAGTTGACGGTGAACTCCAGGCGCGCAGTTTTCGGATTACCCTGCCGAATATTGCCGCCGGCGCGCACGATTAATCATTGCTTAAATTCGTTATACTGCCCGCCTTTAAAGCCTGCTCGAACTACGCCATGCCCGACCTTCGTCATCTACTCGCTTTTCTGCCGTGCCCGACGCCCGATGCTTGGTTGCAAAATGCCTTGGCGGCGCCCGATTTATTATTGATCGATCACGCCAATTGCGAAAAAAAAGCGGCCGGCACGGCGATGAACCTGTTGTATCGCTATGTCGATAAGCCGGAATTATTGCAGCGTATGTCGCGTCTCGCGCGCGAGGAGTTGCGCCATTTCGAGCAGGTGTTATCGATCATGACGGCGCGCGGTATCGATTACGTGCAGACCACGCCGGCACGCTACGCCGGCGCCTTGCATAAACATGTGCGCACCTTCGAGCCGGCTAAATTAATCGATACGTTAATCATCGGCGCATTTATCGAAGCGCGTTCCTGCGAGCGCTTCGCGCGGCTGGCGCCGCTGCTGGACGATGAGCTGAAAAAGTTTTATCTGGGTTTATTGGCATCGGAAGCGCGCCACTTTCAGCACTATTTACAGCTCGCGGAATTTTACGCGGATAAGCCGATTCAAGAGCGAGTGGAGTTTTTCGCCGCGCGCGAGCGCGAATTGATCGAGGGCGCCGACACCGAGTTCCGCTTCCATAGCGGTCCACTGTTAGAGCGGGCGGCCTGACTCGATGGCCGCTAAAGCAGGGACAGCGCGCCGGCCGATAATCCTCGCGTTAATTGCCGTATCGATTATCGCGCTCGCAGGAGTCCTCGGTTGGTGGTTTTTTATTCCGCATAACGCGCCAGCATTCGCATCCGGGCAATCTGCCGCGTCATCCTCAGCAGCTACAAACTCTGCAAAAAATGGCCGTGCGGCGGCATTCGTCGGCGCGGAAACCTGCAAGCAATGCCACGCCGCCGAATATAATTTATGGCGCGGCTCCGATCACGATTTGGCGATGCAAATTGCCACGCCCGACACGGTGCTCGGCGATTTTAACAACGCGCATTTCACCTACAACAAAATCACCACCACTTTTTTTCGGCGCGGCGAACAGTTCTTTGTCAACACCGACGGTCCCGATGGCGCGCTGCACGATTATCTCATTCGTTATACTTTCGGTATTCGGCCGCTACAGCAATATCTGATCGAATTCCCCGATGGCCGCATGCAGGCGTTGTCGATTGCGTGGGATACGCGCGGTAAAGCGCAGGGCGGACAGCGCTGGTATCACCTATATGCCGGGCAGGCGATCGATTACCGCAGCCCATTGCATTGGACCGGCCGCGATCAGAATTGGAATTACATGTGTGCGGAATGCCACAGCACCAATTTACAAAAGCACTACGATTTCGCCGCCGATTCTTTCCACACGACCTGGTCGGAAATCAATGTCGCCTGTGAAGCCTGTCATGGTCCCGGTTCCGAACACGTAAAAAATATACATGCCGGCAAGACGGGGAAAGACGATGGTTTAAGCGTGCATTTCCCCGCGCGCGCGGCCTGGGAAATGAATGCCGCAACCGGTAACGCGCACCGCGCAATGCCGCGTAGCGCGACCACCGAATTGGAAACCTGCGCGGTCTGCCATTCGCGTCGCGCGCAAATCGCGGAAAGTTATGCGCCGGGCCAGCCGCTGCTCGATGCGCATTTACCGGCGCTACTGAGCGAGCATTTGTACGAGGCCGATGGGCAGATGCGCGACGAGGTATATAACTACGGCTCGTTTCTGCAAAGTAAAATGTTTGCCAACGGCGTCAGCTGCGGCGACTGTCACGAGCCGCACAGTTTGAAATTGCGCGCGCCGGGCAATGGCGTGTGTCTGCAATGCCATTTGGCGAGTAAGTACGACAATAAAACGCATCATCATCACAATGAAAATACCACTGCGACCAGTTGTCCCGCCTGCCATATGCCGCAGCGCACGTATATGGGCGTCGACCTGCGTCACGATCACAGCTTCCGTATTCCGCGCCCGGATTTATCGATGGAACTCGGCACGCCGAATACCTGCAACGATTGTCACCGCGATAAATCCGCAAAGTGGGCGGCGCAGGCTATCGAGTCGTGGTTTGGAGCGGAGCGAAAAGGTTTTCAACACTACGCGCGCGCCTTTAACGCCGCGCATGCGCAGCAGTTGCAAGCGCCGGAATTATTGCGACAGATCGCTATCGATACGCAGCAGCCGAATATCGCCCGCGCCACCGCATCGGCCGAGCTCGCGAATTATTTGACGCCGGCGTTGGCCAATGCGCTGCTGCCCGCATTGCAGTCCAATGATCCTTTGTTGCGATTGGGCGCGGTGCGCGGTTTAGCGAACGCGTCGCTGGAGCAGCGTTGGTCGTGGCTTGCGCCGCTGCTGAGCGATCCGGTTCTTGCCGTGCGTATCGAAGTGGCCGCGCAATTGGCGGGCGTTCCGGAAACCCAAATGACCGAACAACAGCGCGCGCAGCTCGCACACGCAATCGACGATTATATCGCCGCGCAGCAAAGCAACGCCGAGCGGCCGGAATCGCACGTCAATCTCGGTTTGCTGTATGCGGAGCGCGGCGATGCGGTGGGTGCCGAACGCGAATACCGCGCGGCGTTGCGTTTGGCGCCAGCCGATATTCGCGCATCGGTGAATTTGGCGGATTTATATCGACAGTTGGGCCGCGAGGCCGAGGGCGAACAACTGTTGCGTAGCGCAATAGCTGCGGCGCCGGACGAAGCGACGTTGCATCATTCACTGGCGATGCTATTGGTGCGCAGCGCGCGTATGCCCGAAGCGCTAACGCAGTTGGCCACGGCGGTAACGCTGGCGCCCGATCAGGCGCAATATACTTATTTGTATGCGGTCGCTTTGCACGACAGTGGCAAGGCAAAACAAGCGTTGCAATTGTTAGAAAATAATCAGCGCCGCCATCCCGCCGATCGTGATACGCTGGAGGCGCTGGTCAGTTATTATCGCGAGCAAAATGACACGCAGAATGCCGCAAAATACCAACAGTTATTGCAAAGCATGTAGGGCGCAAAAAGCGAAGCGCATTGTGCCGCGTTGTCTGCTAATGAGCACATAAAAAAATAAAAAGCGTTGCTTTACCGTTACACGGCGCGGAGAACTGGCGAGCTACGCAACAACAACGAAAAAATACGCGATCACCCCAGCTTCGTGCCACGGCGCCATCCGCCTCGGTTTTTCAAAAGCTCTTGCGCCGAAAGCTCCTCTGCGCGACGGCAAGGTCGCGCAGATTCTCGCTGCAATTCCTCCAATGGCATCGAGTCCCGCGCGAGCCGGGCTTTTGAAAAACCGAGGCGGATGCCGCTCGATGCTCCTCTGCCAACTTCACTCTATTTTTTTGTTTTTATTTTTGTCTTTAACAATGCGCTGGACCACTGCGGACTAGCCGCGACCGGGTCTGGGCTTTTCAGCGCCTGGGACGGGGGCGTGCCTGCTTACCTTTGGAGGAATTTCAGCGAGAATCCGCGCGACCTTGTCGTCGCGCGGAGGAGCTTCGGCCCTGACAGGCGCTGAAAAGCCCAGGTCCGGTCGGCGCGAATGACGATTCTGCGGCACGTAAAGCGGCGGATCGAATGATCCGCCCTACGATGTTAACGCTTTTCCTGATCGACATCAGCCAGTGGTGGCAGGTCTTTCATTGCCTCGATCTGCACAATGGCTTTATCGATACAAGCACGAGTGATTGATTTCACCTCTTTTTGCAGCTCTGGGTCGTCGAGCGGTAAGTTTCCCAGGGAGTCGCGTTTAAAGCAGATTTGCTTTCCTCCGTCGCAGGCTGGTGTGTTTATCGTAAGCTCGATAATTCGCCCTTTGTAACGAGCCATAAAATCACAGCCAACTATTTGGTTGTCTGGGTATTCGTGTTGTGCTGGGCCAGTTTGAGGATTCGAAGCGGCTATCTCCATCATTGCAATACCTGCTCCTCCACCGATAGCGGCCCCCATCCCCGAGGCCATCACAGATTGGAAGTTTATTTCTGATGCGGCATAGCCAAAATATATGGTTAGCTTTTTTAACCGAATACCTTTCATGTCTGTGGCTGGGTCAAGAGATTTCGCTAGCTCAGCGTCCAAAACGTATTTAGGTGCAGGGCTGAAATCTTTTCCTTCAAATTTGAAGAAATACGGATGTTGTCTGGTGCCGTAATAATATTTTGTGTCGTCGATAATGAATTTTGTAGATCCTTCATTGGTTGGAGAGTTGCCGAGAGAGATTTTTGACGACGAGGAACAAGAGGTTAGAAATACCACCAGTAAAACTATAAAAAACTTCATTGCTTAGTCCTTGGTGTTTTTTTATTGGCAGTCGTGTGTATTTTGTTTTACTGGGTCGTGAATGGAAATTGAATCAACTCGATCGAACCATCGCGCTCGGCGCGAATATACCAGCCGCCTTGCTGTACGCCCCAGTCGCCCAGCACGATGCGCTCGGCGGTTTTTCTGTTAACACTTAGTTCGTGGCGCGCGGGGCGGTGTGTATGGCCGTGAATCATTAAGTCGACGCCGGCTTCTTCCATCACCTTTAAAACTTCGGCGGATGTCACATCCATAATTTCCATCGATTTGTTGCTGCCGGCCATTTTGCTTTCGTTGCGCAATGAGTCTGCCAGCGCGCGCCGATCGGCTAATGACAAACTAAGCACCGCTTGTTGCCACAAGGGGCTGCGCGATTCCGCGCGGCGCTTCAAATAGTCGGTATCCTCGGTGCAGAGCGTGTCGCCGTGTAATAGCAGAGTGGGGCGGCCATATAGGTCGATAATGATCGATTCCGGCAGCAAGGTCATGCCGCAGCGCTGCGCGAAATCGGCGCCGAGCAAAAAATCGCGATTGCCGTGTATGAAATATAGCCGGGTACCGCCGGCATTTAATTCGCGCAGAGCGGTAGCCAGCTCTTGCAGCCAGGGCGCATCGTCATCGTCGCCGATCCACGCCTCAAACAAGTCGCCGAGAATATACAGCGCTTCGCTGCCGCGCGCCTTTGAGCCGAGCCAGCTCAAACAGGCGCGCAGCAGCTCTTGTTGCGACGACAAGGGCGGTTGCGAGAGTTGCAGATGCAGATCGGAGATAAACAGCGTGGTCAAAATATAAGGCTCGAATACTAATGCTTTAAAGCGAGGATCGCGTCTTAGTCTTCGACGACCACGGCCTTGGTGATGATCACATCTTCTTCCGGCACGTCCTGATGGCCGCCTTTGCGGGTGGTCGCAACACCCTTGATGGCGTTCACTACATCCATGCCCTCGACGACGCGGCCGAATACCGCATAACCCCAACCCTGGCTGGTTTTGCCGGTGTGGTTGAGGAAGTTATTGTCGGCGACATTGATGAAAAATTGCGCGCTGGCGGAGTGCGGGTCCATGGTGCGCGCCATGGCGACGGTGCCGATATTGTTCTTGAGGCCGTTGTCGGCTTCGTTTTCGATCGGCGGGTTGGTGTCTTTCTGCTTCATACCGGCGCTGAAGCCGCCGCCTTGTACCATGAAGTTATCGATGATGCGGTGGAAAACGGTGCCGTCGTAGTGGCCGGACTTTACGTATTCGACAAAATTAGCGGCGGTTTTCGGCGCTTTTTCAAAATCCAGTTCCAGTTTGATGTCACCGTGATTGGTATGCAAAATAATCATGATTCGGCCGTCGGTTATTTCAGTGGATGAAGTGGCTATAATACGGTCTTTACGGTTCCATATCCATTTCCATCCCACGATCGCCCTACTATCGAGATAGAAAGACGCATGAACTCCAGCGACACCGCAGCAGGCTCCGGCGCCCCTAGCACCAACGAGACGCCGGCCAAACCCAATAATTTTCTGCGCGCCATTATCGAGGACGATCTGGCCCAGAACCGTACCGGCGGCCGCGTCGCCACGCGCTTTCCGCCCGAGCCCAACGGCTATCTGCACATCGGCCACGCTAAATCGATCTGCCTGAATTTTGGCCTGGCCGAACAATTCGGCGGTACCTGCAACCTGCGTTTCGACGATACCAATCCCGAAAAGGAGAACCAGGAGTTTATCGATGCCATTCAGGAGGATGTGCGCTGGCTTGGCTTTCGCTGGCAGGAGCCGGTGCATTACGCCTCCGACTATTTCGATCAATTGTACGAATGGGCACTGTTTTTAATTCGCGCCGGCAAAGCCTACGTCTGCCATCTGACGCCCGAACAGGCGCGCGAATATCGCGGCAGCCTGACCGAGCCCGGCAAAAACAGTCCATACCGCGAGCGCAGCATCGAGGAAAACCTCGAGCTGTTTGCCAAGATGAAAGACGGCGAGTTCGCCGACGGCGCCTGCGTGCTGCGCGCCAAAATCGATATGGCGGCGCCGAATATCAATCTGCGCGATCCGATTCTGTATCGCATTCGCACCGCGACGCACCACCAGACCGGCGATAAGTGGCGCATCTATCCCAGCTACGATTACGCGCACGGTCAATCCGACGCGATCGAGGGCATCACGCATTCGATCTGCACGCTCGAATTCGAAGATCACCGGCCGCTGTACGAATGGTTGATCGACAATCTGCCGGTACCGACGCGCCCGCATCAATACGAGTTCGCGCGCCTCAATATCAATTACACCGTTACCAGCAAACGCAAATTGAAACAGCTGGTCGACGATAAGGTGGTGAACGGCTGGAACGATCCACGCATGCCGACGCTTGCCGGCATGCGCCGCCGCGGTTACACCGCCAGTGCGCTGCGCACCTTCTGCGATATGATCGGCGTGGCGCGCAGCGAAGGCGTGGTCGATGTGGCGATGCTGGAGCACGCGATTCGCGACGACCTCGATAAAAACGCGCCGCGCGCGATGAGCGTGTTACATCCGTTGAGGGTGACGATTACTAATTACCCGGAAGACGGTATCGAGTGGTTGAGCGCACCGGCGCATCCGTCGCGCGAGGATCTCGGCAGCCGCCAGTTGCCGTTCACGCGCGAAATCGTTATCGAGCGCGACGACTTTCGCGAAGAGGCCAACAAAAAATACAAGCGCCTGGTGCTCGGCAAAAAAGTGCGGTTGCGCAACGCCTACGTGATTACCGCCGACGAAGTAATCAAAGACGCAGCGGGCAATATTATTGAGATTCGTGCGACCTACGATGCCGCTACGCACGGCGCCGATCCGGCCGACGGCGTAAAACCGAAGGGCGTGATCCAGTGGGTTTCCGCCACACACGGCAAACGCGCCGAAGTGCGTGTCTACGAACGCTTGTTCAATCACGTGGCGCCCGATCGCGGCGGCGAAGATTTTATGCAGCATATCAATCCGAATGCGTTGGTGGTGTTGCAGGATTGCTTTATCGAGCCGGGACTGGCCGACGCCAAGCCCGAGGCCAGTTTTCAATTCGAGCGCGAAGGTTATTTCGTCGCCGATCGCTACGATCACACGGCGGCAAAACCGGTGTTCAATAAAACCATCGGTTTGCGCGATACCTTTGTCGAAAACGCGCCGACCGACGCTGCGGCGGAGAAGGCGGGTGGCGAATAAGTTATGGCCTTAACGATTTACAACACGCTGAGCCGCACTAAAGAAAAGTTCACGCCCATTGAACCTGGCAAAATTCGCATGTATGTGTGCGGCATTACCGTGTACGACTATTGCCATCTGGGACACGGTCGCATGCTGGTCGCGTTCGACGTGATCGTGCGCTATTTGCGCAGCCGTGGATACGATGTCACGTTCGTGCAGAATATCACCGATATCGACGATAAGATTTTGCGCCGGGCCGCTGAAAATGGCGAGTCTTATAGTGCGCTTACTGCGCGTTTTATCGATGTGATGCACGAGGACGAGCGTCGTCTGAATATATTGCCGCCAACCATCGAGCCGCGCGCTACGCAGCATATTGGCGATATTGTTGCGTTGATCGAGAGGCTTATCGAAAAAGGTTTCGCTTATCGCGCCGACAATGGCGATGTTTATTACTCAGTAAGCAAATTCGCGGATTATGGAAAACTGTCGGGGAAGAAGCCCGAAGAGTTGTTGGCCGGTGCGCGCGTGGAGGTCGACGAAGCGAAGCGCGATCCGCGCGATTTTGCCTTGTGGAAAGCCGCCAAGCCCACCGAAGAAGCTGTGTGGAATTCGCCGTGGGGACCGGGAAGGCCAGGGTGGCATATCGAGTGCTCTGCAATGTCCACCTGCTGCCTGGGCGAGACATTCGACATTCATGGTGGCGGGGTGGATTTGCAATTTCCTCATCATGAAAATGAGATAGCGCAGAGCGAAGCGGCTAGCGGTAAGCATTATGCAAATTATTGGATTCATAATGGCGCCGTGCGTGTCGACGGCGAAAAGATGTCGAAATCTCTCAATAATTTTTTCACCATCCGCGACATACTCGGTAAATACGATGCCGAAGTGGTGCGGTTCTTTTTGCTTAGCAGCCACTACCGCAGCGAAATTGATTACTCGACCGAGAGCCTGCGCGAGGCGAAGGCAGGTTTAGATCGCTTTTACAATGCGCTGAAAACCTACACCGACGTTGCCCCGGCCACGGCTGCCGAGCTGCAAACCAGCGTTTTCTACGACCGTTTTGTGCAAGCGATGGACGACGATTTTAATACGCGCGAAGCGCTGTCGGTGATGTATGAATTGGTCAAGGAGCTGAATATCGGCAAACAAGCGCGCCATGCCGCTGAGTTAAAAGCACTGGGTGCGGTTTTGGGTATTTTACAAAATACTAACTATTTGCAAGGTAATTCTTTGGCAGGCAAGGCCGACGTTAACTCTAATGCTACCGGCACTCTTTCAGGCTCTATCGCGGCTGAAGCGATTGATGCATTAATATTGGAGCGCATTCAGGCCAAAAAAGACAAAAACTTCGCGCGTTCCGATGCGATTCGCGACGAATTAAAAGCGCAGGGCATCGTGCTCGAAGACAGTAAGGAGGGCACCACTTGGCGTCGTGAATAGAGCGTCGCGGCGCAAGAGTGTCAAAGAGGTGGTTGGCTTTTTAAGTCATGCAAAAAAGTAAGAGCAGGTACACAGAACGGATCGAGGAAAGGGCGGGCGCTTGGCTGTTGCGGTTTCGGCGGGAAGCTCATACTGTTTATGATACGGCGCTAAGAGGCTCCAACCTATGCGCAAGATGTTATTCACTGCGCTACTGTGTGCCTGTTGTCTAGTGATGACTACCCTGGCCGGGAAAGTCTCGGCCGGCAGTATTGCAGCCGCGGAAAATGTCGCGGCGGATAGCCCGGCCTCACAGCGGTCGATCGCCGACTGCGCCGTTATCGAACCCGGCTTTCAATCGGTTGAATTATTTTCCATCCTCGAAGTAGCGGTGGACGACAGCGCGGATTGGTCGCTGGCTACCGCGACGCGGCAACAATTCAAACCCTTGGCGGAGCGAAAAATCGGTTACCACGCGGGTGCGGTGTGGGCGCGACTCTGTATAAAAAATAATGATGTCGTCGATCGTTCGATGGTATTGGATTCGGGCGATAAATATTTTACCCGCGTAGAACTTTCAGTCGTCTCCCCCGGCAACTCCGAGCCCTCGTTCAGCCTTGAATACGGCACCACCGTGCCGTATTCGCAGCGTCTGATTCGCGCGCGCAATATTGTGTTTCCTCTGCTGCTGAAGGCCGGCGCATCGGTCGATGTGTATTTGCGCTATCGCGCGCAGGCGCAGCTGCAAGTGGCGCCGGTACTATATGACGGGACGACATTCCTGCGCTGGCAGCATACCGACGATGCGATGATTTACGCTTTTTACGGCGCGCTTGTAGCCTTGTTTATTTACAATTTGTTGTTGGCGCTGAGTTCTCGGGAGTCGGCCGCGTTTGCCTGCATTGCATTGACCGGCGCCTGGGCGGCGTTGTCCGCCAGTTGGGATGGCGTGATGTATCAGTGGTGGCCGGAAAGTTTGGGCTTCTATCATCTCAGCTATCTATACGTTACCGTATCGGCAGCGGTTATTTCGCTGGCGGTATTTACCATCGAATACCTGCAGCTTAAAGAGCAGGGCCGACGTTTTTTAATTCCGCAATACGCCCTGATCGCGATAGCGATTATTTTTATTCCACTGACCTGGCTGTTGTCGAAGCCGATACTGCGCGATGGCGCGCTGATTCTGTTTACCCTGTCCTTGAGCGGCGCAATTATTACCGGTTCGATACTCTATCGACGCGGCCAGGGGCATGCCGGCGTTTATCTTATCGGTTATCTCGTCATGTTTTTTGCGCTGCTGGTCGCCGCGCGTTCGATTTATTTGCCGCACCATGGCTTCAGCGAGGCGGAATTATGGATTCGCCTGGCGATTCTGGCGCCGATCGCCATCTTCTGTGTCGGCGTCGGCTACCGCATCAATCGGTTGAAAATTTCCGCTACCGAAAACCAGCAGCGCGCGCTGCTGGCGCGCGCCGAGGCGGAATTTAAAAGCCGCTTTCTGGTGACCATGAGCCACGAGATTCGCACGCCGTTAAACGGTGTGGTCGGTATGATCGAGTTGTTGCAGGGCACGCCGCTCGGCGAATTGCAGCAGCGTTATGTCGATGTGATTCATTCGTCCGGTCGCGCCTTGATGGATGTGATCAACGATGTATTGGATTTTTCCAAGCTGGAACACGGCAAGGTCAATCTGGAGATTATCGGTTTTAATCTCGAGCGCCTGGTCGACGAATGCATCGACGTATTTGCGATTACCAAGAAAAGCGGCGCGGTGGTATTTAACGCCTGCATCGAGCCCGGCACGCCGTTGTTGATTATGGGCGATCCGACGCGCACCAAGCAGGTGTTGATCAATCTGGTCGGCAATGCGTTTAAGTTCACGCAGGCCGGCGAGGTGAATCTGAATATCAGTTTGATATCGTTGCCGGGCGCCGGCGATAACGCGCCCAGTTTGAAATTCGCGGTCACCGATACCGGTATCGGTATGGATGGCGACGAGCGCCAACAATTGTTCACCGCATTCACGCAGGCCGATGGTTCGATCACGCGCAAATACGGCGGCACCGGCTTGGGATTAGCGATCTGCAAACAACTGGTAGAGCTGATGGGCGGCATTATCGGCGTCGACAGTCAGCCGGGTGTCGGTTCGACGTTCTGGTTTACCCTGCCGCTGCTGCTGCCGAGCACCAAGGACATCGTCGAGCCGCTGGCGCGCGCGCCGGTACTGGCCGGCAAGCGTATCCTGGTGATCGACGATCACGACGCTTTTTGCCACACCATGCGTGTCGCCCTGGAATCGTTCGGTATGGTGGTGACAGTAGCGCAAACCGCGCAGGCGGGGCGCGATTGTTTGCGGCAGGCTGCAGCTTCGCACAATCATTACGATGTGCTGATGATCGATCGCTGTCTGCCGGATCAAGATGGTTTGGAAATGGCGCAGGATTTATATCGCGAGCGCGCCACGCCGCCCATTTTGTTGGTCAGCGTGGCGGTGGATATTTTAGAGGACCGCACGCTGCAACAGGCCGGCATCGTCGCGCATATGATCAAACCGATCTCGCTGCATAATTTGCAGAACCGCCTGGCGCGCTTATTCGGCGATGAGTATCGGCAGGGTAGCGCGCCGGCGCCGCTGCTACTCAACGGTAGCGGTGCAGCGCTGCGTGCGCTGGTGGCCGAGGATAACCATATCAATCAAATCGTGCTGGGCGGCCTGCTGAATAAGCTTGGTGTCGAAGCGGTTTTTGTCGGCGATGGCAAGCAGGCGGTCGATTTGTATGTGGCGTCGCTCGATGCGAAGGAAAAATCGTTCGACGTGATTATTATGGATTGCGAAATGCCGCATTTGGACGGTTACTCGGCGACGCGCAATATTCGTCAGCACGAAGCAAAATATTCACCGGCGCGCTCGATTCGCATCATCGGTTTAACCGCGCACGCCATCGACGAATATCGCGAGCGCGCATTCGCCGCCGGCATGCACGATTTTCTGACCAAGCCGGTGCACTTTGAAACATTGAAGCGCGCCTTGGCGCAGGTGAAGTGATGGGTGGCTAGTAGGTAGTAGTTAGCGGCAGAGTTATAAGCTTTCCAGCGCCGCATTGATCTCTGCTGCATCGAAGCCGTGAATCACTTTGTCTTTGATGACCAGCACGGGAATACCGTGGCCATTCAAGCGCTCGTACTGCGCCAAGCCTTCGGCGGATTTTTCGATATCGTATTCGCGGTATGGAATTTTTCTGGCGTTTAATAATTTGCGCGCCTTTGCGCAGTAGGGGCACCACGCCGTCGCGTACAGCACGGCTTGAAAGCCCGCCGGCACCACGATCGGCGCGGGCGGATTGAGCCAATCCTGAATATCGGCGCGATGCTGAACAGCAAGCACGCCGCCGAACGCCAACAGCCAAACCCAATATCGCATTGCCGCTCCGCGCTGCCGCGCTTCACTTATTTGTTCCGCAGCCTCGATTTGTGCTCGGTTGATCGCGTTAGCTACGTAACTCGCGCTGCAAATTAACCGAGGCTTTTTTCGCCCGAGGCCACCGACTGCAAAATCAAGGTGTTGATCGTCATCGGCCCGACGCCCCCCGGCACCGGCGTATACGCCGCGACCCGATCGATCACCGCGCTCAACTCGATATCGCCAACGCCGCCCGGATGGTAGCCCGCATCTACGACGACGGCACCATCTTTGATCCAGGCGCCCTTGATAAATTCCGGCTTGCCGACCGCGCCGACGATAATGTCCGCCTGCTTGATCAGCTCGGGCAGGTTGCGGGTTTTCGAGTGGCAGATGGTCACGGTGGCATTCGCCTGTAACAGCATCATCGCCATCGGTTTGCCGAGGATCGCGCTGCGGCCGACCACCACTGCGTGTTTGCCTTCGATCTCGATATTGTATTGTTCGAGCAGGCGCATGATGCCTTTCGGCGTCGCGCAGCCGTAGGCTTCCTCGCCCATCGCCATGCGGCCGAAGCCGAGGCAGGTAACGCCGTCGACATCTTTATGCAGGGCGATGGCATCGAAGCAGGCGCGCTCGTCGATGCCGGCCGGCACCGGGTGCTGCAATAAAATGCCGTGTACATCGGGATTGTCGTTGAGTTCGGATATTTTCGCGAGCAGTTGCGCGGTGGTAGTGGCAGAGGGCAGCTCGACCGCCAGTGAATCCATGCCGACGCGGCGGCAGGCATTGCCCTTCATTTTGACGTAGGTGGCGGAGGCGGGATCGTCGCCGACCAGAATGGTGGCCAGAATCGGCGTTTTGCCGCCGGATTGTTGCTTGAGGTGGGCGACGCGGCTGGTCAACTCCGCCTCCCATAACGCGGCGGTGGCCTTGCCATCCAACACTAATGCTGCCATGTTCGGTTCTACCTTATCGGCTGAAATTTTTGCGAGGCATATTTTCGCACGCGAACCGATGGCCGCCTAGCGCGAACCGCAGCCGATGCGGCATTTTCTGCGCTATGTGTCGGGTTTTTATAGGGATGCCGCGGATTTTTAATTGACGCATCAGGGGCTCGTGCGTATCATGCGCACCTCTGTATCGGGTCGGTTTATGACGTTCGGGGTATAGCGCAGTCCGGTAGCGCGCCTGGTTTGGGACCAGGATGTCGGAGGTTCGAATCCTTCTACCCCGACCACTTTTACAGTGGCAGTTTTAACCGCTTGGCAGTCCGTTCCTCGCTTGCCGGTTTCGTATCTCGGGTAACACTCAGTTACGGACACAAGCGCCCATAGCTCAGTTGGATAGAGCAACGGCCTTCTAAGCCGTGGGTCGCAGGTTCGACTCCTGCTGGGCGCACCACTTTTTATATGTTCTGACAGTTAAATAGATATTAATATGGCGTGGTGATATCTGCTGTCGTGGTGCATCTGAATGCGGTGACCAATTCGTTAGCGATACAGCGCTAGGCAAGTAAGCAGCATCGCAGTTGTAAGTCTGCAAAAATAGTAGTAGCTCTAATGGTGGCTGTAGCTCAGTCGGTAGAGCACAGGATTGTGATTCCTGTGGTCGTGGGTTCGATCCCCATCAGCCACCCCATTTTCAATTAAAACAAAGCACACAATATCTGCTTCGTTAATATTTTCCAACTCTCCGAAATTTGACGACCTATTTGCTTTGCCATCTCTGCATTGTCCAGCAAATGGTTGTATCGCTTATGGCGAAGAATTTACGTCGCGTTTTGAGTTCGCAATCGGATGAGTCCGGTAAGTGCGATGCCGAACAGTATTGCCGCCATGCCGAGTAGTAATAAGTCGCCAACGATTTGATAAATCATAACACCGCCGATGCCGCCGACCAGAAAGGCAGCGACGGTTTGGCTGTGCAGCCGCAGTCTCGATCGGTATTGCACGGCATCGCTCGCCAGTTCACGGCCGCGCGCAATGTCCAGCAGCATAGCTAATTCGATGCCGATGTCGGTGACCAGACCGGAGATGTGAGTGGTGCGCACCCGCGCATCGGAAATTCTCGTCACCACAGCGTTCTGCAGTCCCATTAAAAAACTCAGGCCGAGAATCAAGGTGGGAGCGCGGTGCACGCCCGGAAGCCATAACACCGCGCAGCCGAGCAGGGCTAGCAGAATCGCTTCGGTGAGAATGCTGAAGGCGTAGATGCCGAAAACGTGCCGTCTGCGTCCTGCATTAATCAGTAGCGTCGATACGGTAGCGCCACCGATAAATACCAGGACAACGAGTAAGAAGAAGCCCGCGTAAGAGAAGTTGGCGAGTGCTAGATTGTTAGAGAGATCCGATACGTTGCCGGTCATATTCGCGGAAAAAAATCCCACCGCATGAAATGCCGCCGCGTTCAGCGCGCCGGCGACGCCTGCGAGTGTGCAGGCAAGGCGACGATCAATGTCTTCGCTGCGTGCATCGCCTTGTCGAATCAACATCTATTTTTCCTGCGGTAGTACCCGCGATATTAACTGGTGCCTGCAATATTAGCTTTTGTCGATACTGCGAATACCATCCTTCTCAATCACAATAAACCGCTCTTTATACAAGCTTCCAAGCGCTTGCTTGAACACCTTTTTGCTGACCCCGAATAGTTGGTAGATTTGTTCGGGCGGGCTTTTGTCGCTGACGGCCATAAAGCCCCCGTGTTTTGCCAGCGTATTTAAAATGCCTTGCGCGATGTCGTCGATCTTGGCGCGGCCGGGGGCTTGCAGCGCAATATTTAATTTGCCGTCCTGGCGCACGGTTTTGATGTAGCCGTTCAGCTTTTCGCCTTTGTGCAGCGGGCGAAATATTTCGTTGTTATGTATCAGGCCCCAATAGCGGTGATCGACGATAACGCGCTGACCGAGGTCGGTGGGGCCGTCGACGATGATTACCACCGCATCGCCCTCGCGATACGTGTGCGCTTCGTTGTCGAGAAAATCGGCGAGACGGGCTGAAGCGGCGATGCGTTCGTGCTCATCCTGAAATACGCGCACCAAAATAGATTTTCCGGGTTCGAGATGCGGCTTTAAATTCTGCGGCACTTCGCTGTAGGGCAGCAATAAATCCTTGGCCAATCCCCAGCTAAGGAATGCACCGGTATCGTTAACCGAAACGATTTTTAAATACGCGAACTCGCCGACTTGAGCCAGCGGTTTAACAGTGGTGGCGGTGATCAGTCCTTCGTTGTTCAGATAAACAAATACCGTCAATTCGCTGCCGACGGCGGTGCCGCGCGGCACTAGGCGCGCGGGCAGCAGAATTTCGCGCTCGCCGTTGTTATCGTCGTGCAAGTAGGCGCCCTTGCTGGCGATGCGCCGCACTTTGAGCGTGTTGTAGCGGCCGATATCGGACATGGACTTCCTTTTCTTCCTTTTAAAAATGCAGCGGTCATTTGCCGCTAAAAAAGCTTCAACCGCGGATTCGCAGCGTTAAACCCTTGAGGAAATTCCGCAGAAACTGGTCGCCGCAGGGGCGGTAATTTTTGTGGCCCTCCTTGCGAAACAGCGCGCTGAGTTCGGGCTTGGATATTTTGAAGCCGGCGGCATCCATAATTTCGTTCAGATTTTCTTCTTTTAATTCGAACGCGATACGCAGCTTTTTCAAAATCATATTGTTGCTGATCGATTGCGACACGGGCTCGACGATGGGGTTTTCGCTTTTGCCGCGCTTTAAAATTACCAGGCCATTCAGAAAATTGGCGAGAGCCGGCGGTGGGCATTCGACAAAACCTTCCTCGCCTTCCTTTTTTAACCAGGCAGCCACTTCTTCGCGGCTGGCCTGATAATCGGCCAGTTGCATGATGTCGACGACGTGGGCATCGCCGAGATCGAGCATATAGCGCACGCTGCGCAGTACATCGTTGGTAATCATTTGGAAGTCTCAGTAAGTGGTGCACTTAAAATTGTGATGGAAAGCGAAGGCGGCACCGTTCACGTGTTAGTAACGCTCAATATGCCGCTGCACATGAAATCCAATAGTACGTCGACCGATTTATCGATAGGCAGCGCATTTTCGGCGAGGTGCGTCTGCCATATGCGAGGCGCCATATCCAGCGCCGCCAGCGTACTAAACATCGCGTCGATCGCCATCGCCAGCCGTGTTTCTAAAACTGCCGGCGTGCAGTTGGGACAGCGCTGCATTAGCTCCTCGAATACGTCGAGACGGCTTTCCGGATAATACTTCATCGACAATGCTTGATAGACCGCATTGCGTTCCAGATGCAAACGTGCGAGCACTTTGACGAAACGCTGTCCAGCCTTGCCATCCTCCTGCAGTAGTTGCACCAATGGCAAGACCGTCACCGCCAGCAGTTCGCGCACTGTCACATTGCGTCCCGAGCCTTGCAGTTGTTCCAGCATTTGGCTGCGCGCGGCATTTAACGCCGGCAGACGCCGTTCGAGCAGGGTGGCGATTAATTCGTCGCGCCCGCCGAAGTGATAGTGCAGCACGCTGGGGCTGACGCCGGCCGCGGCGTTGATCTCGCGCAGCGAGACGGCCGCTACGCCGTTGTTTGCAAACAGCTTTTCGGCACTATCGAGAATTTTACGGCGCGTGTCTTTCATTGCGATATGAATATAATACCCTGTTTTGACTAGCTTTTTACCAGATAGAGGGCATTCTGTACAAGCGTTAACTTGCCAATCACTTGATTCGATCATATGATCGAATTTGGTTCGTGGGAGAAGCTGTGCAGTGCGCCGAAAATAGCGAACCGTTTTCCCGCGAGAGATGTTTATCGAGGAGTGAGTTGATGCGAATAGCCAACATATTATTTTTGTCGGTCTGTGTAGCGTTACTGCAGGCGCCGGTCTTCGCCGCGGATAAAAATAGCGCGGACAACAATGTTTTGCCGCACCCGGCGGCGCCTTTCGCCGGCCACATGGGGCTTTCTCCGGCGCAATCGAAAGCGCAGTTTCCGCAGCCGGTGACAGCGCCGGCCGGCGCGCCGAATATTCTATTGATCATGACCGACGATGTCGGTTTCGCCGCGTCGAGCACTTTCGGCGGTGCGATCCCGACACCGAGTCTCGATCAACTGGCCGCGCACGGTTTGCGCTTCAATCATTTTCACACCACCGCCATGTGTTCGCCGACACGCGCGGCATTGTTGACCGGCCGCAATCATCACGCGGTGGCGAGCGGCACGGTGGCCGATATGTCCACCGGCTACCCCGGTTACAACGGCGAGATTCCGCGCAGCGCGGCGACGCTGGCGGAAGTGTTGCGTTTGAACGGCTACAACACCGCGATGTTCGGTAAACATCACAATGTGCCGTACGAGCAAATGTCGGCGGCCGGCCCCTTCGATTTATGGCCGACTGGTTTGGGTTTTGAATACTTCTACGGTTTTATCGGTGGCGACACCAACCAATGGCAGGCGAAACTCTATCGCGGCACTGCGCCGCTCGATACGCAGGCGGAAATGCACGGCGAATTGCTCGATAAAGTATTGGCCGACGACACGCTGCGTTGGTTGCACAATCAAAAAGCGGCGGCGCCCGACAAACCATTTTTTATCTATTACGCGCCGGGCAGCGCGCACGCGCCGCATCAGGCGCCGGCCGAATGGATCGAGAAATTCAAAGGCCGATTCGATATGGGTTGGGACAAATTGCGCGAAAATATTTTCGCGCAACAAAAAGCGCAGGGCGTTATCCCCGCCAACGCGGAATTAACGCCGCGTCCGGCGGCGATTCCGGCCTGGGATACGTTGACGCCCGAGCAGCAGCGCGTCGATGCGCGCATGATGGAAGTGTATGCGGCGATGCTCGCGTATGAAGATGCTCAAGTCGGCCGCGTGCTCGATGAAATGCGCCGCATGGGGCAGCTCGATAATACGTTGGTGATATTTATCGAAGGCGATAACGGCGCGAGCGGCGAAGGTGGCATCAACGGCAGTCAGAACGAATTGGGTGCGATGGCCAATCGCATGCAGCAACCGACCGAATGGATGACGGGTTTTATGCCGCGGATGGGCGGGCCGAAATCGTATCAACTGTATCCGGTCGGCTGGGCGTGGGCGATGGATACGCCGTATCAGTGGACTAAACAAATCGCTTCGCATCTGGGCGGCACGCGCAATGGTCTGGTGGTGTCGTGGCCGCAGAAAATCAAAGCGCAGGGCGAGCTGCGCACGCAGTTTCATCATGTGATCGACATCATGCCGACCGTGCTCGAAGAGGTGGGAGTACCGATGCCGAGCAGCGTGCATGGCGTTAAACAGCAGCGCGTCGATGGCATCAGCATGGCGTACACCTTCGACAATGCGAGTGCGCCGGATCGTCGCCACACGCAATATTTCGAAATGCTCGGCAATCGCGCGATTTATCACGACGGCTGGATGGCGAGCACCACGCCGCCGCACGGCCCCTGGATGATGGACAGCGCCAAACCGATCGAGCCCGATGAATATAAATGGGAGCTGTACGATCTGAATAACGATTTCAGTCAAGCGCACGATCTGGCGGCGCAGCAACCGGCGAAATTAAAAGCATTGCAACAATTATGGCTGCAAGAGGCCGAGCGCAACAACGCGTTGCCGGTGGATACTCGCAATGGCATGTTGCGCGCGATGAGCGGGCGGCCATTTCCACAAGCCAAAAGTTTTACCTATTGGGGCGGCGATATCAGTGTGCCGCAGAAATCGGCGCCGATGTTTGCCGGCCGCTCGTTTTCTGTCACCGCCGACGTAGTTCTGCCGGCCAATGCGAACGGTGTATTGCTGGCGAACGGCAGTTGGTTCGGCGGTTGGGCATTTTATCTCGATCAGGGACGGGTGGTAGCGCTCGAATCGGCATCGCAGAAGGATGATGATCAATTCCGCGTGCAGTCGGCAGTCGCATTGCCGGCCGGTCCGGTAAAAATTCGCTACGACTTCGACTCGGATGGCGGCATCGGCGTGGGTGGTACCATGCGTATCAGCGTCGACGACAAAGAGGTGGCGCGCGGCCGCATCGATCGCACTATCCTAGTCACCGCCGGTCTCGGTGAAACGTTCGACATCGGCATCGATACCGGCGCGCCGGTCACCGACGCGTATAAAGACGAAGGACGCTTTAATGGCGAGATTAATAAGGTGGTGGTGGAATTAAGATAAAGTAATGGTGAAGTTAAAATAACGTCGAGACCATCTACACGTAGCGCATCCGCTTGGAAGTTACCAAACGGATGCGCTGTTGTGGATAAGCGGCAAATCAGCCGCGATAAATATCTTCGAGCCGACAGGGGCGGGCGCCGATACCGTTGAAACCATCGCCCGCTGCGTAGGAATCTTCGCAGGTCACCAATCCATTGGCATCGAATCCCCAAACGATCATCAATCGGCCCGTATACAAATAATACGGCGCGTCGTCGCTCACGGTATGCCCCATGGCTTTTAATATGGCGGTCGGATAAGCCATCGTAAAATTGCCGTCGGTGGCGATAGCGTGGCGATCGGCAACGATGCGTTCGACCGCGTGTTCGATGTAATGACAACCTGACTCGACGATCATTTTGTAGTAAGCCGCGACACCGGCTTTGCCTTTCGGACTATTCGCCGCCGCATCGCCGTCGGTGAAACTGGTATACGCCGCATTCTCCGCGACCGTTGCCATCAGCGCGTCGAAGTCCGCGTTGGCTTCGGCTTTCGAATGTTTAATCGTGTTTTCAATATTGCGGCGAATGATCGGATCGGTTTCGCGCGCGAGGCGCAATTCAAGCGCTGCCCAGTTTTTGCGTGGATCGACTTTATAATTCATAGGGTTGTCTCTTCTTGGCGAGTCAATGTTATTGCGACTGCCAGCCGGCGGCGTAATGTAGTTCGAATAATAGAGTCCACAGGCTGCGGCTGTTGTTTCTCACTATTAAGTGTGCCCCTGTTACGCGTATTGACTGCGTCGTTCGCGCGCAGCTCGTTTCGAGTCAACAAACTGCAAACCGATTATTCGGCGGGAATCCGCACTATCAGATCGGTGATACCGACATCCACACCGGCCTGCGATAACAGAGTGGTGGTTTGGCCGCGATGATGCGTTTGATGATTGAATAGATGCATCAGTACGCTGAACAGATTGCGCGTCGCTTCGACACCCTTGGTATTTTTGTAGTGAAGCGTGCCATTGAGCGTGGTTTCGTCGAGGTTTTGCGCCAGTTCGCACAGCACCTTATCCAATAAGCGGCGCCGCAACGCGAGTTGCTCGAGGTCGGTGAACAAAATTTCATTCAAGGCGTTGGGTGCAGTGAGCCCGCGAATCGGCTGTAGTGTCGTATTGTTCGCCAGCTGCAATGCGAAGCGTTTTAACCACATAGTATCGGAGACCACCAGATGATTCAGCGTGCCGATGATCGAGCCGAAGAACGCGCCGCGATTTTCCGTTAAGGTTTGCGGCGATAACTGCGCGGCGGCTGCGTATAATTGTGTGTTCATCCATTCGTTGTAGCTGGCCATCAGGCCGACATGCGTCGATAAATTCATAGAGGCCGTCCTAAATTGTACGTGCCGATGCTGCGTTTAACATTAAGCGCTGACATCTGCAGAGTGGTGTGCTCTCGACGATCATACTATTAAATTCCAATAACGCCGAGAGTGCATGGGACAGAATCAAACCGCCGACGCGTTAATGGCCGGGTGGAACGCTGACATGTTATTCTCGCCATCTATTTTTTGATTATAAAATCGTCGCATAACCCCAACTGCGATTTAAACGGAAGCATCGATGTCGATAATAAAAACCGATCCGCTCGCGACGGCTATGCCATTGTCAGGCGCACGCTGGCCTAAACGCTACACCTTGCTGGCACTGTGTTTTTTGGCTGCGTTTGTCTGCTATATCGACCGCGTCAATATTTCCGTCGCCGTCATCGCGATGCAGGAGCGCTTCGGTTGGTCCGAAACCGTCAAGGGGCTGGTGCTGTCGTCTTTTTTTATCGGCTATATGCTGTTTCAAATACCGAGCGGCTATCTGGCAAATCGCTTCGGCGGTAAATGGGTGCTCGGTATTGCCGTGGCATGGTGGTCGGTATTTACGATTATCACGCCGTTCGCGGCGCTGTCGCTGCCGCTATTGATCGCCGCGCGTATCGGTATGGGGCTGGGCGAGGCGGCGATGTTCCCCGGCGCTTACAATTTATTCGGGCGCTGGATTCCGCCAGTGGAGCGCTCGCGCGCGGTGGCATTGTTATTGAGCGGCGTGCCGATCGGCACAGTATTCGCGCTGCTGACTTCCGGTTGGCTCGTGACGCATTTCGGTTGGCCGAGTGTGTTTTATGTGTTCGGCGCGGCGGGGGCACTGTGGGTTATCGTATGGATCGCGGCCGCGTACAACGATCCGGCCGATCATCCGCGCATGTCGACGGCGGAGCGCGCGCTGCTTGCGACACTGCAGGAGCCGACCGGGGCTGCAGATTCGGCGGCCAGTAAAACGCTGGTGCCATGGAAAAAATTACTGACGACGCCGGCGGTATGGGCGTTGATAGTCAATCATTTTTGCAGCAATTGGGGGCTGTATATGCTGCTGGCCTGGCTGCCGAGTTATTTCCGCAAGGCGCTCGGTTTCAGCATCGAATACGCCGGCCTCTATTCCGCAGCGCCGTGGCTGATTATGTTTTTAACGATCAATCTATCGGGCTGGCTTGCCGATGTAATGACGCGGCGCGGCGTCGGTCTGACATTTATTCGTAAAAGCATGCAGACATTCGGCCTGTTGGGCTCGTCGTTATGTTTATTGCTGGCGGGCGGCGCGGACTCGCCGTTGGCGTCGGTGTTGCTGATGTGCGGCGCGCTCGGCGCGCTGGGTTTTACCTGGTCCGGCTTTTTGCCGAATCATCTCGACATCGCGCCGCGCTATGCCGATGTGTTGATGGGCATAACCAATACGGCCGGCACCATTCCCGGCATTATCGGCGTGGCGATTACCGGTTGGCTGGTCGATGTCAGCGGTTCGTATAACTCGGCTTTTGCACTGACCGCGGCGGTAAATATGTTCGGGTTGGCGGTATGGCTGCTATTCGGGACCGGTAAACGAGTGATCGATTAGGTACGCAACTGATAGTAAGTTGGCCCAGCGCAAAGGGAGATTGCCATGGCCAAGAAAACTCGTACGATCAGTGTTAAAGGAACGCGAGTCAGCATTGTCACCCGCTTGGAGGAAGACTACATCTCGCTTACCGATATGCTTAAGCATTTTGGCGACGAAAGTGTTCTCTACAATTGGTTGCGCAACCGCAATACCATCGAATTTCTCGGTATTTGGGAGCTGCTTTACAATCCCAATTTTAAACCTCTCGAATTCGAGAGGTTTAAACGCCAAGCGGGTTTGAACAGTTTCGCGTTATCGCCTAAGAAATGGATCGAAGCGACCGGAGCCGTGGGTATTTATGCAAAGTCTGGCCGTGGCGGCGGTACCTACGCCCATCGCGACATCGCCTTCGAGTTCGGTTCGTGGCTAAGCCCCGAATTCAAACTCTATCTGATTAAAGAGTTCCAACGCCTCAAGGACGAAGAGGCGCGTGTCAATGCGCTGGAATGGAGCTTCCAGCGCACCTTGGCAAAAGTCAATTATAGGATTCACACCGATGCCATTAAGGAACACCTCATTCCATTGAGATTAACCCCTGCGCAAACTAATGTCGTGTACGCGAATGAGGCTGACTTACTGAATATGGCCTTGTTCGGCGTTACAGCGGCACAGTGGCGTCAGGCCAATCCTGAACAAAACGGTAATATTCGCGATGGCGCCACGTTGGAGCAGTTGGTGGTATTGTCGAACCTTGAAAGTATCAATGCCGTGTTTATTCATCAACAGCTATCGGCACCGGAGCGTCTCATTCAGTTGAATGCCATAGCGATTACACAGATGCGGTCGCTGGTTGGCATGGGTGTACTCAAAAGGTTAGGGTGATAGGCGTAAGCAAGACATAGTCATCGAATTTTAGAGCTTGCGAGCAGCGAGGCACGATTAGATGGGTGACAGGGTGCATTTAGCGGATTTCACCTCTTTCGAATTCGACGACGGGCGTTGGACTAGAGAGGTACTGCGCTGCGGCAGCGGCCCGGCGGTGATTGTCATTCACGAGGTGCCCGGCCCGCATCCGCTGGTGCTGCGCTTCGCAAAGCGGGTCGCGGCGGCCGGGCACACGGTATTTCTACCGGTGTTGATGGGGCAGGTGGGCAGGCCGGTCAGCGCCGGTTACGTAGCGGCCGAGGTGTTGAAGAATATTTGTATCCGCCGCGAGTTCGCCTGCTGGGCGAGCGATCGCTCCAGTCCCATTGTCGATTGGCTGCGCGCGCTGGCGCGACAGGTGCACGGCGAGTGCGGTGGCGCCGGCGTCGGTGCCGTCGGCATGTGTTTTACCGGCGGTTTCGCGCTGGCGATGATGACCGAGCCGGCGGTGATCGCGCCGGTGTTGTCGCAGCCTTCCTTGCCGTTTCCCATTACCCACAAACAACGCAGTTCGCTCGGTGTTTCGCCCGCCGAGTTGAGCATCGCGCAACGCCGCTTCGAGCAGGAAGATTTGTCGATGATCGGTCTGCGCTTCCTCGGCGATCCGGTGGTGCCCGACGAGCGCTTTGCCGCTTATAAAGCCTGTTTCGGCACGCGCTTCGAAGCGATCGAAATCGATCCGAGCACGGCGGCACCGGGCATGATGAAACATCCTCATTCGGTGCTGACTATCAATTTACGCGACGATGATGCCGATGGCCCGACGAAACGGGCCGAGCGCCGCGTTATCGAATTTTTTGGCCAGCGTTTGAAAAACTAAAGTCGATTCTTCGAGAGGTATAGCCATGACCAGCGAACGTTTGCAAACTCGCACCGAGCTCACCGTTGGCGATCGTCGATTCACTTATTTCAGTTTGGAAAAAGCGGCGGCACAGTTGGGCGACATCAGCCGCCTGCCGATCTCGCTAAAAATTCTGTTGGAAAATCTGCTACGCAATGAAGATGGCGTCAGCGTCACCGGCGACGATATTCGGGCGCTGGCGGCGTGGCTGCAACAGCGTCGCTCCGATCGCGAGATTCAATATCGGCCGGCGCGCGTGTTGATGCAGGATTTTACCGGTGTGCCGGCGGTGGTCGATCTGGCGGCGATGCGCGATGCGGTGGTGCGTGCCGGCGGCGATGCGCAGCGCATCAATCCGCTATCGCCGGTCGATTTGGTGATCGATCACTCGGTGATGGTGGATTATTTCGCGGATGCGAGTGCGTTCGAAAAAAATGTCGAATTGGAAATGCAGCGCAACGGCGAGCGCTACGCTTTTTTACGCTGGGGCCAGCAGGCGTTTAACAATTTTCGCGTGGTGCCGCCCGGCACCGGCATCTGTCATCAAGTGAATCTGGAATATCTCGCGAAGGTTGTGTGGCAGCGCGATGTCGACGGCGAAACTATCGTCTACCCCGATACCTTGGTCGGCACCGATTCGCACACCACCATGATCAACGGCCTCGGCGTATTGGGCTGGGGCGTCGGCGGCATCGAAGCCGAAGCGGCGATGCTGGGGCAGCCGGTGTCGATGCTGATCCCCGAGGTTATCGGCTTTCGTTTTACCGGCAAATTAAATCCCGGCGTCACCGCCACCGATCTGGTGCTGACCGTTACGGAAATGTTGCGCAAAAAATCCGTGGTCGGAAAATTCGTCGAGTTTTACGGGCCGGGCTTGCAGCAATTGCCGCTCGCCGATCGCGCCACCATCGGCAATATGGCGCCGGAGTACGGCGCCACCTGCGGATTTTTTCCGGTCGATCAGGAGACGCTGAATTATTTAAAACTATCCGGCCGCGATGCCGAAACGATCGCGCTGGTCGAGGCTTACACCAAGGCGCAGGGGCTGTGGCGCGTTGATGCCATCGAACCGGAGTTCACCGATACGCTGACGCTCGATCTCGCCAGCGTGGTGCCCTCGGTGGCCGGGCCGAAACGGCCGCAGGATCGCGTGGCGCTGATCGATCTCGGTGGCAGTTTCAGTAAATTGTTGGCGGAAAGTCCGCTGACCAGCGCAGCGGCTGTGCCAAGCAATGCGGTTAGCGGCGGCGATGAAAACCATGTATTGCAACACGGCGACGTGGTGATCGCGGCGATTACTTCTTGCACCAATACTTCCAATCCGAGCGTGATGATGGCGGCCGGTCTGTTGGCGAAAAAAGCGGTCGAGAAAGGCTTGTCGCGTCGTCCTTGGGTGAAAACTTCGCTGGCGCCGGGCTCGCAAGTGGTCACCGATTATTTGGCGAAGGCGGGTTTATTGCCGTATCTCGAGCAACTCGGTTTCAATCTGGTCGGCTACGGTTGCACGACCTGTATCGGCAACTCCGGGCCGCTGCCGACGCCGATCGCCGCCGCGATCGACGAGCGCAATTTAGTAGTGTCGGCGGTATTGTCCGGCAATCGCAATTTCGAAGGCCGCGTGCATCCGCAGACCAAAGCGAATTGGCTGGCATCGCCGCCGTTGGTGGTAGCGTTCGCGCTGGCTGGCAATACCCGCAGCGATTTAACCGACACGCCATTGGGGTGTGATCGGCAAGGGCAGCCGGTATTTTTGCGCGATATCTGGCCGAGTGCGCAGGAGATTGCCGCCGCAGTCGGTTTGGTCAACGAGCAAATGTTTCGGCAGCGTTACGCCGATGTGTTTAAGGGCGATGCGGTGTGGCAGCGCATCGCGGTCGCACCGACCCCGACCTACCATTGGCAGCCGGCTTCTACCTACGTGCGCAATCCGCCGTATTTCGAGCATATTCAGGATTCGCTGCAGCGCGTTGCCGATATCGATGGCGCACGCGCGTTAGCAGTGTTCGGCGGCTCGATCACCACCGATCATATTTCGCCGGCCGGCACCATCGAAACCGATTCGCCGGCGGGTAAATATTTGTTCGAACATGGCGTGAGCAAGGCGGATTTCAATTCGTACGGTTCGCGGCGCGGCAATCACGAAGTGATGATGCGCGGTACTTTCGCGAATATTCGTATTAAAAATTTAATGCTCGATGGCGTGGAGGGTGGCAACGCGATATTTTTGCCGAGTGGCGAGCAATTATCGATATACGACGCGGCGATGTTGTATGCGCAACAAAAAACACCATTGGTAATTCTCGCCGGCAAGGAATATGGCACCGGCTCGAGTCGCGATTGGGCGGCGAAGGGCACGCAGCTACTCGGTATCAAAGCGGTGATCGCGGAAAGTTTCGAGCGCATTCACCGCTCGAACCTGGTGGGGTTCGGCGTATTGCCGCTACAGTTTAAAGACGGCGACAGCGCCAACTCGCTGGGTCTGACCGGGCGCGAATATTTTTCGATTCGCGGCATCGAACATAATCTTAAACCGGGCGCGCTGTTGACGGTCGAAGTGCGCGACGACGCGGGCAGCAATAAGGGCTCGCGCAGTTTCGATGTGCGCTGCCGTATCGATACCATCACCGAGATTCACTATTTCAAAAGCGGCGGTATCTTGCACTACGTATTACGCGAGTTATTACAAAATGGTAATGCCTAGTGCCTCTAATAAAATGAATATCAAACCTGTAGGTCGGACTTCAGTCCGACGGATATGGATGCGGAGAAAGTCGGACTGAAGTCCGACCTACAGTCACTGCGCTTTATGGTTCCGGGCCAATGCGCTTCGTTGAAGGCCCTTACGGTTATCTATTGTAAATAAACCATAAGTTGCACAGAATCGCTGCAGAGTTTTACAACCCTATTCTAAAACGTACGGGTGCGATCATGATTTTCGAGGAGTTCACCGCCGGCGGTTGCCGATCCTATCTGGTGGGCTGCGCCGAGACCTGCGCGGCCGTGCTGATCGACCCGGAAATTACGCTGATCGATCGCTACATCGCGCAGGCGGCGCGCGATGGTTTGCGTATTCATTATCTGATCGACACGCATACCCACGCCGATCATTTTTCCGCTACGCAGCAACTGTCGCGAAAACTGGCGGTGCCGGTGGCGATGTATCGCAGCAGCCCCGCGCCGTTTGTCGATTTAAGACTCGACGACGGCGAGATGTTGGTGGTCGGTAAGTTACGTTTAAAGGTACTGCATACTCCCGGCCACACGCGCGATTCCATGTGCCTGCTGGTCGAGGATCGGCTATTTACCGGCGACACGCTGTTGATCGGCGCCACCGGCCGCACCGATCTGCCGAGCGGCGATCCGGAAGCGCTATACGATAGTCTTTTTAATGTTTTGTTGCGGCTCGACCCGGCGTTGAAAGTGTATCCGGCGCACGACTACAAGGGCCGCAGCCACTCGACGATCGGCGCTGAAATCGCGGCCAATCCGCGTTTACAGCAGCGCGACCGCGCCGAGTTTACGACGATGATGCGCAATCTGGATTTGAGCATGCCGACTCATATCACCGAGGCGTTGCGAACCAATATGAGCGGCGGCAAGAGCGTCGCACAAATGCTCGCCGAAGCGACCGCTGCCGTCCCTTTTATGTCGCTCGACGAATTGCGGGCGCGCATTGAAGATGCTAGCGGCGAGCTGATTATTCTGGATGTGCGCGAGCGCGATGCGTACGAGCAGGGCCATATACCGGGTGCGCTGTTATTGCCGCGCGGTCAGTTGGAATTGCGCGTCAATCAGGATCTGCCGGACCCGACGCGGCGTATCCTGGTGTATTGCGAGTTTGGCCGTATATCGACGCTGGCGACCGCGACCTTGCGCGAAATGGGTTTTAAGCGCGCGGTGGCGCTCGACGGCGGTATGAAGGCGTGGCGCGAGGCGGCCTATCCCATTGTTTAAGCTCCATTGTTTGAGTCCCGTTGCTTAAGCGTCCGACCCGGTGGTATCGAGTCTTCGCGGCGCGGCTTCGCAGAAGAAGTTTAAGAATTATTCCTCGGTAAAAATTTTTATGGCGAGAAGAACATGAAAAAATTAAAAATTATTCAATGGTACACCGGCGATATCGCGCGGCATCAAATCCGTGTCATCAGCGCTTGCCCTTCGATGGAATTGGTTGGAGCTTATGTGCACCATCCGGAAAAAGCAGGCATGGATGCCGGCGAGATTGCCGGTATCGATCCCATCGGTGTCATCGCCAGCAACGATATGGAAGCGATGTTGGCGCTGGAGGCGGACTGCGTGCTCTACAATCCGCCGATGGAGCGCTACGATGAAATTATTCGCATCCTAGCCAGCGGCAAAAATGTGATCAGCATCATCGCCGGCTGGAATCCCAAAAAGCACGCGTCCTATCCGGAGATTCTGCAAGCCTGCGAGCAAGGTCAATCCTCGCTATACGGCACCGGTCTCAACCCTGGGCTCAGTTACGAGATGGCATTGCTGGCCTCGTCGCTGTGCACCGACGTCGAGTCGATTTATATTAAAACCTGCGAACCGCAGGATTCGTTGAGCGAAGTTTTTCTCACTGCGTTCGGCTTTGGAAAAACCGAAGAGGAATTGGCCGGCACGTCGGATATGACTTACGCGATGTTCAGGTGTCTGCTCGATGTCACCGATCTGTTGTGCGAAAAATTGCAGTTGCCGCACGACGGTCAGAGTTTCACTACCGAGTTCGAGCCGGCAATCAAAGAGTACAACGATAAAATCGCGGTGCGCAAAGGTACTATGGCCGGCATCTTGATCAAGGCGGCGACCACCTATGGCGATAAGCCAGTGGCGACGATCGAAATGCGCTTCCTGCTCGGCAATGAATATGTGAGCGAAGAGTTTTTGGCAGGCCGGCCGAAGCAGGGTTGGATCGAAGTCGATGTCAACGGCACGCCGGGCAGCCGCATTACGCATGAAACGTATATGGAGCACGACTCCATCGGCACTTGGTCGACCGGCACGCGCGCGATCAATGCGATTCCATTTGTGTGCGCGGCTAAACCGGGTTTGTTGTCGCCGCTGGATTTACCGCTGGCTCGGATGATCAAGTTGCATAGCTGAAGATCCTGGCGTTCAAAAATTAGCCGCGCGCCGCTAAGAATCTAAAAATCGTTTCAAACAATTGCCGTGGAGTTACTTATGACGCAGGCCGACATCGTACAAAAACTTCTCGATATTCATCAGATTCAGCAGGTTTTGGTTAAATACACGATCGCGATCGATACGCGCGATTTCGATCTGCTCGAAAGCTGCTTTACCTTGGACGCGGAAATACATCTCGCCGGACTCGGCAGCATGACGCCGAAAGGTTATCGCGAGATTTGCGCGCAAAATTTACCGTCGTTGAATGCCACGCAGCACCACTGTGGTATTCCCGCCATTGAGTTCAAGGGCGCTATCGCAGTTTCGCGCTGCTACTTTATGGCGCAGCATGCGCGCAACAATTTAGGCGCGCGGCCGCTGATGATGATCGGCGGTTGGTACGACGATGAATTTTGTCGCGTCGGCGATAGTTGGCGCATTTACAAACGTACCGGCACAGCTGCCTGGTACGAGGGCAATGGCGAGGTATTAGGTTATCCGGTGCCGCAGGGCGGTTTGGAACAGACTCCGGGGCGCGCCACGCCGGATTGGTTGAAGTAACCGCGTTCTGCGGATTGTCGGATATCTGGCGGAAGGAGTCGATGCGCTACTTGCGCGTACCTGAATAGAGAGCTATTTGCTGGAAAAATAGAGAACTCTTTGGAGAAGTGGGGGCGCGCGAATAATAGTATCGGTAGTGGGCGGTCATTCAACGGTACAAAGATGCACCAAATTGAATGACCGCCTCGATACTCGCTGTTAGCGAGCGCTGCAATCAGTGCGACTAATCACCACGCGCCGGTTCTCGGCTCGTCCATCCTCGGTTTTATTGTCCGCGACGGGATCATTTTCACCGTGGCCCTCAACCGTCAGATGCGAGCCCGTGGCTACACCTTTCGACTCCAGATAATCCGCGACAGCGTGCGCGCGGCGCTCTGACAATTTCTGGTTGTATGCGGGTTTGCCGACGGAATCGGTGTGGCCGTCCACTCTACCGCTGATGAAGCTCAGCTTGGGATTAACCAAGATCTTCGCCAGCTTGTCGAGTTGGTCCATATCTTCGTTGCTCAATTTGGCCGAGTTGAAAGCGAAGTGCGTCGTCAACGTGTAATCGCAATCGCAACCGGCGGGACCGACGCGTTTGCCGGGCGGTGTGTTCGGACATTGATCGACATCGTCGCAGACGCCATCGTGATCGGAATCGACGCATTTTGCCGGCGGGGGCGGTGGTGGCGGTGCTACGGCAGCGACCGGCGCCGGTTTTTCATGTTGAGGGAAGTTAAAGCCGACACCGATGAACGGGCCGCTGAAGCTACCATCGAATGCTCGATAATCGGTAGTATCTTTGTGCCCGGAATTGACATCGTAGTAAATCTTTTTGTAGCCGAAGCGCACCGAAAATAAATCGGTGAAATTGTATTGAAATTGCGGCATGACCTCGTAAGTAGTATCGGAGTCTCCGCCGACACCGACGCCAATTAAGCCATTGAAGCGCCAATTGTCGGAAATCTGGAACGATGGTCGCAGCAACAGCATCGGATCGGTAACGTCTTGATTGTGGCTGAACTTCGTCCCACCTATTTTGATATCGCGGTCCAGCGTCAGATTGCGCACGCCGGCCATTACATCAATCCACGAATGCTCGCCCCAAGTATCGAAGCGGTAACCGATGCCGCCGGTGGCAATATTGGTATCGAAGTCGGTCTTCACCTTTGTTCCGACCGGGACCAGTAGCCCGTTTTTTGTTTTACCGTCATCGGTGGTTGAAAGGTAATCGTAGTCCAGATAGAACACGAAACGGTTGTAGCTGATTGTGCCAAAGCCCATAAAGCCGGAGCTCAGATTCTCCCAAGTATTACTATCGATACTCACTTTTTGCGAGCCGACGTTAACATCGCCATCGACATTGGCGCCCCAGAAATAAGGTGCCAGTTCGAACTGCCATCCTTCCTGCTCGGACGCATAAGCGAGCGGTGTCAGTGGCAATAACGCGGCGAGGGCCCAGATAGTGTTTTTCCGCATGATTCTCTCCAGATCAATAGGGGTTCGACAGCTGCGAATACCCAGCGGTCCGCATATGGCCTTCGCCCACAACGGCAGTCCAAGGCCTGTAACTTGTCAGCGATACCGAGGCACAGCTATCAAATAGTGGATGAGGCGAAGCCAAGCTATCAGCTTGAGTATTTGTGCGCTATTGGACTTTAGTCCTATATCACGGAACTTTGGTCGTAGGGCGATGTCGGCCCCTTTGGTCTTATTGTTAGGGGAGTTGAGGCCTTAGAGCAGGTGGATTTGCGCCAATATCCACTGGAATTGATCCGGATCCACCGGCAGCAAGCCGGCGGTTTATGCGATACTTCGTGCCCATTCACTTTGAGATCCAGATACCTCGTGCCGAAAAAAACGCCGGAACAATCGTTCAAAAAGCCCAGCGATGAGTTGCTGAAGGCTTCGTACAATGCTGGTCTCGCGAACGGCCGCTTGGAGGCTATCGAAGAAAGCATGGATACCGTGGCGGCGCTGATATTCAAGGCCGAGGCGATGATCGCCGGGCTCGGTGAAAGTGCGGATAAGGCGATGCGGGACAATGCGAACCATACCTTGCGGGCGTTGCAGGTGGCGTTTGCGGCGGTGACCGGCGCTACGCATGGCAGTGCGGCTTGCCTTGAACTGTTGGAGCAATCCCGGCAACGGTTAGAAAAAAAAGCGGCGACCATGCATTGATGGTTGATGCGGATTGCTGCATCGCCCGCTAGCTTGCCAGCGGGCGATACAAACGGTCGACCAGATCGAACGGCTCGGTCGACTATTACGACAACAAAGCATTCAGCTACGGCAGTAAAGTATTGAGCAGCGGCGACGAGAATATTCGCGACGGATCGAACGAATTCAATTGCGCCACGGCCGCGTCCCAGTTATCGCTGGCGGTGTAGCCGGTGCGGAACGAGTTCGGAATCGTCGTGCTCAAAGCGGTGCTATTGGTCCAGGCGCCGCTGCCGGTGTAGCCCCAACCCTTCGACCACTCCACGCGCACCATCGCGTAGCTCGAATAATTCGCGTACATCCACGCTTCGACTTCCGCGTAGAAATCGTTGGCGTACAACGTGCCCGGAATCGTCAGAATGTCGAACCACACAGCGGTATCCCATTCGGGATGATCGGGACGCGGGCGCAACGCCGATAGCAGCGGCGCGGGCGCGCCGCTCATACCGACCACATCGCTCGGTTTGTCGAGACCGGTGATGCGAATTTCAACCGGGCCGTTCATCGGATATTTACCCAGAGCCCGATAGGCGTCGCGCTTGGCGGTGAAGGTGACATAGAACTCGTTGATGACCCGTTGCACATCGGCGCGTTTGCAATGTACCGCGTAGCCGTTGGCAGTTACCCGCAAGGTTTGCGGCGCGATATACAGCAAAGTATTTTTCGACTTGCCCCAGATGTAATAGTCCGCATCCAATACTAGGAACGACGATACGGTGTTATAGGCATTCAAGCCGAATTGCGGAGTGGTGGTGGGATCGGCCAACACGCCCGCGGCTTGCGAATCGTACAAAGACTGTGGGAAAGCGGTATCGGTGAACGGATAGTTGTACGGCGAGTTCACTATCTTGGCGCCGAACGGCCAGCTTGGTTTTATGCTCCACACTTTGATCCAGGGGTTGGGCGTGAACGGGAACCAGATCGCCTCGAAACGACCGGCGCTATTCAGATAGCTCTCCACGGTGTTACCGCTCGAACCGGCCGGTGCAAATAATTCGGCAGCCGTTTTATCGATCCAGCTTTGACAGAGCACGTTGTTGTTGGCGCCGACCTGCAAGGTCACTTCGGTGATGAAAGAGCGACCGAGATGGGTCAATAAGGCGGCGCAGCCTGCATCGGTGCGCTGAAATGTACGCAGTGCGTATTGATTGTTGGCGGCATCCCAGACTATGGCTGTCAACGAGCGAATCAAATTGCTCAGCGAGCCGAAGGTATTACCGGAAGCCAGTGTTTCGCCGGTTTTTGGAATCGCCGTGCCGTGGCCGTCGATCGCCAAGGCGCCGCCGAGCGAAATATCTCCCGGCGCCGGGCAGGCGGTGACGCCCAGGCTCTGCGCTTCGAGCGCCGTCAGCAGTGCCTCCATCATGATGCCGGTCTGCGCGGTGACGGTTTTTGGCGTAGTGGAAGTATTGATCGATACTGCTTTTAAATTCTGCGTTGTGTCGACCAGAATCACGTTCGGGCAGCTGGCGCCATTCTGAATGGTCAGCGGCGACCAATTGTGCATCGAGCCGCGCGGGCGCACTTTGTAATTGTTGGCTTTTGCCCAGTTGCAGATGGTGACGATCTGGGCGGGTGTGGTGGGTGCGCAGGTCCACATTGGGTCGACGACAATATCGCGCGCCCAGTTAGTGTAAGCCTGCTGATATAGCGTGATGCCGGCCGGAAAGGACGGCGGTGTGTTGGTGCAAGTCGCCGCTTCGGCGAGGTTTATGCGAAATGCCGGCACCCAGCCGGCAACCGCCCCCGCCGCAGCGAGTTTGGCGGCGCCGCTGAGGAATGAGCGGCGTTGCATACCGTTCGGGGTGATACTGTCGGTGCCTGTTGAACTGATCTGGTTATTTTCGGATACGGGTTTAGTCATGATAGCCAGCCTTTATTTATTAGAGAAAGGATCGGGATGGCTCAGATTTTTAATGCTCGAATGACTGTCGATAGATTATTTGCCCTAAATTAAGATACCGCTCCAACCGCAAATACAACAATCCTGTCGTTAGCAAACCGAAGCATGTTCCGACATTCCGCGTTACGGCTTTTAGAGTTCTAAATATCAACGCGATGCCGGAGAACCGAGCGCAGAATTTTTAACATAACCGTATTTATATAACACAATTATTTTTATGGGGACTTTTTCAGGCACCCCGACATAAACGCCTTGCGCTCATCGCCTTTTTTGCCGGTAGCGTCTTTGTTGCATTGTGTCATTTTGTCCTGCTGCGTGACCGGCTTATCTTTTTTCAGGCAGTCGGACATAAACGCCTTTCTCTCGTCGCCCTTCTTGCCTTCCGCTTCTTTGTTGCAGGTCACCATTTTGTTTTGTTGCGCGGTATTTTCCGCGCTCGCGAAAGAACTAAAGGCTGGAATAGCCAGTGCCAAAACAATGATCAAGCTTATATTTTTCATGTCAACTTCCTCGCGCTGGTGATGGGTTGGTTTTTAAAAATATTCAACAAATGAAGCCCGCACCGCCCTCGAAAAGGCGGGATGCTGCCGGTTCTTCTGGGGACGTGAGCGCGCATGGATGCGCGCGCCCGAGCCTAACAGGACGTTTGTCGTAGGCGTTCCCCAGAAGAACCGGCAGCATTCCGCCAACCATGAACCCCGGCGGTCATTTTGTCAGATGCGTTGCCGGCGCCTCAATGCTCCGGCAGCGGAATAAACTCGGTTTCGCCGGGCACCGTGCCGAAGCCTTGCGCGCGCCAATCGTCTTTAGCTTGCTCGATGCGCTCCTTGCGCGACGATACGAAATTCCACCACATATGCCGATAGGCATCGAGCGGTGCACCGCCGAGCAGCACGAAGCGCGCGGAATTATCGCTGGTAATCGACACTGGCTTCGATAAATCCAAAACCGCCAATTGCAGCGCGGCAATTTTTTCGCCGTCGATTTCGAGATCGCCATCGACGCTGTAAAGCGCGTATTCGCCGGCGCGCGCTGGCAATAAAATTGTGGCGCAGGGCTGCGTTTGGAAATCGATATACAGCGTTTCGGAAAAGGTCTCCACCGGCGAGGTTAGGCCGAATGCCGAGCCGATCAGGATACGCGCGCTGAATAGATTTTCGTTGTAAACCGGAATCGTGGAGGCGGGCGTATGAGAGAACGATGGCTCGCACTCCTCCTCGGCAAGCGGCAGCGCCGCCCATAATTGCAGGCCGTGTATTCGGTAGGGTTCCGCTGTTAAGTCCTCGGGACCGCGCTCGGAGTGCGCGATACCTTTGCCGGCGGTCATCCAATTGATGGCACCGGGCTCGATGCGCTGCGCGTAGCCCAGCGTATCGCGATGCATCATCGCGCCTTCAAATAGATAGGTGACGGTCGCCAAGCCGATATGCGGATGCGGTCGCACATCGAAATTATCGCTGGGCTTACGAGTCACCGGGCCGAAGTGGTCGAAAAATATAAATGGCCCGACCGAGCGCTGTGCCGCCGCGGGTAGCGAGCGTCGCACGACAAAGCCACCGCCGAGATCTTTTTCGTGGGGTTTGATAATTAAACTGGCGGCCATAATAATTTCTCTTTGTTGATGAGGCTGAAGTGAACAACTGATCGCTCGCCGATTTATCGCCAGACGGTTTCGATTTCGGTGGTCACTTCGGTCATCAATTTATGCAGTGGACATTTTCCAGCGACTTTTAGCAGTGCTTCGCGTTGTTCTTCGCTGAGGTCTCCAGTCAGCGACACCAGCGCCGTCAATTTATAAATACCTTTCGCTTCCTGCGAGCTGTCGCGCTCGATAGTGACTTCGATATCGTCGACCGGAATATTTTTGCGCTTGGCGAACCACAGCATGGTCAGCGCTTTGCACGAACCGAGCGCGGCATCGTATAAATCGTGCGGCGAAGGGCCGGCATCTTCGCCGCCCTCGGCTACGCTGACATCGGCGTTAAACGTGTGCTCGCGAATCTGTACGCGATGCTTCATCAGGCCGGTTTTGTCGCGGGTAACTTTAATGCTCATGTCGAATCCCAGTAGTTAGTAGTTAGTAGTTAGTAGTTAGTTGGTCGTTGGTAATGTAATCAGGTTTCGAGGGTGTGACCGGCGGCGATCCAGGCGTCGATACCGCCGGCCAGTGGCCGCACCTTGCTGTAACCTTTTTGCATCAGCAGTTTTGCCACGCGCGCCGCCGACGCTTCGTTCGGACAGGCGCAGTACACAATGACTTCGCCATCGCTTGGCACATCGAGCGCGAAGGCATGCATATCCTCCATCGATACGATCGCTGCGCCCGGAATGCGGCCGCTTTGTTGCGACAATGCCGAGCGCACATCGATAATCGCCGGGGTCTGCCCCTGTTCCAGCAATTGATTGAGTTCGTCGACCGAAATGCGCGCCATGCGCAGCGATTTGAAAAAGCGTTTGCGCTGCCACCATTTGGTGGCGATAAATGCGGCGAAGGCGGCGACGATTAATAAGCCGCCCCATTTGCCGAGTTCGGCCAATACATTCAATAAATCGTCTATCGCGGTGCTGAATAGTGAGCCGAGAAAAATCGCCAGACCGGCCCACAGCGCAGCGCCGATACCGTCGAAAAATAAAAATGTCGAGCGCCGCGTGCCGATGGTGCCGGCCAGAGCGCTGGCGACCGACGCGAAGCCGGGAATAAATTTGGCGACCATTAAGGAGGGGGCGCCCCAGCGCACATAGATCGATTCGGTTTGGTTGACGCAGGAGTCGGGCGACAGCGAAATGCGGCACAGCGTCGCCATCACTTTGCGGCCGTAGCGTTGGCCGGCCCAGTACCAGATGAAGTCGGAGATCAGCGCCGCGCACACGGCGGTGAGCAATAATAAGGACGCAGAGTATTCGCCGCGGCTAGCCAAGGCGCCGGTGATGACTAGGGTAGGGTAGGCCGGCAGCGGGGCGCCGAGCTGCTCCAGCAGCACGTTAAAAAATACCAGCAGCAGACCGTACTGCTCGATCAGGTGAAAAAGGTACGCCATTGAGTAGCCTATCGTGAGGTCGCCCGCAATCGCCCCATAATATGCTGTTTCACCGGCTGTCGTTCAAGCGCGTCGTAAAAATGCCAGCACCACGCTTTCGAACTCTTGCTTGCGCTCGATCATCGCCCAATGGCCGCAATCGTAAAACACATGCAGCTCGCATTTTGGAATCAGCCGCATGGGGAGAATTGCCCAGTCGACCGGCGTGACCCGATCGTCGCGGCCCCAGGTAATCAGCGTCGGGCACTGCAGCGCTTGCAGATGCGCCCACGGCTGACTGTTTTTCTGCGCTGCGGCGATCGCCTGCATCGCCGCGCGCGAATACATGCGACGACTCACCGCCAGGGTTTCCGGGTTGGTGGCACGGCGCCAGCGGTCCTCGATCAACTCCTCGGTGACCAATGACTGGTCGTACACCATTGAGCGCAGCCACGCGATCAGGCGTTCGCGCGTGGGTTGTTCGGTAAACTCCACCAGCAGATTAATGCCTTCGTTCGGGAATGAGCTGAACAGGTTGGTGCCGACGCCGCCGATCGTACACAGCCGCGCGACGCGCTCGGGATGCGCCGCGGCGAGATGCGTGGCGACCATGCCGCCCATCGAGTTGCCGACAAACGCCGTCTGCGCGATACCCATTTTATCCATGAAGCGCAGCGTCGCATCGACCGCCGCCGCGATCGGATTGCCATCGACGGCGCTGCTGCCGCCGTAGCCCGGCATATCGAGAATGTAGGTGTGGAAATGTTCGGCGAAGGCCGGCAGATTGCCTTGGAAATTGGCCCAGCCAAACACGCCGGGACCGGAGCCGTGCAACAGAATCAACGGCGGTGCGTCTTTGCTGCCAGCCTCGTGGTAATGCAGCGTGCCTTGCTCGGTCTCGAGCACACGGCTGGTGTTCTCATAGGTGTAGGTGGCGCTCATAACATTCTCCTGTTGGCTGCATCGGCGCCGACGGAAAGCGACGACTAGGTATTTCCCGAACGATACTACATAATTTCCATGCGATGAAAAATGATGGTTTTGTTTAATCATAATTAACCATATGGAAATTATCGGGCGAGGTAAGCATGGATAAATTGGCTGCTCTGCAGGTTTTTCGCCGCGTCGCCGAGACTTGCAGTTTCACGGCGGCGCTTGAGCCACCGCTGCGAGCGTCGATCGACGCTATCAATTGGCGAAGGTACGCGGCTTCATCGATCGGTTGGTGGCAGAGTTGCAGGGGCACACCGATCCCGAGCGGCCCTAGCAATATTGCAAATTCGTAACAATGGCCCGAGCCGAGATACCCTCCGGTATACTCGGGGCAGCGAAAATACTCTGCAGAGAAAGAGAGGGCATCATGATTAAGCTGTTCGAATTCGTCGGCCGCAAACGCGGTATGACATCGGAAGATTTTCACGCGTATTGGCGCGATCGGCATGCGGCGTTTTTTTCCGGTACGCCGGCGGTGCGCCAATTGATTCAACGCTACGAATTGAATCATCGCTTGCCGGAGGACTACGTGCGCACGCGCCACGAAACCGAGTTCAGCGGCCCGGAGTGGGATGGCGTCGCGGTGACATGGTTTAATTCGCTGGAGGATTATCGCGCGCTACAACGACTGCCGGAATTTATCGATTTCAGCGCGCGCGAGCGCGCGGATTTTCGCGCCGACAGCAACGTTGCCGTATTGACGCAAATTGGCACTGAAATCGTCGATCGGCCAGGGGGCCGCGCGCGCGCCGAATTAAAATTATTATGTATTTTACGCCGCAATGCCGCGCTCGATCGCGCCACCTTTTATCCGCACTGGCAGAAAAATCACGGCGGCTTATTTCAGGATATTCCCGAACTCAACGAACCGGTGTTGGGCTACGATCAAAATCACGGTATCGATATCGATGGTGCGGCCTACGATGGCGTCACCGAGCAGTGGTTCGAATCACTGCCGGCATGGATCGATTCGCTGAGCGCGCCGGCCAACTACGAGCGCGTCGCGCCGGATGTCGCCTATATGCTCGATGCCAATAGCATTCAATTTATTCTGGCGGGCAGGCCCACGGTTGTCGTCGGTAGTTAGTTGTTAGTAGTTGGGTTTTAGTAGTTGGGGTTTAGTTTTCAACTAATGGCTAAGACCTAAGACCTAAGACCTTGCGCGGAGCGCACACTATGAGCGAAAAAACTCGCGTTGAGCACGATAGTTTCGGCCCTATCGACGTGCCCGCACATGCTCTGTGGGGAGCGCAGACGCAGCGCTCGCTGCAAAATTTTAAGATTTCCAGCGAGCGACAGGCGCCTGAGTTAATCGCGGCACTGGCGCTGATCAAACGTGCGGCGGCTACGGTCAATCGCGATCTGGAGTTGCTCGATGGGAAAAAGGCCACCGCGATTATCGCTGCGGCAGATGAAATTCTCGCCGGCCTGCACGCCGATCAATTTCCGCTGGCGGTATGGCAGACTGGCTCCGGCACACAGACCAATATGAATCTGAACGAGGTGATCGCCAATCGCGCCAGCGAATTGCTGGGCGGTGGGCGCGGTGCGTTGCGATTGATTCATCCTAACGACGAGGTCAATCTCGGTCAGTCGTCGAACGATGTATTTCCCACCGCGATGCATATCGCTGCCGCGCTCGGTATCGAGCAACGCTTGAACGGCGCATTGACGGCGCTGCGCGATACCTTGCAGCAAAAAGCGCAGCGCTTTGCCGCTATCGTTAAAATCGGCCGCACGCATTTGCAGGATGCCACGCCGTTGACATTGGGGCAGGAGTTTTCCGGCTATGTCGCGCAATTAACGCACGGTATCGAGCGCGCGCAGGCAACGCTACCGCAGTTGTACGAACTGGCACTGGGCGGCACTGCAGTCGGCACCGGTTTAAATGCGCACCCCGAGTTCGCGGTGCGCGTGGCAGCGGAGATCGCGCAACGCACCGGGTTACCGTTTATCTCCGCGCCGAATAAATTCGAAGTGATGGCGGCGGCCGATGCCTTGGTATACGCACACGGTGCGCTAAAAACAATCGCCGCCAGTCTGATGAAAATCGCTAACGATATTCGTTGGCTGGCATCGGGTCCGCGCTGCGGCTTGGGCGAGCTATCGATACCGGAAAACGAGCCCGGCAGTTCGATCATGCCGGGCAAGGTCAATCCCACGCAATCCGAAGCGTTGACTATGTTGTGCTGCCAGGTATTCGGCAACGATGTGGCGATTAATATCGGCGGTGCCAGCGGCAATTTCGAGCTCAATGTATTTCGGCCGATGATCGCCCACAATGTGTTGCAATCGATTCGTTTATTGAGCGACGGCGCGCTCAGTTTCAACGAGCATTGCGCGATCGGCATCGAACCGAATAGCGCGCGTATCGAGCAATTATTGAATGCCTCGCTGATGCTGGTGACGGCGTTAAATCCACATATCGGCTACGACAAGGCCGCGCAGATCGCCAAGCATGCGCACAAGGAAGGTCTGACCCTGCGCGAGGCGGCGCTGGCTTTGGGATTCGTCACCGGCGAACAATTCGATGCCTGGGTGGTGGCGGGGGATATGGTGGGGAATTGATAGTTATTAGTAGTTGGTGTTTAGTAGTTAGTGAAAGATGCTTTTCTACCAACTACCAACTACCAACTACCAACTACCAACTACCAACTACCAACTACCAACTACCAACTACTAGCGGGCCGATGCGACGATTTCGTTCAGCGCCGGATCGTTGGGCGGGTTTTTGATACACCAGGTGCCGGCGCGGTGATAGATGTAAGCCACACAGCCGTTGCAGTTGTCGCATAGCGATTGTGTTAGCTCGCCGCTGCGGAATTTGTTGACCAGCCCGGTATCGTGAATCAACGCGCGCGCCATCACCACGCAATCGAAACCCTCCGCCATCGCTTGCTCGGCGTTGGCCAGCGATTTAACGCCGCCGAGAAAGGCCAGCGGCATTTGCACCGCTGCGCGGATTTTGCGCGAATATTCGAGGAAATACATTTCTTTGAAATGGAGATTTTTCGGTGTCGACAACGCCGCCAGCCGCATCAGCAATTGCGAGATCCAGCTACCCTTGAGCACCTTGCGAATCTCCGCGATGTTCATCGGGCTGCCGAACATAAACCAGGCCGACTCCACGTTGCGCCCGCCCGACAACACCAGCATGTCGGCGCCGGCCGCTTCCAATACCTTGGCGGTGATGACGCCGTCCTCGGCGGTGGCGCCGCCGGGCACGCCGTCGGCGACATTGATTTTAGCGAGCACGGCTAAATCGTTGCCGACCGCTTGTTTGACCGCGCTCAATACGCGCGCCGGAAAGCGCGCGCGGTTTTCCGCGCTGCCGCCGTATTGATCCTTGCGTTTGTTATCGAGCGGCGAAACAAATTGATTGAGCATGTAGCCGTGGCCCATGTGAATTTCCACGGCGTCGAAACCGGCTTCGCGAGCCAGTTTGGCGGCATCGACGAACTGCTGTATCACCAGCGTCATATCGTCTTCGTTCATCGCGCGTTTAAAGATATTGCCCTGAAATAAGCCAGCCTTGTTGATGCCGCCGGACGAGCTCATGGTGGGACCGTCGACCTTGATGCTGGTGACGAACGAGCCGCCGTGCGTGATCTGCGCGGAGATAGCGCCGCCCTCGGCGTGCACCGCATCGGTGAGCGCGCGCAGATCCGGCAATATTTCGCGGCGTATCCAGATTTGATCGTTTAATGTGCGGCCGATTTCGGCGACCGCGATATACGCAACGGTAGTCATGCCAACGCCGCCGGCCGCCAGATCGCGATGGTGTTTTACCAGTGCCTTGGTCGGCACGCCGTTGCGCGACATGGCTTCGTTGGCACCGGATTTTATAAAGCGATTGCGCAGCGTGAGCGGACCGATTTTGATCGGATCGAATGGCGACGGCTGGTTCGACATAATTAATTATTCCTCTGAGGTGACTCGCGGCGACGGATTTTGCCGCCGCCAACTGTGACATAGTTTCACTATGTAATATTAGCGCGCATCGGCCGCGCGTGGAACTCGTCTATTTGGACGGTGCGGCGCCGCGCCGGTTGCGATCATTAGAGAACGGTATGAGGCTACGGCAAGCTGGCGGCAGGGTGGCGCGCGCAGCTTAAAACCCCGCTCAAAGCATGGGCCGGCAAGCTATACATTATCTATCTTTGCGACTAAGCTCGACTGCAAGAGGCTCGATCGATAGTAAGCCGTATCGAGCAGGCGCGGTAGGGATTTCAGCGCTGCAATTGCAGGGATACGTTTAGTTTACATCGACCCATCTGCTGAGGATTCGGTAGTGCCCGGCGAATCCCCGTTAAAAATAAGTCTCGCAGCGAATATCAGCGACCGGCCCGGCGTCGTGCTGTTGGCGGCCGTTGCCTACATGGCGGCCGGCTATGCCGGTTTTTGGTTCGCTCCGGTCAACATCGTTTCGTGGGTCTGGCCAGCCAGCGGCGTCGCTTTCGCGGCGATCTGGTTTTATCGGCAACCGGCCCTGGTTGGCGTCTGGTTGGGTGCTTTTGCAATAGAGGTGCTGCGCACCCACTCTTGCGCGTTTAGTCTGTTAGTAGCCTGCGGGAGTTTAATACCGGCGCTGCTGACCTTATTTCTATTGCGCCGCGCGCGCATCGATAACCTATTCGATCGTCCGCAGCATGTCTTTCGTTTTATCGTCTGCGCCGGCGTATTGGGGCCGCTATTCAGCGCCTTGATCGGTGCGGTTGCGATGAGTCTGGCAGGCTTCGACAGCTGGGATTTGTTCGCCAAAAACTGGCGCTGGTGGTGGGCCGGCGATGCGATCGGTATTTTGCTGTTCGCGCCGCCGTTGCTAACGCTGTATCTATGGCGCGAATTGCGCTGGTCGTGGTTATGCCGCCTCGAGTTCGCGGCGCTGTGGGCGACGGTATTGATTTATTGCGCGATGTTGTCGCATATCAATCGCTGGTTCAGCGGTATCCCAATGTCATTATTAATCGTGCCGCTAGTGATTTGGGGTGCGTTGCGCTTCAACTTCGCGGTGGCATCGGCGGTGGTGCTCGCGGTCGGTCTGTGGTCGATGCTGGGCGCGCTATTGAATGCGCAATCGCACATTTTCGCCGACCCGCAGATTAATCTCGTCTATGTGCAGGTATTTCTGTTCACCACCGCCTGTATCAGCTTGGCGGTCGGCGCGACCATCGCCGCGCAGAACGCTGCAATCGTCGCGCAGCGTTCGACACTGGCGCAGTTGCGCGACAGCGAGCAGCGTTTTCGCGCCACGTTCGAGCAGGCGGCGGTGGGCGTGGCGATGGTCGGTTTGAACCGGCAATGGCTGCAGGTCAATCAACGCCTGTGCGATATTTTGGGATATACGCGGGAGGAGTTGTTGGCACTCGATGCGCAGCAGCTACTGATCGGCGATCGACCTATGCGGGCCGACAACGAACATCGGCTATCGCAGCAAGAGCCGGAGCAATATCGAATCGACCAACAGTTGACCGTTAAATGCGGCGCGCTGATCTGGGGTTCGATCTACGCCACGGTGGTGCGCGATGCGGATGGCGTGGCGAAATACTATTCGGTGATTGTCGAGGATATCACCGAGCGCAAACGCGCCGAGGCCGCGGTGGAGCGCATGGCTTTGTACGATGTATTGACCGGCCTGCCGAATCGCCGTCTATTGCTCGATCGCTTGAAACAGGCGTTGCCGTCAGCGCGCCGCAATCGAGTGTGCGGCGCGCTGTTATTTATCGATCTCGATCGCTTCAAGGTGCTCAACGATGCGCATGGCCACAGTGTCGGCGATATGTTGCTGGTGCAGGTCGCCGAGCGCATGCAAAAAGTATTGCGCGCCGACGATACGGTCGCGCGTCTGGCCGGCGATGAGTTCGTGGTGCTGCTGCAGAATCTCAATCAGAGCGAGGCGCTGGCGATGGCTGAGGTCGGCGCGGTGGCGGAAAATCTGCGCGCGCAGTTGCAGGTGCGCTTTATGCTCGGCGATTTGGCGCATCACATCAGCGCGAGCGTCGGCGTGACACTGTTTCCCAAAGAGGGCGATCTCGCCGAGAATTTATTGAAAGAGGCGGATATCGCCATGTATCGCGCCAAGCAACAGGGCGCCAACGCCGTGTGTTTTTACGCCCCGGAAATGCAGGCGGCCGCCGAATTGCGCCTGGGTCTGGAAAGGGCGCTGCGCAGCGCAATCGTCAACGATCAACTGTGTTTGTTTTTACAACCGCAAGTCAATGCCGAGCGCCAAATCGTCGGTGCCGAAGCGTTGCTGCGCTGGTTCCATCCGGAGCACGGCGCGATCGCGCCGGCCACATTTATTCCGGTTGCCGAAGATTCCGGCCTGATCGTCGAAATCGGCGCGTGGGTACTGCGCGGCGCCGCGCAGTTGGCGCTGCGCATCAATCGAGAACTGCAGAATATTTCGATTTCGGTGAATGTCAGTCCGCGCCAATTTCGCGAGCGCGATTTTGTCGATAAGGTGCGCCAGATCGTCACCGAAGTTGGTGTCGACCCTCGTCATCTGGTGCTGGAGATTACCGAGGGCATCGTGATCTCCGATCTGGCCGACACGATTTATAAAATGACGGAATTGAAGGCGATGGGTTTTCGTTTGTCGATCGACGATTTTGGCACTGGTTATTCGTCGCTGTCTTATCTGAAACGCCTGCCGTTGGACGAGCTGAAAATCGATCGCAGCTTCGTCGCCGAATTGCCGCACGACGCCGGCGACGTGACGTTGGTGGAAACGATTTTATCTACCGCCCAGCATTTCGGTTTGGACGTGGTCGCCGAGGGTGTCGAGACGGAAGCGCAATTCCAGTTCCTTGGACAGCGCGAATGCCATCTCTACCAGGGTTACTATTTTGGTCAACCGGATGAGCCGGCGCGCTACTTTCCATTTCTGAACACCCGCTCCTGAAAAATAGCGCGCGGACCGGTTAAACAGCTGCCGGCAGCGATTTAAGCGTCGACATCTTCGCCGGTGGTGCGATCGAGTATTAATTGCCGCTCGACGATGCGCCACTGCCCGGCGACTTTCGCACAGCGATCCTGGTAACGGATATACATCGTGTAGCAATGTTCCTCGCCTTGCTTAATGTGGAAATGATAAGCCATGCAATAGGTCTCGCCACTGGCACTATCGGCGCTGGCATCGGTGATGAGCTGTTGACCGACGAAATGAAAGGTGCGCTCGTAGCGATGTAACAATTGAAACGCGCCCTGGATTTCCGTCAAGCTATTCATTTTATACAGCGGCTGATGCGTGGCCGGATCGCCCGGAAAAACCGCGATGCTCGCGTCGGCGCTAAACACCTCCGACAATTTATCGAATTCGCGGCGATCCACGTAACGCGCGTAGCGCACGCCCAGTTCATTGATAGTGTCGACGGTATTGCGATCGATAGTAGTCAAAATATTTCGCTCCTCAATTTTAAAACCCGAAATTTAATTTTTAAGTACATGCCGAACTCAATTGCAGAATCCGTGATGCGTAGGTGAGGTGTCGATTTCCTCTTCCCAGGCCTATAAGGAACTCTGCGAGATTGCCGGCTGGAAGTTAAAAAATCCCCTTGCCAGGGAAGAGGAAATCGACACCTCACCAACGCGCCAAGCGATGCTGTTGTTAGACTAACCTCGTTACTCACCAACTCTAAAAAGTAGCATCCCTAAATAACTTCGCCACGATCGGCGGCGGCAAACACTTCTTCTCCCAGAATCGACATCGCGACATCCCTGCAATCCGGAAAGCTGCGCAATGTGTGACCGCCGTCGACGGTTAGACATTGCCCGGTAATCCAACTGGATTCCGGACCCGCCAGAAAACGAATGGCGCGCGCCTGATCGACGGCCTCGCCGGCGCGGTGCAGCGGTTGTTGCGCTAGAAAACGTTCGATCAACGCCGTGTTGGCGAACATGCCTTCGGTGGCATCGGTGCGCGTCAAACCGGGCCCCACCGCATTGACGCGAATATTTTTGGCGCCCAACTCATCGGCGGCGACGCGCACCAGATGTTCGACTGCTGCTTTGCCGGCGCAATAGGATGCGAGGTAGCGGCTGGAGAATTTTGCGGCGGTAGACGACACTGCGATAATCGAGCCGCCGCCGGCGCGCACCATGGCCAGACCGGCATATTTCAGCACCAGATATTGCGGACGAATATTCATGTCGACTTCGGCGCTGAATAAATCGTCGGGGTAACCGAGCACCGGACGAAAGTGGCCGCCGCCCGGCACGGTTACGGCCGAGTCGAGTTTAATTCCGCCCTCGGCAATTTCTACGGCCTTGCGGACATCGGCACCGTTCATGACATCGCAGCTCACCCATTGAATCGCACCGCCATTGGCATCGGCAAGCGCCGCTAATTTATCGGCTGCTACCTGCAATTTCTCGGCGCTGCGTCCGGCGATGGTGACCGTCGCGCCTTCGCTCAACAATAGCTCGGCCGTGGCATAGCCGATGCCGCTGCCGCCGCCGACGATCAGCGAGCGATGGCCCGCCAACAGTGCTGTCTTCGTCATAACCTGTCTCCATTGAGTGAATGCCGCGAGCCTAGCATCGCGCCGCTCCTGGCGGCCACGATCGAATCAGTCAATCGACATGACCGTAGCGCTCAGCCGTAGGGTGCAACCGGATAAACGCGAGTCCTGTCGATGTATGTCCGGTGAAGAAGTGTCCGTAGATTAATTGAGTCCGATTTGAAAGCAAGAATCGGAGTGTGCGCCGCGACGGCGTTGTTAAGATAGCCGCATCAGTACCGGTGAGGAACTATCCATGGCTAATTCAATCCGTAGTCCCGCGAGCGATAGCGTGAAGGACGATAGCACCGCACTGTTCGCCAGCGACGAGGCGCGCTGGCAGGCGGTGGTGGATAGAAATCGCGCGGCCGACGCCTATTTTTATTATTCGGTGTCCAGCACCGGCGTCTATTGCCGGCCCTCGTGCGCGGCGCGTCTGGCGCGCCGCGAACACGTGCGGTTTCATGCCTCGTCGAACGCCGCCGAGTCGGCCGGTTTTCGCCCCTGCAAGCGCTGCAAGCCGGATCGTCCGCCGTTATACGAGCAACAGCGCGACTTGATTACCGCCGCGTGCCGCTGGCTCGAGGACGCCGAGCCGGCACCGAGCCTGGATGAGTTGGCGCAGGCGGCGAGTTTAAGCCGCTACCATTTCCAGCGTTTATTTAAGGCGGCGGTTGGAGTTACGCCGAAAGCTTATGCGTCGCTGCAGCGCGCGCAACGTCTGCGCAGCCAACTGGCGAGCGGTGCGGGTGTGACCGATGCACTGTATGCGGCCGGCTTCAACTCCAGCGGTCATTTTTATGCGCACTCGACCCAACAGTTGGGTATGACGCCGAGCGAGTTTCGCGCCGGCGGTAATAGCGTGCCGATTCGCTTCGCGATCGGTCAGAGTTCGCTGGGGGCGATTTTGGTTGCCGCCACCGCCAAGGGTGTATGCGCTATTTTATTGGGCGATGATGCCGAGACGTTATTGCGCGATTTGCAGGATCGTTTCGGCGGCGCTCAGTTAGTTGGCGGCGATGCGGCGTTCGAGCAATGGATGGCGCAGGTGATCGGCTTGGTCGAGACGCCGGCCAGCGCGCTCGATCTGCCGTTGGATATTCGCGGCACGGCATTTCAACAGCGCGTCTGGCAAGCGCTGCGTGCGATTCCTCCCGGCAGCACTGTCAGTTACTCGGAGATCGCGGCGCGCCTAGGGCTGCCGAAAGCGGCGCGCGCGGTGGCGCAGGCCTGCGCCGCGAATGCTATCGCCATCGCTATTCCCTGTCATCGCGTGGTGCGCAACGACGGCGCGTTGTCCGGTTATCGTTGGGGTATCGAGCGCAAACGCTTATTGCTGGAGCGCGAGGGCGCGTTATGAGCGTAGTGAACCTTAAGGGCAATTTATGGTGACAGCGGATTTATTCGATGCGACTACCGACACCGCCGCGCGGCGCATCGATTTCGCGCCGGGCGCGACGTTGCTGCGCGGTTTTGCCGCTGCCGATGCGCAGGCTTTGTTGAGCGCCGTGCAAGCGGTGATCGAGCGCGCGCCGTTTCGCCATATGATTACGCCGGGCGGTTACCGCATGTCGATGGCGATCACTAATTGCGGCGCCGTCGGTTGGGTCAGCGATCGCAGCGGTTATCGCTATGCGGCGCTCGACCCAGACAGCGGTGCTAGCTGGCCGGCACTGCCGGCGTTATTCGGCGAACTGGCGGCGGCCGCCGCGCGGCGAGCCGGTTTCGCCGATTATTGTCCCGATACCTGCCTGATCAATTGTTATGAGCCGGGCGCCCGGTTGTCGCTGCATCAAGATAAAAACGAGAAAGATTTTGCCGCGCCGATCGTTTCGGTATCGCTCGGTTTGCCGGCGCAATTTTTGTTCGGCGGCGCCCAGCGCAAACAGCGTACGCTGCGCTTGCCGCTGTGGCACGGCGACGTCGTCGTGTGGGGCGGCGCGGCGCGCCTGGCTTATCACGGCGTCGCCGCGCTCGCCGCCGGCAGCCATCCCGCCACCGGCAATCGCAGAATTAATTTAACTTTTCGGCGCGCGCTATAAATTTACGCGGCAATTTTATACGCTATTTTTTCGGTTAAATTGTGCGGGTAGATTGGGCGGCTTTTTTGCGTACGGAATAATTTATTCGCACCGTCTCCGATCTGAAAATAATCGATCCGATTGTGACAGTTGTATATCTGCAATATTAAATTTTTGCCCCGAAAAAAACTTTGGAACCAACTGCCCGGCATATTGACCAATTGCTCTCGATGGGAAATTTAAGCGGGACAGGCCACTATATTTTTTCGAGGATCAAATAATGGATGCCGATCAACAGCGAGCAGTCGAGGCCATACTGCGCCACGATGCGGACAGTACCCGCGCGGAGCTGGTTTATTATTTTGTTCATGAACTCGGTGTGTTGGAGCGCGAGGCGTGGCTGGCGGTGGTGAATGGACGTCACGGCGGCTGCAACGCGACAACGGCAAATGCTTTGCGGCGTAGCTCGTAATCGGTGCCAACATCAGTTATGTCGGTTCCGGGCCGGCCTCGGGCGCCGTTGGCGCGGCGCTCGCCAACGAGGTGCGATCGCGGCCCTGATGTTTGCTCTCGTACAAGGCCTGATCGGCTGCTCGCAATAGCTGTTGCGAATCGTCGCCGTGATGCGGATAGATCGCTACGCCGGCCGATACGCTGATGCGATGATCGGCATCGATACTATCGATAATCAGTTTTTTAACGGCCAGACGAATCGTTTCGGCGCGCGCCAACGCTTGCCGTTGATCGGTGTTGGTCAATAACACGACGAATTCTTCGCCGCCGAGCCGACAGGCGATATCGCTTTTACGAATGTGCTGCTGCAATAGATCGGCCAATGCCACTAATACTTCATCGCCGACATCGTGGCCGTAGCGATCGTTAAACGTTTTAAAGTGATCGATATCGAGCAGAATCACCGCGAATGCGCTGTGACTGCGCTCCCACAACGCAATTTCCTGCTGCATCTCCTGATAAAGGTAGCGCCGATTATAGAGACCGGTCAGCGGATCGCTGGTCGATTGCTCGCGCAACTGTTCGAGCAGGGTCAGATTAATTAATGCCAGTGCGGAGTGATCGGCGAGGGCGCGCACCAACTGCCGCAATTTCTGATTGGCGATTGCATCGTTGCTCCAGAACGGTTGACGTTGCACCAGCACTAACGCGCCGACGCTGACGCCGCGCGACTGCAACGGCGCGCATAACACAAAGCCGCGCGGTGTCGATACCTGTTCTGCGTGCCATTCCTGTTGTTCGACGCTGTCCGGAAATAATGTCCCTTTGCGCAGCGCCACCAGCGCGTCCTGTTGCGGAAGCCAATCGAGATTGTCATGCTCGCCCCAGGCGCATTCCAGCATCGATAATTTATCGTCGCGCCATTCGTACAGCGCGCCGCTTTCATATTGAAAGAACTTGGCGCAGCCCTCGCCGAGTATTTGCAATAATTCGGCGCGCGTGGTGCAGGCGTGCAGCGAATCGTTCAATTCGTTGAGATGGGTAATATTCTCGTTGTGCTTCGCCAATTGCTGCAGCAAGCCATTGAGCTGATCGTTGCTGGCTTTTAATTCCTGCTGCACGTATTCGCGCGCCACTACTTCGCGCGCCAATTCGAGATTGCTGCGATCCAATTCGTCGGTGCGCTGTTGCACGCGCTCTTCCAGCTCGCGATTTAGCTGCTGCAGACGTTTATCGAGCAGGACGCGATCGCTGATATCGGTGATCACGCCGAGCCGCCCGCTGACCTCGCCTTGTCCATCGCGCAGCGGCGCGGCGGAAACGATGGTATGTACGACGCTGCCGTCGGCGCGGCGAAAACGAAATTCATATTTCTCTTTGATGCCGGCCAGACGCCGCTCGGTGTGAGCGTCGGCCGTGGCGCGATCTTCGTTATCGACGAACTCCAGAATGTTGCGGCCGATCAAGCTATCGGGACCGTCGGCACAGCCGAGTATATCGGCGATCGCGGTGTTGGCGTATGTGGTGTTGCCCTGCGGGTCGAGAATCCAAATGCCTTCGGCGGAAGTTTCGATCAATAGCCGATAGCGGTGCTCGCTCTCGCGCAGTTGTGCGTGTTGATCGGAGAGCGCCTGGTATGCCTGCTCGAGTTGCTCGCGGCGCGGCAGCGCTAAAATTTTCGGCATCAGCGGCCACAGCGCCATGGCGCACGCGATCGAGACAATGCCGGTGAATAATGTCAGATAGGCATCGAGCCAATAGGCGCTGTTCCAGATATTCCAGATCTTTAACAGATGAGTTGTGCCGCAGGCGATGATGAATACGCCGAACAGTACGACCAGCCAGCGGTATTTTAAATCGGTGCGTTTGCGCGCGAAGTACCACAGCGCGGGTGGGATGCTGTAATAAGCGGCGACGACCATGCCGTCGGCGACGATATACAGCCAGGTCAGCGCTGGCGTCCACAAAAAACAATGGCCGTGCGGCATGAAAAGGGGATCGTTTATCCATTGCTGCAACGATTCGAGCATGGCGCGTGGCGCCTCCTGGTCGCCGACTAACGTAGCCGCTTAGCGCTACGTTATATACCTCATTCAAATGGTGCTGGCGAGCGATTTACCCGGCGTTGGCGGATTTGTCGATGCCGGCGCGGCGCTCGCGGCGGCTAAAATTTAGCGATCCGAGTCGGCGCGCGGTTGTGGAGCGCAGCGCGATCCGGCGCCAAATTTACCGCCTCCATGTAGCGGCCCCATTGTCGCAGGGCTTGAAAATTTTTTACGTGATGCAGGTCTTACGCTGTATGTGTCGTGCTACCTATGGCGGAAATTGCCCGTGCTCGAGCGCCGATAATTGCGTTCTTGTGCAAATTGGCCCTGTTTGCGCAAGCAATAACTACGGATCGCTTAGCAATAAATTAAGTTGCGTGGCGGGGAGGGGAATGTATATTACCGGCACAGTTTCCGGCGACTAAGAATGACGATGGCACAGCAAAACCTGAATAAACGCTTATTGATGATGGGGCTTTTTTTAATCCTGCTGTTCGGCGGATTATTCGGCTTTGATTTATTCCGTAAGGTGCAGATGGGTAAAGCGTTTGCCGCATATCGACCGGCGCCGGTGCCGGTGACGGCGATCCGCGCCGAGATCGGTGCGGTGCCGCGCGCGCTGCAGGCGATCGGTACGCTGGAAGCGGTGCGACAGGTGACGATCGCGCCGGAGGTCGATGGCCGCATCACCGAGCTGCATCTGTTGCCGGGCGCGGCGGTGCAGGGGGGTCAACCGCTGTTGCAGTTGAACGATGGCCCGGAGCGCGGCGATCTACAGCGTTTGCGCGCGCAGGCCAAATTAGCGCAGATCAATATCGATCGCTCCAAGCAATTACTCAATCTCGCGGTCTCGCAGGGCGAACTCGACACGCAGCAGGCCACGCTCGATGCGATCGCCGGCGATATCGCGCGCACCGAGGCGCTGATTGCCCAGAAACTAATCCGGGCGCCGTTTTCCGGCGTGCTTGGCGTGCAGCGCGTGCACGAGGGGCAATACGTGAAGCAGGGGGAGGCGCTGGTGACGCTGACCGATTTGCATACGCTGTTTCTCAATCTCACGCTCCCCGAGCAGACGCATAGCCAACTCAGCATCGGCCAGAGCGTACAGTTTTATGTCGACGCCTTACCGCAGCAGCAATTCAACGCGAAAATTATCGCCATAGAGCCGCAGATCGGCGCCGATTCGCGCGCGATTAAATTGCAGGCGCAATTGGAAAATCCAAAAAATGTGCTGGCGCCCGGTATGTTCGCGCGCGCGGCGCTGCAACTGGCGCCGGAGACAAACGTATTGAGCGTGCCGGAGACGGCGATCGACTTTAGTATTCACGGCGACTCGGTGTTTATCTTGCGCAAGCAAAAGACCGAGCAGGGCGAGGTGCTGGTGGCCACGCGCGCCTTGGTGCAGACCGATGGGCGCTCGGGCGATCGCGTGATCGTACGCAGCGGTTTACAGGCCGGCGATCTGGTGGCGACCACCGGTCAGATTAAATTGCACGATGGTGCGCCGGTGCAAATCGTCGACAATACGACGCTCGAAGCGGCGGCGAAAAAAATGCAGGGCCGACCGGAGTAATCAGTAGCGATGGCATTCACCGATTTATTTATTCGCCGGCCAATTCTCGCGCTGGTCGTCAATATGCTCATTTTACTGCTGGGCATCGCGGCGCTGCGCGGCTTGCCGATCCGCGAATTTCCGTTGATGGAAAATGCCACCATCACGGTCACCACCAATTATCCGGGCGGCACCGCCGAGACCATGCAGGGCTTCGTCACCACGCCGATCGCGCAGGCGATTTCCACCGCCGCCGGCATCGAATATTTGTCGTCGACTTCGACGCCCGGCGTCAGCGTAGTCACCGCGCGTTTAAAACTGAATGCCGATTCGAATCAGGCCATGACCGAGATCATGGCGAAACTCAACGAAGTGAAATACAAGTTGCCGCGCGAGGCCAACGATCCGGTGATCGAGAAAACCAGCGGCGATCCGACCGCTATCACCTACATCGGTTTTTCCAGCGAGCAGTTGAGTCTGGCGCAGGTTACCGATTACGTCGCGCGCACCGTGCAACCGATCATCAGCGCCATTCCCGGCGTGTCGCAGGCGCAATTGGCCGGCGGGCAAACATTGGCGATGCGGATTTGGATCGATCCGCAGCGCATGGCGGCGCGCGGTTTGGCGGCCGATCAAGTGGCGGAGGCGATCCGCCGCAATAATTTTCAGGCGGCGCCGGGGCTGGTCAAAGGCTCGTTCGTGATCAGCAATATTCGCGCGGAAACCGATCTGATCAGTGTGGAGGATTTCAAGAATATGGTGGTGCGCGCCGACGGCGATACGCTGGTGCGGTTGCAGGATATCGCCACCGTTGAATTGGGCGCGCAGAGTTACGATCAAACCGGTCTGATGGATAACAAGAAGGCGCTCTATATCGCCGTGTACGCCACGCCGACCGGCAACCCGCTCGATATCGTGCACACGATTCGCAGCAAGTTGCCCGAGATCGCCCGCAATCTACCGCCGAGCATGCACGTCGCGGTGAATTTCGACGTCGCCAGCTTCGTGCAGGCGGCGATCGACGAGGTGCGCAAAACACTGATCGAATCGGTGGCGATCGTGGTGCTGCTGATATTTTTATTTCTCGGCTCGTTCCGCTCGGTATTGATTCCGGTAGTGACGATACCGTTGTCGCTGATCGGCACCGCGGCGCTGATGCTGGTGATGGGTTTTTCGATCAACTTATTGACTCTGCTGGCGATGGTGATGGCGATCGGTTTGGTGGTCGACGATGCGATCGTCGTGGTCGAGAACGTGCACCGTCATATGGAGGAGGGGCTGTCGCCGCGCGACGCGGCACTGCAGGGCGCACGCGAAATAGTCGGGCCGGTGATCGCGATGACGTTGACGCTGGCGGCGGTGTATACGCCGATCGGCGTGATGGGCGGTCTCACCGGTGCATTGTTTAAAGAGTTTGCGTTATCGCTGGCCGGCGCGGTGCTGGTATCCGGCGCGATCGCGCTGACGCTGTCGCCGGTGATGTGCGCGCTGTTGTTAAAGCGCGAAGCGTTGAGCGGTCCGTTCGCGCAGCGCGTCGACCATTTGTTTTCTCGTATCGCCAATGGTTATGGCGCGCGCCTGCAGGCTTCGCTGCATTATCGACCGGTGACGCTGCTGCTGGCGGCGGCGGTGATCGCGAGTTTATGGTTTTTATACACTGGCTCGCGCAGCGAATTGGCGCCGCCCGAGGATCAGGGCACGATTCTGATTTCGGTGAAGGGGCCGCGCGCCGCCAACCTCGATTTCACCGAGGCGTACATGCACAATGTAACGGCGGTCATGCAAAGCCTGCCGGAGGCGTATTCGAGTTTTGGCATCAACGGTGTCGACGGTCTCAGCAATGCCTTCGGCGGCGTGTTGTTCAAGCCGTGGCATGAGCGCGCGCGCAATACGCAAAGTATTTTGCCGGAGCTGCAGCAGAAGTTGAACGCCATCGAAGGGCAGAGCGTATTCGCTTTCCTGATGGCGGCGCTGCCGGGTTCGACTGGCGGCTTGCCGGTACAGATGGTGATCAACAGCGCGGTGCCGTATCCGCAGATTTTCGAGGCGATGGAACAACTGAAAGCGGCGGCGCGCCAGAGCGGTATGTTCGTGGTGGTGGATAGCGATCTGGCGTTCGATAATCCGAGCGCGCGTCTGATCATCGATCGCAGCAAGGCCAACGCGCTCGGCATCGACATGCAGAAAATCGGCGATACGCTGACGCTGCTGGTCGGCGGCAACTATGTCAATCGCTTCAATTTATCCGGCCGCTCGTACGACGTCATCATGCAGGTGCCGCGCAACTATCGCTTTAATGCCGAGAGCCTGGCCCAGTATTACGTGGCCACCAATAGCGGCGAGCAGGTGCCGCTATCGACCGTCGTCAGCATTAAAAACGAAATTCAGCCGAATGCGTTGACGCAGTTCGCGCAGCTGAATTCCGCGACGCTGCAGGCGATGCCGGCGCCCGGCGTCACCATCGGCGATGCCGTGCATTTTCTCGACGCCAAGGCGAAGGAATTATTGCCGGATGGTTTTACCTACGATTGGCTGGGCGACGCGCGCCAATACGTGCAGGAGGGCAACCGCTTGGTGACCACCTTCGGCATCGCGCTAGTGGTCATTTTTCTGGTGTTGGCGGCGCAATTCGACAGTCTGCGCGATCCGTTGATTATTTTGGTGACGGTGCCGCTGTCGATTTTCGGCGCCTTACTGCCGGTGTTTCTCGGCTTTGTCACTTTAAATATCTATACGCAGATCGGTTTGGTGACGTTGATCGGCTTGATCAGTAAACACGGTATCTTGATGGTCGACTTCGCCAATCACTTGCAGCGCGAACAGCAATTGGATAAATACGCGGCCATCGTCAAATCGGCACAGGTGCGGTTGCGGCCGATCCTGATGACTACCGCGGCGATGGTGGTGGGGTTGTTTCCGCTGCTGCTCGCCAGCGGTGCCGGCGCGGACGCTCGTTTCAATATCGGTCTGGTGATCGTCTGCGGCATGTCGATCGGCACTGGCTTCACGTTATTCGTATTGCCGGTGTTTTACACGTTACTGGCGCGCGATCATCGCGAACAGGGCGCGGTGCCAGCGGCGCTCGCCGCCCATTAATTGCGGCATTATTTTTCTACCCAAGCGCTTGCCTCCCTCGATAGGGAGGCAAGTTTTCCATCAGCTGATCCCCGTAAGTATTTTTGCCGCGTCTGTGCGGCATCCGTCGTTCTTTCCAAGTACAAGCCTATGGCCTTACAATCGCGAGCATAAATGCATGCGCCTACTTTTTATGATAAGCAAAAGGTGCTTAACGCTACTCTATTAATGACAAGCAATAAAAGGGGTCATCCAGTTTTATGATCGAGCTTGATTTCGGCAGTATCGGTTTAGCGGCAACGAACTGGATTATCATCGCTGCACTAGTGGTTACGCTGCTGGTTTCGCTGCGCAGAACGCAGCCCGTGGATTTGCTGCCGGTGCCGGTGTCGCAGGAGCTCAAGGGCCTGGCGATATTGGCGATCGTGCTCGCGCATATCAGCTACATGCTGGTGACCGATAACCATTTCCTGTATCCGCTATCGATCGCCGCCGGCGTCGGCGTCGATATATTTTTATTTATGTCGGGCTTCGGCTTGACGGTCGGCATGCTGAAAAAACGCATGCCGGCGCTGGAGTTTTATCGGCGCCGCCTGATCAAGGTATTTATTCCGCTGTGGGTGGTGTTGATTTTGTTGTTTGCCGCCGACGCGTTGTTTCTGCAGCACTATTATTCGCCGCTGTATATGCTGCAATCGTTGCTTGGCTGGTTTCCGCGCGCCGCCGCCTTCGACGATGTGAATTCGCCGTTTTGGTATATCAGCTGGCTGCTGATGTTTTATATCCTGTTTCCCCTTTTGTTTATGCCCCAGCGACCCTGGTTGACCGCCATCCTGCTGGCCGTCATCGCCAATGTGGTTGCAGTGACCGATCCGCTCGATCTGCAGGTCGATTGGCTGCATCGTTTGCATACCAATGCATTTTCGCTGGGTATGGTCGTGGCGTGGGCATTACGCGAATCGAAGGGCAGTCGCAATCCGCTGGTCGAAAAACTGAAAGCATTTCGCGATGGCGGAGCGCCGCTAGTCCGCTATCTATTATTATTGGTGCTTGCGCTGTTTGCGGGTTACTTGGCTTGCCATAACAATGCCGGCGATTGGCCGGTTTTAGCGCAGGCTTTACATGCGGCTCGGTTCGACGAAAGTTTCTTTATCGGCCAGGCGACCAGCCTGCTGACTATGGCGGCGTTAATAGTTATCTTCTCGCTGAAGCGAATGGAGTTTAAATTTCTGTATCTGTTCGGCGTTTATTCGTTCGAAACGTATTTGCTGCATTGGCCGTTGATGGCGCGCTACGATGTATTCTTCCATCATTTACCTGCTTGGTTGGCTCCGCTGGTTTGGTTGCCGGCGTTTATTGCGATTGGTTGGTTGTTGCAAAAAATTACGACGCCATTGGGAGCTTGGTTCGACAAACATATTTAAATTGAAAAGTGAGTTTGAGTTATTAGGGCAGGGGACGTACCGGAAAAGGGGTGAGGGAGTTCTGTTGGTGCCCTCTTATTTTTGAGGCAGCGGACTCTGTGCCAGGAGCGGGGTATAGGGGGTCTCTTTTTCAGGACTCGGAGGCAAGCATCCAAGTAGCCTCGGTGCTATCGGCCTAGAAGAACTTGTCGGCTTCACGGATGAATCGTGCTCGCAGCTTCGAAGAGAACCACTTCATGTCCTGAAAAAGAGACCCCCTACACCCCGCCACCAAGTTTGTACCAAGCTTCAATCTCGATGGTCCAATCGGTTTTCTAAAAACAATATTTAAGGCAAAAAAGCGGCGCAATCTTGAGAGAGGAGCGCCGCTTATTTTTTCGTTAACAAAGTTTATCCGCGCAGTTGTTTACCACCGCTGATCAATGGCAAATCTAACGGTGTCACGATATTTTGTGTTGCTGCGCAGACCGCTGGAATGGCGTTCACCAAACGATTCGCTGCGGTGGTGTTGCCGCCGCCGGCCGGTCCCGGCTCGAAAGCATCCTCGCCGTGAATCGTCACATGTAAATCCGGATTGCCTTTAATAACGACGCGATGACAACCGCGGCCCTCCGCTGGATACGGCCAATCCGGTGCGCACTCGTCGTCGATACGCGTGATATGTTCGGCTATGTACAACGCTTTACCGCCACACATACCGCGCACCTCAAAACGAAATGCGCCCTGGGTGCCCGCATCGAACTGACCCATGCCCGGCACTTGAATCGTGCGCGTCAGCGGGCGGCGCTCGACCACTATTTCGATATCCTCGACCGGGCGGCCGAGACCGTCGCCGACCAGCCGCACCATCGGCTCCCACACCATGCGCAGCGCGAAGTCGTTCAGCATCATCGGTAAGTTGTCCATCGACTGGCCGAAACCGATGACATTGCGGACCACTTCGGGTTGATCGTACAGCGCGTAGTTAAAAATTTCCTGGCAGCGTATTTCGCGAATATCCGAGACCACGCCGCTCAATATGACCGGCAGCATATCCAGCGCCCAGCCGGGGTCGATACCGGAGACAAACACCGAGCTATGGCCCTGCGTGCAGGCCTCGTCGACCATCTCTTTCAGTTCCGGCGGCGTGGTGCCCGGATACAGCAGCGGATAAAAAGCGCTCGATACCACGTTGGCGCCGCTGCGCAAACACAGCAGTAATTCGGCGAAGGCTTCCTGCGGTCGCAGATCGGCATTGGCCGCGTAGACCACGGCGTCGATGCCGCCGGCTTGCAGCAGCGCGGCGCCGTCGCTGGTCGCCAGCACGCCGGTGTCGGCGATACCGGCGATCGTGCCGGCATCGCGGCCCACTTTGGCCGGGTTGTTGACGATAACGCCGGCCAGTTCCAGATCGCGATGCGCGACGACGGCTCGAATAGCGGGGCGTCCGACATTGCCGGTGCCCCAGACGACTACACGTTTTTTCATAGAGTACCTGTCCATTTATCGGTGTTTTTTGTGCGACGGTGGCGTAGCGGCGCTTATCTAAACGATTGTCCGCATGCTGCGGGCACTGTTGTATCCGGCTCGGACAATGTCAAATTAATCATCGTTAATGGCCTACAGGTGTTTTGCCGGCGGGCAAATCACTGCATAATTCCCACCCTCGATAAATCCTCGATTCCATGCGGAGCGCGCGATGTCGCAATTGCAAAGTTATACCTTCGATGAATTGCCGGTCGGCAAGAAAGCTACCTATACCCGCGCCGTCACCGAGCAGGACATTCAATTGTTCGCCGTGGTGTCCGGCGATGTGAACCCGTTGCACCTGGATGCGGAGTTCGCCAAGGGTACGCAGTTCGGCGAGCGCATTGCGCACGGCATGATGACCGGTGCGATTATTTCCGCCGCGCTAGTGATGTCGCTGACCGGTCCGGGCGCGATTTATCGCAGTCAGTCGCTGCGCTTTCGCCGCCCGGTGAAAATCGGCGACACGATTACCGTGCATCTGGAGATCGTCGAGCGCAACGCCGAGAAGAAGGTGTTAACCATCGATTGCGATTGTATCAATCAAGACGGCGAATCGGTCGCCAAGGGCGTCGCCGAAATTATCGCACCGAGCGAAAAGATCAGCGTTGCCGCGCCGCCGTTGCCGAAGGTCACCGTGTCGTAAGCGTATCGACTGCCACGCCGATTGCTAGGCTGAAACGGTTTGCGCTTGCAGCCGTTGTAATTGGTCACAGCTATATTGTTCACAACCACATTGGTTACAACTACAGCGCCGCAGTTAAAGCCATATTCCATCGCCGATTTATCGATCGGCACCACGGAGCAACGCATGAAAGCCGTCGTATGTAAACAATTTGGCCCCGTCGCCGATTTGGCCTTTGAGGAAGTGCCGAATTTGCTGGTTGGCGCCGGTCAGGTGCTGATCGAGGTCAAAGCGGCCGGCATTAATTTCCCCGATTCGCTATTCGTGCAAGGCAAATATCAGGTCAAACCGACCTTGCCGTTTATTCCGGGTCTCGAAGCGGCCGGTGTTATTACCGCGGTGGGCGAGGGCGTCAGCGGTTTGCAGGTCGGTATGCGCGTCGCGGCAAATCCCGAGATCGGTGCGTTCGCCGAGCAGATCGTGGTCGACGCGACGCGCGCATTTCCGATTCCCGATGCGATGGATTACGCGACTGCCGCCGGTTTTATGATTGCCTATGGTACCTCGCACAATGCACTGAAAGATCGCGCGCACTTGCAGGCTGGCGAAACGTTATTGGTATTGGGTGCGGCCGGCGGCATCGGTTTGACGGCGGTCGAGCTGGGCAAAGTGATGGGCGCGCGGGTTATCGCCGCGGCGTCGAGCCCGGAAAAATTAGCGCTGTGCAAAGAATACGGCGCCGATGAGCTGATCGATTACAGCCGCGAGGATTTGCGCGCGCGCGTGAAAGAACTCACCGGCGGTAAGGGTGTGAACGTGGTGTACGATCCGGTGGGCGGCGCCTACGCGGAGCCGGCGGTGCGCAGTCTCGCGCGCTACGGCCGCTTTCTGGTGATGGGTTTTGCGGCCGGCGATATTCCAAAAATTCCGCTCAATTTATTACTGTTAAAAACCAGTTCGATTGTCGGTGCGTTTTGGGGCCAATTCGTCGAGCAGGAGCCCGAGCGCAATAAGCAAAATATGGCGGAATTATTGGCGTGGTATGCGGAAGGAAAATTGCGGCCGCATATCTCCAAGACTTTCCCGCTCGCACAAGCGGCCGAGGCGATCGAGTACGTGGCTGCGCGCCGTGCGATGGGCAAGGTTGTATTGCTCGCTGATTAATTTTTTGAAGTGTCTTTGCTTTGTTGATGCACCTGTGCGCTTCGCAAGCCGGGCTACCATAAGGTTTGCAGCGACCGTAGGCGGCATGGATGCCGACTACGAGCTGCAGGGATGCACTTGCCGCGTGTCGTCGCAAACCTTATGGTAGCCCGGCCTCCGCAGGAACCAGCCAAACCGAGAATCGATATGACCACCGACGTTAATAAACTCGATACCGCCAGCCTGCAACAATACCTCGCCACGCAGATCGATAATTTCGGTGCGATCGATAGCTGCGAAAAATTTGCCGGCGGCCAATCGAATCCGACTTTTTTAATTAAAGCCGGCGAACGTAAATATGTATTGCGCCGCAAACCGCCCGGTTTGCTATTGAAGTCGGCGCACGCCGTCGATCGCGAATATCGCGTGATGAAGGCGTTGGAAGGTTCGCCGATTCCGGTGCCGAAAATGCTGGCGCTATGCAGCGACGACAGCGTGATCGGCTCGATGTTCTATGTGATGGAGTACATCGAAGGGCGTATTTTCTGGAATAGCACGCTGCCCGAGGTGAATAACACCGAGCGCACCGCGATGTACGATGAAATGGTGCGCCTGCTGGCGGCATTGCATAGCCTCGATCTCGACGCGCGCGGACTGCGCGATTACGGCAAACCCGGCAATTATTTCGAGCGCCAGGTGACGCGCTGGAGCGAGCAGTATCGCGCCAGCAAAACCCGCGAGCAGCCGGCGATGGATACGTTGATGGCGTGGCTCAACGCCAATATTCCCGCCGACGACGGCCGCATCGCATTAATTCACGGCGATTTCCGTTTCGACAATGTGATTTTTCATCCGACCGAACCGCGCGTGATCGCGGTGCTCGATTGGGAATTGTCGACGCTCGGTCATCCCTGGTCGGATATTGCGTATCAGTGCATGCAACTGCGACTACCGGAAGATTTTATTATTCCCGGTCTCGGCGGTTGCGATCGCCGTGCGCTCGGTATTCCGAGCGAAGAGGAATATTTGGCGCGTTACTGTCAGCTGACCGGCATCGATAATATTCCGCTGTGGAATTTTTGCGTGGTATTTAGTTTCTTTCGCCTCGCGGCGATTTTAGAGGGCGTCTACAAGCGCTCGCTCGATGGCAACGCTTCGAGTACCAAAGCTGTGCAGTACGGTGCGGTGGTCGAGCCGATGGCAGAGCTGGCTTTGAAAGCGTTGTGATAGTTGGCGTTGAAAGAGCTGTGACAGTTGGGTGCCAGAAGCGGGGTGTACCTTCCCCTTCGGTGACAAGTGGATTTTTTAATGTAGGGCCGGGGAGCATGCAGAGTTCCTTATAGGTCCTCGAAGGGGAAGGTACACCCCACCCGCCAAGCTTCGCAGTAAATTCGAGAGGATATCGAGTCTCGGAAAGTTACGTTGCTGGTGACAGTGAAAGGGTATTTTCCAGCGAGCTGCTTAAGGAAAAGCTGAACCCGCTCGGTGCTTATAGGCGAGGTGTCGGTTTTTCCTTGCCGGGCCTATAAGGAACTCTGCGTAACTGCCGGCCGCACATTAAGAAATCCCCTTGCCAGGCAAGGGAAAGCCGACACCTCGCCAACACACCAACCGCGACGCAACTATTTTTTAAGATTATTCATGAACTCAACGCTGTAATGGATTACGTACTGAAGTAACGGCGGGTCCATTATGCAAAATCTGAGTTGGCAGATCGGCGACGTGCGGATCGTCAGTGTGGTCGAGCGCGTTGTGCGGTTGCCGTTGAATTACGTGTTGGCCAATTTCGAAACCGAACGCCTCGACCAGCATCGCCATTGGCTGGCGCCGCATTTTATCGACGCCGAAAATCATTACCAGCTGACGGTGCGCGCTTTATTGGTTGAATCCTGCGGCAAACGCATTATGATCGATACCTGTCTCGGCGAACATATCACACCGTTCGACGATATGTTCGGCGCGATCCCGTACGATTTCCTCGAGCGCTTGGCCAATGCCGGATTTGCGCGCGAGACGATTGATTACGTGATGTGTACGCATCTGCATTACGATCATATCGGCTGGAATACCATGCGCGTGGATGGGCAATGGGTGCCGACCTTTCCAAACGCGCGCTACCTGCTTGCGCGCAGCGAGTGGCAGCACTGCCAGCAGCACGATGTGCCGGAATATTTGAATATGCAAAATGCCATTGCACCGCTTTTTGCCGCCGACCAGGTCGACCTGGTCGATACCGATCACCGTCTAACGGCTGAGGTAAGTTTGCTGCCGACGCCTGGGCATACGCCCGGCCATGTGTCGGTCGCGATTGATTCGCAAGGACAACAGGCGTTTATCACCGGCGATATGACACACCACCCAGCGCAGTGGGCCGAACCGCATTGGAATTGTGTGTCGGATTACGATCGCAGCGGCGCCGAGCAGACCCGCAGAACCATTCGGCAGCAGCTGTGCGCTAACCATACGCTGGTGATAGGCAGTCATTTTCCGCCGCCGTGCGCCGGTTATGTCGCCGAGAATGAGCAGGGCTTGTATTTTAAAATTTAAGTGTTTTTAAGATTTAGCGCCGCTTGGTTTCCGTAGATTTTTTCAGAATATTTATTGCGAGGAAAACCCGTGTTAACTCCACAAGACGATTTAATCGGCCATCAGTTGCCCACCACCTTCGATCACGTCGGCACCAGCGACCCGAGCTGGATGGAACGGCTGTGGTATACCGGCCATGTCGTGCCGGGCGGAGATATCATTTTCGATTTGGGCCTCGGCTATCATCCGAATCGCAATGTGATGGACGCGTTCGCCGGCGTGGCGATCGGCGGTAAGCAATACAATTTGCGTTTGTCGCGTCGGCTGCGTCCGAATGCGTTGAGCACCGAAGTCGGCCCGCTGCGCATCACCGTGCTCGAGGGATTGCGCCGCCATCGTCTCGAACTTGCGGAAAACGATTCCGGCATCAGTTTCGATCTCGAGTTTCAAGCGTCGATGAATCCGCACGAAGAGGCCGATCATTTTCGCCGCCGCCACGGCCGCGTTGCCGAAAATTTAGCGCGCGCGCAACAATTGGGACGCTATTCGGGTTGGCTGAAAGTCGCCGGTAAACGCTTTGAAATCAAACCGGAAGAGTGGTGCGGACAGCGCGATCATTCGTGGGGTATTCGCGCCGAAATGCGCACGGATCCGACGCGTCCGCCGCTGTCGTATTATCCACCGTTGTTTTACACCTGGACCACGGTGCAGTTCGAAAACTACGGGCTGCATTGGTTCTTCAACGAGCGCGCGCCTGGCGATGTGATTTATCTGACCGGCGAAGAGGTATTGCGGCCGGGCGAGAAGGCCAATCGCGGGCGCCTGATCGAGAGTGTCGGCCACGAGATTCGCTGGGCCGACGATCCGCACGGCCAGACCGTCGCAAGCGCCGAGTTCGAGCTGCGTTTCGCCGACGGCAGTGCGCGCAAAGTGCAGGTCCGCACGCTGCCGGGTCGCTATTTTCTGAAGGGCGGCGGCTACGGTGGACTCAATGGTTGGGCATTCGGCGACGACAAAGGACCGTTTTATCAGGAGCACGATGTGTGGGACCTGACCGACCCGGCAATCCGCAAGATTGCCCGCACCATCGCCGACCATGTCATCGAGATTCGCGACGGCGATCAGATTGGCTACGGCATCATGGAGTACGGCGTGTCCGAAGGCTATGCGAAATACCAGGGCGTGCAACACCATCCTGTGTTCTGACGCAGAAAATTGCATTTTAGTGGGAGTGGTATGGACTCGCAGCACGGCGGGAGCAGTGTCTGCGTAGACCGTGGCGCGCCACGACGGCGCGCGGCGAGCCTATGCATGGATGCATGTCTTTGCGTGTCTACGCAGACACTGCTCCCGCCGTGCGAACTTCATGGTTCCAATCATCGCGAAAACCGTAAGTATTTCTACTGAGGCGGTGGGTTTTCGCAGTTCGCCGGCCGCGATTCTAAATTTAGTGTAATGCTTCCCCCTGCCATCCTTGTGTATATTTAGAGTCGAGGCTAACGTCATTAAGTATTGTGTCGGCGGGATTCGAGAGGACGCCGTCTGCGTTTCAACTATTAATTAGCCACTGCGCGCAGCATATTTTTCGGTATTTATTCACTTTTGATTTTGACCAACTTAGATTAGAGGCAGGCCGCGAACCTGCGAGGAGATTGTAGTCATGAGCAGCAAACGTTATTCATTGCCGATTCCATTCGGCTGGTATTTCGTAGGCTACAGCCAGGAACTCAAGGTCGGCGATGTCAAGCCGCTGAAATACTTCGGGCGCGAACTGGTCATGTTCCGCACCGAAAGCGGCGAGGCAAAAGTCCTCAATGCTTACTGCCCGCACCTGGGCGCGCATCTCGGCCACGGCGGCAAGGTCCACGGCGAGAGCATCGCTTGTCCGTTCCATGGTTGGGAGTTCAACGGTGGCGGCCAATGCACCTCGGTACCCTACGCTAAGAACATGCCGCCGAAAGTGGCCGGTGGCAAACAGGCCATCTACGCGTACCCGGTGGTCGAAAAGAATCAGGTGATCTGGGCCTGGTACCACCCGGAGCAGATCGCGCCGACCTTCGAAGTGATGGACATGCCCGAGTTCACCAGCCCCGACTGGACCCCGCTGGTACCGGGCGAGTGCCCGACCTGGACCATGAACACCACCATCCAGGAAACCGGCGAAAATGCCGTCGATGCCGCGCACTTTATCTACGTGCACAACGCGATCGATATTCCGGCCGGCGAAACCAAAATGGAAGGTCCCGTGCGTCACACCGAATACGACTCGAAGGTTCCGGCCTTCAACGAAGACGGCACGCTCGATACCAGTGGCCGCACCGCCATGACTCATCTGGTCGCTATCGCCAATGGTCCGGGCCAAACCTCGAATCGCTTTACCGGCGCGGTCGAAACGTTGCTGATGGGCGTGGTTACTCCGGTCGACGATCAAAGTCTGGAGCTACGCTTCCTGTTCACTCAACCGAAAGGTTTGAGCGACGTGAAGAAAATGCTGGCCGAGGGCGTTAAGTACAATCTGGTCGATCAGGTCCAGAATGACATCCCGATCTGGGAGCATAAGGTCTATCTGGAAAGCCCGACCCTGTGCGACGGCGATGGTCCGATCCACCAATACCGCAAGTGGTTCCGTCAGTTCTATGCGGAGTCCGCACCGACGCCGCTGAAAGCGGTCGGCTAACGCCTAACTGGTAAGTACCGGGGCGAGAGCCGTTTCGGTAGCACCCAAAACGGGCCTTGGCGGGCCCGTTTTTTTTTACGCTATACTCGGCGCGGCGAAATATAAAAACAACGCGAGCGCTGCCTAGCGTAGCTCTCGACTTCCAGGCGGGTCGACGTCCATGTTCATCGATCGGTTCATCCATCCGGATTTATTGGCGGTCTCGGAGCAGGCTTATCGCGCGCGCGTGTTGGCCGGCATCATCGCGCTCTATAGCGTGATTATCGGCGCGACGATTATTTACGCCGTCGCGCTGGCGCCGATTCCACAGAGCAGCATTCAAATCACCGTGGTGTTATTGCTGGCCTTGATCGGCGGCTACGGAACGATCCTTTTCATATTGCGGCAGCGCGGCGCGTACGAACTCTGTTGTCATCTCACGATCGGCTTTTCGGCGTTGACTATCGTCGGCGGCGTGGTGGTTTCGGGCGGTCCGCTGGTATCGCCGGCCACGCCGGTCAATGTCGTGCCGATTATTTTAGCGTTCGTATTGATGGGGCAGCGCGCCGGGCTGTTGTGGGCGCAATGGGTATTGCTGATGCATATGGCGATGGTGCTGCTCGGCATGCGGGTTGTGCAGTACCCGCAATTGCTCGATACCCGTTTTATGACGGTGCATCACGCCATTCACTGGGCGGTGACCTACGCTGCCATCATCGGTTTGATGATGGTGTTCAACAGTATCAATTCGCGCCTGAAGCAAGAGCGCGATCTGGAGCGCATACGGCTGGCGCATCTGGCGTCGCACGATCCGCTGACCGATCTGCCCAACCGCAGCGGTTTTGACGAGGAGCTCGATAAATCGATCGCCAGAGCCGATCGCCATGCTGGTCTGGTGGCATTGCTGGTGCTCGATCTCGACGGTTTCAAACCGATCAACGATGCGCTGGGACACGCGGCCGGCGATGTGGTGTTAAAGGCGGTGAGCGATCGGTTGCGCAACAATGTGCGCGTCAACGATACGGTCGCGCGGCTCGGCGGCGACGAATTCGCGGTGATTCTGGAAGGCGTGCAAGACGCGGCGGTAGTGCGCAATATCGCGCTGAAAATCAATCGCGTGTTGAGCGAAGCGATCGGATCGATTCCGCGCGAGTTAACGGTTAGCGCCAGTATCGGCATCGCGTTGCATCCACTGCATACCCGCGATAAAAACCAATTGATCAAACTCGCCGACACGGCGATGTACGAAGCGAAGAAAGCCAAAAACTGTTGCTGCGTGTACAGCGCGTCGATGGTTATGGCGGAGCCGAATTAAGCGCTGCGCTTTTTCGCATCGATACAAGTCGGCGGCGGACGAATTACGTTATGATCGACAAAGACGGTTTGGACCGGTGTCGATGAATCTAGGATTAATTGTTATTCTGCCGTTGCTCGGCGCCGCGCTGCCGGTTATCGCCGGCAAAACGCCCACGCGTTGTGCGCTTGCCGCGGCCAGCGCGCCGTTGCTGGCATTGCTGGGGGCGCTGGCACAGGCGCCGCACGTATTCACCGATGGGCTGCTCGCCGCTGAGCCACTGCGCGCGAGTTGGTCCTGGCTGCCGCAGCAGGGCTTGAATATCGCGCTGCGTCTCGATGGCCTGGCGCTATTGTTTGTGCTGCTGATTCTCGGCATTGGCCTGCTGGTTATTTTATACGCGCGCTATTATCTTTCCGCCGCCGATTCGCTGCCGCGCCTCTACGCATTGCTGCTGTTGTTTATGAGCGCGATGCTGGGTGTGGTCACCGCCGATAATTTATTGTTGTTGTGCGTGTTCTGGGAACTGACCAGTCTTACTTCTTTTCTATTGATCGGTTATTGGTCGCAGCATAGCGATGCCCGGCGCGGCGCGCGTTTGGCGTTAAGCGTGACCGGTGCGGGCGGTTTATGCTTACTGGCCGGCGTTTTAATCCTCGGGCATATCGCCGGCGGTTTCGATCTCGATCGCGTATTCGCCGCGCGCGCCGTTATTCAGCAACATCCCCTCTATCCCTGCGCACTATTGTTAATTCTGCTCGGCGCTTTCACTAAATCCGCGCAATTTCCCTTCTATTTTTGGCTGCCGCACGCGATGGCCGCGCCGACGCCGGTGTCTGCGTATCTGCATTCGGCGACGATGGTGAAGCTCGGCGTATTTTTATTGGCGCGCCTGTATCCGGCGTTGGCGGGTAGCGATTACTGGTTTTATGGTGTCACTGGCACGGGCATGGTTACGCTATTGTTCGGCGCGTATATGGCATTATTTCAGCACGATCTGAAAGGTCTGCTGGCATTCTCTACGATCAGTCATCTCGGTTTGATCACGTTGTTGTTCGGTCTCGGCACGCCGTTGGCAGTGGTAGCCGCGTTGTTTCATATTATCAATCACGCCATCTTCAAAGCGTCGTTATTTATGGCGGCTGGTGTCATCGATCACGAAACCGGTACGCGCGATATTCGGCGTTTAAACGGTCTATGGCGTTATATGCCGCACACCGCCGTGCTGGCGATGGTAGCGGCCGCGGCGATGGCGGGCGTGCCATTGCTGAATGGCTTTCTCAGCAAGGAAATGTTTTTTTCCGAAACCCTGACGCTGCACCAGCTGGGCGGGTTCGCGACCATCGTGCCGCTATCGGCGGTGGTCGCCGGAATTTTCGCCGTGGCGTATTCGCTGCGTTTTATTCACGATGTGTTTTTCAATGCGGGCGCGCTCGACACGCCGAAATTTCCGCCGCACGAGCCGCCGCGCTACATGAAAGTGCCGATCGAAATTTTAGTGGTGTTATGTTTGCTGGTCGGCGTGCTACCGAATCTAACGGTCGCGCCGTTGCTGCAGGCAGCGGCGCGGGCAACGCTGAGCGCCGCGGCGCCGGCCTATAGCCTGGCAGTTTGGCATGGCTTTAACACGCCGCTGCTGATGAGCCTGATCGCCATGCTGGGCGGCGTAGTGTTATATGCGCTGCGCAAACCTCTATTTATCTATTACGGGCGTTTGCCGACGCGCGATGCCAAACAGATTTATGGGGCGGCGTTGCAAAAAATTATTGCCGGAGCGCGTCGTTTGCTGCGCTGTTTAGATCGCGGATCGCTGCGCGGTTATCTCGCGTGGGTGATCGGTGCGGCGATCTGGCTGGTGGCGAGCGCACTATTGTCGGCGCCGCAGATCGGCGGTGGTGTGCGCGCGAGTGCGGTGGACGGTAGCGCATTATTATATTTATCGATTGCAGTCTGCGCCGCGTTGCTGGTGGTATTTTGGCAGCGGCAACGCCTGCGCGCGATCTTGGCGTTGGGCGTGGTCGGGCTGATGTCGGCATTAATTTTTGCGCGCTTCTCCGCGCCCGACCTGGCGCTGACCCAAATCGCCGTCGAAGTCGTCAGCACATTATTATTACTGCTCGCGCTGAAATTTTTACCGCAACGGGCTGCTCCCGAAATAGTGGATTGGCGCCGCGCGCGCGATATTTTGTTCGCGCTCGCCGGCGGCGCGGCGGTTGCGTTATTGGCGTACGCGGTGATGACCCGGCCGATCGATTCGATTTCGCAATACTTTCTCGAGCATAGCGTGCCGGACGGCGGCGGCCGCAACGTGGTGAATGTCATTCTGGTGGATTTTCGCGGCTTCGATACGCTCGGCGAGATTACGGTATTGCTGATCGCCGCAGTCGCCATCGTTGCGCTGCTGGAGGGAATAGTATTCGATCGTAGCGAGAGGTCGCTATCGCAGTCAGTACGTTCGCGCGTCGCTGATCGCGATGTGCTGTTGCCGATATTGGCGCGCTTGTTATTGCCGTTGGCGCTGGTGTTGGCGCTGTATTTAATGTTGCGCGGCCACAATGCACCGGGCGGCGGTTTTGTCGGCGGTTTGCTCACTGCCGTCGCTTTGCTACTGCAATATATTGCGCATGGCCGGCGCTGGAGCGCTGCGCGGCTACGTCTGACTTATTTACGTTGGGCCGGCGCCGGCGTGCTGCTGGCGCTGGCCACGGGTGTCGCCAGTTGGATATATGCCGCCCCGTTTTTGACGTCCGCCGTGCTGCATTGGCAGGTACCGCTACTCGGCGAGGTCGAGTTGGCGTCGGCGCTGGTATTCGATGCCGGCGTGTACGCGGTGGTGGTCGGTGTCGTGTTATTGATTCTATCGCGCCTTGCCAATTTGGACGTTACGGATGATGCGCGGAAAACCGGCGAGGCGGGTAAGTAATGGAATTGCTACTCGCGATTGCGATTGGCGTACTGACTGCCAGCGGCATCTACTTGCTGCTGCGTACCACGGTATTCGCGCTAATTTTGGGTTTGGCTTTGCTCGGTTATGCAGTTAATTTATTTTTATTCGCGATGGGACGGCTGGCGATCGACGCGGCACCGATTATCGGCAGCGGCGAACGATACGCGGACCCGCTGCCGCAAGCGTTGGTGTTGACCGCCATCGTGATCGGTTTCGCGATGACGGCATTTGTGGTGGCGCTGGCTTTACGCGCGCGTAGCGAATGGGGCGACGATCGCAGCGAGTTCGAAAATATATCACCTGAAAACGCGGCGCATGAAAATAACGAGCCTGCCGCCTTGCAAGAGTCCGCTCCCGACGTTCTCGATCATAAATCATCCGAGGATCTCGGATGAATCATGTATTGATCTTGCCGATTCTGGTGCCACTGTGTTGTGCCTGTCTGTTGCTGTTGATGCGTCGCGATAACGTAACGGCGGCGCGCGGTCTCGCCTTATTATCGAGTTCGATACAACTGGTAATCGCTGGATTGCTGCTGGCGCAGAGCAGTGGCGGCGCGATTCAACTGTATACGCTCGGAAGTTGGCTGCCGCCGCACGGCATCGTCTTGGTAGTGGATCGCTTGGCCGCGCTGATGCTGTGTACCACCGCGGTGTTGGCGTTGCCGGCCTTGCTCTATGCCGCGAACGGTGCCGATCGGCGCGGCAAATACTTCCACGCCCTGTGGCAATTTCAATTGCTGGGGATCAACGGCGCTTTTCTCACGGGCGATTTATTTAATCTGTTCGTGTTTTTTGAAGTGTTATTGATGGCTTCGTACGGCTTGTTATTGCACGGTCAGGGCGCGGCGCGCCTGCGCGCCGGTTTGCAGTATGTCGTATTGAATTTGGTCGGCTCGGCGTTATTTTTAATCGCCGCCGGAATTTTTTACGGTCTTGCAGGGACGCTGAATTTTGCCGATCTCTCGGTATTTATCGCGGTCGCCGAGCCGGCCGATGCACCATTGCTCGGTGCAGCCGGGCTGTTGCTGTTGGTCGTATTCGGTTTAAAAGCGGCGCTATTCCCCTGGTATTTTTGGCTGCCGCGCAGCTATGCCGTCGCCAGCGCGCCGGTTGCCGCGTTATTTGCGATCATGACCAAGGTGGGCATCTACGCAATTTTACGCTTGGCGCTGTTATTGTTCGGCGCGCATGCCGGTGCGTTGGCGGGCTTATTATTGCCGTGGTTATGGCCGTTGGCGGTGCTGACATTAGTACTCGGTTCGCTCGGTGTATTGGCGGCAACGACGTTAACCGAGTTGATCGGTTATTGCGTGGTGGTTTCGGTCGGCACCTTGCTCAGCGCGCTGGCGCTGAATTCGGTTGCCGCGCTCACTGCACTGTTGTACTACTTGTTGCAGAGCACCTGGAGCATCGGCGCATTATTTTTATTGGTGGATTTAATCGCCGATCGGCGCGGTAGCGTAGCGGGGCGTTTGCAAAGCGGCCCGAAAATAGCGAGTCATGTTTGGTTGGGCAGTTTGTTTTTAATCGGCGCAGTGGCTGTCGTGGGTCTGCCGCCGCTAGCCGGCTTTGTCGGTAAATTGATGTTGCTGCAAGCTGCGCCGCTGCCGGATACAGCCATTTTGTGGCTGGCTTTATTGGTCAGCAGCTCGATGGGGCTGGTAGCCTTCAGCCGCGCCGGTAGCATGGTATTTTGGCGTGTCGAGGCAGTGCCTGCGGCGCGTATGACATTGCCGATTTATGCCGTAAGCGCTGTCCTCATGTTACTCGGCACGAATGTCGCGCTAAGCATTTGCGCTGCGCCGATCGCGAAAGTGTTAGAGGCGACGGCGACGCAACTGTTCGACGCCGAGCAATACACCGCCGCCGTGCTGATGCAGGCGCAAAACCCAGCCACGAGCGAGCAAGGAGAGCCGAACAACGAGAGCCGAGCCATGAGAGTCGAACCATGATTGCCGCGTTGCGCCAAAAAATACTACCGCATCCGCTGTTGAGTGGTGTGTTGCTGGTGCTGTGGTTGTTGTTGACGAATAGCCTGACGCTCGCCCAAGGATTGCTGGCGGTGCTGCTTGCCGGATGGTTGCCGGTGCTGCTCAGCGAATTTTTAGCGCCGTTGCCGACCATAAAAAAGCCGCTACTTTTGTTGCGTTTTTTTTTATTGGTATTGTGGGATATCGCGGTGGCCAATGTGCAAGTAGCGGTGTTGGTATTAAAGCCGAATCGGCTGCTGCAGCCGGCCTTTATCGAATTGCCGCTCGCTGCGCGGGATGATTTTGTTATCGCCGTGTTGATGAGCGTGATCACGCTGACGCCGGGCACCTTGGCGGTCGGGCTTAGCGATGACGGTGAGCATTTAACGATTCACGCATTGCACACCGACGATCCCGCGCTGTTGATCATGCAACTCAAACAGCGCTACGAGCAGCCGCTGCTGGAGATTTTTGCATGTTGAACAGGGTATTGCCCTTAGCAATGGCGATGTTGGGCGTAGCCCTGCTGTTGTGTTGTTATCGTTTATGGCGCGGTCCGAAGCTGTGGGACCGTGTGTTGGCTTTGGATACGCTGTATATCACTTCGATCGGTCTGTTGGTGTTGCAGGATATGCGCATCGGCAAGCAAATTTATTTCGAGATCGCTTTGCTGGTCGCTGCCTTTGGATTTCTTGGCACGATCGCGCTGGCAAAATATTTGCGTAGCGGCAATGTCATCGACTGACGGAAATACGGGCCGGAGTAGGATTGCTAAACGATTAGGTGTTAAAAATGTGGATGATGGTAGCTGAGACAGTTATATCGTTGCTGGTGTTGGGCGGAGCGTTATTCGTATTGTTGGGTGCGCTGGGTTTGGCGAAGCTGCCCGATTTTTATATGCGTCTGCACGCGCCGACCAAAGCGAGTACGCTAGGCGTCGGTGGCATGATGCTGGGTTCGCTGCTTTACTTTAGTTCGCGCGGTGCCGGTGTTAGTTTGCACGAATTGTTATTGCTGCTGTTTTTATTTCTCACTGCGCCGTTGACTGCGCATATGCTGGCGAAGACTGCTCTACACGCAACCGCAGTTGCCGCCGCCACCGACTCGAGCGACGAGTCGCAATCAGGATGACTCTCGCCGCGAGTTAATTATTTTATCCTGCATGTCCTAAGGAGCCGATATGTTTAAGAACTTAACTGTGGCTTGGCGTTTGGGTGGCGGTTTTGCGGTGGTGGTGCTGTTGTCGTTAAGTTTGGGTGGCGTCGCCTGGCTCGGTATTCGCGGTTTCGATCGCGCTTGGTCCGATGTCGCGCAGCAGACCATCCCGAAAAAAGACGCCATCACCAACTGTTATCTCGATTTCGGCAATGCCGTGCATCATTTCAAAAACTACATACTGCGCGGCGGCGACTACGACAAACAATTTCTGCGCGATGTCGATGCCATCGATCGCATTAAAGCAACCTACCATGCAACCGGCAGCGTCAGCGCCGACGAAGAGCAATTACTGACGCAAATTCTCGGTGCAACGCAAGATTATCGCAAGGCGATGGCGAAGCTGGTCGAGTTGCGCGCCGGCGATGCCAAGATTAGCATCGCCGAATTGGATAAAGCGGTGTCCGGCGCCGATAAACCCATCGCCGCCGCACTGGAAAAATTGTTGGCTGCCACGCAACAGGATGCCGCGCATGCGGCCAGCGATGTGAGCGCTGCGCTCGGGCACGCTTATCGACAAATGCTGGCATTGGGCGCCGCTATTTTATTGTTGAGCGCATTGTTGGCGTTGGTGATTACGCGTGCCATCACGCGTCCGATTAGTTATGTCGCCGGCATGATGGAGCAGATGGCAGCCGGCGATTTCACCATTGATGTCGCCGAGGTCGACGGGCACAACGAGTTGGCTTCGCTGCAGCGCTCGTTGTGGACCATGCTGCATCAACTGCGGCCGACCATACGGCAGGTCGGCGAAATCGCCGATGGGCTGGCCGGCGCGTCGACACAGATCAGCGCTACCTCGCAAAGTTTGAGTCAAGGCGCCAGCGAGCAGGCGGCGGGACTGGAGCAATCGAGCGCGTCGATCGAACAGATGGGAGCATCGATCAATCAGAACAGCGAAAACGCCAAAGTCACCGACGGTATCGCCACCAAAGCGGCACAGGATGCGAGGGAGGGCGGCGCGGTGGTACAGGGCACCGTTGCGGCGATGAAGGAAATCGCCGCCAAGATCGGCATCATCGACGACATTGCTTATCAGACGAACCTGCTGGCGTTAAATGCCGCGATCGAAGCGGCGCGCGCCGGCGAGCAGGGCAAAGGTTTCGCGGTGGTCGCCGCGGAAGTGCGTAAATTGGCCGAGCGCGCGCAAGCGGCGGCACAAGAGATCAGCGCGGTGGCGACCGACAGCGTGCAACTGGCGGTGCGCGGCGGCACGCTGATCGATGAAATCGTGCCGGCGATCCAAAAAACCTCCGATTTAGTGCAGGAAATTGCCGCCGCATCGAATGAACAGTCGACCGGTGTCGCGCAAATCAATACTGCGATCAGCCAGCTCAGCCAAACCACGCAGCAAAATGCCGCGATGGCGGAGGAGTTTGCCGCGACCGCGGATACCATGCGCGGACAGGCTCAGGAGTTGTTGGAGGTCATGGTGTTTTTCAAGGTAGAAAAATATGCCGCGAATGAAACCCGCGCCGCCGCGCCGGTCGGTGTTGCGACTGCCGCCGTTGCTAATGCCGCCGCCGCACGCAATGTGCCCGAGGGCGAGTTTATAAAATTCTGATTGGCTGCATCGACATTAGATTTGTGTCGATACTGTTATGTGCGCCGATGCTAAGGGTTGCGATCGAATTATGGCGAAAGACTTACCGCAAATACTGGCGACGCTCGCGACATTGAAAATCGTGCCGGTCATCGCGCTGGAGCGCGGCGCGGATAGCGTGCCGCTCGGCAGGGCGCTGGTCGAAAACGGCCTGCCGGTGGCGGAGATTACCTTTCGCTCCGCGGTGGCCGCCGATGCGATTCGCCGGCTGCGCGCGGCGTATCCGCAAATGTTGATCGGCGCCGGCACGGTGTTGAATCGCGCGCAGGCCGAGCAAGCGCAAGCGGCCGGCGCGGATTTTATCGTCAGCCCCGGTTTTAATCCAAATACCGTGCGCGTCTGCAACGAGCTGAATATTCCGTTCATCCCCGGCGTCAATAATCCGAGCGCTATCGAATTGGCGTTGGAGCTCGGTGTGAGCGCGTTAAAATTTTTTCCGGCCGAAGCCTCCGGCGGCGCAGCGATGATTAAGGCATTGCTCGGCCCTTACGCGCAGTTGCGCTTGATGCCGACCGGCGGCATCAATACTGCGAATATTCGCGATTATTTGGCGCTGCCCGAAGTCATCGCCTGTGGCGGCAGTTGGATGGTCGACAAAAAATTATTGGATGCGGGCAATTGGTCCGAGGTTGGGCGGCTGGTGCGCGAAGCGGTCGCTCTGGTTCGCTAGCTTTACTTAAAAGCAGGAGCCAAATAACTGTCTCAAATAACTGTCTCAAATAACTACAGCCGAATAGCTCCGTCGATAATACTGTACTCGATTCACCGAAAAATCTGGTTAGTATAAGAATGCGGCTAACAAAATGAGCTTCGGAGTTCATTGTTGGTCCGATGCCTCAGGTCCTGCCGGGGAGAATGAGTTTATGTAGTAGAGTGGATCATTGATCCACCGTTGTTGTGCGGCAAGATCGCATGGCGGATCGATGATCCGCCCTACGGGATAAATATAAATCGACGCTGAATTTTATAGCGTTGGCTGTTTCGACAATAAATACCTGCGGCAACCGCCGTCTATCTATCTCGAGGATAAACTCATGATCGATGAATCCGCTGACAATGTCGAAGAACTCAATGCGCACGGTATTAAGCGCCGCGAGTTGCTGCGCAATGCTACGGCGCTGGGTGGCCTTTCGATGCTAAGTTTGCCGTTGGCCGGCGTCGCCGCCGAGCAGGCCGCCGCCGCGGGGCCGACCAGCCGCGCGGCATTCCAACAACTATTGCAGACGTTAGCGTCGATCGATCGAGATTATCTGAGCGCGGGCTGGGGCGTGACCAGTATCGGCGACATCGCCGAGGGTTATCGCCTGCTGATGCATTTGTTGGATGTCGGTATTCGTCTGTACTTCGAGGGCGATCCGAACCGACCCGAGTTTCAGCCGATGGTATCGCCGACCATAAAAATTCAGGGCGACAACCCCGATGCGCTGTATTTTTACACGCGCATTCGCGGCGACCGCAACTACCGCATTCGCGGTAAGCGCACGGGCGAAGTGTATTTATCGTTCACCGTGCATCGTGGCGACGGTAACGGCGGGTGGGCGACCGGTGTCGATGCTGCGCGCAATATGCAGCAGATACAATTCGCCAGCGACGGCAGTTTCGAGTTGTTAGTGGGGCCGAACGTCGATCCGGCTAAAGGTTTGCGTACGACTGCGCATTCGCAGGAAATCGTTACGCGCCACTATTTCGAGGATGTGTTATCCGCCCAACTCGATCCATCGGTGCGACCGCTATTGCTGATCGAGGCGCTCGATGCCGATGCGCCGCCGGCCGCGCCGAGCGATGCCGATATTGCGGCGCGTTTAAACACAGTCAGCAATTTCTTGATCGCCAACAGCACCGGCCGACCCAAGCCAGATCCGAAAAAGATACCGGCCTGGTTTTCGATTATTCCGAATCAGCTCGGCAAGCCGGCACGCTGGACCGAAAATGACGGCGGCGGTTTGGGCGCGGTCGACAACGCGTATTCGGCTGGGCGTTTCGTGTTGGCGCCCGAGCAGGCGCTGGTGATCGAAGGGCGTTTTCCCAATTGTATATTTGCCAACGTGGTGCTGTGGAATCGTTATTTGCAAAGTTTCGATTACCGCTATCGCCGCATCTCGCTGAACCGCAAACAAATAAAATTAGAGACCGACGGTAGCTATCGCATTGTCGTTGCGCATCGCGATCCGGGCTTGCCGAATTGGTTGAGCACCGAAGGGCGTCCCAACGGCACCGTGTACTGGCGCTTTTTATTGCCGGATGGCGATATCGATGCGCCGCGCACGCGCGTGGTGAATTTCGATGAGTTGAAAACGCTTGGCTAGTTGATCGGGTCTGCTATTGCGCCTGGCGGACTCGTTGTATGTAGTGTGCCGATTTTAGGTGGTGGGCTCGTTTCGCGTAGCGCAGTGGGTAGTCGGTCCGTGCAGTAGGTCTGTATAGTAGGTGGCACCGAAACTAAACTCATTTATGTAACTTTTATGACAATACCAGCACCCGATACCGGCGGTTTGATCTGCGGATTTATGTTGCAGCCGCGCGGTGCGGCACTACCTGTTCAATGGGATGCGGCAACGCGAGCGAGCGCGAGTTTCGCGCAACCGGTGTGGCTGCATTTCAATCTCGCCGATGCGCGCGCCTGCAATTGGATCGCCGCCTGCGAAGCACTGCCGCTCGCCGCGCGCGAATTATTGCTCGATCACGATGCGCATGTGCGCCATGAATTGTTGGAGCGCGGCCTGGCGCTGGTGATCGGCGATTTGCATCACGATTTCAACGACGATCCGGAAGGCTTCGGTACGCTGCGTCTCTACATCGATAAAAATTTTGTCGTCACCGGTCGCCGCCATCCGCTCAAGGCGGTGGATCAATTGCGCCTGGAAATGACCAATGGTCTCGCAGTGGCCACGACCACGGATTTGTTCGGCCGGCTGATCGAGGAATTGGCGGAAACCTTTCAGCGCGTGGTGAAAAATATCAGCGATATCGTCGACGATGCAGAGGATCAAATTCTCGCCGGCCGCGTACACGATCAGGGTACCGAATTGGGACGCGTGCGCCGTCTGCTGGCGCGGCTGCGTCGGCATATCAACGCCGAGCGCCACGCCTTGAGCTACAGCGCGACGCGCGCGCATCACTGGAGCGGCGGCACCGATATCGGGGAGGTGCGGCAGGCGGTCGAACGCCTGGAGGGCATCGCGCAGGATCTCGAATTAGTGCAGGAACGCTCGCGTCTCTTGCAGGAAGAAATCGCCGGTCAGCTGGGCGAAGCGACCAACCGCAATTTATATCTGCTGTCGATCCTGACTACGGTGTTGCTGCCGATCAATTTAATTACCGGCATCTTCGGCATGAATACCGGCGGTCTGCCGTGGTCGCAGGATTCATTCGGCTTTTGGCGGGCAATGTTTTGTATGTTGGCCGGGGTTGTAGTCGCTTTGTGGTTTTTGCACCGGCGCAGGATTTTGTAAAGTGCCGCGCTGCGTTCTAACACACGGCGTGTGTCGAAGTTTTAAGACGTAGGAAACTCATCGATGAAAGCTGCCGTTGTAGAAAATTTTTCGCATCCTCCACGCTACCGCGATTTCGATGAGCCCGTCGCGCAAACCGATGAAGTCATGGTTAGCGTGCGCGCGGCGGCGCTCAGTCAGTTGGTGCGGATGCAGGCCAGCGGCAAACATTACAGCAGCGGTACGCCGCCGTTTGTGCCGGGCGTGGACGGTGTCGGTTACCTCGACGATGGACGGCGCGTGTATTTCGCGTTTCCGCGCGCGCCGGTCGGTGCGATGGCGGAGCGCGTCGCGGTAAAGGCCGCCTATACGGTGCTGTTGCCGGATAGCGTCGATGATATAACTGCCGCCGCGATCGCTAATCCCGGTATGTCGTCGTGGGCCGCGCTGAGCGAGCGGGTAGTGTTCAAGCGCGGCGAGGCGGTATTGATCAATGGCGCTAACGGTACTTCCGGGCGCTTGGCGATTCAGATTGCTAAACATCTCGGCGCGGGTCGCATTATCGCAACCGGCCGCGATCCAGCGAGCGCCGCCGCATTGCAGGCGCTGGGCGCCGATGTATTTATTCCGATCGGCCAACCGAGCGAGGATTTGCGCGCGCGCTTTCGCGATGAAATTGCCGCTGGCATCGACGTGGTGCTCGATTATTTATGGGGACCATCCGCCGAAGCATTGCTGGCCGCTGCGACGGGCCATGGCGCGGGTGAAGCGGTGCGCCGTATTCGCTTCGTCAATATCGGCTCGCTGGGCGGCGCCGCGATCAATTTGCCGGCCGCCGCATTGCGCAGCAGCGGCGTCGAGATGGTCGGCAGCGGATTGGGCAGTTTGTCCAACATCGCGTTGATCCGCTCGATCGCCAGCCTGATGCAGGCGATCGATGTCGCGCAATTGAAGATTGCTGCCGACGCTGCACCTCTCACCGAGGTCGAACGCATATGGTCCGGCGATAGCAGTGCGCGCATCGTATTTACGATTTGATTGCGCGCGAGTTGCAATTACTCATTGCGCGTTGCCGATAGTTAACAGACGTGAATTTATTGGAGATTTGTTACGCCGAATCCCCACCGTCGACCGGATACACGCCGCCGGTGCAATAACTGCTTTCATTGCCGGCTAAAAATACGATCATTTCCGCGATTTCCTCCGGCGCGGCGTAGCGTTTCAACGGCGTTGCATGTTCGAAGCGCTGTTTGATTTTTTCGCCGCTGCCGGGCGCGAGGCCATCCTCGATCGAGCGCATCATCCGCGTTTCCACCGGTCCCGGCGCGATGGCGTTAACGCGAATATTATCCTTCGCGCATTCGATCGCCACCGACCGCATAATGCCGATCACCGCGTGTTTGCTGGCCGAGTATGGCGACATCTTCGGCATGCCGCGCACGCCGGCGCCCGACGACGTGATAACGATGCTGCCGCCGCCACGCTGGCGCATAATCGGCACGACATATTTAATGCCCAGCCAGACGCCGCGCACATTGACCGCAATCACTTTATCGAATTGTTCGATGGGATAGTCGACGATGCCGGCGAGAGCGCCTTCGATGCCTGCGTTGGCGATAAAAATATCGATACCGCCATGACGCTGCACAGCGAATTCGACCGCACCTTGCATCGACGCGGGGTCGGCGACATCGGCAACGATATAGCTGGCAGTGATACCTATTGCCGCAGCGGCCTCGGCCAGTGCTTCCGCCTGCAAATCGACCAACACCACAAGGCAACCCGCCTGCGCCAGTGCGTGCGCAGTTGCCAGGCCGATACCACCGCCGGCCCCGGTGATTAGCGCAACCTTATCGACCAGGTTTTTATGGGCGGTTTGCATCGTCAACCTCTCTGAAAATCGCTGTCGGCTAGCGGGGTAGATTAATCATTGTTAATGATCGCAAAATATCGACGCACAACTTACACAATGCCGCGCGCGCTGGGTAGTATTTTTGGCCGAAGCCGCTTAAAGTTCGGTGCTGATCGGAATCCGATAACGTGCATAACAGGTATCCATAGGGTGCTATTTGCGAGGCTTATCCTGGATTCAGTCAATGCTGTTTTATGTTGGTTTTAAAAAGCCGAGCCATCGAGCTTGAAGCTGCAAATGAACTTGACGGCGGGGTATAGGGGGGCTCTTTTTCAGGACATGAAGGAATTCTCTTCGAAGCTGCGAGCGCAATCGATCCGTGAAGCCGACAGCTCTTCTAGGCCGATAGCACCGAAGCTATTTTGATGCTTGCCTGAGCGTCCTGAAAAAGAGACCCGCTCTACCCCGCATTGGCACGAAGCCTGTGCCTTATTTTTTTGAATTAGTAATCGTTCAACGCAGGAGCTCCCCGTGTCGCAATTCGATGGAAAAGTCGCGCTGGTCACCGGCGCTGGATCGGGTATCGGTCGGGCCACCGCGCTGGCGTTTGCGCGCGAAGGGGCGCGGGTTGCGGTAGCGGATATAGATATGAATACCGCTCGCGAAACGGTAGCCATGATCGGCACGGCGGGTGGCGAAGCGGCCGAGTTTCAGGTCGACGTCACCACCGGCAAATCGGTCGAGGATTTATTCCGCGCCATCGTGCAGCGCTGGGGACGAGTCGACATCGCGCATAACAATGCCGGTATTACCGGCGAATTTGCATTGACCGCGAAAGTGAGTGAAGACGATTTCGATCGCGTCATCGCCGTCAACTTAAAAGGCGTATGGCTATGCATGAAATACGCGATCGAACAAATGCTGGTGCAGGGCGGCGGCGCGATCGTCAACACCGCATCGGCGCTGAGCTTCGTGACAATGCGCGGCTGTGCGCCGTACACCGCCACCAAGCACGGCGTGGCCGGTTTGACTAAATCGGCGGCGGTTGAATATGCCAAGCATAATATTCGCATCAACGCGGTGTGCCCCGGCGTGATCGAGACACCGATGCTGCAGACGGTCGATAATCTCGATGCGCGCACCAGCGGCTTATTGGCACTGCATCCGGCCGCGCGCTTTGGGCGTGCCGAGGAGGTCGCCAATGCCGTGCTATGGCTGGCCTCCGACGCCGCTTCGTTCACTACCGGCACCCTGTTATCGGTGGACGGCGGCTGGGCGGCAAAATAAAATCCGCTCTAACGATCGCACTCAAGCTTTCCGCATCAACGACCGAGCCGATACATGGCGCGATCCAGAAAATTCGACGAGGTATTCGAATACATGACGACGTTCGATCAAGCTGAAATTCGCGCGGCGCTGGCCGGCGCCGATATCCGCGTGCTGCTGATGGTGCTGTTTCATTTAACCGGCGAGCGCCGCTGGCTGGAGCAACCGTTTCAACCGAAGCGCGATATTCGATTATTTGCCGATATTTCTGCCGGCCTCAGCGATGAGTTGCAGCAACAGGTCCGCGATGCGGTCCTGGAGCAATTGCTGGCTGGCGTGACAACGCCAAAAATCGGCCAGCCCGACGACGACCTGCTGGTCGAAATGATGAGTTTATTCAGCGGCGAGCAGGTATCGAAAGAATACGTGCCGCTGGTGTTGGAAGAGATGCGCTTTACGCCGCGCGATACCGTGACGGAAATAAAGCCGGCCGCCACCGCGCCGCAGGATTTCCGCGTGCTGATTATCGGCGCCGGCATGTCGGGCCTGTGCGCGGCGATTAAATTGCAGCAGCTTGGCATCGCTTACACGGTGATCGAAAAAAATGCCGACGTCGGCGGCACTTGGCTGGAAAATACCTATCCGGATTGTCGCGTCGATACGCCGAATCATTTCTACTCATTTTCATTCGCGCCGAATCACGATTGGTCGCGCTATTTTTCGCCGCGCGACGAACTGTACGATTATTTTCGCGGTTGCGCCGATCAATTCGGCTTGCGGTCGCATATTCGTTTCAATGCACAGGTCGAATCGGCGACCTGGGATGAGCGCGCGCAAAATTGGCAGGTAACGGTACGCGAGGGCGAGAGTGTTAAACGCGAGCGCGCCAATATTGTCATCAGCGCGGTGGGGCAGCTCAATCGTCCGCAGTGGCCGCGCATCGAAGGCATGGATAGTTTTAACGGCGAATTATTTCACTCGGCGCGCTGGCCCGAGGGCATCGATCTGCGCGGCAAACGCGTCGCCGTGATCGGCACCGGTGCCAGCGCGATGCAATTAGTGCCGCGCGTCGCCGAGCAGGCCGCGCAGTTGACGGTGTTCCAGCGCTCGCCGCAGTGGGCGCGGCCATCGCCGGATTATCATCGCGAGGTGAGTCCCGGTACGCGCTGGCTGCTGTATAACCTGCCGCTGTATGCCGCCTGGTATCGGTTCGGTTTATTCTGGCGCTTCAGCGATAGTCTGCATCGCTCGTTGCATATCGATCCCGAGTGGCCGCATCCCGAGCGCGCGTTGAATAAACGCAACGATCGCCATCGCATCGAGTTGACCGAATACATTGAAAACGAATTGAATCACGATGCCGAGCTCATCGCGAAATGTCTGCCGGACTACCCGCCATTCGGCAAGCGCATCCTGGTCGATAACGGCTGGTTCAAAACCTTGCTGCGCGACAATGTCGAATTGGTCACCGATCCGATTGCGAAAATTACTGGCAGCGGTATCGAACTCGACAATGCGCGCGCCATCGATTTCGATGTGATTATTATCGCCACCGGCTTTCAAGCATCGGGCATGCTCGGCGATATGCAAATAGCCGGACGGGAAGGGCGCACGCTGGCGCAGCAGTGGGGCGATGACGATCCGCGCGCGTATCTCGGCATGAGCGCGCCGGGTTTTCCGAATTTATTTTTCCTGTACGGACCGAATACCAATTTGGGACACGGCGGCAGCATTATTTTTCAGGCCGAATGTCAGACGCGCTACATCGTCGGTTGTATCGCACGGTTGCTGGAGCAGGGCGCATCGAGCATCGAGTGCCGCGTGGATAAACACGACGAGTACAACGCCAAGGTCGATGCGGCGCACGCCAATATGATCTGGACGCACCCAGGCATGGCGACCTACTACCGTAACTCCGCCGGCCGCGTGGTGACCAACTCGCCGTGGCGCCTGGTCGACTATTGGACCATGACGCATGCGCCCGATATGGCCGACTATCATTTGACGGCGGCGGGTAGATAACGATGGCGGAAAGCAACTGAGATCGAAGGAGGAGGGCGCGCGCAAAAATAAAGCCAGGTAAGTAATGCCGCGGGCTTTGAAGTGAAAATCTGGCTGAAAATTGATAGGCTTTTGCAGAAATGGAGATAGGGCGCAGAGCAAGAGCCTTGCTATTTATATGCAATCGATTGGCGTGTTGCCAAATAGAGTTGACGATACGCATCAACCAATTGCTCCAGCGTAAACGCACGATTGCGTCCGCTGGGATTCGGTAGTATCCAGACAGCCGCATTACCAAAGGTCTTTGCTTGCGGCCCCCAACTGATTTCGCGCTGACCGGATAGCGTGGAGTACGCCGCTTTGCCGAGAAAAGCCACAAAGCGCGGCGCATGGCGTTCGATCTTTTGTGCAAAATTTGCAGCGGCCGCGTTGAATTCATCTGCGGATAATTGATCCGCTCGCGCCGTGGGCCGTTCAACCACGGTCGTTAATCCGCATTGATACTGCAAAATTGTCCGATCATTTTGTGGCGCTATTTCTTCCGGCGTGAAACCGGCAAGGTGGAGCGTGCGTACCAGCAGGCGCTACTTGGTCAAATTAGAGTGAAGACGGCGCAGCATCTCGACGCGGTGCGATTGTTTGTGGCGCTCGGCGGTAATTCCGTCGGTGTTTTTGCGCAAAGATCTGCCAATCGCGAATAGCTAAAGCAGGAGAAAATTTATGATGGGTTACGATGCACTGCGCGCTACAAGATTTTCTCTGGCAGGCGGCAGGGGAGAAATGCCGGCTGTTGGCTTTGGTACGTTGTTTCGAGATATCGCCGTCACAACGCAAGCGGTTAAAGATGCGTTGCAGGTAGGTTTTCGCCATTTCGATTGTGCGGAACGCTATCGAAATGAAGCAATGGTCGGAGTAGCAATTCACGAAGTTTTGGCGGAAGGTAAAATTCGGCGCGAGGAGTTATTTATTACCACGAAGTTGTGGAACACCAATCATCGTCCCGAGCGCGTCAAACTCGCATTTGCAGAAAGTTGTCGACGGCTGCAAGTCGATTATATCGATTGCTATTTAATTCATACTCCCTTCGCCTTTCAAGCTGGCGAGGATCAAGATCCGAGAGACGAGCAAGGTCGAATCATCTACGATTCAGGCGTGACATTAATCGAAACCTGGCGGGCGCTTGAGAACCTCGTCGACGAGGGGCGATGCAAGTCGATCGGGTTGTCCGATATCACGTTGGCGGCTCTGCAAGAAATTGTGGCGCTAGCGCGCATTAAGCCCGCCGTAGTACAAGTCGAATCGCACCCTTATCTGCCGGAGTGGGAGCTGCTTGAGTATTGCAGGCAGCAAGGAATCCTAGTGCTTGCATTCGCACCGCTCGGACATGGCATGACGCCGAATGTACTGGCGGATTCTGCGATTACATCGATCGCTCAGCGCTTGCAGAAAACCCCAGCGCAAATTGCATTGGCGTGGTCGGTGCAACGCGGAGTCGCTTTTTTAACGACTTCCGCAACCCTGGATCACATCCGCGAAAATTTCGAGATTTCTACGCTGCCTGAAACGGCCATGCGTGAAATTGACGACATTACTGTCAGGGTGCGATTCAATTCTGTCGTGGAGACGGGCGTGCCCGGATTTATTCCGCGGAAAGTTTAAGTCCCGGCGCTAAATTGCCTGCCATACTTTTAGTGCCGTGCATTCGATTATTCGGATTTTTTAGCGTAGCGGGAAAGCTGCGATTTGAGCGCTTTGGGAATACTGCGAATGGTGAGAGTCTCGGCGCGCTCATCGTAAATAATGTGGCTGCCGAGCATCTGCGTGGAGAACCCGATACTCAGATCGTTATCTCTGCCAAATAAACGAGTGTAGCGCTTCAGCTGTCGGCGATCGGTATAGAGTGGGGCAGCGGGCTCTTCGATATGTCCTGCGAGGAAATCCAGCAGCGCGCTCGGAGCATCTTCGTCGACGTGTCGCGATAGCTGTTTTATTTCTACAGGTGCTCCGATGCGATCCTGGTCGAGACAATACTCGGCGATTTTTGCGCGGTATTGGTGTTCTTGCTCTTCGGGAAGATTATCCGCATAACGATCGATCGCCGTGAGCAGGGTTGCGGTTTTTTCTGCCTGAGCCGTATTTTCGGCAAAGCCAATCAGTGTCTTCCAGGCAAGGGTGAGCGGCTGCTGGTTTTTGGGCGCTAAATAAGTCAGGCAGGTATCCCACTGTGCCTGCCATTCGCTAAGGTTTACTTTTACCGCGTAGTGCAGTCGATCCAAGCGCAGGGCGCCATCGAGAATAGCGGTATGCTGTGGCGATAAGTGGTAGCTTTCGTCGTGCTTGAGCAGAAACAGATAAATAAGTTCGGTCCCGCCGCTTTGCTCGACAACCAACCAGAAATACCAGGCGTGCTGTAGATTACTGTCCTGAAGTTCTTGTCTGAATGACTCGGTCAATCGAGCGCCGAGCTTTTCAGCATCGAGCGTTTTGTTGTGGTAATCGGCAACGCCGGCTTGCAAGGCCGCGCTCGAAGATTCGGGGTTAAACATGCCCTGTTGGCGGCGTGTATTGCTGTGAAAAGCTGCGCGCAGCGAATCAAACAGGCTCTCGTGAATATCATCTGCATTGTGGCCGGGGAGGGCGGAGTTCAAGGCGATATCTCCGCCGGAGCTGGAGGGCGCAAACTGATAAATTCGGCTAAAAATCAACGCTATTACTCTCCGGTACCACTCACACTGGTACTGCTCACTATTGGATTCGTATTGGATCGAACACGATTAGGGCGCGCAGTTTAACAAGTCCGATCCCAATTGGTACTCCGGATTTGGCTGAGTACCCTGTAAAGGCGGTTGTCAGTGAGGAGCCAGTTATGTAGGTCGGACTTCAGTCCGACGCGGAGCTAAATTGTACCGACGCTGTCGGACTGAAGTCCGACCTACAACGCGGAATAATTAATAAAAAAAGGGCAGCGAAAGCTGCCCTTTTTTTAATCGACAACAGTTACTTGGTGAGAATCACCGACGAGCCATGTCCGAACAGGCCTTGGTTCGCGGTGATACCGACCTTGGCATTTTGAACTTGGCGATCGCCGGCTTCGCCGCGCAGTTGCCAGGTCAATTCGCAAACCTGCGCCAACGCCTGCGCGGGTACCGCTTCGCCAAAACAGGCCAGACCACCGCTCGGGTTGACCGGTACGCGGCCGCCGATTTTGGTATCGCCGGCGCGCAGCATATGTTCGGCTTCGCCGGGCTGACACAGGCCGATGTATTCCATCCAATCCAATTCCAGCGCCGACGATAAGTCGTAGACCTCGGCCAGCGATACATCCTTAGGACTGACGCCGGCTTCTTCGTAGGCTTTTTTCGCCAATGCAGCGCGGAATGAATGCGCTTCGGCAATCGCGGCGGAATCGGTGGCGATATCCGGCATCTCGACTTCGCCGCTGGCGTATTTCGGCGTTACCGTGGAAATCGCGGCGATGCGCGGCGCAGTGCTCTTGCCGAGCTTTTTCGCGTACGCGGCGCTGCACAGCACGATCGCGGCGGCGCCGTCCGAGGTGGCGCAGATCTGAAATAAGCGCAGCGGGTCGGCGACCATCGCCGAGCCCAGCACTTCTTCCATGGTGAACTTCTTGCGGTAGCGCGCGTTCGGATTAGTGAAACCCTGCTCGGCATTTTTGACTTTCACCGCCGCGAAATCCTCCTCGGTGGCGCCGTATAAATCCATGCGGCGGCGCGCATACAGCGCGAAGTAAGTCGGGTTGGTGATACCGATATAAAAGCGCACCCAGTCGGGATCGTCGGGCCGATAACCCTTGGCCGGCGCCAGAAAACCTTTCGGCGTGGTGTCGGAGCCGATCACCAATGCCACTTCGCAGGCGCCGGAGAGAATTTTCGCGCGCGCCGCGGCCAGTGCCTGCGAACCGGAGGCGCAGGCGGCGTACGAGGTATTGACCTCGGCGCCTTGCCAACCCAGCGCCTGCGCGAAGGTTGCGCCGGCGACATAGCCCGGATAGCCGCAACGCATGGTCGCGGCGCCGGAGATAAATTGCACATCGCGCCAGGGCACGCCGGCATCTTTCAACGCGGCGCGTGCGGCGTGCACGCCGTACTCGACGAAATTGCGGCCCCATTTGCCCCAGGGATGCATGCCAACGCCGATAACGGCGACATCGTTACTGCTCATTTTGCATCTCCCACTTTTTTGGCGGCGTCGATCGGCTGCCACTTCCAAATCACTTTCTCGCTCTCGGCATCTTCGTGCAACGTATCGAGCACCAGTTCCATTTTCATACCGACCTTGAGTTGGCTAACGTCGACACCAGAGATGACCTGGCCGAGGACAATCATTTTTTCCTTATCCAATTCCACCGCCGCGATCGTGTAGGGCACGAATGGCTCGGCCGCGACGAACGGCTCCGGCGGTTTATAACAGGCGTTGGTGTACGACCAGATGGTGCCGGTGCGGCTCAATTGCACCTCGGTGAATTCGCTGCCGTCGCAGTCGGGGTTTTTGCAAAAAAGATTTTGGCGCGGGAAAAAATACGTGTGGCAGGTCGTGCATTGCGTGCCGATCAAATGCGGCTGATTTTTGTCCAGCGTATACCAGCCTTCGATCGCCGGAACTTGGGGTTTGCTGCTCATCGCTGTTGGCTCCTGTCGCGCATTGGCGCGTATTAGCGGCACTGTATTGGCGGCACATAGTGACGGCGCGGAAATATGGGCTTTTACAAGCGTTTTCATAAGGGCTCTGGGCACATGGATCGGTGCGCGGCGCCCACGCATGATCCGCCGTAACGGCCCTGCGGATCATCGTCCAAATGACCTAGGGCCTATCAATAGAAACAGGTAACGGGCAAAGCAGCGTTGCCAGGCCCTAGAGCGCGGATAGGTCGGGGGATGTTTCGCTCTCGATCTGCGGCAGCGCCAGCACCGCGCTCTGCAACTGCTGCTCGAGACTGCGTAGACCGTTGGGCCCGAGCAGGCCGCTGTATTCGTGGCGAACCTCTTGCAGGATCGCCGCCAGGTCGTGTTGCAGCGCGGCGCCGGCGCTGGTCAATTTAATGATGCGCGAGCGTTTATCGCGATCGTCGGCGGCACTGCTGGCATAGCCGCCGAACTCCAGATCGCGCAGCAGCTTGCCGGTGGCTTGCTGGCTGATACCGACGCGTAGCGCCAGCTCGCCGAGCGATTGGCCGGCCATATCGAGATAACCGGCGATCGAGAAGTGCGAACCGCGAATCCGATGATGGCCGCGCTGCCGGCATTTGATCAGGGTGCGTTGTTGAAAATCGACCGCTAAGCGATTCAATAGCTGGCCGAGATGATCGCTCTGGACCGCTGCCGGCCAGGCGTCGTTCGATGGATTATTCATGTGCGGCAATCCCGTTATTGTTATCGGTTGTGTTGCAGCCACTGTTGTATCTATTTCTGTATCTATTTCGTACCGGTCCGTTGCTAGCATCCAAATGCTACCACTTACCCGCTTAAAATACGCCGTTGCGTACGGAAGTCCAGTCTTGTAAACGTTAAACGGCATTTGCTTACGCGACCACTGTCGATTAGCGTACGTCAGCGCTCGCGGTTTGGATCAATGCCGTTAATCAATATCGCTAGCTACGGATCGTTGGCTACGGCGCGCGCAGATTGAAAGCGCGCGCATAGTCGTCCAGCGATTTGATTTTATCGGCCAGCGACACGGTGCCTTCCGTCATGGCCTGCAATGCCCATGGCAGCGTGGTCAGGGTGGTGACGCCGATCGATTCCAGGTGCGCGTGCGATTCGGGCGTAAAGGCATCGATCGGGTTGAAGCACGATACTTGAAAGCCCTCGCGCGGCAGTCCCAGTTCGGCGCGATACGCGAATACCTTGGTCATCAACGCCTCCAGCTCGGCGCTCGAATGCAAATCGGAAATCCAACCGTCGTGATGCGCGGCGCGGCGCATGGCCGGCTCGGAAATACCGCCGATAAAAATCGGAATTTGCCGGTCCGGCCTCGGCATCATGCGCACCGGTCCGAAATCGTAAAACTCGCCGTGATGCTCGACCCATTCGCCGGTCCATAATTTTTTCATCACTTCAATCATTTCGTCGGCGTGTTTGCCGCGTCGCTTGAACGGCTGGCCGCTCGCCGAAAACTCCTCCGGCATCCAGCCCATGCCGACGCCGAGGGTGATACGGTTGTCGCAGAATATCGCCGTGGTCGCCAATGCCTTAGCGGTTAAAATGGCGTTGCGTGCCGGCAGAATAAATACATTGGTGTAGAACTGTAGCGTTTTGGTGTGCTGCGCCATCGCGGTGATCGCGGTCCACGGGTCCGGGAAGGGATCCATATCGGTGAAGCGCGGTTTACCGTCGGGCGTATAGGGATACGGTACCGACATCGTTTGCGGATAAAACAAGTGATCGGACAGAGTGGCCCACGAAAAGCCGCGCTCTTCGGCGGCTTTTGCCAGCGCGCAATATTCTTTGGGATCACAAAACGAAATCGATAAACCGTATTTCATGCAATGGCTCTCTCGGTCGATGCTGAATGGGAATGTCGATGTCGATATCGACAACTCGATGAGTTAGGGAAACGCTAAAATAGCTTAAGTATGTGGAACCTTAAATACATGAAGCCAAGTCTATTGCGCAAATATTTATAGAGTAAAGCGTTATTGTCCGTTGCGTTTGCGCACGCCTTGCCATTGCAAGACGTTTTATTGCAAGAAAAGTAGCGTCGCAAAGAAAGAAGGGGCGGACAAAGCCGCCCCAGAGTCCTGGAGGGAATCTTAAAAAGCATTTAAACGGCTTTAACTCTTTAGCAATGCGGGTTAATGCTGCTTTGCTATTAGAAACTCTTTAGCGCCCGATGTAACACCGCCTAGACGGTTCATTATCGCCGACGTATCGATTAATACTTCGATCGTAGACGCTTGCCATGAGCTAATTATAGAGTGATTTGACGAGTGCGCATGCAAGTTAATCAAATCGTAATTATTCGCGGCTTGGTTCGAGCAGCGTGGCCAAACGAATTCCCGCTTTGATTAATTGCGTGGCGGCGATGGATTCCGCGCTGGCGATGTAGGTGGTGGGAAGTCTATACGTTACCCCCTGTTGCTGGTCGTCGTTCGATGCCGATGGCGGCAATTGTCCGTAGACAAAGTTCTTCGCCACAGCGTGCGCCTCGAGCGCCCACCCCGCCGGATCGCCCCGTTGCCATTGCCGATATTGCGCGTCGGTAGTTTGCGCGATCAGCCGCTGCGCGAGCACTTCACTGCTGCGATCGAGGCGCTGCACCAATTGCGTATCCCACAGCCGATGCAGATTACTGCGTCCTAATTTCGGGCCGCTGACGATAACTAAATTTCCGCCCTGATCGTCATTGTTGCTGGCGTGTAGCGGCTGATGTAAATCGCCGACCAAGTGCAGCAAAAATTGCAGCGCCAATAGACGCTCGGCAGGGCTGGTCTGCGGCGCCAACCACTCGCTGTGAAACTGCGTGATTTTATCGACGACACAAGCTTGCGCTGGACCTTGCGATGCGAGTTGGCCGGGCACTAACGGTCGATGTTGGAAGCAGGCGCGGGCGAGGTCTGGAGCGTCGAGATCCAGATTTACAAAATGCCAGCGATGCGTTTGCCGATAGCGCGTATTGTGGTTTTTATTGGCGGCATCCAGATCTCGATCGGAGTCGCGATATTTATCGGCCCAACTGCTCTCGCCGGCGATATCGTGCGCGGTCAGGGTGCCGCTGTCGCCGGCCAGTACGGCCGCAATTTTTTGGCGCGTGGCCGGCGTCAGGTAATGCATGGCGATCTGCGCGATAACCGCGTGACCTTCGTCGCCCCAGGCCCAACAGTTGCGGCCGCAGATTACCAGTATTAGCGCAACGAAGAGTTTTACCCGCGCGACTTTCACTGCTTTATAAATCGATAAATAAGTCGGTGGCCGATTGCGTTTGCGAAATGACTTTTATTTCCAGCAATTGATCGATTAAGGTTTGCCAGCGCGCTGCCGTCATGGCGCCGAGGCGCGGTGCATCTTTGGTTTTAATCAAAACCTGCTGCGCCTGCGCACTCTGCGCAAAGGTCTGCGGCGACATCGCTTTATTCAAGGTCTGCATCGCGGCATTGGTGATGAGCGGATTTTCCAGATAATTTTCCCAGCCGCTGCGCACCGCCGCGACCATGCGTTTAACTTCGTCGGGATTTTTTTGCCAGCGCGTGCGCGAGGTCACCACGACGGCGGTGTACGGGTTGTAGCCGCTATCGGCCACCAGAAACGTTTTTACCTGCAGCCCGGCATCGGCCGCAGTCAGCGGCTCGCTGGTGACGAAGCATTGTTGCGAGACATTGGCGCCGTTTTGAAAATTGCCGATGCCGCCGAGGTAGGGTGCCGTGCTCACTTTGATCGGCGCATATTTTTTCTTGAAATACTGCGCATAGGGCAAGCCGGCCTGCCACAACAAAATGCCGTCGCTTTGCATGACCTGATCGATCGATTTAAAGCCGCGCTCGGCATGCGTCATGATGCCCTGCGGATTGGTTTGATAGGTGGCGAATACGGCGACGATATCGCTGGCGCCGCGCGCATGCGCAATGACGATTTCATCGGCCGAGACAATCGCATAGTCGACTTTGCCGGCATTTAGCATTTGAATCGTCGGCGTGCCGGAGCCGCCCTCGATAATTTTCACGTTTAAATTATTCTTCTGGTAGTAACCTTGCACCTGTGCGGCATAAAAGCCGCCGAATTGCGGCTCGGGCTTCCAGTTCAGAGCGAGGATGAGGGGGTCGGCGAGGGCGGCCGAGGCGCAGAGGATGCTCAGGCAGAGGGATAGGAGTGTACGCATGGATAGAACCTGTTGTGGGTAGTTAATAGTTAGGGAACCTCTGAAAAACTACTACGCTGGCAAATACCGCGTTAAAAGCGCGCTCAAAATCCTCATTTATTACGTATAAACTCCGGTTTTTCACGCGCTTTTGCCTTGTCTTTGCTGCGCTCGCTACGTTTTTCAGAGGTTCCTTAGTAGTTAGTAGTTAGGGAAAGACTTCGTTGTGATATCAATCCACGGAGTCTTTTGCTAACGACTAAAACCTAAAGCCTGCTCTTCAAGTAAGGACGGCCGCGCAATAACAGGCGGCTGAGCAATTCGATAATAAAGACTAATACCAGCGCCAGACCGCTCGACATCAATACGCCGCTAAACACCAGATCCACGCGCTGCTGCGTGCGCGCCGCGTCGATCAAGCTGCCGAGGCCGCCACCGGCGATAAATTCGCCGACGATCGCACCGATCACCGCGAGTCCGGCGGAGATTTTTACGCCGGTCAGAATGTACGGAATGGCCGATGGAATTTGCAATTTTAAAATCAATTGCAGCGGCGAGGGTTTATATAGCTTGAAAAGCTCTTTCAAGTGCGGATCGGTCTCTTCGAGGCCGGTCAGGGTGTTGGCCAGAATAGGAAACAGCGAAACGATAAATGCGGAGGCGCGCACAGTCGGCTGACCGAATCCAAACCAGATCACCAGCAGTGGCGCGATCGAAATAATCGGCACGGTCTGAAAGAAAATACAAAACGGCAACACCGCGCGCCGCACCACTGGAATGGCAAAAAACAGCAGTGCCAGCGCCACGCCGCCGAGCAGGCTGAAACCGAGGCCCCAGCCGATCGATTGCGCTGTGCTTAAGGTCGCCGTCGCTATCTCGGGCCATGAGTCGATAGTGGTGCGCAAAATTTCCAGCGGCGACGGCAACAGATACGAAGCTACCCATTGCAAACCGACCACGGCTTGCCAGATTGCCAGTAACAGGAGTAGGAAAATCCACGCCGGTATTTTTTCTTGCAGCCACGTCCACGCATGGTTTGTGATTCGTTCATCCTTCAGCGTTGCAGCTTTCATCGTTGTACCTCGCTGCTGGTGCGTTCCCGGTTGCTATTTTCGATGGCGCTGAACAATTGCGTGTAGGTCTGTATCACGGCATTGAACTCGGGAGTTATTTTCAGCGCCTGTTCACGCTTGGCGAATGTCACCGCGCGCCAATCGTTGGCGTGGCCGGTGTGATCGAGCAGCAGAATGCGATCGCCGAGATACACCGCCTCGGCGATCGAGTGCGTGACAAATACATACTGCAAGGCCAACTGCGTTTTTAATTCGAGTAATAAATCCTGCAGCCGAAACCGCGTGCGCTCGTCGAGCGCGGCGAACGGTTCGTCGAGCAGAATTATTTTCGGCTGCGTGATCAAAGCGCGCGCCAACGCCACGCGCATCTGCATGCCGCCGCTCAATTCGCGCGGAAAATGCTGCAGGCGCTCGCCGAGGCCGAGCCGCTGCAGTAAATCGATGGCGCGGTTACGCGCCGCGGGGTTGTTTTGCGCGGTCAGTTCGAGTGGCAGCAGCACATTTTCGAGGCAGGTGCGCCATGGCACCAGACGCGGCTCCTGGAATACGTAACTCATTTGCGTCGCCAGTTCCGGGGCTATGGAAATACTGCCGCCGCTCGCGGCTTCGAGCCCCATCAACAACCGTAGCAGGGTGGTTTTACCGCAGCCGGATGGGCCGAGCAGCGCAAGACTGGCGTCGACGGGCAACGCAAACGATAAGTCGGCGATAACGGCGCGCGTTGCAGCGGGGAAACGTTTGCTCAACTGTTTGACTTCGATCGAATACATGCGGCGCGCGCTGCTTCTTTAGTCGCGGAAAGAGGATGGATTCTCCGCGAGAAGCCGGCGGCAGGCAATAGCGTGCGGGGAGGCGGCCTGTCGCTTCTTATATATGTGGTACTAATGGCCCTGTATACATCGGGCTAATAGTTGTGCGTGGGATGCGCTAAAGGTTGTGGTGGGGCGTGTAAGCCTGAAATAATCGGCGGCTGAACCGGCTACGACATAACATCGATTAGAACCTATCTCAAAATTAGCGAGCGTAGATCAGGCGAGGCGAAAATGGCTTCGGAAGCGGAGTTTACACGACAGTAAATGAGCATTTCGAAGCCATTTTCAACGTAGCATCATCAAGCGCAGCAATTTTGAGATAGGTTCTAGTATCGAGCGAGACTTATCACGAGGAGTAAGACGATGAGCCAAATAGAGCGCAACAAGCAATTTGCGCGGGATCTTTTTGCCGCGATCAGTCGCGGCGATACAGCTGCTATCGTGGCGGCATACACCGAAGATGGCGGTTGCGAAACCATGGGCAATACGCTGATTTCCGGTTTTTTCGATAAAGCGCAGATCGCCGCCGCGGCGGGCAGTGTGCTGGGCGCTTTTCCGCAGGGCATCCAGTTTACGATCAAGCATCTCACCGCCGAGGAGGATCGCGTGGCGGTCGAAGCCGAATCGCATGGCGTGCATGTGTCGGGCAAGATTTATCACAACTATTATCACTTTTTACTGTTGATGCGCGACGGCAAGTTGGTGCGTCTAAAGGAATACATGGACACCGAAATGATCACCGAGGTGCTGTGCGGCGGTCAGCGTCGCGGCGCCTAGCGCCCGGCTGTCGGCATGGTGCGACACCGCGGAATGGTGTAGATTCGCCCCCGCTTTTTCGCTTGCAGCCGCCGCGCGCATGACTCGGCGGCACCGAGCGACGAATCCAGACTTTATTACCCAGGCTTAAACTGCCCAGAATTAAATCGCAAGGCGCGGCCGCTATGGCGCCGGCCTACTAACGGAGAAAATGATGTCGGTACATTACGAAGTTCGCGGCGCCTGCGCGGTTATTGCGTTGGACAATCCGCCGGTCAACAGTTTTGGTTTTCAGTTGCGCGTGGATGTGATGGCGGCGATCGATCGCGTCGAAGCCGACGCAGCGGTCAAGGCGGTGGTATTGACCGGTAGCGGTCGCGCCTTTTCGGGCGGCGCCGATATCACCGAGTTCAGCGCCGGTACGGCGATGGACGAGCCCAATCTGCCGGCATTGATCGCCCGCATCGAGGCATTACAGAAGCCGGTGGTCGCTGCCGTGAATGGCGCCGCGCTCGGCGGCGGCTGCGAGTTCGCGCTCGGCTGTCACTATCGCGTCGGTGTCGCCGGCCTGCAGATCGGTCTGCCGGAAGTGAATTTAGGCATTCTGCCCGGCGCTGGCGGCACGCAGCGCCTGCCGCGCTTAATCGGTGCGGCGTCGGCACTGGATATGATCGTCAGCGGCAAGCCGATGAAATCCGAGGCGATCGCCAAGCTCGGTTTCTTCGATCGCATCGTCGAAGGCGATGTCGTTGCGGCCGCGGTGCAATTCGCGGAGGAAATATTGGCCAAGGGCGGGCAGTGTCCGCGCCTGTGCGAGCGCAGCGTCGATCCCGCATCGATGCCGGGCGGCGCGGAGGCATTTTTTGCCGCCGCGCGCACTAAAATCGCCGCCGCTTCGCAGAACTTCCCATCGCCATTGAAATGTCTCGAGGCCGTCGAAGCGTCGGTGTCGCAGCCGTTCGAGCAGGGCATGCAGACCGAGTTGAAGTTAGTGACCTGGCTGATGGCGACCACCGAATCTCGCGCCTTGGTGCATGCGTTTTTTGCCGAGCGCGCCGCCAATAAAATCGCCGACGTGGCGGACGATATCGCGCTGCGGCCGATGAAAAGTGCCGCCGTGATCGGCGCCGGTACAATGGGCGGCGGCATTGCTATGGCGTTGATCAACGCCGGCATTCCGGTGACCTTGTTGGAAGTTAAACAAGATGCGCTGGAGCGCGGCCTCGGCGTCATTCGCAAAAACTACGAGAACTCGGCGAAAAAAGGCCGCATGACGGAGGCGCAGGTCGAGCAGCGCATGGGTTTGATCACGCCGACCCTGGCCTACACCGATCTGGCGCAGGCCGATATCGTGATCGAAGCAGTATTCGAAGATATGGGCGTCAAGGAAAAAGTATTCAAAACGCTTGATGAGGTCATGAAGCCCGGCGCGATTCTGGCGTCGAATACCTCGATGCTCGATTTGAATAAAATCGCCTCGTTCGTCAAACGTCCGCAGGATGTGATCGGCACGCACTTCTTTTCGCCGGCCAACGTCATGCGCCTGCTCGAAATCGTGCGCGGCAAAGCCACCGCGCCGGATGTGCTGGCGACCACTATGCAGTTGTCGCGCAAAATCGGTAAGGTCGGCGTGGTGGCCGGCGTCTGCGACGGTTTTATCGGCAATCGCATGATCGAACAGTATTTCCGTCAGGCCTATTTCCTGTGCGACGAGGGCGCGCTGCCGAAGCAGGTCGATGCCGCGCTGGAAGCCTGGGGCATGTCGATGGGGCCGTTCCGCATGCTCGATATGGCCGGTCTGGATGTGAGCTGGTCGGTGCGCAAGCGCCGCTACGTCGAAATGCCGGAAATGAAGTATTCGGGTTGGGTCGATCGCATCTGCGAACTGGGTCGTTTCGGACAAAAAACCAACGCCGGTTTTTATCGCTACGAGGCCGGCAACCGCAATGCGCTGCCCGATCCGATAGTCGAAGATCTGGTGCTGGCGTATTCGCAGGAGCAGGGCATAACGCGCCGCGCGATCAGCGACGAGGAAATCGTGCAGCGTTGCATCTATGCATTGATCAACGAAGGCGCGCATATTCTCGAAGAGGGCATCGCGGCGCGCGCGTCGGATATCGATGTGGTGTATCTGACCGGCTATGCATTCCCCAGCTTCCGCGGCGGCCCGATGTTTTATGCCGATACCGTCGGTTTGGCGAAGGTCGTCGATAGCATGCGTCAGTTCGCGCAAAATCCGCTCGCCGATAGTAAATTCTGGCAGCCTGCGGCTTTATTGACGAAACTCGCGGCGGCGGGCAAGACTTTCAATTGAGGCTTTTGGTCGCGTAATGAAAGGGCTGCAATTTGCGGCCCTTTTTTTATCGGCGGGAATTAGTTGTTAGTTGTTAGGTTTTAGACCTTCGGTGGCAGGGAGCTTGACTGCCCGACGATCGAATGCTCTTTTCAAAACGCTGGAAGCATCCTGGTTTATATCGCACTCTACCAGAGAGCGATGGCATTGAAAGAAGCCAACGGGAAAGCGCCACTGCTATCGG
>Ga0265327_10000224_pt1 | contig 115552 bp, 114 predicted proteins | sample 41621metaG_FD_202089 | JGI IMG/M metagenome (GOLD analysis project Ga0265327, IMG submission 202089) | Rhizosphere microbial communities from Carex aquatilis grown in University of Washington, Seatle, WA, United States - 4-16-21 metaG | ecosystem: Host-associated > Plants > Roots >... | reverse complement strand
TTTTTATTGGAGAGCGATGTCCGAATACCTCGTCAGTTCAACTGCGAGGTTGAGGACACGCGCTGTGTTTTGAATAGTCGGCGGACTATTCCTATTCCAAAAAAACAGCCATGGTATTGTGTGACTAATACCTCGTCAGCTTCGCTGCGAGGATAGTACACACAATCTGTTTTATAACAACATATTTCTAAATAAATTTCTATTTGTTTTTATAATACTGGGTGATAAAATATCGGCTGTTATTATAGTTTAATTATTAATTAATCAAATTTGAATATGCACAAAATTTCAAAAGTGTTTGCAAGAGAAATATTGGATTCAAGAGGGAATCCTACAGTAGAGGTTGATGTTACGTTATCAGACGGATCATTCGGCAGATCAGCTGTTCCATCAGGTGCATCTACAGGAAGTTATGAAGCGGTTGAACTTCGTGATGGAGACAAGAAAAGATACGGCGGAAAAGGAGTTTTGAAAGCCGTTTCAAATGTAAATATTATTTTGAAAAAAGCTCTTGTCGGAAAAGAGTGGAATCAAAAAACTTTGGATTCTAAAATGATAGAAGTTGACGGTACAGAAAATAAAAGCAATCTAGGTGCAAATGCAATCCTTGGAATTTCCTTGGCTTTTGCTCATGCAACTGCAAAATCAGAAAAAAAATCTCTTTATAAATATTTCAAGGAAATCGGAAAAACAGGTTATCCAATGAGAATGCCGGTCCCTATGATGAATATTATAAATGGAGGAAAGCACGCAGAAAATTCTACGGATTTACAGGAGTTTATGATAATGCCCGTCGGTGCAAAAACTTTTGCTGAAGCGCTTCGATACGGTGCGGAAACTTTCCATGCTTTGAAGAAAATTCTGAAAGGAAAAGGATTGAATGTTTCAGTTGGAGATGAAGGTGGTTATGCTCCATCTTTGCCAAACAACGAATCCGCAATTCAAGTTATTATTGAAGCGATTGAGCTTGCTGGATTTAAACCAGGAAAAGATATTTCCATCGCGATAGATGGTGCAGCAAGTGAACTTTTTGATAAGGAAAAAAATAAATATATTTTGAATTCTGAAAAGAAAGAACTTACGAGTGATGAAATGGTTGCTTGGTATGAAGAATTGGTCAAAAAATATCCTATAGTTTCTATTGAAGATGGCCTCGCTGAAGATGATTGGGCAGGATATCAACTTATGACAAAAAAGATTGGTAAAAAAGTGCAGATAGTTGGAGATGATCTTTTTGTTACAAATATTAAAAGATTGAAAGAGGGAATCGAAAAGAAAGCTGGAAATTCTATTTTGATTAAACTAAATCAAATCGGAACAGTAACAGAGACTATCGATGCAATAAATATGGCAAAGAAAGCTGGATATACAAGTGTTGTTTCTCATAGATCTGGTGAGACAGAAGATTCTACAATTGCCGATCTTGTTGTCGGACTTGGAACAGGGCAAATAAAAACTGGTTCACTTTGTAGAAGCGAAAGAGTTTGTAAATACAATCAACTTTTGAGAATTGAAGAAGAGACAAAAGGGAAGGTGATTTTTCCGGGGAAAGATGCATTCAAAGCAAATTAAGATTGATGAAAAAAGAAAATAAAAAACAAGTTTTATTGATTATTCTTGATGGTTGGGGTTATAGAAAAGAAACAAAAAATAACGGTATTGCTCTTGCAGAAAAACCAAATTTTGATTCATTGTGGAAAAAATATTCACACGGTTTTCTTGATGCAAGTGGCTTATCGGTTGGTCTTCCAAAAGGTCAGATGGGAAATAGCGAAGTCGGTCATACTACGATCGGTGCTGGGAAAATTGTCTATACTGACCTTGTTAGGATTAGCGAATCAGCAAAGAAAAATGAATTTTCAAAAAATCCTGCATTCATAAAACTTTTTAATCATGTAAAGAAAAATGAAAGTTCGCTTCATGTCATGGGACTTTTAGGTCCTGGGGGAATTCATTCTCATACAGAACATCTTTATAGTTTTATAAAAACTGCAAAAGAAAGCGGAGTGAAGAAAATATTTATTCATGCTTTTACTGATGGACGAGATACTCCGCCACAAAGTGCTTCAGGATTTTTATTTGAACTTGAAAAAGAACTTTCGAAAATGAAAGTGGGGAAAATCGCTTCTATTTGCGGAAGATATTTTTCGATGGATAGAGATAATAATTGGGATAGATTGGAAAAAGCAGACAAAATGCTTTTTGACGGTGTTGGAAAAATTGTCCAAGACAAAAAAGCGTCTATTGTTGCAAAAGAATATTATAAAGAAGGAAAGACTGATGAATATTTTGAACCGACTATTTTCCTTGATGAAAATGGCGAAAAAAATATTATTGGAAAAAATGATGGCATTTTCTTTTTTAATTATCGAGCTGACAGAGCAAGAATGATATCTCAAAAAATTATTGAAAGAAAACATAAGATGAATTTGTGTTTTGTTTCTATGACAGAGTATGATAAAAAATTAAAAACAGAAGTTGCTTTTGCTCCAATAAATATTGAGACAACATTGGCGAAAGAAATTTCGGAAGCAGGATTGAGCCAATCTCATATTGCCGAAACAGAAAAATTTGCCCACGCAACTTATTTTTTAAACGGTGGTGAACAAAAACCGTATAAAAAAGAAAAACATATTCTTCTTGATAGCAGAAAAGATGTACCGACTCATGACCTTGCTCCAGAAATGAAGGCAAAAGAAATTGCCGACAAGACAATAGAAGAAATAAAAAAAGGAACAAATTTTATTTTTGTAAATTTTGCAAATCCAGATATGGTTGGACATACTGCAAATGAAAAAGCGATAAAGGTGGCTATTGAAACTGTAGATAAGGAGCTCGGTCGAATAATTGATGAAGCAGAAAAAAATAATATTATTGCAATTATTACAGCTGATCATGGAAATGCGGAAACAAATATTGACCCAAAGACAGGAGAGAAACACACAGCACATACTTCAAATCCAGTGCCAATTATTATTACTGGGGCAAAAAACAAGATAAAAAAAGGTGGATTATCTGATATTACTCCAACAATTTTTAATCTTTTAAAAATAAAGACTCCAAAAAGTATGAGTGGAAAAAGCCTTGTTTAAGTGTATAATATCAAACATTAGAAACTTAATATAAGACAATGAAAAAAATTACAAGATTTTTTGATAAATTGGAGGATAAAGTAAGAGCAAGACTTAGCCACAGATCCATTTTTTACGCGATTGTGGGAGGTACGGCTACTGTTCTCTTCTGGAGAGGTGTTTGGCATACTGGCGATATTTTGATGTCAAAAGGGGGTGTTTGGGAATGGGTTTTCTATGAACCAATCACAATCATTTGGACTTCAATAATCCTTCTTATGACAGGACTTTTCGTCTCAAATTTTATTGGAGAAAGAATTATTATTTCTGGACTTAAACAAGAAAAGAAAGCGACAGATCAAACTGAAGATGATGTAAAAAAAGAGGAAGAGAGATTACACGAAATATTTTTAAAGATAGAAAAAATGTCAAAGGATATAGAAGAAATTAAAAATGAATTTTCTAAAAAAAATTAAAGTTGCAGTTCATGATGGTACATTTCATACTGATGATGTTTTGTCTGTGGCAATTCTGCAAACCTATTTGAAAAAGTCTGTGAAGGTTTTTAGAACACGCGATCCAAAAGTTTTTAAAAAAATGGATTATCTTTTAGACGTCGGAAGAGAATACAATCCAAAAGAGAATAAATTTGATCATCATGAGGAAGGGTGGAATGAGAAAAGGGCAAACGGAATGATATATGCAACATCAGGACTCTTATGGAAAGAGTTTGGTGAAAAAATCACGGGATCAAAAGAATCTGCTGATATAGTTGATAAGAAAGTGATTCAGGGAATTGATTCAGATGATAATGGTATAGTTTTGTTTAAAAATACATTTGAAGATGTTTCATTGTATGGCTTTTCTGATTTTATATATTCTCTTAATAATACTTATAAAGAAAAAAATAAAGACAATAATAAAAATTTTGATGTGGCTGTCGTTTATGCTCAAAAAATGCTTGAAAGGGAAATAAAGCGAGCGCAAGATTTCGTTTCTGGTATTGAAAAAATGAAGAAAATTTATGACGATACGGAGGATAAAAGAATAATTGTTTTAGATGATGACTATTCTTGGAGAAAGTTTTTTGCAAATTATCCGGAACCGCTGTTTGTGATCAAACCCTCTTTGGATGAAGCAAAGACTTGGAGGATCTATGCCGTGGGAATGAAAGGAGAAAAATTTAAAAACAAAATGGACTTACCGGAAAGCTGGGCTGGAAAAACTGATGAACAGCTTCAAAAAATTACTGGGGTACCTGATGCAATTTTTTGTCATAATAAAAGATTTATGGCGTCAGCTGGATCAAAAAATGGAGCGATTGTACTAGCAAAATTAACTATTGATTTTAAGGGCTAATTTTGACTTTATAGACTTTTACCTTTAGACTACAGCTTATGGCATTTATAGATGAAGTAAAAATAAATATTAAGGCGGGAGAAGGTGGTGCTGGCGTTGTACGCTGGAGACACGAGAAGAGTATTGAACTTGCAGGTCCTGCTGGAGGAAATGGTGGAAAAGGCGGTGATGTTTATATTCGCGCGATCAGAGATATCGGCATACTTTTTAGATATAAAAATATAAAAGAATTATTGGCACAAGACGGTGAAGCTGGAATGAAAAAAGGAATGCATGGAAAGAACGGCGAGGATTTGGTGGTTGATTTACCGATCGGTTCTGTTGTTACAAATCTTGAAACAAGAGAAAAGTTTAATCTTTTGAAGGATGGCGAAACAATAAAAATATTGAATGGCGGAAAGGGAGGACTCGGAAATGAATATTTTAAATCATCAATCAACAGATCTCCCGAACAGCACACAGATGGAAAAAGAGGTGAACAGGCAGATTTTTATATTGAACTTGAGCTTGTTGCAGATGCCGGACTTATCGGGCTTCCAAATGCCGGAAAATCTAGTTTGATAAATGAACTTACAAATTCAAAGTCAAAAATTGGAGCTTACCAATTTACAACACTTGAACCTGCACTTGGTGATATGTATGGTTTTATTCTTGCCGATATTCCGGGACTTATTGAAGGAGCTTCTGAAGGTAGGGGATTGGGCCATCAATTTTTGAGACATATTAAAAGAACTAAGGTTTTATTTCACTGTCTTTCGCTGGAAAATGAGGATGTAGTAAAAGCATATAAAGTAATTAGAAAAGAGCTTAAAGACTACAGTGCAGAACTGGCGGAGAAAAAAGAAGTTGTTATTCTTACAAAAACTGATTTGGTAGATGAAAAAACAGTTGCTTCTGCAAAGAAAAAAATAGAAAAATTAAATAAAAATATTTTGACTGTGACAGTTTATGATAATGAGTCTACTAAAAAGCTCAAAGATGATCTAATTAAGATTTTGAGAGGGGAGGAAAAATAAGTTTGTCTAATAGAAACTATTTTTTTTATTGCACGCCTAATAATAAGGCTTATTTTTGTTGATTGTAAAAACTACTTGACATATTTTATGTTCGGCGTACCCTACTTGCAGAGTGATGGATGATCTTGGTAGCAAACCAGAAGACGAAACAGCAATATGCCAAACGTTCTTCGTTCTACTGGGAGACTTCCTGTTAAACACTCTACGCCAGCGACCTTCACGGGTTTCTGGCGTTTTTTCTTGGAAAATAAGGAGCTTTTGCGACAACCCCAGAAAGACTTTTCGAGATAGTCGCTATCTTTTTCTATAGTTTTTTATGTTAGGGTTTAATTATTTAAATATTAAATTAATTTGAAAAGTCTTACGGGGCACGTATTTTCTTAGACCCCGTTAAACTTTCAATTTAAACTTTTTACAACCAATAAAAATATTTGTTTAACATATATTAATAATAAACTAGATATTGTTATTAAAAAGTTGTATGGGGTAGATTACCTTTTATGAGAGTTTTTTTTATGATAGTATGTTTGTATTAATTATGGAAAAAGAATGTAAAAAATACAAAGCAACCATTGGACTTGAAATTCATGCCGAACTCAAGACAGATACAAAGATGTTTTGTTCTTGTAAGAATGATACTGAAGAAAAAAGACCAAATGTAAATGTCTGTCCAGTTTGTATGGGACATCCAGGTACGCTTCCAGTTTTAAATAAAAAAGCTATTGAACATGTCTTGAGAGTTGGACTTGCTTGTGATTCTGAAATTGCCGACTTTACAGAATGGGATAGAAAAAATTATTTTTATCCAGATATTCCAAAAGGTTATCAGATCAGCCAATACAAATATCCTTTAGTTTTTGGTGGTTTTATAAAAGGAATTCAGATTACAAGAATTCACTTAGAAGAAGATACTGCAAAGTCATCCCATGATAAAGGAGATTTTTCTCTCGTTGATTTTAATCGTTCAAGTGTTCCACTTATGGAGCTTGTTACCGAACCTGTAATTCATTCTGGAAAGGAAGCTTCGGATTTTGCAAAAGAATTGCAATTGCTTTTACAGTATCTTGGTGCTGGAGACGCAAACATGGAAAAAGGAGAAATGAGAGTTGAAGCAAATATTTCCGTGAGTGATTGCGAAGGAAAGCTTGGCACAAAAGTTGAAGTCAAAAATTTAAATTCATTCAGAACAGTTGAGAGATCTATCGCTTATGAAATAGAAAGACATATTGAAGTTCTTGAAGGAGGAGGAAAAATTATTCAGGAAACTCGCGGTTGGGATGAAGCGAAACAAAAAACTTATTCTCAAAGAATAAAAGAGGATTCACACGACTATAGATATTTTCCAGATCCAGATTTGCCAAAACTTATGGTTTCAGAAGTTTTTGATTTGAAAAAACTCGAAGAAGGTTTGCCAGAACTTCCATGGCAGAGAAGAGACAGATATATAAAGGATTTAGGAATAAAAGAACCAGACGCAGAAAGTTTCGTTGGTAATTTTGAACTTGGAAGTTTTTTTGAAAAAGTAATTGCTGATTTTTCAGGAAATAAAGATTTGATAAAACTCGCTTCAAATTATATTTCTTCAGACCTCGTCGGGCTTATGTCCAAAGATACAAATCTAAAATTTCCAGATGATAAAAGTTTTGCAAAAATTATTTCAATGGCTTCTGAAGGAAAAATTTCATCAAGAACTGCGAAAGATTTGCTTGTAAGAATTATGAATGGCGAAGGAGATCCAGAGGGAATTGCCGAGAAAGAAGGATTGATTCAGAAAAGCGACGAGGGAGAATTAAAGACAATTCTAGAAAAGCTTATTACTGAAAATCCGAAAGTTGTCGCTGATTTTAAAGCCGGAAAAGAAAATTCCGCAATGTTCTTTGTTGGTCAGGTAATGAAAATTACAAAAGGTTCAGCAAATCCACAAATAATAAAAAAGGTTCTGTTGTCATTGCTCTCTTAGTGATATAATTCACTCAAATGAAGAATATCGGAGTAAAAAGTCATAATCCAAAGATTTACATAGGTACTGATCATGCCGGTTTTGTGATGAAAGAAAAACTTGTTCCTTTCTTGAAAAAGATGGGACATGAAGTCGTTGATTGCGGGGCTTACAAATATGATGATGCTGATGACTATCCAGATTTTATCGCTCCAGTTGCAAAAGCTGTTTCTCTAAATCCAGAACATGTTCGTGGAATAGTTCTAGGTGGTTCTGGACAAGGTGAGGCAATTACAGCAAATAGATTTCCAAATGTTCGCGCGGTTGTTTTTTATGGTTCAGCTGGAATCTGGAAAAGTGAAAAGTCTATGATACAACTTGGCAGATTGCATAATGATTCAAATGTTATTTCTATCGGTGCAAGAATGGTGAGTTTGAGAGAAGCAAAACGTGCTGTAAGAGTTTGGCTCAAGACTGAATTTTCAATGGGCGAAAGACATATTCGAAGAATTAAAAAATTGGAAAAAATTTCCAAAGAAGCAATTTGCCAGCATTTTTAGAAAATAAAAAATATGACCGAAATAATTCCAGCAATAATACCAGAATCTTTTGAAGATCTTAAAGATAAGATGGCTCTTGTTAGTCACCTTACAAAAATAGTGCAGATTGATGTTTGTGATGGTAAATTTGTACCATCAAAAAGTTGGCCTTATGTTGGAGATCATGAAGCGATGTACAGAAGGATTACCGGCGAAGAAGAAGGTTTTCCTTTTTGGGAATCACTTGATTTCGAAGCTGATCTTATGGTTTTAAATCCCGAAGACATTTTTGAAGATTGGGTCAGAGCTGGCGCAAAAAGAATTGTTCTTCATGTTGAGTCGTCAAAAAAAATGTTGGAAAGTTTGAAGGAAATAAGAAAAAAATATGGATATCTTGGAGATTCAACTTTTGGAATTGAAATTGGTCTTGCGTTAAATATAAATACTCCAAATGAAACTCTTTATGAATATTTAACTCCAAATGAAAATGGCAGATCACTTGCTGATTTTGTGCAGTTTATGGGGATTGATGAGATAGGCTATCAACATCAGTCTTTTGACGAAAGAGTATTAGGAAAGATACATGATTTGAGACAGAAATATTCCGATGTAATAATAAGTGTTGATGGAGGTGTAAGTTTGGAAGACGCTCCAGATCTTTTATCTGCTGGTGCTAATCGACTTATTTCCGGATCTGCGATTTTTGAAAGTGAAGATATAAAAGAGACGATAGAAGAGTTTAGAAAAATTTAGAGATTTTTTTAAAAAAAAGAACCTCTTTGGACGAAGCGGAAAATATTTTGAAATATCTAAGATTTTTAGTAAAAAGTAAAAAAGGACTTGATTAATCCGTAAAAATGTATATAATACCTTCACTATGCTTACAATAAATGTAGAAAAGAGAGATCCAAAGGCCAGCTTATCCGCTATTAGAAAAGCAGGTAAAATGCCAGCTGTTTTTTATGGAAAAAAAGAGGCTTCAACTCCTATAATGCTTCCTTATGCTTTATTTGAAAAAACTTTCAAAGAAGCTGGAGAATCAACCATTCTTCACTTAGCCGGTACTGGAATTGATGTTGATGTTTTGATACACGATGTTGATCTAGATCCAGTTACAGATAAACCAAGACATGCAGACTTTTATGCTATTGAAAAAGGCAAGAAACTTGAAATTGAAGTTCCTGTTGAATTTATCGGAGTTGCTCCAGCAGTTAAAGACCTCGGAGGAATCTTGGTCAAAGTTGTTCACGAAGTTGAAATTTCTGCTTTGCCAAAAGACTTGCCACAAAAACTCGAAGTCGACATTTCTTCACTTGTTGCTTTTGATAGCATTCTTACTGCAAAAGATATCAAATTGCCAGAAGGTGTTGAACTTAAAGTTAAATTGGATGAAGTCATCGCTTCTGTCTATGAACCAAAAGAAGAAGTTGCAGAAGTCGCTCCTGTCGATCTTTCAACAATAGAAGTTGCTAAGAAAGGAAAGGAAGCTAAAGAAGGTGAAGCTCCTGCGGAAGGTGCTGAAGCTCCTAAGAAAGAAGCGAAGGCAGGAAAATAAAATTAAAAAACAGCCCCAAACGGGGCTGTTTTTTAATTTTATTTTCCTGCCGTAGTCACATTAGATTTTTTTGAATAGACAGAAAAACTAATTTACCTGTTGCATTTTATGAGGTTGTTTGGTATTATCATGGCTCTATGAAAAAAGAAATACATCCAAAATATAATGATAAAGCAAAAACGACCTGCTCTTGCGGGGCGACTTATGACTTTGGCTCTACAAAAGAAGAAATAAACGTTGAAATTTGCGCTGCTTGCCATCCTTTTTATACAGGTAACGAAAAGGTTCTAGACACAGCAGGAAGAGTTGAAAAATTCAGAGCAAGAAAGGTTGCAGGAGTTACAAAAGCAACTTCAAAGAAAAAAGCAGATAATAAATAGTAAAGCTAGTTTAAAACCCGCAATTCTTTTGGAAGGCGGGTTTTATGTTTGCGTAAATCTGATAAAATATAAGTGAAGTAAAATATGGACATAGAAGAATTTAAAAAGAATAAAAAAACTTCATATCTTGCCGAAGAATATCAGAGGCTTGAAAATGAAGAAGAGTCAATAAAAAAGATGGCAGAAAAAGACCAGAGCCTTTTTGCATTGGCGGAAGAAGAAATAAAAAATCTCTCATCACAAAAAGAAGTTATATTAAAACAGATGCAAGATATTGTTGCTGTGGAGAATGAAGAAGAAAAATTTCCCAATGAAATTGTTATGGAAATTCGCGCTGGAGTTGGGGGAGAAGAAGCAGCAATTTTTGCTGAAAATTTATCCAAGATGTATAAAAGATTTGCCGATTTAAAGGGCTGGCAATATTCTATTGTTGATGAATCAAAAACAACTCTCGGCGGATATAAAGAAGTTTCTATTGAAATAAAAGGACTGGATGTTTATAAAGAATTAAGATTTGAGACAGGTGTTCACAGAATACAAAGAATTCCAGACACGGAAAAATCCGGAAGAGTTCATACTTCAACAGCTTCCGTTGCTGTTTTGCCTATCAGAAAGAAAACTAAGGTTGAAATAAATCCTGCGGATCTTGAAATCGAAGTTTCCAAAGCTGGAGGTCCAGGAGGACAAAACGTCAATAAAAGAGAAACAGCTGTAAAAATAATTCACAAACCTACCGGCTTGACTGTTCGTTCAACATCCGAAAGATCACAGCCAGCAAACAAAGAAAAAGCTATGTCTATTCTTGCTGCAAAGGTTCAAATGTTTAAAGAAGAAGAAGACGCAAAAAAATTCGCAAGTGAAAGAAAAGAACAGATCGGTACAGCAGACAGATCCGAAAAAATCCGTACTTACAATATTTTACAAGATAGAGTCACAGATCACAGAGTAAAGCATTCTTGGTATAACATTGAAAATATAATGGCGGGGGATAGTTTGGCGGACATTGTCGACTACTTGGTCAAAACAGATGGAAAGCCACAGACTGGTGATTCTGATGCCGATTCTGAATAAAAGCTCGCTCGAATTATCATTTTAAAAACACGGATATTTTTTTGCTAAAAAATTCCTCGTGCTCGGCTCAGTCAGCCTCGTTGGGTTTTAAAAATTAGAATTCTCGTTCGTGACTGGCAGAATTGTCAGGTGACTTATTTGTATTTTTTTGATAAAATTTTGTTATGAATTTACTAATTGAAGCATTTTTGTTGGGATTAGTTGCAGGAGCGGTTCCTGGTCCGATTTTGACCGGTACATTTACTGAAATTCTTAGTAATGGTTTTTTAAAAGGTTGTAGAGTTATCGTTTGGGCTTTAATAGCAGAGACAACAGGGGCCTTCCTAGTGCTTTACATTTTATATACTATTGGTCTTTCTAAGTTGGCAATTCAAATCATTTCAATAAGTGGAGCGTTAGTTCTTTTTTGGTTGGCCGTAAATGTTTGGAAAATCAAAGGTATTGATATTGAAACCAAAAAGATTTTATCTTTTCCTAAAATTATACTTCTCACATCTTTGAATAGCGGTTATTGGATATTTTGGATAACTGTTGGTATACCAAAAGCTCTTATTTTGGATCAAAAAATAATGGGAGGAAAGTTTATTTTTCTTTTTCTGTTTGAGTTATCTTGGTTAATTATGACTTTCGTTTTAGCTTTCATTTTTTTCAAATTTCAACCACTTTTGCAAAGAAAGAACTTAGTCGGTATTACTTTTAAGATTTTAGCTTTAGTTCTTGTATTGTTAGGCGTTAAAACTTTGATCGGTGCTTTTTAAGGAGATTATTGGTTGTAATGATTATTATCTATAAGTAAGTGATTTAACCTGTTGCATTTTGGCTATATTTTGTTATACTCTTTCTCACTTATGACAGAAGAAAATAAATTGAAGAATAATGATGTTTTGGACGCAATGTTTCAGGCAGGCGCCCATTTTGGTTATGTAAAATCTAGAAGAAACGCTTCAGTCGCTAACTATATTTTTGGTTCAAAGAATAAAACAGATATTATAGATTTGGAGAAGACTGCAGAACAGCTTGAAAAAGCGAAAGCTTTCGTTACTGAAATCGCTAAGCTCGGCAAGCAAGTTTTATTTGTTGGTGGTAAAAGCGAAGCAAAAAATAGCGTAAAAGATGGTGCTATGTCTATAGATATGCCTTACGTTGCTGGAAGATGGATTGGTGGAGCTCTTACAAACGCTGTTGAGATCAAAAAGAGAGTTGCAAAATTTGAAGACTTAGAAAGACAAAAAGAAAAAGGTGAACTTTCAAAATATACAAAGAGAGAAAGAATGCTTATCGATAAAGAAATAGAAAACCTCGAAGAGATGTTTTTGGGTATTGTCGGAATGAAAGATTTGCCAAAAGCTTTATTTATAATTGATCCTAAAAAAGAAAATATCGCGGTTGCTGAAGCAAAGAAAATGGGAATTCCAGTCATTGCGCTTGCAAATACAGATTGCGATATCAAAGTTATAGATTATCCTATTGTTGGTAATGATTCTTCTACAACAAGTATTTCACTTTTCGTTTCTGAAATGGTGAAAGCTTACAAAGCAGGAAAGATAGCAAAAGCCTAGTTTGGTTTAAGTTTAATTTAAATTTATTAGTCCCGTTAGAAGTTTAATTGGGATTAATAATATGGTATTATAGTTTCTGGTTGGTTTATTTATTGGTAAATCTTAGTGAGAGTCAGAAGACTTCTAACGGGATTAGATTAGTTTTAATTCAAAAAAATATTATGGCAATTTCAATGGATCAGGTTAAGGAACTTAGAGAAAAAACAGGTATTTCTATAATGCAATGTAGAAAAGCTCTTGAAGATTCAAATGGTGATATGGATAAAGCGATGGTCTTTTTGCAGAAAAAAGGCGCTGAAACTGCTGCCAAGAAAGCTGAAAGAACCCTAAAATCAAGCAGAATTATTGCTTACGTTCATGGTGGAGGAACAGTTGGAGTTATGATTGAACTTTGTTCCGAATCAGATTTCGTTTCAAAACATGAAGATTTCCAAAAACTTGCTCATGATATAGCAATGCAAATTGCCGCTACAAATCCAGCTTATTTAAAGAAAGAAGATGTTGACGAAATTGAAAAGAAAAAAGTTCTTGAAGCTTTTGCTGATGAAGTAAAAGATAAACCAGAAGCTATGAGAGAAAAAATATTGAACGGAAAACTCGATGCATTTTTCCAGGAAAGAATTCTTTTGGAACAAGCTTACATAAAAGATCCAAGCGTTACCATTAATACTCTTATACAAAATGCTATTCAGAAGTTCGGTGAAAAGATAGAAATTGCTAGATTTGTCAGATATAATTCTGCCAAGTAAAGTAGTATAATATCAGTTGTATGGCATTAGCCTTATTTTACACATCCTTTCTGTTTATAATCGCAATGATTGTGATTAAGACTTTTAGAATTGCTATTTTTACGCATGATTTTTTTGTGAACTTTATTAAAAAGAGTGATATCTTTTTTCATAAATTAATTCATGACTTGAAGCACTGGATTTCTAAAATAAAATTTAAAAATCTCCATAAACTCATAGTCTTTATTGTTTCTTTCTCTAAGAGAGAAATTATCTATTTCAAAAGAAAGTTTGATAGTAAACAGCCGAGTTTTTTTCTCAAGCCTCAGAAATTAAACAGCACAAAATCTTTCTTTCTTAAGAATGTTTCTGAATATAAAGAGACTTTAAGAAAAAAGGATTTGTAATTTTGTTATTTTCTCCACTTTCTTCCATTGCCTTTATTCAGATTTCTGAAGTGGGGAGTTAGTGAATGACAATTTGGACAAATAAGTCTCAAATTGCTTTCTTTATTATTTTCGGAATTTCCATCGATATGATCAATTTCTAGGGGTACTGTTTTTGTGATTGGGTGTCTTTTGTTCCATCCACATATAGAGCATTTTTCTCCAAAAATTTCAATAAAATATTTCTTCAGATGATTGGATATATTGCGACTTGAAATTCCTCTATTTCCATCATTTTTACCTTTCTTCCAATTCTCAATATATTTTTTGTATTGATAATCTATTTGGCATTTATTTGAACAATATTTTAATTGAAACCTTGTTTTTAAATCATTCTTACAATTGGCGCATTTCATATTGATATAGTGTACCATATATAAGATAAAAAGTGGTAATAATATTTAACAAAATACACTGGATTTTTTTAATAGATTGTGTATAATTCTTCCGTTAGCTTGTTTTAGTAAAAGCCACCTTAGCTCAGTTGGTAGAGCGCCACTTTTGTAAAGTGGATGTCCCCAGTTCAAGCCTGGGAGGTGGCTCATGAACGAAGTGAATGAGACAGCTTAGCAAGCAATTTTATTTGCTTGTGTCCCAGGCTTGAACACCGGAGCTTTATCGAGCTAGCAAGCGAGATAGCGAGGTTGAAATTTGGGTTGGGACCCAAATGAAAGACCTTGAACATTTTGTAATCAAAATGTGAAAGGTGTACTGTTCCTGTAAGGAAGTGCCTAATCCGAGTCGAGCGACGGCGAGAATTTAGTCGAAGGAAAGATCCCGGGAGGTGGCTCAGATAAATTTTAAAAGCCCGGTGTAATGCCGGCCTTTTATTTAAGGAAACAATCATGAATTTTAAAGACAGTATATATTACAAAATCGGTAGAGCAACTGAATTGTCCGGAGTCGATAGAATTATTTATAGAACTCTGGAAATTTTGCCGGGTTTTCTAACATGGAGCACAATCGCTCTTATGTTTATTCTACCTATTTTTTTACCTTTCATCGGAGCCGTGCTTATAATTCTTTTTGATGTTTATTGGCTTTTAAAAACTATTTATTTTTTAATTTATCTTTATCAAAATTGGAAAAAGACTAAGCATAACCTTGGTTTAAATTGGGAGGAGAGATTGGTGAATTTTAAATATGATCATATATATCATTTGGTTCTTTTGCCATTTTATAATGAAGGTTTTGATGTTGTAGAAAAAAGCTTGGAATCTTTAGTAACTTCTAAATATGACAAAAGGAAAATGATTGTTGTTTTGGCTTCCGAAGCAAAGGCCGGAAAAGAAGCAAAAGAAATTTCTGAAAAAATAAAAAATATCTTTTCAAATAAATTCGGACATTTTTTCATAACAATTCATCCTTCCGGAATTCCAGGCGAAATGGCTGGTAAGGGTTCAAATATCGCTTATGCTGCAGAACAGGCTAGAATCGAAATTCTTGATAAAGAAAAAATTCCTTATGAAGATGTCCTCGTTTCTGCATTTGATATAGACACAGTTGCATATCCAAACTATTTTAATTGTTTGACTTGGAATTTCCTTACTGCAGAGGATCCATACAGATCTTCATATCAGCCGGTACCATTTTATAACAATAATTTGTGGGACACGCCGATTTTTTCCAGGGTTGCCGGATCTTCAAGTACACTGCTTCAAATGATGCAACAGGAAAGGCCAGACAAGCTTGAGACTTTTTCTTCCCACTCAATGACTTTCAAAGCTCTTTATGAAATAGGTTATTGGCAAAAAAATATGGTATCGGAAGATTCAAGAATTTTTTGGAATGCACTTTTGGCTTATGACGGAAATTATAAAGTTATTCCAATGTCTTATCCAGTCTCTATGGATGGAAATTTGGCACCTACATTTTGGCAGACAGCAAAAAATATTTATAAGCAACAAAGAAGATGGTCTTGGGGCGTGGAAAATATTCCCTATGTCATATTTGGTTTTATAAAAAATAAAAAAATACAGAAACGCAAAAAGATATTTTATTCATGGCTCCTGGTTGATAGTTTTTGGACAAGGTCAAATAGTTCAATCGTAATTTTGCTTCTCGGTTGGCTCCTTATATTACTTGGCGGAAGATGGTTTAATTCAACAATCATTTCTTACAATCTTCCAATGATCACTGGCAATTTGATGACGATAACAATGCTTGGTTTGGTTCTTTCTGCTCTCGTTTCTTTTAGTTTCTTGCCACCTCATCCGCAGAAATTTGATTTCAAACAAAAGGTTTGGTTTTTAGCTCAGTGGCTTCTGATCCCGTTTATTGTTATTATTTTTGGTAGTATTCCGTCTATAGATGCACAAACGAGACTTATGATGGGAAAGTATATGGGCTTTTGGGTTACGCCTAAGCATAGAAAAAAATAAAATTAATATTTATTTAATGATAAGCTTTTTAAGAAAAAAAATCAGATTCATAATTTTTTTCCTATTATTCATAATAATTGGACCTCTCGTTGTTATGTATGCAAACGGTGATATTTTTAATGGAGGTGGTTTCTTGAAGACCGGTGGAATTTTTGTTCGTTCATCTCCAATAGGTTCAAATATTTATATCAATTCAAAATTAAATGACAGTACCGGTTTTTTTCAGAGAGACATACTAATTAAAAATTTAAAACCGGGTAAATATGATGTGTCTGTAAAAAAAGACGGATATAACTCTTGGGATAAAAAAATAATTGTTACAGATAATACTGTTTCTGAAGCTAACGTTTTTATTCTTCCGGAAAAAGTTGATCTCAGAGAAATTCCGCAAAAAATTGCAAGTCCAGATATCTCGACCTCTTCCAGTACAACAAAAACAAAAAATAATCAGGAGTACAAAGATATACTCAGTGTTTTTTATGATAAAAATAATATTGCTTCTCAAAACGTTTTGGCAACGACTAGCGCTTCAATTAAGAAAATTGGAACAAAAGAATTTCCAATCATGAACGGTAAAGAGGGGATTTGGAAAGAAGGAGGAAAGGTTTTTGTAGGTTGGTTTGGAAAAGAAAATGCTGAGCCACAGTATCTTTGCCATGGAATGGATTGTTCTGACAGTATGTTTGTTTTTGATTTGATAACTGTGCCGACAAATCTTGGATTTCTTCCAGGATATGAAGGTGTCATTATAGTTGCATTTGAGAATCAAGTTTTTGCCGTTCAACTTGAGGAAAATCCAGATAAGGGTGTCCAATTAATTTACAAAGGTAAAAAACCTGATTTTAGAATAATAAATGGCGCTGTTTATGTTAAAGACGGAACTTATTTGGCAGAAGTGAATATATAGTATATTGAATATCGACAACTTGTTGTATTGTTGAAAAAAGTTTTGATTTCTTTGTGTTTTTGGTTATAATCTAAATCTATGGAATCAAATAAAAAACCAGTGCATGTTCATCCGATTACCCGTGTTATAGATGATATAAACAGGATCTTTTTTGAAATGGGTTTTACTTTGACTGACGGTCCGGAGCTTGAAACTGAACATTATAATTTCGATGCTTTAAATGTTCCCAAAGATCATCCGGCAAGAGATATGCAAGATACTTTTTGGATTAAGCCGAATAAAAATGACGCTGGGGTAAAAAGACTTCTTATGCGAACTCATACAAGTCCGATGCAGGTTCATTTTATGGAAAAAAATAAGCCACCTTTTAAAATTATTTGTCCGGGCAGAGTTTTTAGACAAGAAGCTACAGATGCAACACATGAAACTCAATTTTATCAGTTCGAGGGTCTTTGTGTTGATAAAGATATTTCTTTGGCGACTCTCAAAACAGTTTTAAATAAATTCTTTGCTAAATTCTTTGAGAAAGATACCAATATTAGATTTAGACCAAGTTTTTTTCCTTTTGTGGAGCCAGGGGCTGAAATAGATATTTCTTGTTTTAAATGTAATGGAGGAGAAGTTGGTTGTCCTGTCTGTAAGGGGACAGGGTGGGTAGAAGTTATGGGGGCTGGAGTTGTCCATCCAAAGGTTTTGAATGGTGTAGGTATTAATCCAAAAGAGTGGAGAGGGTTTGCTTTTGGTGGATCGGTTGAAAGGTTAGCTATGATGAAATATGGAGTGGACGATATCAGATTGTTTTATTCTGGGGATTTAAGATTAGTTAATCAATTTTAAAGATAAACATACCAATATACGAATTATACTAATGCAACGAATATCTACGAATAAATACAAAATTGTAATTTAATTTAAAATCATGAAAGTATCATACAATTGGCTAAATGGATTTTTGAAGGGGAAAGCACCGAAGCCGGAAGAAATTTCGGAACTTTTGACTATGAATTCAATGGAAGTTGAAGGAATAGAAAAAGCAGAGAATGATTTTGTTATTGATGTAAAAACTCTTCCAAATAACAATCATTCCTGTCTATGTCATAGAGGAATTGCAAGAGAAATCGGTGTACTTGCAGGAATTCCTATATCAAAATATTCAAGAGTCTATAAAGATTTTTCTGTTTCAGAAACTAATAAAAAACTTACCGTAAAAATAGACGACGGAAAACTTTGTCGAAGGTATATTGGAAGAATTGTTGAAAATATAAAAGTTGGTCCCTCTCCAAAATGGCTCAAAGATGAGCTTGAGGTTTTAGGACAAAGATCAATAAATAATATTGTTGACGCGACAAACTTTATAATGAATGAAATCGGTCAGCCGATGCATGCTTTTGATGCAGATAAACTTGATTCAAAAAATATTTTGATAGAAGTAAAGAATGCAATAAGAGGAGAGAGAATAATTACTCTTGATAAAAAAGATGTTGAGCTCGATGAAAATGTTCTTTTGATTACTGATGGAGAAAATCCATTGGCGATTGCCGGAATAAAAGGAGGAAATTATGCAGAGCTGGGTGATATGACAACAAATATCGTTCTTGAATCTGCAAGTTTTGATCCGGTTTTGATTAGAAAAACATCGCAGAGGATTAAGATTCAAACTGACGCTTCAAAGAGATATGAAAATGATTTTTCACAGGAAGTTGCCGGAGAAGCAATGGATATTTTGACTAAACTTATAGTGGAAATCGCTGGTACAAAAGATACTAAAGTTGGGGAAACTATCGATAATTATCCCAAAAAACCAAATAAATTTAAACTTGGAATTTCTTCAAAAGAGGCAAGCCAAATAATCGGTGTTGAAATCAAAGATAAAGATATAGAAAATATTTTTGAAAGATTCAGTTTTGAATGGAAGAAAGCAAAACCTATAGACGAGGTTTTGAAATTGGCCACAAAATTTGTCGGTACGCCTTATAAACTTGGAGCAAGTATTACATTTGATGCTCCAAAAGTTTTTGATTGCTCGGGATTTGTTGCTTATCTTTTTACTGAAGCAGGGGTTTCGATTCCAAGAATTTCAGTTGATCAATATGTTTGGGGAAAGGCAGTTGCGGAGAAAGATTTAAAATCAGGCGATGTGATTTATTCAAACACTGGTGAAGGAAAAATCCATTTTGAAACGAAAGAATTTTTGTCAGGAACAAAAGTTCCTGAAGGTGTTGATCATTGTGGAATTTATATTGGAGATGGAAAAGTTATTCATTCTTCAAGCAATGCGGGTGGGGTTGCAGTAGAAGATCTAAAAAATGCAAAAATGTTTAAGAATATTTCGGGTTTCAGAAGAATGACAGAAAATGAAGAAAGATTCGTTATAACTGTTCCAGATGAAAGACTTGATTTGAGAATTAAAGAAGATTTAGCCGAAGAAATCGGTAGAATTTATGGCTATTCAAAAATAATTGATAGTGAAGATATCGGTGAAAAACTTCCTGTAAAAATAGAAAAAGGTTTTGCTTATAAAGAAAAGATAAGAAGAATTTTATATGCAGAAGGCTTTTCTGAGGTTATGAACTATTCTTTTACAGACAGAGGTGAAATCGAACTAGCAAATCCTACATCGCCTGAAAAGAGGTTTTTGCGAGCAAATCTTACTGATCAAATAACAAAATGTTTAGAATTTAATTCCAGATATTCTGAGCTTGTCGATATGCCACAAATTAAAGTTTTTGAATTCGGTCATATATTTTCAAATGCAGGAGAAAAACAAAGTTTTGTAATTGGTGTAAAAAATCCGCTTGGCGTTAAAAAACCAAAAGAAAAAGATATTTTAGATTCTACAGTTAAACTTCTTTCAGAAAAATTTGGCGTTCAATTTGTAAAGATAAATAAGGAAGAAAATGTTGCTGAATTTGATTTTAGTTTATTGCTTACAAAATTGTCAGACGATGTATCTTATGAATTGTCAGAAATAGGGAATAAAGATGTTCGATTTAAGAGTATTTCTCAATATCCTTACATGATTCGTGATGTTGCGGTATTTACAACAGAAGGTACAAAACCAGAAGAAGTCTTTGAAATAATTTCTAAAGAAGCTGGTGAACTTATGATAAAAAATAGATTATTTGATGTTTTCACCAAAAAGCTTGAAGACGGTTCGACAAAAACATCTTACGCATATCGTTTAATTTTTCAGTCCTATGAAAAAACTCTTTCTGACGAAGAAATAAACGCAATTATGAAAAAAATTACCGACAATCTAAATGCAAAAAGTGGCTGGCAGGTTAGGTAATCACCACTTAAATGAAATTAAACGTACCATATTATTCTCAAAGAAAAGATGTAACTGATCCAGAGTGGCGGTCACGTTCTTGTCTTATAGTATCTGCAAAAATGATTTCAGAATTTTTAGGTGCGGAAATTATTTCTGCAGATGATTGGATTAAGGAAGGTGTATACATTGGGGCTTGGGACGGAAATTATTGGAGACATGATGGAATTGTAAAACTTTTACGTAATCATGGAATTTTTTCATATTCTCAAGAATTTAAAACTTTTGATATTGATATTAAAAATGGGGAAGCAAAGAGTGGAAAGAACAGTGATTTGTTTCTAGAAAAAGGTATAGAAAAAATAGTTAGAAGTTTAGATTCTGGTTCTTCAGTAATGGTTTCAATTTATAAATATTTTACTGAGAAAGATAGACATCATGGAATTGTAATTATCGGTTATGAAAAAGATGAAAGCGGTTTATTGAAAGGTTTTTATTATCATGATCCAGAAATGCCAGAAGAAAAAGGTGGAGAAAATTTATTTGTTGAATTAGAAAAATTTAAACTTGGTTGGAAAAGATTGGCAATTTTTTCTGATAAATTTTAATAAAATAAAAAAATCGCCAGACCTCGTGGTCTGGCGAAAAAATTCACGCAACGTTGTCAGCTATCTGACGCCGATGCCTTAAGAAAAAGGGTTACTACCTTGCTGCCATCACAGCAGTGCTTGCTGGCGATATTGGCCAGAACACTGCAGGGAACTGATTTACTGCCGGTTTTTTCCATGAAGCCGATGATTTCCTGCATCACTTCCTCATCTTTGTTGGCCATGAGACCGTCTCCTTTTACTTGTTGTTTATGAATCCAGGAATAAGGCTAACATAAAGCGTAAAATAGTCAAATATCGTTTAATTTTGTACTTTCTTTTGTCTTTTCTATTTGCTATAATATCAGTAAGAAAAAGCATTAAAAGCTTTTTGTTTTATGTCAAAAATATGAGTAAAGATAATAAAGAAAAAGAAATAAAAGCTCCTAAGAAAGAACATTATGATGCGAGTTCCATTCAAGTTTTGGAGGGTCTAGAACCCGTCAGAAAGCGCCCTGGAATGTATATTGGTACTACAGGTCCCGATGGTCTTCAGCACTTAATTACTGAAATTTTCGACAACTCTCGTGATGAAGCGATGGGTGGTTTTTGTAACCACATTGAAGTCGCACTTTTGCCTGGAAACAGAGTAAGAATAGTAGATAACGGAAGAGGTATTCCAGTAGATATTCACAAACAAACAAAGGTTTCAGCCTTGGAAACTATTATGACAGTTTTGCATGCTGGAGGAAAATTCGGTGGAGAAGATACAGGATATAAAGTTTCTGGAGGACTTCACGGAGTCGGTGCTTCTGTTGTTAATGCACTTTCTATTTATATGAAAGTTTTGACTCACAAAGATGGAGGAATTTATTATCAAGAATATTCACAAGGAAAGAAAAAAGCAGCTGTGAAGAAAATCGGTAAAACAGATTTGCACGGAACAGTTGTTACTTTTGAGCCAGATGTAGAAATTTTCAAAGAAGGAATTGTTTTTGATTTTCCAAAAATTGTTTCTCATATGAGACAACAAGCTTACCTTGTTAAGGGTTTGAAAATTACTGCAATAGACGCGAGAGAAAGCAAGGGAGATTATTCAGAAATTACATCATTATATTTACAAGATTTGGGAGTTGAAGCTCCATCATACAGTTTTTATTTTGAAGGAGGTTTGCTTTCTTTGGTTAAATTTTACAATCAATATCAAAAGCCAATTCATAAAAATGTTTTTTATGTTGAGAAAAAAACTGCCACAGTAGAATCTGTTGAAGTTGCTTTGCAATATGTAGACGACATTTCTTCAAGAATAATGGCGTTTGCAAACAATATTTACAACCCAGAAGGAGGAACACATATTACTGGTTTTAAAGCATCACTTACAAGATCATTAAATGCTTATGCGAAGAAAAATAATTTAGTTAAAGATAGTGAAGATTCATTTACAGGAGATGATGTTCTTGAAGGTTTGACTGCTGTTGTTTCTGTAAAAATTCGTGATATTCAATTTGAAGGTCAGACAAAAGCAAAGCTTGGTTCTGTTGAAGCAAGAGGGGCCGTAGAAGAGGTCTTTGGCGAAGCCTTTGGTATGTTTCTTGAGGAAAACCCAGATGACGCAAGAGCCATGATATCCAAGGTAATACTTGCCCTTAAGGCTAGAAAGGCCGCTAAAGCTGCTAAAGATTCAATCTTGAGAAAGGGTGCTCTTGAAGGTATGACACTACCAGGTAAGCTTGCAGACTGTCAGAGTAAAGATGCTTCAGAATCAGAATTATTCATTGTGGAGGGAGATTCTGCAGGAGGTACAGCTAAGATGGGACGTGATAGAAGAACTCAAGCTATCCTACCTTTGAGAGGAAAAATTTTAAACATTGAAAGAGCAAGACTCGACAGAATGCTCGATTCAGAACAAATTAAAAATCTTGTTGTTGCGCTTGGAACTGCTATTGGTGATACTTTTGATATTTCAAATTTGAGATATCATAAAATCATTATCGCAACTGATGCCGACGTTGATGGTGCACACATTAGAACTCTTCTTCTAACTTTATTCTACAGATATTTTAGACCACTTATTGATGGAGGATATATTTGTATTGCACAACCACCACTTTATAAAGTTAAAGTTGGAAAAGAAGTTTATTATTTTTATTCTGAAGAAGAAAAGACAGCATTCTTTAAGAAATCAAAAATTGCAGACACTGATGTTGAGGAGACTGAATTATCTGAAGAAGCAAATGAAGTTCCAGAAGAAGTAGAAGGGAAGAAAGCTCCAAAAGTTTCTGTTCAAAGATATAAAGGTCTTGGAGAAATGAACTCCGAAGAACTTTGGGAAACTACAATGGATCCAGTCAAACGTCTTATGAAGAGAGTAAATATTGAAGATGCTCAAGTCGCTGATCAAATATTTGATATGCTTATGGGAACAGATGTTCCTGCAAGAAAAGCTTTTATTCAGTCGAATGCGAAGCTGGCAAACCTCGACATCTAAAAATACAAAATAAAAGGCGGGCTCGCAAAGCGAGCCCGCCTTTTATTTTGTATTTTTAGTAAACGTAAGCACTACACTGCTTCGTAATAGTTTGTCCGTTTGAAGTTATGACAACTGTTGCTGTTTTTGTACCGGAACTTGTATATGTTTTACTTATTGCTCTATCTGTTGAATTTAATCCATCTGTACCTGTCCAAGAATATGAGAAGTATCCATTACCTCCAGAAGTAGTGACATACCACGTGATCATATTTCCAGGATAAGCAGTTTGTGGGTTTGCATAACATGATGCGTTCATACTTGTCCAAGTATAGAGTGTTCCATAAGGAAGGCTTGGGTTTGTATTTGAACTTCCATAATTATAGTTGTTGTTATAAGAATAGCTTGTTCCGTCAATTTTAATTGGAACAGTCAAACTATTATTGCTTTCAATAGATTCATCGATTTGGTTTAACGGATCAGCTGTTACATATGCAGTATTTATCCCTTGTGTTGTTGGATTATCAAAGCTTGCAACATATTCTATTGCGTCGCCTGGCTTAAGAGAAATCTGATATTCTGAATCATAATATGGAGTTGTTCTCGAAGGCATATTTAATCTTAATTTCCAGATGCCTGTAATATTTGTTCCAATATTTTTTATTTCAAATTTAATACCAACAGTATCATTTGCTCCAGCATAACTTGTTTGTACAAATTGTTTTGTCGCCGGGTCGATTATTCCAGTACCTATCAAGGTTATGGATAAATCTGATTTACCTAAATACGTGACTTGAGTATGTACTGCTGTAGTTTTTTTTGTTGGTGTTTTTTGTGTAACACTAGAAGTGGCACTCAGTTTCTCGTTCGGCATGAAAATCGAAGTAAGAGTTGTCGCAAAATATGATGAGCCATTTGCAAGTATATTAGGAATAACTTTAAAAGAAAAAGCCAAAACAGAAACTACGACAATGACAATAAGAGCCGACATTAATGCGGTTGGGAAGCTATCTTTCATTTTTGTCCAAAGGTTTTTAGCCATAAAATTATGTGTTTTATTTAAATACTTAGAACGATACTATACAGCAGTTGACTTTTTTTGTCAAGCTGGTATCATTACACGCATGAACCAAATTAAGGATTCAAAAAACAATGAAAAAGGATCTTTTTTGAGAAAACACTGGGTTGCTTTTCTTGGCAATTTTCTTTTTGTCTGCGTACTTACTTTTTCTTTTCTTTATCTGTTTGGCCTAGTTCCAGATGAATTCAAAATCGTTGTCGGCAGATTTCAAGGGAAAGAATATACTGGAAACCAGACTGGGGAAGTTCCTCTTAAAATTGAAATTCCAAAAATTGGAGTAAGTGCTGAGGTTTATAATCCAGCGACAACTACAGTAAGTGTTCTTGATGATTATCTTTTGAAAGGTGCAGTTCATTATCCTGGCTCAGCTCTTTTGGGTGGGAATGGAAATGTTTTTATTTTTGGACACAGTACCGGTTTTATTGTTGTAAACAATCAGGCATTTAAAACATTTAACAATCTAAAAAGTTTGAAAGTGGGGGATTTGATCAACGTTTATTCTGACAAAAATGACTTTGTTTACAAAGTATCTTCGGTGAAACTCGTCAGTGCAGAAAAAGAATTGGTTGAGTTTAATAGTTCGGGTCAAAAACTCACCCTTTCCACTTGTAATACATTTGGAGCTAAGGCGGAGAGGTATGTAGTAGAGGCTGATTTTGTCAATAAAACTTCAATTCAATAATATGGCTTCAAATATGGGTGTTTATTTGCTCCAGCAAACTAAATTACAAAGACCTTGACTTTTACAATTATCCGATATACAATATAAATCTAATTAAAATAATAATTATGAAAAATATTAATAACACAAAAAAATATTCTGTAATTTTTTCTGTCATTGCTTTGGCGATGATTGTGTCTTCAATATTGCCATCTTTCGCAAAAGCAGACTATCTTGTGTACGACGGAAGTTATTCTGGTGGTGCTCTTGGGTATGATACTTATAATTATTCAAACTATAATGGCGGTTTCAACAACAATAATTACCAACTTAGTGGATCTTGTTCTGCCGGAGTTTCGAATACTGCCGTTGGTGGTACTGTAACTTGGACTGGTTCAGCTTCTGGAGGTAATGGTTTTTACACTTACTACTGGACTGGCGATGAAGGAATTTCTGCAACAGGACAATATATAACAAAAGTATATTCATATTCTGGAGCAAAAAATGTCACCCTTACGATACAGTCAAATGGACAAAGTATTACAAGAACTTGTTCTGTAAATGTCGCATCTGGAAATCAAGTTTTGTCTGCTGTGCAGAAAAATAATATTCCACTTGAAGCTTCTGTGCTTTTGAGCGATGTACCTTATACTGGTGCTGGAGATGTTTTCAGAGTTGCTTCATTCATTCTCGGACTTATATTGTGGAGCTTGTTTGTGACTTACTTGGTTTTGAAAAGAAAATTCAACACCAGAGAAGTTGTTACTGTAAACGCTGTAAATTCTGAATTGAAAAATGATAATGCAGATAAAACAATCGGAGCTTTTTCTAGAGCAGTCGAAACTGAAAGAAAAGAAATTGAATCTGTTGAAGATTATGCAAGAGCAAATAAAGTTTTGCTTTCAAACGATGCAGTTTCAAAAGTCATCAAACTTTCTAAATTGGGCAAAGCTAATGCAACTGAGCTTATAAGAAAAATGGCAGGTAGTGATTGGGTTTCTGTAGGAGAAGGGGAAGTAGAAAGTTATATATAAAATTTTTTAGTTTAAAACCAAGAACTTAAACTAAAAACAAATTAAGTAAATACAAAAGGCGGGCCACGAAGTGGCCCGCCTTTTTGTTTGTTCTACTCTCTGTTTTCCTTTTCTTTCTTAATCTTCGCTATAAATTCCTCGGCAGTCATTTGTCCGAGTTGGCCTTTATCTCTACTTTCAACTGTAATTTTATTTATAGCGAGGTCTTTATCACCAATGATGACTGTATAAGGAACTCTATTGTTTTTTGCATCACGAATCTTTCCTCCCATATTTCCTTCGTTAGTATCGCAATCAACTCTAAATCCAAGTTCTTTCAATTCATCACCAATCTTCAACGCACTCTCATTGTGATTTTCTCTGACAGGAACAATTTTGACTTGTGTTGGTGAGAGCCAAACAGGGAAGTTTCCTGAATAGTGTTCAATCATAACCCCCATGAATCTTTCAAGTGATCCAGAAATTGCTCTATGAATAACAACTGGTCTTTCCGCTTCTCCTTTTTCGTTTACAAAATGAAGATCAAATCTTTCTGGTAGATTGAAGTCACATTGTATTGTAGCAAGTTGCCACTCTCTACCGATTGCGTCATAAAACATGAAGTCCAATTTCGGTCCATAAAATGCAGCTTCACCTTCAACTCTTTTATAATTTAACTTATTTTCTTTTGCTGCTTTCTCTAAGGCAGATTCAGCTTTTTCCCAAACTTCATCACTACCCAAATATTTACTTCTATCATCTCCACGAACAGAAAGTCTAACCCAGTATCCACTCATCATATTCATTGTTGTGTAGAACTTTTTGATGATTTCAACAATTGTGCTGACCTCATCTCCGATCTGAGAAACTCTACAGAATAAGTGTCCATCATCTTGTGTAATTGATCTGACTCTTGTGAGTCCTGAAAGTTGTCCTGCTTTTTCATATCTGTAAACCGTTGCTGGTTCAAAATATCGGACAGGCATATCTCTGTAAGAAAATTGATTGTCACAGAATATTTGCATGTGATGAGGGCAATTCATTGGCTTCATGAAGAATTCTTCTTCGCCACCTTTTACTCTGAAAAGCTCTTCTCCGAATTTTGCGGCGTGGCCTGAAGTTTCGTATAAACCCTTTTTTGTAATGTGCGGAGTCCAGACTCTGTCATAACCTTTATTTTTATGAAGTTCCCAAAGATAATCTTCAATTTCTTTTCTAATGATCATTCCTTTAGGTTGCATGAGGGGAAGTCCTGCACCAATGAGATCGGAAATAGTAAATAGTTTTAGTTCTTTTCCAAGTTTTCTATGATCTCTTTTTCTAGCTTCTTCCTGCATTTTCTCAAAAGTCTCCAATTCTTCCTTTGTAGCAAATGCCAAACCATAAATTCTTGTAAGCATTTTGTTATTTTCATTGCCTTTCCAATATGCTCCAGCGATTCTTTCAAGTTTGAATGCATCAGATTTTATATCTTTCATATTTTCGACGTGAGGACCAGCACAAAGATCTGTAAAATCTCCAGATGTGTAAACTGTGAGCTCTTTTCCGTCTTTGTTGTATTCTTCAATGAGTTCAAGTTTGTAAGGGTTGCCTGCAAAAAGTTTTTTTGCTTCTTCATAAGAAACAGTTTTCTTTTCAAAACTTTTCCATTTCTTGAGAAGTTCGCGCATTTTCTGTTCAATTTTTCCAAGATCTTTTTCTGTTATTGGTGTTGCAAAATCAAAGTCATAATAAAAACCGTTGTCTATTGCAGGACCTGTCGCAATCTTCGCATCTGGCCAGATACTTGAAACAGCTCCGCCTAAAAGATGGGCGAGTGAGTGTCTCATTTTGTATATTTTTTCTTCCATAATATTTTTTCTGTCTTTGCGAGGAATGAAGTGACGAAGCAAACCATCCCTGGATTGCCACGTCGCCAAGTCTCCTCGCAATGACGATACATAATTAAATTAATAAAAAACACCCTAGTAAAAATACAATCACTTGCATTCTTACTAGGGCGTTCGATTTCTATCGATACGTGGTTCCACCTAGTTTCCCACATTTCTGTGAGCACTCATATTATCTTTAGGATTAGCTATTGTTCGCTTTTGGCGAATTGCGTTTGGTAGTCGCAACAATCTCCTTTTGATGTAAGGACAATGATAGTCAATTAGGTTTACGATGTCAAATAAGAATGAGGATGTATTACGTCAGATAGAGTCTAAAGCTCTATCTGAAAAATATAAAAAGGGACGAACTCATCATTCGTCCCTCGTTGTTCATGTAAAATTATCAGTCACCCCTTATGTTCAAGATGAGACAAAGCTCGAGTACCCAGAGTTTTTCGATGTCATTTTCTGCCTTGCTGACATGTATTTCATCAGCACTTCCACCAAGATTTGTTAGAAGTGGAGTAATACACATCAAACGTTTGTTGATATCTTCACCTGTATCAGCGAGTGAATACAATGCATCCAAGAAAACTTGTGCTTTTGGATCATGGTATTTTTTTAAGACTGGCATGATTCTTCTCCTTTTGTGTTTTTTGTTCTATTCCAAAACTGTTATACATAGGCGAAATTAAATGTCTATTAAAATAAATTGTGATACAATTTCTATATATGGAAAATAAATTTGAAAAAGGACCTGAAAAAATTTTAACAAAGGAAGAAGTTTTAGAAATTATTTCTCGTTTTGCAGAAAATATTATTCCTGTTAGAGAATTGTCTGATGAACAAGGACTTTATTTACTTGAGGTAAGTGTTCCTAGTGAAAAAGTTGGTGAAGTCACACAATATGAATATATGAGAAAGGGGAAATTTCCAAATAATAATGAATCACTATTGACAGTTATTCACGTTGTTTATTATGAAAACGGAATACCAGTTGGAGGAAATGATATTGCCAATTATAATTCTGAAACTGGAGAATGGGAAGAAGTTAAGTAATCTCCAATTTACCTACGGCAAGGTCAGACCTTGCCATAGGAAAAACCTAACTAAGTTCTTTTATTCTCTCAATAATCAAACTTATTTCTCCATTTCTTTCTGAAACCTTGCAGATTGCTACGACGCATTTATCAACGGCAATTGCGCTTTTGAATTGAATGTAAGTTCTTGGAAAAACTACAGCATCGATTGAGCCAGTGAAATCTTCAATTTTAATGAAAACCATCGGTTCATTTTTCTTTGTCATTATTTCTCGAACTTCCTTGATGATTCCACCGACAGGTTTTCCTCCGTCTACAGCTTTTTTAACTAATGCTGTTTCTTCTTTTATTCTTTTAATATTTATTTGTTGTTTTTCAAGAATCGCTCTATATTTATCTAAAGGATGTCCGGAAATATAAAGACCAAGCAAATCTTTTTCCCAAAGAAGTTTTTGAGCTTGTGTGGTTGGTTCAGCCGGTTCAAGGTGAATATCTCCGTGAGAATTACCTGATGAAGTATCGAAAATTCCAAAGAGTGAATCCTGATTTTTATCTTTTGTACTTACTTCTTTATTGTATTTCAAAAGATTTTCCATATTGAGAAGAAGCTGACCTCTCTCGCCAAATTCATCCAAAGCACCAGTTTTGATAAGCGCATCAAGAGATCTTTTGTTTAGATTTCTATCAATAATTCTTTCAAGGAAATTTGAGAGTGATTTGAACTTACCATTTTTCTTTCTTTCTGCGGTTATGACTTTTGAAATTTCTTCACCGAAGTTTTTTATAGATGTAAGACCAAAGCGAATTTTATCCGGCTCGCCAGGAGTTTTTACGACTGAGAATGGACTGAAGCTTTCGTTAATAGATGGTGGAAGAACAGGAATATTCATTCTGGTACATTCTGCGATAAATTCACCGATTTTTTCAACATCTCCCTGATCCGCTGTAAGAACCGCAGACATATAAATTGCAGGGAAGTTTGCCTTCATATAAGAGGTTTGATATGCCACACGGCCATAACTTGCAGCGTGAGCTTTGTTAAATCCATATGCAGCAAAAGGCTCAATGAGTTTCCAAAGTGTATCTGCTTTTTTTTCTGTAAGTCCTCCAGCGACGAAACCTTTCAAAAGTTTGTCTTTCTGCTTTTGCATTTCTTCAGGAATTTTTTTACCCATAGCTTTTCTGAGTTTGTCAGCTTCAAGCCAAGAATATCCAGCAAGCTTAATAGCCGTAAGCATAACGTCATCTTGATAGGTAATAACTCCGTAAGATTGATCCAAATATTCTTTCATTCTTGGATCCATGTATTTTATTTTTTCTGGATGATGTTTTCTTTCAATATATTCTGGAATAGATTCAATCGGACCAGGACGATAAAGCGCGACCATAGCGTTGATATCATGAATGACAGTTGGTCTCAATTCTTTCAAATATTTTGTCATACCGGAACCGTTCAATTGGAAAAGTCCGATCGTTTCTCCACGAGCGAGCATCTCAAAAGTTTTTTTATCATCAAGAGGAATCTTTTCAATATCTATATCTACATTTTCAATTATTTTTACACGGTTGACTGCGTCGGCCAAAATCGAAAGATTTTTAATTCCAAGAAAGTCAAACTTCAAAAGTCCAACCCCGTCTTCTCCAACGGCGTGCATATCGTATTGAGTAATAATTTTTCCTTCACCTTTTGGATCGTATTGAAGTGGAACATAATTTGTGAGATCGTCTGGTGCGATAACAACTCCGGCAGCGTGAACAGAAATGTGTCTTGCACATCCTTCAACCTTTTTCGCCATATCGAGAATTGTTTTGACATCTTTTTCACTGTCATACATTTGTTTGAGTTCCGCGACTTCATTTAAAGCTCTTTCTATTGTCATCGGGAAACCTTGTGCACCAAGTGGAATAAGTTTTGCAAGTTTATCAGAAAGAGGAAGAGGGAATCCCATTGCTCTTGCGACATCACGAACAGCACCGCGAGCCATCATAGTTCCAAAAGTTCCAATTTGTGCAACGTTTTCTTTTCCATATTTTTGACGCGTATATGCAATAACGTCATCACGTCTATTATCGGCATAGTCCATGTCGATATCGGGAGCTGATGGTCTTTCAGGATTCAAAAATCTTTCGAAGGGAAGTTTATATTCAAGAGGATCAACTTTTGTAATTCCTGTTACATAAGTGGTAAGTGAACCAGCGACAGAACCTCTGATATTTGTATAGATTCCATTTTCTTTTGCAAAACGAAGAAGATCGGACACAACGAGAAAATATTGTGGATATCCTTTATCGCGAATAACTTTAAGTTCATATTCAAGCCTATCAATAGCAACTTGATTTTTATCCATTCCTTTATTTTTCAAACCAATGTAAGCGATTCTGCGAAGTTCGTCATCATTTGAAAGACCGCTTTCAACAATGAACTTTGGGAATTTCCATTTTCCGAGTTCAATTTCTACATTGCACATATTTGCAATTTTTTCTGTGTTCTCGATTGCCTCCGGAGTATCTTTGAAATATTCTTCAGCTTTTTCTGGAGAAATAAGTGAAAAATCATCAGCAGTTTCTCTTTGTTCTCTGTCGCCAAAATCAGAATGAGAATTGACCATGACAAGTGTGTCGCGAGCAACTTTATCTTCCGGATGTAAATAATAAACATCATGTCCCGCAACTAAGTTTGTGCCAGTTTCTTTTGCGACTTTAATTATTTTTTCTTTTAGTTCAATCTGACCTTCTATTTCCGGATGGTGCGTGATTTCCAAAAAGAAATTTTCATCACCATAAACTTTTTTATACCAAGCAATCAAGCTTTTTGCTTTTTCATCATCGGTGATTTTCAATGCGTAGGAAGTTTCACCGGAAAAATGTGGCATTATACAAACTAAACCTTCACTATATTTTTCTATTGTTTCGCGATCGATTCTTGGTTTATAATAAAATCCTTCAAAATAAGAATCGGTTACAAGCTTGATTAAATTTTTATAACCGATTTCATTTTTTGCAAGAAGCACAAGTCGAGTTCTGCGATTGTCCACGCCTCCTTGTTTGTCGTGCCTTGTTCTTGATGCAACATAAAAGTCCACACCGAGAATCGGTTTGATTTCATTTTTTTTACAGACTTGATAGAACTCAATTGCGCCGTACATATTGCCAGCATCAGTGAGTGCAATTGCAGGCATTCCAAGTGCTTTTGTTGCTTTAACTAAATCTTTTAGTTGTGGCAAAGCGTTCAGTAAAGAATAGTGTGAATGAGTATGTAGATGGATAAATTTTGCCATAATGATACGATAATCATATCCTAATTTATGATAAAGAAAAAGACTATCTTAAAATCAAAATATGTTGTGGGAATAGATGAAGTTGGAAGAGGGCCTTTTGCTGGCCCTGTTGCAGTGTGTGCTTTTATAATGAAAGCTGACTTCAAGACTTCTTCATTTGGCCCACTTAAAGATTCAAAAAAACTAACTCCTCAAAAAAGAGAAGAAATTTTTTGTAAATTAGAAGTATTAAAAAAACAAAAAATAGTTGATTATTCAGTTTGTTATGAAAGTGCAAAAAGAATTGACGAATTTGGTTTAACTAAAACAATTAATAATTGTATTAAAAAATCTTTGAAAAATATTAAGGCAAATCCGAAAAATTGTTTAGTACTTTTGGACGGCGGACTGAAAGCTCCAGAAGAATATAAAAATCAAAAAACAATAATAAAGGGAGATGAAAAAGAGAGAGCAATTGCTTTTGCCTCAATTGCTGCAAAAGTTTCAAGAGATGCTCTGATGTGCAGACTGGCAAAAAAATATCCACAATATGGTTTTGAAATACATAAGGGTTATGGTACGAAAAAACATTGTGAAATAATAAGAAAAGAGGGAATTTGTAAGGAACATAGGGTCTCATTTTTAAAGAAGTTTACGTCACTTGACAAGTAGTCTAATTGGTGTAGTATATTACACAGGTGTCTCCAAGTTTTTTAGGTTCCTCTTGGAATCGGCTTGGAATAACAATGAATCACAGGAGACTGTGTCATGGTAGAAAGTCATTTTTCGGCGGGGTTCATCCGGCAGAAAATCAATGGCGTATGGTATTTTCTTACTGTCAGAGACCGTCGCTTCAAAAATCTAAAGACTGCGGGTGGAATGTCATCTGGCGAGGAAACCCCGGAAGAAACTTTATGTCGTGAATTGCGGCAGGAACTCGGTATCGAGGTGGTTCGTGCCGAACATATCCATGTTGAACATATGGTTGGTCATGACAGACATTTCTTTTTGGTCCATGAGACAAAAGATTTGCCTGCTTTGGATGAGAGGCGGGTACTCGCGGAGAGTAAAGGCGGAAAACCTGGTGACGTTCTTGAAATGCGTTGGGCGACCTTGGATGAGTTTGCTGAACGTATTTATCATGAACAAGGCTGTGCCTTCGGCAAGATACTCGCTGAGATGTCTATTGATGAGGATTTCTTCAAGAAATACGGCAGATGGCTCAGCAAGTTTCCGGTCAGAGATTGATCTCTATTGATTCATGGTATGCACTGACCCAGTTAGCACGCGCTGACTGGGTCTTTTTTAATTGTATTTTTCTATTTTTGTAAATTTAATTTTAAGTTATTGCATTTTACATATTTTAGTGTATACTCTTTAGCACTATGGTAAATCGAATGAGACATAACAGATCCCAAAGAGGATCTACCAGATCACATCATGCACTCAAGGGCATTGCTCTTACAAAGTGTCCAGATTGTGGCTCTGCTGTAATGAGACATCAAGCTTGCCCAAACTGTGGAAAATACAGAGGAAAAGTGGTTATAAATCTTGAAGCAAAACAGTTGAAAGCTAGCAAAAAGTCTAAAGTTGAAAGTGAAGCCAAATAGGCTTCACTTTTCTTTTGGAAGGTTCTTTGATAGACTAAATGGAGTAAAGTTAAAATAAATAAAATGTCCAGCAGGCACCTTGCAAGATCAATAGTTCTCCAAACCGCTTTTGAGTGGGATTTTCGAAATGAAACACGTGAAGAAGCTTTGGAATCACTTTCAAGAAATTCAAAAGAATTTGGTGAAGGAGATTCAGAGAAAAACTTTATGGAAAGTTTGCTCAAGGGAATCATAGATAAACGAACAGATTTAGATAGTATAATTACAAAAGCTGCTCCAGATTGGCCGCTTGAGAAAATTTCTGTAACAGATAGAAATATTTTGCGCGTTGGTCTTTACGAGCTTCTGTTTTCAGATAGAAAAGAAGTTCCGGCAAAAGTTGCTATCAATGAAGCTATAGAACTAGCAAAAACATATGGAGGAGAAAAAAGCAGTGGCTTTGTGAACGGAGTTTTAGGAACAGTTTATAAAGAACTTGGCGAACCGGGCAAGGAAGAAAAATCCAAAAAGAATAATCACAATGCAAATATTCCTTTTGAAAAAATGCCGATAAAAAGACTTGCTGGAGCTGTGGTTTATACAATAAATGATGGAGATATTTATTTTGCTTTTGTTCATGACGTTTTTGGAAGATGGACATTATCAAAAGGTAAAATCGAACCAGGTGAAGATGAAAGAGCCGGAGCAGTTCGCGAATTGAAAGAAGAACTTGGTATTGATATCAAAATAGAAGGAGAACTTCAAAACAATGAATATGTTGCAAATCATCCTGAAGAAGGAAAGATAAGAAAACAAGTTACTTATTTTCTTGCAACATCCGAAATGAAAGACTTGAAACTTGGAGACAGTGGAGGACTTGATGATGCAAAATGGTTTAAACTTCAAGACATTCAAACACTCAATTTCTATAACGATATTCTGCCGATTATTACGAAAGCCATTACTATGATAGGAAGCAAAGTAAGTAAATAGAAAAAATAAAATAAACATGACAATGCCGGATTTCTCAAAATTTGAAAAGACAATTGGAATAGAATTCAAAAACAAAGATCTTTTGAAACAGGCTTTTACTCATAGGTCATATTTGAATGAACATAGAGATACTGAGCTTGTACATAATGAAAGATTGGAGTTCCTGGGCGATGCGGTACTTGAACTTATTGTTACCGAATATTTATACAATAAATTTTCAAATCAAACAGAAGGTGATCTTACATCATATCGTTCAGCTCTTGTAAAAGCAGAAACTCTATCTGAAGAAGCATTGAAAATGGGAATGAATGATTATCTTTTGCTTTCAAAAGGTGAAGCTAAAGATACTGGTAGAGCAAGACAAATTATTCTTGCAAATACCATTGAGGCGCTTATCGGAGCAATTTTTCTTGATCAGGGATATGATATGGCAAAATATTTCATTTCAAAATATATTTTCCATCTTATAGACAAGATTGTTGAAAACCAGGCTTGGATAGATGCAAAAAGCAAATTTCAGGAGCAAGCACAGGAAAATGAAGGTATTACTCCTTTATATAAAACGGTAAAAGAAGAAGGACCAGATCACGACAAAAAGTTTACAATTGCAGTTTATTTAGGAAAAGAAATGATTGCAGAAGGAAACGGCAAATCCAAACAAGAAGGCGAGCAAATGGCAGCAAGTAATGCATTGAAGACAAAAGGCTGGTAAATCCGCACACTAAATCTGTCATTATGTTTTGTTGCAAAGAAAAGATATAATGGGCAAATATAGATGGATTTAAGAGATAAAATAAAATTATTAATATTATAAAACATAACGCAACAATGACAGAATTAGTGTGCGGATAAATAAAAATATGCAAAATGTAAAAGAAAAAGAGAAAGGATTAGAAATAAGCAATGAACAAGAAATAATTCTTGAACAATTGAGTAATGCCCTTAATAAATATTTTTTAGATGTAAAAGGAGATAAGGTTGACCGAGAAGAATTTGAAGAGATTAGTGAAAAAATTAACGATCTGAAGAAAGATATAGAATCAAGAGGTCTTGAACCAATAAGATTTCTTCTCTGGCATAGATTAAATGGAAGCGGAATTTTTGGTGTAGAAGATCGCGTAGACTTGTTTGATACCCCTGAAAGCGATATTGAGAAATTTATTTTAGAAACATTCGCAAAATATTTATAAAAACATGGATCCCGTTAGAGATAGGAAATAATCAGATTATTTCCGTCGGTAACGAGATAAAGTAAGAAATTATTAATTAAATAAAAAATAAGATATGGCGATAATTCATAACGCTAATATCTCTAACGGGATGGAAAGATTTGAAGAACAAAGAGAAAATTTATTGTCAGCGGAACAACAAGAAACTGTTGGAGAACTTTTGGGTATCGTAAAACCAGTTTTTGATTCTTTTCTTTCTCCAGAGGCAAATTCTGATGATGCATTTGAGGTTTCTCAAAGAATAGACAAACTTGCGGTTAATCTTAAACAAAAAGGTTTGAATCCAAAAGATTATTTCCTTTGGAGTTTACTTTCTCCAGATAGCTCAATTTCTGAAGCACAACATTCTTATTTTGATACAGAAGACGGGCAAATAGAAAGATTTATAAGAAGTTTAGATAGTGAGGATGGACAGGAAAGAAAAGCTGCGTAGGATACAAAAAGTCTAAAGTTGAAAGTAAAAATTTTAAAGCAAGGAAAAGGAGGGTTTTCGCTGCGCGAAAACCCTCCTTTTCTGTCATTCCGTTGCAGAACGGAATCTATCTTTTTTATATTTAATAAATTTGGTAGAGGCTCGCTCGGATTCTCATTCTAAAAACATGGATATTTTTCTGCTAAAAAATTCCTCGAGCTCGCGCCGTCGCACTCGCTAGGTTTTTAAAATGAGAACCTTCGCTCACTATTGGCAGAATATTATTATGGGTTGATAGCTAAGTAATCCAGTTTCTTTTTTTAGTCAAAGAAGGTATAATTTTCTTGTGTATTTAAAGAATATAGAAATTTCAGGCTTCAAATCATTTGGCAAAAAGAGCCAGCTTGATTTTACCACGCCTATTTCCGGCATTGTCGGTCCAAACGGTTCTGGTAAATCAAATGTTGCAGAAGCATTCAGCTTTGTTTTAGGTGAACAATCTATAAAATCTTTAAGAGGAAAAAGAGCCGAGGATCTTATTTTTAATGGTGGTAAAGATGCACCACGAGCAAACCGCGCTTCTGTAAAACTTACTTTTAATAATGTTCAGAGAATTTTAAATATCGATTTTGATGAGGTTTCTATTGAGCGTGTTGTAAACAGAGATTCTTCAAGCGAATATCTTATAAATGGAAGTCCTGTTCGTTTAAAAGATATTGTTGAGCTTCTTTCTTCTGCACATATTGGTGCTTCGGGGCATCAGATAATTTCACAAGGTGAAGCTGATAAGATTTTGAATGCAAACACTCGTGAAAAAAGAGAAATAATTGAAGATGCGCTTGGACTTAAAATATTTCAATATAAAAAAGAAGAAAGTTCTCGCAAACTTGAAAAGACGGAAGAAAATATTAAACAAGTTGAATCTTTAAGAAGAGAAATCGCTCCGCATATTAAATTTTTGAAAAAGCAGGTTGAGAAGCTTGAAAAAGCGGTGGAAATGAAAGAACAGCTTGTAAAACTTTATCACGAATATTTCAAGCGCGAAGAAGAATATTTAAATCATGAAAAGAAAATAATTTCTGAAGAAAAAAATCCTCTTCTTGAAATGTCCAAAAAACTTGAAAGAGAACTTATTGAAGCTAGAGAAATTTTGGCTAAATCTAATTCTAAAGATCAAAAAAGTGAGGAAGTGATGAAGGTTGAAGACAGGCTCAAAGAAGCAAGAAATCTCAAAGATACGCTTGGAAGAAATATTGGAAGAATTGAGGGAGAAATTTCTTCGCTTGTTCGTTTGATTAAAAAACAAAACGATACGAATCTTTCCGTTTCGAAAAAGACAGTCGAGCTTATGCAGGTTGAAAATGTTGCAAAGCAAATAAATCTTGAAATTGAAACTGTTTCCGATGGTAGTGATTTTTCAAAAGTCAGGGAAATTTTGGGAAATATCAAAAACATTCTGAAAAATTTTATCGAAGGCCACAAAGAAACTGAAGACAAAGAAGCTATAAACGACCTCGAAAACGAAATCAAAAAGCTCGAATCGGAAAAAAACGACTTTGAAAATAAAATTGCAGAAGCTTTACGGCTTGAAGCTGAACTTTCCGAACAGTACGCTTTTTTGAAAGAAGGAATTGAAAAAGAAAAAGATTCAAACAGAGACGCTGAAAAAGCGATGTTTAGAATTGTTGCTGAGCAAAATGATATTCGCGGAAAACTTTCTGTTTTTGAAAGCAGAGAATCACGAGTTCGACATGATGAAGAAGAGTTTAAAAGAGAACTTCAAGAAGCAGGAATTCTTGTTGGCGTTCAGGCTATAAGATATAAAGATTTTTGGCCAATAAAAGAAGATGGTTCAGCACTTTCTTTTGAAGAAGTTGTAAGTGAATCAAGACTTGTTCAAGAAGAAAGAAGAAGAGTGATGGAGAAAATAAAAATCCGTCTTGAAGATGCGGGAATTGCTGGTACTGATGAAGTGATGAAAGAATATAAAGAAACATCTGAAAGAGATGAATTTTTGGCACGCGAGCTCGAGGATCTTATTAAATCATCAGAATCTTTGAAAAACTTAATTAAAGAACTTGAAGAAAAACTTCTTACTGAATTTAAAACCGGTGTTGCAAAAATCAATCTTCAATTTAACGAATTTTTCTCAACAATGTTTGGTGGAGGTTCAGCTTCACTTACTATTGTGAAAGAAAAGAAGAAGAGAAAATCTGATACAGATATGAGCTCAGCCATGGCTGAATTGGACGGCGGAGAAATTCAGGAAGAGGAAGAACAAGAAGAAGGTTTGGAAATTGAAGTTTCTTTGCCGAAGAAAAAAATAAAAGGTTTGATGATGCTCTCTGGTGGAGAAAGAGCACTCACTTCTATTGCTTTGCTTTTTGCAATTTCTCAAGTGAATCCTCCGCCATTTATTATTCTTGATGAGACAGACGCTGCACTTGATGAAGCCAACTCCAAAAAATACGGCGATATGATAACCGAACTTTCAAAATATTCTCAGCTCATTCTCATTACTCACAATAGAGAAACAATGTCCCGTGCTGGTGTCATTTACGGTGTCACAATGGGCGCTGACGGTGTATCTCGCTTGCTTTCAATACAGTTTGAGGAAGCGGTAGTAGTAGCTAAATGAAGTCAAAAGCTAAAAGTCTAAAGTGTTAAAGTATAGATAAAAAGGCCTTATTTAAAGGGTTTTTTATTAAGTTATAGAATAGATTGACTTTTATATTTATATATGCTACTCTTTGTAGAGAAGGATAGCTTGGTTATGTACCAGGAAATCCAATAGAAGTCGAACCTTGAAAGGGGAAAACAATGAAGCTTTCAATTTGCAGGAAGCATCTCGTTGGGAAGACTATCGCGTTTTCCAACTTCGGAACAATCGATGCCAAATATTATGGTACGATTTCCGGAGTAAGTTGGGGAAAGACGATGGGGCAATCTCTCAACCTGACTGTGGTGAACGGCAACTTCTACTCGGTGAGTTCGTTCGTGCTGGGTGACAGCATCATGCACCACATCAAGGCCACGAAATCGAGTAAGGGTGGTCCAATGGTCGAAGAGCCGATCATCAGTGGTTGCGTTCCGCTCGGCCGAATCGTGCGGGAAGTCATTCTCCGCGAGGAGGAAGATGCAAAGAAACCGCCGGTGCCACCGACGGCGTCTAGACTCATCTATGAAGTCGGAACCTTCACCGGGTGCAAGAAGCTCATGCGGAAGTTCCACAAGGAAAAGACCATCCGTAAGGTTGGAAATGTCCTGCATGTGGACATGAGCATCTTCAATCCAAACTGTATCTGTGGTATTTCTCTCAGAGTGTCAGTGGTTGAAGCTCTTACTCGGGATCTGAAGAAGGTCTTCGGAGTGGAAGAGGTTGTATACCACGCTCGGCAATTTGAGAGCAACCTCACTGTCGAGGTTGAGCCCGGATACAGTGGTGACTGTAACGATGCAGGACGGATGAAGGGTTTCAATGGGGACTCTTGCCGGGTTCATCCTGTGATCAAGGGACTTGGCATGCGGTGGGAGTTCGACCAGATCGAACGGCAGTAATTCTGCTCGGTGAAGTAACCGGAGCGTAAGCTCAAAACTTCTACACGGCATTCGCGCTTGCGCGAATGCCGTTTTCTTTTTTATTGAAAACTGTCGAATTTTGCTTTGCAAAATTCGACAGTTTTTATATTCTTAATTCTATATTCAATATTCTCTAACCGACTATTTCATAATCCATCGTCTTTCTGTCCAAATCAGTAGAGACGAGTTTGATTTTTATTTTTTGTCCGAGAGTATAAGTTTTCTTTGTTTTTTCACCAACGATTGCATATTTTTTAGGATCTAAAACATAATAGTCATCTCCGAGTGAAGAAAGTTTTATCATTCCTTCAGCTTTTGTTTCTGTATCTTCTGCGTAGATACCCCATTCTGTGACACCAGTAATAAGTCCATCAAAAGTTTTACCGACTTTATCTTGCATAAACTCCACTTGTTTGTATTTTCTTCCATCGCGTTCTGCTTCAGAAGCTTTTATTTCTTGATCGGTACTGTGTCTTGAAGCATTTTCATAAAAGGCAAAATTCTTTTCACCGACAGATTCTCCTGTAAGTATTTTATTTAATATTCTGTGCACCAAAAGGTCTGGATATCTTCTGATTGGAGAAGTGAAGTGTGCATAATATTCAAAAGCCAAACCAAAGTGGCCGATATTTTTTACAGAGTAAATTGCTTTTGCCATTGAGCGGATTGCAGCTGTCTTTACCAAAGCTTCTTCGGCTTTTCCTTCAACTTGCGCAAAAAGTGCTTGCATATCTTTTCCTGTAATAGAACCATTTTTGCCTATGATAAGTTCATGTCCCAAAGCTTTTACAAAAATAGAAAGTTCAGCGATTCTGTCTTTGTCTGGAAGATCGTGAATCCTATATGGAAGAGGGAAGAGTTTACCAGTTTTTTTCTCGTGTTTATATACAAACTCTGCAACTTCTTTATTTGCAAGAAGCATAAATTCTTCCACGAGCTTGTGAGTGTCGAGTCTTTGTTTTTTATAAATTCTTATTGGCTTGCCAGTTTCATCTAGCTCAAAAGCGATTTCTTCTTGTTCAAAGTCGATTGCACCTTTCTGTGATTTTTCTTTTCTGAGAATTTTGGAGATTTTATTTAGTGTATCAAGTTCTTCAAAATGAAGACCTTTTTTTGCATCGATCAATTCTTGGGCACTTTCGTATGTGAATCTTTTTGCTGATTTGATGATAGATTTTCCAAACCATCTTGAATGTATTTTTGCTTTGCTATCTATTTCAAAAATAGCAGAAAATGCGAGTTTTTCTTCTCCTTCATTTAAACTACAAAGATTATCTGAAAGCTCAAAGGGAAGCATAGGTATGGTTCTGTCTGGAAGATATACAGAACATCCTCTTTTATAAGCTTCTTTATCGAGCTCGCTTTTTTCGGTGACATAATGAGAAACGTCGGCGATGTGAACTCCGATTTCAAAGTTTCCGTTTGGGAGTTTAAGAAATGAAATAGCATCATCAAAATCTTTTGCAGTTTTTGGGTCTATTGTGAAGGTTGGAGTATTTCTCAAATCTTTTCTTTTTGCATATTCTTCTTGGGGAATTGTTCTGTTTGCTTGGAAGATTTTATTTGCTTCTTCTGTAACTTTTTCTGGAAAGTCCACTTCAAAACCTTTATCGATTGCGATTGAGTGCATTTCGGCTGAGTTTTCACCTTTTTTTCCGAGAAAATTTATTATTTCACCTTCGGAATAATTTGGATATGAATTCCATTTTGTGGTGCGGACTTTTACTTTATCTCCATTTTTTAGATTTGCAGATTTGTCTTGCGGAATCTTTACTACAATTCTCATCTTTCTGTCATCTGGAACAGCAAGTGTATCTTTATCAGTTTTCTCAATTGTACCTACAAAGAAGTTTTTTGCTCTTTTAATTACTTTTATAACTTCTCCTTCAGGTTTGCCACTTTTGCTTTTGCCGAAAGTTTTTATTTCAACAGAGTCGCCGGCCATTGCTGTATTTAACAGTCTTGTTGAGATTTCTGCTTCAAGAATTCCTTCTTCAGAGTAAAAGAAGGCAACATTGCCTCTTACGGCTCTTATTGTTCCTTTCATTATTGTTTGTTTACTTTGAGACTTCTTATTTTCAAAGAATCTTTTGTTTTTGCCTTTATTACTGCCTTTCATGGGGATAGCTTAGCATAAAAGGGTTGATTCGCCCATAGAGGGAGACTAAGGGTTGCATTTTAAATGGATTTTTGGTAGTATTTCCGAACAATGTTAATAATAAGATTACAAAGAGTAGGAAGAGTTCACGAGCCATCATTTCGTATCGTTTTAACTGATTCAAAATTCAGCGTAAAGTCTGGAAAGGCAGTTGAAGTTCTCGGTTCATATGATGCAAGAAAAGGCAAAGGAACAAACCATATAGATGCTGAGAAAGTTAAATACTGGATTTCAAAAGGTGCAAAGCTTTCAGAAACTGTAAATAATTTCCTTATTGATCAAAAAGTTATCACAGGAAAGAAAATAAACGTTTTGCCAAAAAATAAAATTATAAACGCTAAGAAAGCTAAGGAAGCAGAAGAGGCAGTAAAAGAAGCTGCAAAAGCTCCAAAGCCAGCTCCGGCAGAAACACCAAAGACTGAATAGGAGAATATCGAATAATGAATAAAGAAAAGAGGGATTTTCGCGAAGCGAAAATCCTCTTTTTTTTTTGCATTAAAAATTAATATTCTATATTCATCATTCAGTATTCTTTCTAATTGATTTGCGGATATTTTTTTATGTGATAATATTTATGCAGGCAGTATTTTATAAATTACCGGTCGAAATTACTGCAGATATCAAAAAACAGAATCACAATTAATAAAATGCAAGAAAACGATACAAAATTTCTAGATTTCGTAGTTAAGGCTTTAGTTGATGTTCCAGACAAAGTAAAAATTGTTAGAACAGTTGACGAAATGGGCGTATTACTTACTCTTACAGTTGATAATGCCGACATGGGCAAAGTCATCGGAAGATCAGGAAATACAGCAAAAGCTATAAGAACACTTTTGAGAGTTGTCGGTATGAAGAATAACTCAAGAGTAAATCTTAAGATTAATGAACCAGAAGGTGCAGAACCAAGAGTTTACCCTTCAGCTACATCCACTACAAAAACAGTTGATGAAGCGATGGCAGATCTTAAATTATAGTTGAAAGCTTTTAGCTAATAGCTATTAAAAAATACAAATCAAAAGGCGGCGCCATACGGCGCCGCCTTTTGATTTGTATTTTTTATATCTACGCTATAGCGTAGATATAATTAATTTATTGAGTTGTTATTTTCAGAATAAGATCTCGCTAATTTAAATGTTTTTAATTTATCTCTTAGTCCTATTGATTTCACATAATCAAGAAAATCTTTTGGCAGTGGGGATGGACCAACCCAAACGCTTCTCTGAATCATAATAAAATTGAATTTTTTTAAGTGACGTCTAAACCAGTCTCTTTCTTTTTTCTTTTCTTCTGGAATATCATAAATCACTATTAAATTTTTGGGTGAGGTTTTACCTAATCTAGACAGAAAGGTGCTGTTAAAAATTCTTTTGGTGCGTTTTAATTCTGGTGTTTTATTAGTAGTATTTAATATTGGAAACCCAAGGGAGTTTACTTTTACACCTTTATAATTGTATATTTTTTTATTCATATTCACTAATTATACCCCAACTATCCAATTACGCTATAGCTGAATTGCAATTTGTATATCACATATATTAATTAAACATCAATCGACATAGATATTAACTTCAATTCCGCTATAGCGTAATTTATAATATATTGATTTTAATTTATGTCGTTTGTAATTTTGTAGGTTTTGTTATAGTCTGAATGGGTGAATTTTCATATAATCACATTGTTTCCAGAGGGATTTGTCTCATATTTGAATGAGTCTATTTTAGCTCGTGCACAAAAAAATAAAAAAATATCATTTAATTTTTATAATCCCAGAGGTTCTGTTAAGCCTACAGATTCCCAAAAGAAAAATGAAAAACCGTATTTAAGAGTAGATGATAAACCTTATGGAGGTGGCGCTGGCATGGTTCTTCAGGCAGAGCCGATTCTAAAAACTTTTTCTAAAATTGAGAAAAAAATAAAAACTTCGAACAAAAAAACCAAAGTTGTAATCTTTTCAGCGAAGGGAGAAATATTCAATCAAAAGATGGCTTATGATTGGGCAAATAAATATGAAGACATCGTTTTTATAACTGGCCGTTATGAAGGAATTGATGAAAGAGTAAAAATTGCTCTGAAAGCGGAGGAAGTTTCGATAGGTCCATATGTTTTAACTGATGGCGATGTGGCCGCAATGGTTGTGTCTTCTGCCGTAGCAAGACTAATTCCTGGAGTAATTCGTTTGGAATCGCTCAAAGAAGAATCTTACTGGGATCTTTTATTGAAAAAAGAGAAAGACGGAAAAATTGGCGATAATGGTTTGGAATACCCGCATTACACTCGTCCAGAAGTTTTGGAATACAAAGGGAAAAAATATAAAGTTCCAAAAGTTTTGCTTTCAGGAAATCATAAGCTCATTGACGAATGGAGAAATCAAAAGAGATAAAATTCTTGCTTTTTTGACTAAATATTGTAATGTTTGATGTAGAAGATTAAGCATTAGGCTTGATCTAGAAAACAGAAAAGAGGTACAAAATGGACGTACGCGAAGTGCACCGGGCATTCATTATCGACAGAGATGCCCACGTTGTCTTGGACCAATGGACGGAAGCTGGCCTTGGTGAGAGGAAAGACGTCGTTCCTGTTTCTTTCCCTTTTGTTTCTTTGGATCTGATGATTCAGAGAATCATGAGGGAAAAACCCTCAATCCTTGTCGTCGGTTTCCATGTCGGCAACCTTATGAGTAATGGGGTGGATCTCATTGAACATATGGTTCAGAGGGTTGCCAATTATCCGTATATTATTGTTAATGACGCAAATGATGCAAATTTCGATGATGTAAAAGTGTTTATCGACGCCTTTGCGAGTCGAAATTCTGATAAGCTTGGCGAAGCTGTCAGAGAATTCATATCGTTTCATTCTTGAACAAACCACTTTTGACAACTCCGCTTGATGCATTGCATCTCGCGGAGTTTTTTTGTGAAAAATAAGGAACAAGGTGACTGTATTTTTCTAACCCATTCACCTTTTTCACTATAGTAAAATTATTTGAAATAGATAAGTATTTATAAACCAAACTGTTATTCAAATAAAAATATTTTTTCTGCAAAAAGGTGCGTGGGTCAAATATATGTTAAAATGCTCCCATGACTCAGAAAGAAGCGCTTGAAATATTAAAGATGGGATACAACTGTTATATTACAGGACCAGCTGGTTCCGGTAAGACGCACCTTTTGAATGAGTATATAAAATTTCTTAGACAAAATGATGTTTCAGTGGGTATTACAGCTTCAACTGGAATTGCAGCAACTCATATGGGTGGAACAACGATTCATTCTTGGAGCGGACTTGGAATCCGTGATGAACTTTCCGTTTATGATTTGGAGGAAATGGAAACTAAAAAATACTTGTATGACAGGTTTAAAGAAACTGAAGTTTTGATAATAGATGAAATCTCAATGCTTCATCATTTTCGTTTGGATCTAATTGAAAAAATCGCCAGACATTTAAAAAGAAACAGTTTGCCATTTGGAGGAATGCAAATAATTCTTTGTGGAGATTTTTTTCAACTTCCGCCTGTTTCTAGAATGGGTGAAAAAGAAAGTTTTTTTTCATTTAAATCTGAGACATGGAAACTTTTAAATTTGAAAATTTGTTATTTGGAAGAGCAGCATAGACAAAAAGACGATAAAATCATTAAAATCTTAAATGATATTCGCAAAAATAGAATGAGCGAGGAGTCTATGATAAATCTTAAGTCGAGGCATAATAAAGCACTTGCTCTAGGAATAGAACCGACGAAACTCCACACACACAACATTGATGTTGATTCAATAAATAATACTGAACTAGATAAGCTTGCTGGACAACTTTATGCTTTTAATATGGAAAGCCATGGTCGCGGTCCACTCGTGGAAATTCTGAAAAAAGGATGTATGGCGCCGGAATGTTTAAGATTAAAAGTTGGAGCAAAAGTCATGTTTGTAAAAAACAACTTTGAAGAAGGTTATGCAAATGGAACTTTAGGAAAAATTATTTCTTGTAGCTATGACGGTCCAAAAGTTATGCTTACATCCGGAAAAGTCATTGATGTAAAAAAGTCAGAATGGATGATTGAAGAAGAAGGAAAGAAAAAAGCGTTGATTGAACAATTTCCAATTCGTTTGGCGTGGGCGATCACCGTGCATAAAAGCCAAGGAATGAGCTTGGATGCTGTAGAAGTCGACTTATCAAAATCATTTGAAAGAGGAATGGGTTATGTGGCACTTTCTCGTGTTCGAACTCTTGAAGGTTTGAAACTTGTTGGTCTTAATGAAAATGCGCTTCAGGTTCGCGAGGACGTTATGGAATTTGATGAAGATTTGAAAGAACAATCAAAAGAAGATAGGGCATGGCTAAATTCGCTTACCGACAAAGATATTAGAGACGATCAAGCACTCTTTTTGAAAAAAATTGCGCCAATGGCCGGCATGCCAGGTTTTAAAAAAGGAAAGAAAGCCAGGAAAAACAGAGTGTCTCCGATGGATCAGACAAAAAATATGCTGGAGCAGGGAATGAGTCTAAAAGAAATAATAAATATTAGAGGTTTAAAACAAGGCACAATTCTTGATCATATTGAAAAATTATTAGTGAAATATCCTGACTTAAATATCAATCATTTGAAGAATGAGCTTACAGCAAATAAATTTAAAAAAGCCTGGATGTGTTTTAGGGAAAATTTCGGAGAAAACAGGGAATATCTTCTTGCTCCAATCAAAAATAAACTCGGCGACAGTTTCACGTATGAGGAATTGCGAATAGTCAGACTTTTTGTGAAGAAAAATCTCTAAATTGTATTACTATTGACTTTTTGACATTATAGTATATTATGACGGAAGAGTTGACAACAACGATGAAAGGGTATTTCAATGTTGAGGAACAGAACGAAGATCAAGTTCACGCGGGAAATGGCAAAAAGAGTCATCAGGTGGATCAAGAATCTTGATTCCTCGATGGCTCATTGTCAGCACAAGGACTGTGGTATGTGTGCTGAACATAGTCGGAAGAATTCATTCATTTATTCAGCGGCTTTGTTCCATGTGGGACTTAATGAAAGAGTTGGAGAATATGCGGCAAGGAAGATTTTGTCCAAGATGGAAAGGCACGGTCTGATATTCCACTGTAATCGTAGTGGCCTCATATTTGTCATCAAAGAGCTTGCATAAAGAACTCTGTTTCGAACAATTTCAACCGCCAAGCGTACATGTTGCTCTGGCGGTTTTCTTTTGCTTAACAAAAAATAATATTAAGAATATAATTGAATATATGGAAAACATTGAAAATAATATTGATACAATTTTGGAAAATCCACCAAAAGAGGAACAGCTTGTTGAACCGGAATATGAAAAAATATCTTGCCAATATTGCCAAGATGCTGGCACGTGTACTTTTTGCGAAAGAGGAAAAGCAGAACTTCCAAAAACAAAGAGACTTTCAAGAAGAAAAAAGGGAAAGTGGTATCTAAAATAGATAATTGTTTAAAATCTTTTAACTGAAATGAAAAAAAGAGCTGATATCTTATTGTTTGAAAAAGGTCTTGTTGAAAGCAGGAAGATTGCCTCTGATTTGATAAAATCTGAAAAAGTTTTTGTAAATGGAGAAAAGATATCAAAGCCGAGCAAAGAAATTGAGGAGGATTCAAAAATAGAAATAACAGAAATTCCAAAATATGTTAGCCGTGCCGGCTTGAAACTTGAAGGTGCTTTAAAAGAATTTAATATTTCTGTTTCCGAAAAAGTTGCACTTGATGTCGGATCTTCTACCGGAGGATTTACTGATTGTCTTCTTCAAAATAATATAAAAAAAGTTTATGCCGTGGATGTGGGAACTGAGCAACTCAGAGAAAAAATAAAAAAAGATAAAAGAGTGGTTTCTATCGAAAAAACTGACATAAGAAATCTGGAAACTTTGCCAGAAAAAGTTGATTTGGCTGTGATTGATGTCTCTTTCATATCTCTTGAAAAAGTTTTGCCGGCAATTTTGAAATTTTTGAAAGAAGGTGGAGAAATAGTCTGTTTAGTCAAACCACAATTTGAAGTCGGAAAAGAAAATCTTGGAAAAAATGGGATCGTAAAAAATGACGATTTACAAAAAAGTGTTTTAGAGAAAATTAAAAACCTTGCCGAATCTCTCAATTTAAAAATTTTAGGAGAAATGGAATCGGTAATAAAAGGCGGAGATGGAAATACAGAATATTTACTATATCTTAAGCAATAATTATTTTTTTATTATTGAATAGGTTATAATAGGATTCAATTTATGAAAGAGAGAAAAATAAACCAAAAATTCTTTTTACGAGGTTTTACCCTTATAGAAATACTAGTTGTTATATTGATAATTTCCATATTTTCAATGATTGTTTTTGCTTTTCTAAATTCAGCTAGATTAAGAGCAAGAGACACAGAGAGAGTACAGGATTTAACACAGATAATGAATGCGTTGGAACTTTATTATACTGACAACGGACATTATCCATTAATAAATCCGCCACCTGCAGGTTATGGAGTATTGAGTGAACCGACACCGCCATGGGCTCCGGGTGAAGACTGGTCTCAGTTGGCAATTGCTTTAAAACCATATATAAGTAGTTTGGCAGTTGATCCAATCAACAAAGATATTTATTCCGGATCTTGTTTTTTGGCTGGCGCACATTTTTACTCGTATTACAATTATGATGGCACTGACCAACATTATGGTTTGTATGCCAGTTTAGAGAATCCGAAGTCGAATAAAAATAACAATCCAGCGAGTGCTCCTTGTTGTCAGTCTGACACTTCAAAATGCATGTATAATGAAAAAAACGGTGGTTTTGGGTTTACGAAATAAAATGTCTTGTTCGTGATCTACTAAAATATTATTGACGACATATTTATAATTATTATATAATTATTTACAGATAATCTAATATCTTTTTGATTCTGTAATAAAAATTATGAATTCATTTTTAAATGAATATCGTTGTGGTTGTGGAAAACTTTTATTGAAAGGTGTTTTTTTTGACGGCACGGCTGAAATCAAATGTAGAAATTGCGGAAAAATAAATAAAATCGGCAATATAAGAATTGAAGACGATGATACTCATTATTCGCTTGTTATTAATGACAAAGGCATCATTGTTAGCGTTTCTACTTCAGCTTGCAAAATTTTAGATTATAAAAACAATGAAATTGTTGGAAAAAGTTTTACTGAAATTAATCCAACACTCCCAAAAGAATTTGGCAGGAAAACCCTTGGACCGGAATCGGTTTTAGATGATGATAACTATTTTCAATTGGATACATATCATAAGTCTAAAGGTGGAAAAATTATTCCAATAACTGTCCTATTAAAATTGTATAAACCAAATAATAAGGAAAAGCGACTTTTTGTTTTGGCAGAAATAAAAAGTAAGAGAAATGATTTAAAAACTTTCGAAGAAAATAATCCGAGTTTTATAAAAAAAACATGCGATTTTTATTTTGAAATAGATAAAAATGGCATGGGAACATACGTGTGTCCGTCTATGGAAAAAATTTTTGGTTTTTCTCCAGAAACATTAATAGGTAAGGATCACTTCGATATTTTACCGCCAAATCAAAGAGTAGAGGCTATAAAAGATTTCTTATATTTTTCTTCTAAGGAACAGCCGTACAGAGCGACAAATAGTGGCGCAGAAGCCAACGGTAAAACTGTAAATTATGAAGCATACTTTACGCCAAACTTTAACGATTCCGGAAAATTTATAGGCTATAGAGTTTTGGGTTGGTTGAAGAAATAAAAAATATAAATGGTTTATAAAATTCTACATGTATTTTTTATATGTTATAATGTAGACATAAAAATACTAGAGGCTCCTGAAGCCCGCGACCTTTTGGTTCGGGTTTTTTCTGATTAATATTATTTATATGATTAAAAAACAAAACACAAAAAAAGAAAAAGCAGATTTGTATTTGAAAAAACTCAAAGAAAAACTTGCTTATTATAAACAGGTCGTTATAGATTCTTCGGACGCAATAATTATTCAGGATTTTAACGGTTCTATAAGAGCTTGGAATAAAAGTGCAGAAAGAATATACGGCTTCAGGGAAAAGGAAATGCTTGGAAAAAATATTATCAGTATTATTGCAAAAGAAAATAGAGCCGAGGCTATAAAAAATATTAAAAATATAAAGAAGGGTAGGCCGACTTTTGTTGTCAGACAAAAAAGAATAACGAAAAGCGGTGAAGAAGTTTTTGTAAACATTACTTATTCGCCGATTTATGAATCTGAAGAAATAGTTGAGATTGCCACGTCTGAGGCGGATATCACTGAACTGAAGAAATCTCTGGCAGAAACAAAAAAAAGCGAAGAAAGCTATAAATCTCTTGTAGAAAATACTCTGGATTATATTTATTTGATTGATAAAAGATGTAAAATAATTTCTGTAAATTCATCTGCAAAGAAGATATTGTCTGTAAAATTTAAAAATATCATTGGAAAGAAAGTCAGCGAGATTTTCCCGAAAGAAGTTTCTAAAAATTATATTTCAAGCATCAAAAAAGTATTTTTAACCGGAAAGCCTCTTTCAATAAAAGGTTCCAAGATGATTGTCGGCGATCATGTCTCATGGCTGAGCGTTACTTTAAGTCCCGTTAAAGATTTCGAAGGAGTTGTTACTGCTGTAATCGGTGTTTCTCATGATATTACTTCAGAAATGGAAATAGAAAATAAGCTGGAACAAAGCGAAAAAAAATACAGGAGATTGTTTGAGGATACAAGGGACGGAATTTTATTGTTGGAGGTTCATAGTGGAAAAATATTGGATTCCAATCCTTCTATACAACAAATGCTCGGATATTCTAAAGAAGAATTAATTGGTAAAAAGATTTTTGAAATATCTTCGTTTAAAGATGTATTTGATAATAAAAATAAATTTTTGAAATTTAAAAATGAAAAATATGTTCGCTATGATAGCTTGTCTTTAAAAACAAAAACAGGAGACAAAGTTTACGTAGAATTTGTTTCAAATGTGTATGGTACAAATGGAGATACTATAATTCAATGCAATATCAGGGATATTTCAGAAAGAAAGCAATTGGATGAGGCAAAGTCCGGATTTTTATCTTTAGCTTCACATCAATTGCGCACTCCACTTTCAATGACAAAATGGGTTTTGGAGTCTTTGACGTATAAGGAACAAAATTTGACAGATGATCAGAAAGAAAAGATTAATACTTTGGTATATTCAAATGAAAGATTGATTAAGTTGGTAAATAATCTGTTGAGTGTTTCAACTATTGATACCGGTAAGCTTGCAGTGAATAAAAAACTTACAAACATCAATCAGTTGATTTTTGATTTGTCTGAATCTTTTAAAAAACTTGCAGATAGTAAGAAAAAGACTATAAAAATATTTTTGCCTCTTAAACCGGTTAGTGTATATTGTGATCCATTTTTAGTCCATGAAGCCTTAGAAAATCTATTTACTAATGCAATAGATTATTCTGACGAAAATTCTCCGATAATAAAAGTTTCATTTAAGAATCATAAAAAATGTTTTTCAATTTCTGTTAATAATGGCGGTATTATTGATCCCATATCTTATAAAAAAATAAGCAGTTTTGATAAATTTGTTCGCGGAAATAACGCCTCTGAAAAACAGCCATCAGGTAGTGGACTTGGATTATATATAACTAAAAAGGTAATAGAGGCAAATGGTGGAAAGATTGGTTTTGTGTCGAATGCCAAATCTGGTACGACCTTTTTTATTAAATTATTTAAGGGAAATTATAAGGAATAAATTTATTATTAACAAATATGGAAAATATTAATAACAAAAAAATATTAATTTTGGTGGTTGAAGATGAAAAAGTATTAGTCGATGTTTTAGAAGAAAGATTAAAAGCTGAAGGTTTTGATGTAACCAAAGCATTTAATGGCGATGAGGGTTTGAAATTGGCTCTGGCTGGTCATCCCGATTTGATTTTACTTGATTTGCTCATGCCAGAATCCGGCGGTTTAGAATTGCTTAAAAAACTAAGGGATGATAAATGGGGTGCATATGCAAATGTTATCATTCTCACCAATGTAAAAAGCTCTTCCACAATTGCCAGTGGAATGGCTCTCGGTTCGAATAATCCAAATAGTACTTATGAATATATGATAAAAACAGATTGGTCCCTTGATGCAATAGTTGCTAGAATAAAAGAAAGGCTACATATCAAATAATGTGGTGATAAACAAAATTTCTTAAACATGAAAGTATTTGTTATCGAAGATGAAAAAGTTTTACTAAAAGTTATAAAAGAGAGACTCGAGAAAGAATCCTTCGGGGTTGGTTTTGCTCATGACGGAGACACTTCATTGTCTGAAGTTAGGAAATTTAATCCAGATTTAATTTTGCTTGATCTTCTTTTGCCTAAAGTCAGTGGTTTGGAAGTCTTGGCATCTCTTAAAAAAGATAATAATCTAAAAAAAATTCCTGTAATCATATTGTCCAATCTTTCCGATTCGCAGAACATTAAAAAAGCTCTCAACATGGGCGCAGTAGACTATATGATTAAAACTGAACATCCTATTAATGAAGTTGTGGAAAAAGTAAGCAAATATATTTTAAAGGCTAGATGATTTAAGTCTTTTGAGATTGGTGGTTGTTTTTCATTTTTAAAAAAGTATAATATCTAGGTAATTTTTAATTATTAGACAGTTTAATTTTTATACAAAAAATGGGATTTTTTAAAAATATGATGGTAAAGCAGATGGTGAAGTCACAAATGAAAGGTATTCCACTGGAACAACAGGACAAAATAATTTCAGCGATAGAAAAAAACCCTCAATTCTTTGAGGATGTTGCAAAAAAAATTGAACAGAAAATGAAAGAAGGAAGAGACCAGACTTCTGCGGCTATGGAAGTAATGAGAGAAAATCAGGATGAACTTCGAAAGATGATGCAGTAGTTTTTTTAAAAAAGTATGATAGTTTAATATCGGAAGGTCTTTTAAAAAAGGATAAAAGATGAATACTAATACATGTTTTAATTTACCAGGAGATGAAATGGCATTTAGAAAAATTTACATGCCATTTCTTGAACAAGAAAAAGTTACTGTTGTTTTTCGACCAGGAAAGAGATTGTGTAATGATTATCGTGGTTATTGCGTTGGTCAGATTGTAAAAGCTCGAGTGATTGAGCAATTAGGTCTTGATCGTGCACAGACTGCACCTATTTTTTTGCCAGATTTTTTTAAAATGATTCGTATAGAGTCAATTGTGGCTTGTACTATCGATTCACTTGTTGCTTTGGATTTTTTGGGATCAACTCCAGATGTATATGACAGAACATCATTAGTATTTCAACTTGGACTTATTTATAATTTGGAACCAAAGAATCTTTCTGGTGACTCAGTCGTTACCAGAATTCACTTCAGCTATGTCAAATGAAAGGAGAAACAAAGTGAATACAAAAGCAATACCGTCTCAATATGATGGACTGCTTACGATTGCTAAGTTACCAAGAAAAAATCCGCAAAATTTTGATTTCGAGCGTTATGATCTGACGCCTGTGGATCACGATTATGCTGGACAATTTCAAATCAAGGCGAATTACGTTTTTCATTCTTTGGGAATGAACGTCGGTTTCTTAATGGTGATTGGTGATCCGGCAAATGCCGAGAAAATTTATGACGCATTTCGTTATGACCCGAAATATGTCGGCGGTGGAACAGGTTCTGGTTTTAAAAACCGTGCGCCTGCATTTCTTGATGAACTTGATCCTTTGGCGAAACAAATTGGTGCGATTAACGTCGTGTCAAAAGTCAAAGGAAAACTCATCGGTTACAATACGGACGGAATCGGCTTTACTCGCGGACTTGAAGAATTTCTCAAGAAAGTTTTCGGTGTTGGCTTTTTGCTAAACTCCGATTTTTCTAACTTGAGAATTCTGATTCTTGGTGCCGGCGGGACAGCTGATGCCATTGCGTTTACATTGGCAAGTCTTGGAGCTCGTCTTTCCATTCTTAACCGAACGGAAGACAAAGCGATAAAATTGGCTGAGAGAATTAATCTTGCATATGGAAAAGTTGCAGTAGGTGGCGGGGAAGATTTGATTTCTCGTGAAGCTCCTCTTGCAGATGTTGTAATTAATGCATCTACGAAAGGAGCCGATGGGGAATTCAGAGAGTTTTCTGCTTTTGCTCCGGCGATAAAAGAAAATTTGCAGGAAAATCTGAGACAAAGCATTGAGGTGATAAAAACCTTGAAGAAAAATGCTGTTGTCTGTGACATAAACTTACGCAATGACGAATCATCGACTTTGCGACAGACACGTGAAGCTGGATTTTTCGTCCTTGATGGAACCTCGATGAATTTCTATCAGGCAGTTGAGGCCTTATGGATTATTCATCACGAAACATTTACGAGTCTCCGTGTTTCTAAGGAGCAATTGGCGAAACTCATCGCTCAAGCTTCCTAGAAAACACAATACCTCGCTCTACACCAAGGGCGAGGTATTTTATATTATCGAATAATATGACCTGTTATATTTTAAAAAAATCTGCTATTGTATTTGAATCATGGGTTTAAGTATAGGAATTGTCGGATTGCCAAATGTCGGAAAAAGTACATTATTTAGCGCACTTACAAAAAAGGGTGTACTTATTGCTAATTATCCATTTGCAACAATTGATCCTTCAGTTGGTGTAGTGGCTGTGCCAGACGATAGACTTTGGAAGCTTTCGCAATTTAGTAAATCAGCAAAAACAGTTCCAGCCGCAGTTGAATTTGTAGATATTGCTGGTCTTGTAAAAGGTGCTTCAGTTGGAGAAGGTCTTGGTAATAAATTTCTTACAAATATTCGTGAGACAGATGCTATTGCTGAAGTCGTAAGAATTTTTGAAGATGACAATATTATTCACGTCGCAAATAAAGTTGAACCACTTTCAGATATTGAAACAATAAATCTTGAACTTATTCTCGCTGATCTTCAGACAGTTACAAAAAGACTTGGAAATATTGGAAGTGATATTAAAAGAGGAAGTAAAGAAGCTGTTATTGAAAATGGTGCACTAGAAAAATTGAAAGTTACTCTTGAAGCAGGAATTCTTGCAAACACTATTACTTTTGATGAAAAAGAAACTGTTGAAGTCGCAAAACTTTGTCTTATTACAATGAAGCCGATTTTATATATTTTAAATAAAAAAGCTGGAGGTAAAAATCTTGACGAAATGAATGATGAAAGATTTCAGAAGCTTTTAAATTTTTTCAAGAAAAATAATTTAAAATATGTAATTGTTGATGCCGGTATTGAAAATGAATTGAAAGATTTTGAAGGTAATGATAAAAAAGAAATGCGTGAAGGATTAGGTGCAAAGACAGATGGAATAGATGACCTGATCAAGGCTGGATATGATCTTCTCGGACTTCAGACTTATTTTACAACCGGAGAAGATGAAACTCGTGCCTGGACTATTAAAAAAGGATGGACCGCACCACTTGCCGGTACTGCAATTCATGGAGATTTTAAAGATAAATTTGTTCGCGCAGAAGTTATTGAATGGAATAAACTTATAGAAGCTGGATCATACGGAATTGCTCGTGAAAAAGGTTTGGTCAGAACTGAAGGGAAAGAATATGTAGTCAAAGACGGTGACGTAATAGAGTTCAAAATATAAAAAAATGAATAGTGGTAATGAAAAAATTAGTATTACAGCAGAGTTTGTTTCTATAATCAGATCAAAAGATGATCAGAAAAATCTTTATTTTGTATCTAAAAAAGGTCAAAAATTATATAATCTAACCAAGAATATTCTTTCAGAAAAAAAACTTAAATATATATTTGAATGGAGGTTGAATCTATCTAAAATATTTGATGAAAAGATTATAAGCTATAAGCCCGAACAAGTTATTGAATTGGCTGCTGGATATTCTCTGCGTGGCTTTAATAAATGTTTAGGGGACAAGAATATTATTTATATTGATACTGATTTTGAGAATGTACTTATAAAAAAGAGACAAATTTTAGAATCTTTATGTATTAGAGAAAATATTAGCTTTCCAAATAATTATTTTTTAGTACCAATAAATGTTTTAGAAAATAATATTTATGAAAAAATAAGTGGTATAGTTTCTAGGGATAGGAAGACTCTTATTATCGCTGAAGGATTAACTTCATATTTTGGTTTAGATGAATTTAAAATTTTCTTAAAAAACATTCAGGAATTTATTCATAACTTTTCTTTTGGAGAATTTTATTCTCATGAGAATGTAAAACAACCAAAAGGTATTGTATATTTTTTGCTTAGAAAATTTTTTATAACTTTTCTAACTAAGTCAAAAAGTAGAAATAATTTTAAAAATATAGAAGAATTTAATCTTTTTTTAAGTGAAGAGAAGATAGATAAATTTGATATATCTGAGAATAAAACTTTTGTGATGTATTCAATTTTTTCTAAATAAAAAAGTTCGGTGAAAATTTAAGGAAAAGAATATATTGTGAAGGATGGTGATGTGATTGAGTTTAAGATCTCCTAAAGAAAAATAAAACTCGTGCGAAATTTTTGGGGCGTATCAATGATCTGATTGCAGAATACAACTCTGGAGCAAAAAATCTTGATGATTTTTTCCATGAGCTGTTTAAACTTGCAAATAGTATTACAGAAGAGCAAGCGAGAACTGTTAAAGAAGGCTTAAGCGAGAAGGAGTTGGCGATTTTTGATCTTTTGAAAAAAGAGAACCTCAATCCTGATGAAATATCTAAAGTTAAAGAGGTGGCACAAGACCTTCTCTCAAAACTTAAGAGGGAGTTACTGACTCTTGAATGGAAAAGTAAATTCGATACTCGGGCTGCTGTAAAGATTGCGATCGCTGATATTTTAATTGATGAGCTTCCAAAACCTTATACAGAAAACGATTGTTCAGAAAAAGCAGAGCGAGTCTATATGCACGTGTATGACTCATATCTCGATAAAGAGCATTCGGTCTATGCATAAAAAAATTGAATTTGAGGGCTAATTTAGGAAACAGAGACACTTTGAGCTGTAAAACACACTCTTGATTTTGTCAATGAAATATGGTAGGGTCTTGCAGGACAGTTGTTTTACGACCAGCACCTTAAAAACCAAATTTCTAACCAAAAAAGAAAGGAGAGTAGTTATGCAAGTGATACCTCGTATCTATCAGAAAGCGGCCGTAAAAGCCGCTCTTACAGGACTGCGAGCCCGCTTGAAACGCGCTCTCGTAGTCCTCGCAACTGGTCTGGGCAAAACCCTGACCGCAGCATTCATCGGGAAGGAGTTTCGTGCAAAACGAATCCTCTTCTTGGTCCACAACAACTTCATTCTTGAACACGCTATGAGCGAGTTCCGCATGGTTTTCGACGAGAGAACCTTGATGGCAACTTACAACGGCATGTCTCGAGATGGAGCTGCAGAAGCTAATATTGTCTTCTCAACATGGCAGACGATGAGTATAAACCTAAAAGAATGGGCCCGAAACCACTTTGATTTGATCATCGTGGATGAAGCTCATCACTCTGAGGCTGATACCTACAAGCCGGTGCTGAAACATTTCACCGCACCCAAACTTGGCATCACTGCAACGCCTGACCGTGAGGACAAAGCGGACATCCGTGAAGTCTTCGGCCAGGAAGTGATCAACATCACACTTGAAGAAGCCATAGCTCGTGGGTGGTTGCCTCGAATCGAGTACCACGTCATCACTGACGAGAGCCTCGATGACAGTGCACTTCAAAAAATTGCTGCCGAGATTCTCGAGAGCAAGAAACGCTTCACCATGGCGGAAGTCAACCGCCGTATCTTCATCAAGAAGCGTGACGTGGAGGTCGCAAAGATCATAAATGGCTACAACGAAAAGGCCGTTGTGTTCTGCTCCTCCATACTTCACGCTGAGAGGATGGTTAAAACACTGGGACTTGCCAGAACCTTCCACTCGAACAAGGGCAATGGACAAAAGGATACCTGGAAGAAAAATCAGGCTACGCTCGATGACTTGAAGAACGGGATCATTCGGCGGGTATGCGCGGTAAATGCCTTCAACGAAGGCGTGAACGTGCCGACCGTCGGACTCGTTGCATTCTGTCGTGTTACTGGGGTTTTGACCATCTTCCGGCAACAGTTGGGTCGTGGGCTTCGTCCTGGAAAGGATAAGCTTATCGTTCTCGACTTCGTCGGAAATCTTGAGCGCATTCAGTTAATGCTCGAGATGATGAACAAGATCTCAGATCTTCATGAGCAGTTTACTCCGCGAGGGGAAATTGAACGTGAGGGTTACAATCGTCAGCGTTTCGAGGTCTCCGGAAAGGGATTTGAGTTCACCTTCTCTGACAAGGTGGTGGACTTGATGAAGATTCTGGAACACTGCGAGCGGGATTTCTATCCTACTTGGCAGGAAGCCTCAGCAGCTTCAATCGAACTCGGTATTAAATCCGCGAAGGAATACCCTGATCGATATCGGGAAGACATCCGTCTCCCCGCTGCGCCACACTCTTTTTACCAAGACTTTCCTGGATACCCAGAATTTTTTGGTCGAGAGCGGATTCGTCGGAACAGTTTTTATCCGACGTGGCAAAAGGCATCAGCTGCCGCAATGAAGAAGGGTATCACTTCACGCAGAGAGTACGACAAGCAGTATAGAGCGGACTCTCAGTTACCGAGCCGACCACACAAGGAGTATTCCGACTTTCCAGGTTGGGGTACATTCTTGGACACAGGCAAGGAAATGCGTGCGGGCAACGGAGTGTATTCGACATCTGCTCAGGCCTCTCGTGCCGCAAAAGCACTTGGCTTAAGCAAGGAATCAGAGTATAAGCTTGGATACAAAAAAAATCCCAAGCTCCCTAGCTCACCCGAAAGGAAGTACAAAGACTTCCCTGGATGGCCGAAGTTCCTTGGAACTGTAGGTATTATCACCAGAAAGAGTGTCTTCGGGAGAAGAGGTGTTCCAATGTATGCCACCTGGCAGCAAGCATCGAAAGCAGCAAAGAAGCTCGGTATTAGTAACGGAAAGGAGTATCGGCGTGGGGCCTATAAAAAGGATCCCAAACTGCCTTCGTCACCGTTCACGAAATACCTTGACTTTCCAGGTTGGGAGAAGTTCTTTGGCGAGAAGTAAAGACGACTCGCTCCGGCTCCGCACATCAGCAATGGTGTTGCGGAGCTTTTTTATACAAAAATGGTATAACGTATTTTAATGAACGAAACAGAAAAAAACGCAATATGGACAGAAATTAAAATCCTTCTGATTTCTCGACACTTTTCTTCTGTTACTGGTTCAGGAACGGGAATTGTTGCCTTTCTCCGACAACGAATACACTTTACGTGTTTGATTTGAGATCCTCTCAGTTTACAAAATAATCTGTAAAGAATAGACATGATTTTCTCCTTGTTCGTTGTTTGTTAAAATTTTTCTTTCCGAAGAAAAATCGCTCGAGATTTTTTGTACTTCCATTTTTAATAATATAGTATTTATTTATTTTATCAATATGAAAATCAGCCGAATTTTCGCTTCGCGAAAATTCGGCTGATGAAGTCGAGAAAAATTCATGGTTCGCAAGTTGGACAGTACCAACCACTACTCGTGTTGAAAATCCAAACTGTTCTTTTCCCATTCCTCATATCTTCACGTTCTTTTTCGGTTAATGTTCTGTGGGGATTAATCCATTTTGTCTTACGACATTTTGAGCACGTTACATGTATCTGTCTTTCGTTAATTGTACGCAGTAGGTAGTCAGCAAGTGACATTGGTTTTCTCCATCTAAGTTTTTCTACTTTAAACAATACGGTATTTATGGTATAAAATCAATGTGAGAGAAATTAAGAAAACAGTATATGTTGGAATGTCTGGCGGAGTTGATAGCTCCGTTTCTGCTGCATTACTCAAAAAAGAAGGTTTTAATGTTATTGGTGTTTTTATAAAAGTTTGGCAACCAGATTTTGTTGAATGCACTTGGAGAGAAGATAGACTCGACGCGATGAGAGTTTGTGCAAAACTTGAAATACCTTTTTTTACGCTTGATCTAGAAAAAGAATATAAAAAAGACGTGGCGGATTATATGATAAGCGAATACAAGCTTGGAAGAACCCCAAACCCTGATGTTATGTGCAATAAATATGTAAAGTTTGGTGCATTTTTTGATTGGGCGATGAAGCAGGGGGCAGATTTTGTTGCGACGGGACACTATGCAAAAATTGGAAAACAAAATGATAAAAAATTATTGCTTGCTGGAGATGATAAAAATAAAGATCAAAGCTACTTTCTTTGGACACTTACACAAAAGCAACTAACTAAAACTATTTTTTCTGTCGGCGATATTGAAAAACCGGAAGTTAGAAAACTTGCCGAGAAATTTGGTTTATCAACCTCAGTAAAAAAGGATAGCCAGGGGGTTTGTTTTCTCGGTAAATTTGATATGAAAGATTTTTTGGCACATTATATAAAAGAAGTTCCCGGCGATGTTTTGAATGATATGGGAGAAAAAATTGGAAAGCATGATGGTACACTTTATCTCACTGTGGGACAAAGACATGGTTTCGAAATTACAGAAAAAACTCCAAATGATACGCCATACTATATTGTCAAAAAAGATATTAAAAAAAATATTATTACAGTTTCTAAAGAAAAAATAAATCAAGACGAAGTTGAATCAAAAATAATAAAGATTAAGGATGTGAATTGGACATTGGGTAGAGTTCCAGATTTTTCTAAAAAATATTCTGCAAGAATAAGATACAGGCAACCACTTGAAGAATGTAAAATTTTAGAAAATAAAGAAAACTTTGAAATACATTTTACAAATCCTCAGAAGGCTATTACTTCTGGACAGTCTGTTGTGATCTATGATGGAGAGGTCTGTTTGGGGGGAGGGATAATCATCTAGTTTGAAGCTATTAGTTATTAGCTTTTAGAAAAGAGAAAGATATATTTTTTTGCTACCTATAAACTAAAACCTAGCACCTTGAACCTATTTTGTGATATTATTTACCCATGCAACAATTTTACGTTATAAAAGAGAATGGCCAGAGAGAGATTTTTGATTATGGAAAATTGGAAAGTTCTTTAAGAAAAACTGGTACTGGTGAGGAACTTATTTCTGAGGTTATTTCTGAGATTAGCAAGTACGCTCATGAAGGTATTACTACACACGAAATTTATAATAAAGCTTATTCTATTTTACATAAAAAACACCGACCATCAGCTATTAGATACTCGCTTAAAAAAGCAGTTGGAATGCTCGGGCCGACAGGTTTTCCTTTTGAAAAATTTGTTGCGGAGATTTTCAAAGCACGAGGATATGCAACTGAAGTAGATAGAATTGTAAAAGGAAAATGTGTCGAACATGAAGTAGATGTTGTGGCTTGGAAAAATGATGAGCTTATAATGTCCGAGGCAAAATTTCATGCCGATTTCAATTTGAAATCCGATTTAAAAATCGTTCTCTATGTCAAAGCCAGATACGATGATATTTTTGGACAGAAATATACTTTTGGTGGACAAGAGAGAAAGCTAACCGAAGGTTGGGTAATTACAAATACAAAATTCAGCATAACTGCAATTCAGTATTCCGAGTGTCAGCCAGCATTCAAATTGATTGGGTGGAATTATCCTTATAATAACAATCTTCACAATATGATTGAAAGATACGAGCTTATACCAATAACTGCACTTACGACAATCAATCAATCAGAAAAAAATATGTTTTTGGCCCGTGGAATTGTTTTGTCAAAAAATTTGCTTGATGTTCAGATTTTGAAAGATTTGAATTTTGACGATAAAAAGATAAAAGACATTCAAGAAGAAGTAAATGCTCTTTGCTTGCATTGCAGGGAACAGTTCGGAAATCGATAATTTTCTTCCTTGAAATATCGGCTATATCATGTACAATTCCCTGCGGATGTTTTTTGGGTTCAAATTGTGAAAGGACGTGACTGTGAAGAGAGTTGCGAGAAAAGTAAAACAGATTGTGAGACCCAGATTGCGTTCTGTGCAAAGGGGTATCGAGAAAGCAACGATGCGTGTGATGGTTCATCGTCACGCGACAAATGTTGCTCATGCTGTGCAACGTTTTCTTTCATAGATTGTGGTTTCGAAACGGCGAATTTTGCTCCGCAAAATTCGCCGTCTTTCTTTAATCAAAATTATTGATACAATTATCACCATGTCAGAAACTAAAACTGAAAAAATGAAAAAGATTCGCGACGAACTTTTTGATTTGAAAGAATCTCCACTTTATGAATATCGAACTAAGAATAACTTTTTTCCAGTAATCGGCGAGGGAAGTCATGATGCAAAAATTATGTTCGTTGGTGAAGCTCCTGGAAGAAATGAGGCAAAAACTGGAAGACCGTTTTGTGGCACGGCTGGTAAGGTTTTGGATGAATTACTTCTCGGAGTAAAAATTCCACGTAAGGAGGTTTATATTACAAATATTGTAAAAGACCGTCCACAAAATAATCGAGATCCACTTCCTAAAGAGATAGAAATTTATGGCCCGTTTCTGGATAGGCAAATAGAAATAATCCAGCCGAAAATTATTGCAACTCTTGGCAGATATTCAATGGACTATATTATGCGAAAATTTAATCTTGATTTGGAAATTGAACCGATAGGAAAAGCTCACGGAAAAATTTTTAATGCCTTGGCTTCCTATGGCCCGATAAAAATTGCTGTGCTTTATCATCCGTGTGTTGCGGTTTACAATCCGCACAGGCTTCCTGAGCTGAAAAAAGACTTTGAAATATTAACCCAATAAAGTTTTCTTATAATAAAATGTTTATTTTTTAAATAAGTAAATTAAACCAGCTAAACTTGATTGTTTGTTCGGTGGAATTATGGAAAAACTTTATAGGGCAAAAAATATTTAATAATTATTAGTAATAAATTTATGATATATCAACAAAAAGATTTTAATTATTTATTGGGTTTGAAAGGGTTAAGCGATATTCTTCTTGTAAACCATTTCACTCTATATGGTGGTTATGTGAAAAATATAAATTTGGTCAGTGAATTACTTAAGACAATGAGACCGAATTCTCCCGAGTACAATGAACTTAAAAGGAGATTCGGCTGGGAATGGAATGGAATGAAAATGCACGAACTATATTTTGAAAATTTATCAAAAGAAAAACAAATTATAAATAGAAAATCGAAACTTTTTAAAGAGATAAAATTACAGTTTGGTTCATATGAAAAATGGCTTGAAGATTTTAAAATGACAGGGCTTTTGCGCGGAATCGGCTGGGTTGCTCTTGTAAAAGATTGCAGTACCGGATTTTTAATTAATCTTTGGATAGGTGAGCACGATGAAGGACATCTATGTAGTCAAAATATTTTGCTTGTTATGGACGTTTGGGAACATGCTTATATAACTGACTACCAAATTAAAAAAGTAGATTATATAAATACATTTATTGAAAATATAAACTGGGGAGAAGTAGAAAAAAGATTTTAAAAAACAAAAACCGTCTGCCTGGTGGCAAACGGTTTGAGTGAAACCCCGAAGGGTTAATTGTGAAGGATCGCGATTATTTCGCGACCGCAAGGATTCACAACAAGGGAATCATAGTAGTCATCTACCGGCACATATATTGGCCTGTAGGGTCTGCTACGCACTTTCTTTTCCCATTTATTATTTGAAAGAACAACCACACTGTTTCTATTATTACTACCCATAGGTAACCCTCCATACTTATTTTACAAGCAGCAGTATATGTGCTCGCAGTACACAACATGCGTACAACAAGTATGTTAATACCATTTAATTTAATTGTCAAAGGTAAAAAATTATCCACACAAGGGATTTGCGAAGTCTTTTTTGCTGTGTATACTTTAAATATGTCGTCATTTTGTCAGAAAACTTCATATTATTTTTATTTTAGCCCCCAAGCTTTGAGGGTTGGTTTTTCTGATTAAAATCTAATTTGATCAAAGAAACGAGTCCTCAAGATTGAGGGCTCGTTTTGCTTTTATAAGCATCAATGTTCTTTGAAACTTCAAAAAGGAAAGGTGACTCATGATAACGAAAATCACAAACATGAACGTAGTTGAACAAACACACTTGCCGTCGTTTAACGAACTGAGCAGGGAAATACCGCTATCCGATTCATCTAGGAAACTTGTGTTGGGTAGCCGAGAAATAATTTGCGACATTATCCAAGGAAGGGATAAGCGCCAACTTCTCATTATTGGTCCATGCAGTGTGCATGATCCTGATGAGACTTTGAAATTTGCAAAACTTGTTGCAAATCTCATAGAGATTAAACAGAACAAATATTTTATTGTTATGCGTGTTTGTTTTGACAAACCGCGAACAAAAAAAGATTGGCCTGGTTTTATGTCCGATCCACATCTCGATGGAACATATGACACAATTTACGGATATAGAAAAGTAAGAAAGCTCATGACCGATATTCTCGACTTGGGCATTCCGATTGCTTGCGAAATGCTCGACATGAACAATTATAATATCGTTAGCGACACAGTGAGTTATGCATGGATCGGAGCAAGAACTGTAACTTCACCAGTGACAAGAATTCTTGCCAGTGGAATTACAGCTCCTGTTGGTGTAAAAAATTCTAATAGTAGGGACACTTTCGAAGATGCGACAAATGCTCTTGACGTCATTACCAAGCCCGGCGTTTTTACTGGACCTGGTGATGATGGATATCATTGTCGCATTCCTACGAAAGGAAATACTTACGCTCATATTGTTCTTCGTGGTGGAAAAAGAGGACCAAATTATCACACTCGACACGTCGAGAAGATAAGAATGGAACTCATATCTGCCGGTTTCATTGATCGCGTTTTGATTGACTGTTCACACGGCAATTCAAACGGCGATTACAAAAAACAGGCAAATATTTTTACTAATATCGCCCGTAGGATTGCAAAAGGCGAAAATGGAATTATTGGCGTTATGCTCGAAGTCTATCTTGAAGGTGGCAAACAGCAGGTGAAACTGGGTGTTGCTGGAGCAAATACTTTGATAAAACCACGTCTTTCCGTTACGGATAAATGTCTTTCTTTTCCGGAGTTCGTGGTTGCTTTTCGTAAAGCGCTTCAACTCCTTTCTTGAAGTTTAATATTTTGCCGGGCTCTCAAATGGAGCCCGGCATTTTCTTTTTCGTCTTTTGTGATATATTTTTAAGATGAAATCAAGCGAAATCCGAGAAAAGTATTTAAAATTTTTTGAAAAGAGGGGACATAAAATAATTCCTTCGGCTTCACTCGTTCCAGAAAATGATCCATCGTCTCTTTTTATAACTGCAGGAATGCAACCTCTTGTCCCATACCTTTTGGGTGCAAAACATCCAGCTGGCACAAGAATTGTAGACGTTCAAAAATGTGTGCGAACTGGAGATATTGATGATGTTGGAGATAATCGCCACCTCACTTTTTTTGAAATGATGGGAAACTGGTCTCTTGGAGATTATTTTAAAAAAGATGCAATAGATTGGAGTTTAGAATTTCTTACAAGTGAAAAAGAAGGATTGGGTTTAAAACCAGAAAGACTTTATGTAACAGTATTTAAAGGCGAAGACGGAATTCCTCGTGATGAAGAATCTATTTCTATTTGGAAAGAAAATTTTGGAAAACATAATATAAAAGCTGAAGTCGCCAGTGAAGATAATTTTATAAAGGGTGGCATAAAAATAATTCCTCTTGGAAAAGAAGATAACTTTTGGATTGCTGGACAAACTGGTCCTTGCGGAGGAGATACTGAAATGTTTTATGATGTACGACCTGAAGAAGGTAAACTTTCCGGTAAGTTTTCTGATCTTGTAAAATCTGGAAGAATTATTGAAATTTGGAACAATGTTTTCATGGAGTTCAATAAGACTGCCGATGGAAAATATGAAAAACTTTCAAAACCAAATGTAGATACTGGAATGGGCTTAGAAAGAACGTCTGTTGTCATGCAAGGAAAAAGTACAGTTTTTGATACTGATATTTTTGAATCTATTCTTTCTTATATAAAATTAAATTCTGGAAGGTTTGATGAAAGAGCATCAAGGATAGTTGCAGATCATATTCGCTCTGCTGTTATGATAATTTCAGATGGAGTCGTTCCTTCAAATACTGAAGCCGGGTATGTATTAAGAAGAATCTTGAGAAGAGCGATTTTGAAAATCGACCAGCTGGGTATTTCAAAAGAAGAAATATTATCTATTTCAAAAGTTGCAATGAGCACGCTCGCGTACGCGTATCCGGTTTTGAAAGAAAAAGAAGCGGAAATTTTGGATGTGATTTCAAAAGAAGATGAAAGGTTTAGACAAACTCTTGCAAAAGGATTGAAAGAATTTGAAAGAGGAGTTGATGCCTTCAATCTTTTTCAAACATACGGTTTTCCTCTTGAAATGACACTCGAACTTGCCCTTGAAGAAGGAAGAAAAATAGATATTGATGAATTTAATGAAAAGATGAAAAAACATCAGGAAGTTTCAAAGGCTGGCGCTGAACAAAAGTTCAAGGGCGGACTTGCAGGTACTGGAGAAATGGAAACGAAATATCATACAGCTACACACTTGCTAAACGCAGCACTAAGACAAGTTCTCGATGAACATGTTCATCAAAAAGGAAGCAATATTACAGCTGAGCGTTTGCGTTTTGACTTCGTTCATCCAGAAAAATTAACAGAAGAACAAAAGAAAAAAGTTGAAGATTATGTAAATGGAGTTATCGCACTCAGAGTTCCTGTTACTTGTACTGAAATGAAAGTTGATGAAGCAAAGGCTTCTGGAGCACAAGGAGTTTTTACTGACAAATATGATAGTCTTGTAAAAGTTTATACTGTTGGTCCAGACAACGATCACTTCAGTAAAGAAATTTGTGGTGGTCCGCATGTAAAAAATACTGGTGAGCTTGGACGTTTTAAAATTGTTAAAGAAGAAGCGGTCTCCGCAGGAGTCAGACGTATCAAAGCTCGCTTGGAATAAATTTTTGGAACACGAAAATATTTTGCTAAATATTTTCTCTGTCCGTCGCCGTCGCTTCTCCCAAGTTTCCAAAAATTTTTTCCTCGCTCGTGGTGGCAGAAGAGATAAAGGCACAGTAAATATATGGAGAATATTATAAATAACACGCCGGAAAATAATTCCAATTTTGTAAAATCAGAAAGACCAAAACTTTTCGTTGGTAATTTTGTTGAGCTTGTGAATCCTGATCAAGAAATTCTTGACGGCGAAGACAACCCAATAATATTCAGTGATAAAATTAAAATTACTAAGATAAAAAACTTGCCGGATGAAGGTTGGGTTGTAAATATTGAAGGTTTTGATGATCTAGAATTTCCAGCATCTATTTTTAAACGCAGTCTGTAATTGTCGACATTGCGTCATTGAAAATGCGGAGTTATAATACTCACATATATGAGTTTTTTTTCTTTCGGCAAAAAAGAACCTTCTTTGTCTTTCGTTTTTGACATCAGAGACACTTCAATTACTGTAGCTGCCACCAAATTTTTCAAAGACAAAAAACCGCAAATAGTTCTATGTAGCAATTACAAAATAGAAAGTAAGGACAAATCTGATTACACTCTTTATATTTCAGAAATGTTAAAAACAATCGAGAAAGCTTCTGTATCCATGATAAGCGAATTAGTGAAGACTGGAAATAAAGAAAAAATCGGAGAATACTATTTATTTTTTGGATCGCCATGGAGTATTTCGCAAAGCAAAGTCATTAAAATTGAAAAGGATCGTTTATCATTGGTAGACGAAAAATTTTTGAAACAAATAATAAACAAACAGGAAGAGTCTTTTATAGATAAAATCGAGTCTGAAACAAACGAAAAAAACTGGGTTGTTATTGAAGAAAAAATTATTCAGTCAAAGCTCAACGGATATAAGGTAAATAAAATTCATGAAAGAAAAGCAAAGAAGATTGAAATAGAATTTTTAATTTCCTTTATACCAAAAGAGATTCAGGACAAATTAAACGGCGTTATAAAACAGAAGATAAAAACTAATTCCTATTCAACAATAATTTCTTCTTTTTCTTTTTTGAGAGACGCATTCTCTGATAGAAATGATTTTATTTATTTTGATATAAACGATTCTATTACTGATGTCTATGTGGTGAGAGATGACGTTCTTTGCGAAATTTCTTCTTTCCCAATTGGAGAAAAAGATATTATTCGGGAAATTTCAAAAAATACTAATACACCGGAGGAAATCGTCAGTTCGCTTGTAAATATTAAATATGATGAGAATCATGACCCAAAAGAAGATTCAAGAATAGATGCTTTGGTAGATGTCGGTTTGAAGTATTGGCTTGAAAGTTTCAATTCAGCAATCGGTAAAATGTGTTCAATAATGAATTCTCCAAATAACGTTTTTATTATGGCGAACTCAAGTATTACCAAACTTTTTGCAGAAAAAATGATGAAGGACGGTCGTGGAAAAGAATTTGAAATATTAGGTGTAAAAATAAATCCATATTTGATACGAGAAGAAATGTTCAACGATTTAGTTAATAATGCTAAAGCCTTCAATAATGAATCATATGTAAAACTAGACGTAGTTTTTTTGGATAAAATTTTAAGAATAAAATAAAAAATGGCAAAAAAAATAATACAAGACATATATGTCGGGAAAAAGAGCATTAGATCAATTCAAAGAGACAATCCTCCTGTCCGTACCCTAAGAAAAACAGAATTGCCGAAAAAGGAGACGATAGAAAGCGAGAGTGTTGAAGAAGTTTTTATAGAGAGAGCTGAAAATCAAAATGAAAAAGTTTCTAAAAATTCTCATTTTTTCTTATGGCTTCTTTGTATTGTTTGTTTTGGATTTGTTTTATTTCTTCTTTCGTCGGTTTTTGGAAATGCAGTTGTTACAATTACACCAAAGACACAGGCAGTTGTTTTTAATGACTCCTACAATATAACAACAGATACAAGCAATACGAAAGATTTGCACTATCAAATAATGACTGTTACAAAAACTCTTTCAAAAGATTTAGCTACTGATGGACAAGCGAGTGTTGAGACAAAAGCTATTGGAAAAGCAATTATTTACAATAATAATAGTTCTTCTAAACAAAGAATTGTAAATAATACAAGATTGCAATCAGTCGACGGCCTTATTTATAGAACGAGAGCCTCAGTCGATGTCCCAGGAATTAAAACCGTAAATGGTGTTAAGACTCCAGGGAGCGCAGAAGTAGAAATAATTGCAGACATGCCGGGTGATAAATACAACATGAAAGTTTCTGACCTAAAAGGTGATTTTAAAATTCCTGGTTTTGAAGGCAGTCCAAAATATACGACTTTTTACGCGAGATTAAGTGCTGATGCTACCGGAGGTTTCATTGGAAATGTTGGAAAAGTTTCTCCAGATGCAATAACGGCCGGAAGAGTTGAACTTTTGGCAAATTTAAAAACAAATTTAGTTAAAGATATTTATTCTCAAACACCAGATCAGTTTATTGTTTTCAAAGATAATTATTTTATTCAAACAAATGATCTTCCTGATTTGCCGAAAGACAATAGCTATCAAATTTCAGAACAGGCTGTTGCTTATGCGGTTATGTTTAAAAAAGATGAGCTCTCAAATTACTTAGCGAAGTCGAAAATTAAAAACTTTGATAACTCTCAGGTAAATGTTTTATGGTCGGATGATATTGTTGCAACAACAACTGGGGCAACGAATAAACCTTGGACAGAAAAAAGCTTAAAGTTGAGCCTCACAGGAAAATCAAGCTTTGTTTGGGTCTATGATCCTGCCGTAATTTTGTCTGCAATAAAAGGTCAGAGCAAAGATATCTTGAATGTTGTTTTGCAAAACAATCCTTCAATAAAAGAAATACAAGCAAGTATAAGACCTCAATGGAATACAGCTTTTCCAAAGGATGAAAATAAAATTAAGATTTTAGATTCAATAAATAATGCAACAAATTGAAAACAACAGTCAAAACACTTGACTATTAATGGTTTTTTGATATCATCTTGTAAGTCTTATTTAAAATGCAAAATAAAAAAGTAAAGCAAACCGCTACCGGTATAGTACTCGAAGCTTTTCCAAATACATTATTCAAGGTACAACTTGATAATGAAAAAGGAGAACTCTTGTCTTATTTGGCCGGAAAAATGAGATTACATAGAATCAAGATTCTGATAGGAGACAGAGTTGAAGTAGAGCTTGATGAATATGGTGGAAAAGGAAGAATAATAAGAAGAATTTAATAACAAACAACAATGAGAGTAAAAGCATCAGTCAAAAAAATATGTGCGAAATGCAAAACCGTCAGAAGGAATGGTCGCGTTCATATTGTTTGCACATCAAACCCTAGACACAAACAAAGACAAGGGTAGTTGATTTTTTAAAGTAGAAATGCTATTGTAGCGTTTCTTAAAAATTTTTTTATGCGTATAGTAGGTATAACAATTCCAGAAAATAAAAGTTTAAAAATAGGTTTAACAGTGCTTTACGGCATTGGTTATCCTCTTGCATTAAGTATTCTTAGGCAAGCGAAAGTTGATCCAACCAAAAAGCCTGGTGAAATCACAGCCGATGATGAAAACAGAATAAAGAAAATCCTCGAGTCAATAAAAATAGAAGGAGATCTCAAAAGAGAAATCGGTTCTAACATAAAAAGACTTAAAGATATAAAATGCTACAGAGGTACAAGACATATTAAAAAGCTTCCTTCAAGAGGACAAAGAACAAAGACAAACTCAAGAACACTCAGAGGAAACACAAGAAAGACTATGGGTACTGGTAGAAAAGCTGCAGATAAGAAATAATTTAATATAATATACTAAACGAACAATGGGTAAGAAAAGAATTGTAAAAACAGACGGAAAAGGTGCAGAAGCAAAAGCTGCTCCAGCAAAAACAAGTTCAAAGAAAAAAGTTGAATCTGGTATTTTGCATGTCCAATCAACATACAACAATACTATGGTGCTTTTGACTGATACAAAAGGAAATGCATTACTCGCATCTTCTGCGGGAGCACTTGGCTTTAGAGGCGCAAAAAAGGGAACACCATTTGCAGCTGCAAAAGTCGGTGAAGTTCTTGGAGAAAAAGCAGCTGAACTCGGTCTTAAAGAAATAAACGTTATAGTTAAAGGAGTTGGTTCAGGTAGAGAGTCAGCTATAAGAGGTTTTATTTCAAAAGGCTTTACTATCAACAACATTAAAGACGAAACACCTGTCCCACACAACGGTCCAAAACCTAAGAAACCAAGAAGAGTTTAAAGAAGATTAAAGATAAAAAATCAAAGATCAATAATATTTATGAAGATAGGACCAAAATATAAAATAGCAAGAAGACTAGGACCAAGTTTGTTTGAAAAGACTCAAACTCAAAAATTTGCTCTAAGAGCCTCATCAAAAAAAGAAACTGGAAGAAAGAGACCAGGTTCAAACTTTGGAATTCAGCTTATGGAAAAACAGAAAGCTAGATTTACATATGGTGTTGCTGAAAAACAATTTAAAAAATATGTTGAAACTGTCCTTAAAGTAAAAGGTGCAAATATCAATGAAGCTTTGATTCAAACTCTAGAAAGAAGATTGGACAATGTCATATATAGACTTGGTTTTGCAAAGACAAGACAAGCTGCAAGACAAATTGTTAGTCACGGACATATAGATGTAAACGGAAAGAGAATAACAATTCCATCTTATACTGTTTCTGTCGGAGAAATTATTTCAATAAGAGAAAGAAGCAAGGGAAATACTCTTTTCAAAGATATTGGAGAAACTTTGAAGAATCAGAAAGTTCCATCATGGCTTGCTTTGAATGTTGAGAAGAAAGAAGCTAAAGTTCAAGGACTTCCAAAAATTCCTTCAAACGAAATAGCCTTCGATGTTTCAGCTATCTTCCAATACTACAGCAGATAAAATTGGTCACAAAAATAAAATAATTTTAAAAACTTATAAATTTTAATAATAAAAAATATGTCTGATCAATATAAAATTTTGTTGCCATCAAAGCCAAGAATAATCTCTGAAGAGGGATTTTCTGGTGTTTATGAAGTTGATGGTCTTTACCCTGGATACGGACACACATTGGGTAATTCTCTCAGAAGAATTATTCTTTCATCAATCCCAGGCGTTGCTATAACATCAGTAAAAATTGACGGTGTTGATCATGAATTTTCTACAATAAAAGGAGTAAAAGAAGATGTTATAAACATTATTCTTAACCTCAAAAAAGTAAGATTTAAAGTTGTAAACGAAGAAGTTCAAACAGTCGAATTAAGAATCAAAGGTGTTAAAGATGTTACAGCTGCGGATATAACAGTCCCTGGACAAGTTGAAGTTTTGAATCCTGAACAACACATCGCTTCTGTTACAGATAAAGCTACAGAATTGGTTATTGAAATGAAGATCCAAAAAGGTCTTGGTTTTGTTCCAAAAGAAGTTATACAAAAAGACAAAGTTGAAATCGGAACAATCGCTCTCGATGCAATCTTCACACCTATAAGAAGAGTAAACTACGAAGTTGAAAACATGAGAGTTGGAGATAGAACAGATTTCAATAAACTCAAAATTTCTGTAGAAACAGACGGTTCAATAACACCAAATGAAGCTTTGGAGAGATCAATCTTCATAATGATCGAACAACTCAAAGCAATAATCGGTTTTGAAGAAAAAGTTGAAGAAAAAATAGAAGAGAAAGCTGAAAAGACAGAAGAAAAAGAAACAGATTCAGAATTTTTGAAAACAAGAATAGAGACCCTAGACCTTTCTGTAAGAACTATCAACGCTCTTTCAAATGCAAATATCAGAACAATCGGTGGACTTACAAGAAAGAGAGAAGAAGATTTATCAGAAATCGATGGTCTTGGATCAAAAGGTATTCAAGAAATAAAGAAATTGTTGTCGGAATACGGTATAACTTTAAAATAATAAAATGTTACACGGAAATAAGAAAAAACAGCTAAGCAGAGAAAAGAATCAAAGAAACGCTTTGATAAAGACTCTTGCTGTATCCTTGATAAGAGATGGAAAGATAACAACAACCGAAATAAAAGCAAAGGTTTTGAAACCTTATGTTGAAAAGCTTGTTACAAAAGGAAAGGAAGGTACACTAAATGCAATGAGATTGATTGCTGCAAAAGTTGGATCTGCTCCTGCAAGCAAGGTTTGCAAGGAAATTGCGCCAAAATATAAAACAAGAAACGGCGGATATATAAGAATCATAAAAGTTCAAACAAGATTATCAGATGGAGCAAAAATGGCTCAAATAGAATTTGTATAAACATGGAAAAGAAAAATTACACAATTGACGCAACAGGAAAGAAACTTGGAAGAGTTGCAACTCAAGCCTCATCTTTGCTTATAGGAAAAAATTCTGTCGAATATGCCAGAAATAAAGTTTTTAATGTATCAGTGTTAATTACCAATGCTTCAAAGCTTGATATTACTGAAAAGAAACAAGCAACTGTTTATAAGAGATATTCTGGATATCCAGGAGGTCTTCATGAAAAATCAATGGAACAGCTTATTGAAAAGAAAGGAAAAGGTGCTGTTCTTAGAGCTGCGATTTCAGGTATGATTCCAAGCAACAAATTAAAATCAAGAATTATTAGAAATCTTGAAATAACAGAGTAAAAATATGTCTGAAACAAAACAAAGATACACAGAAGCTGTAGGAAGAAGAAAGACTTCAATCGCAAGAGTCAGAGCTGTTCCTGCTGCAAAAAATTCTGTAACAATAAATGAAGGAAAGAGTGTTAATGATTATTTCCTTACAGAAACACAAAGATTGGTTGCTATGGAATCTCTCGCAAAAGCATTTGCAACATATGCAATAACAGCAAAAATCTCAGGTGGAGGTATCAACTCTCAAGCAGAAGCTTTAAGACTTGGAATTGCAAGAGTTATGTTGAAATTTAATCCAGAACTCAGAAAAGATCTTAAAAAGGCAGGTTTTCTATGTAGAGATCAAAGAGCAAAAGAAAGAAGAAAGTTCGGTTTGAAGAAAGCAAGAAAAGCTCCACAGTGGTCAAAAAGATAACGAAAAATTTAAAAACCGCCGAGAGGCGGTTTTTAAATTTTTCGTTATACTTTCAAAAACTTGAAATGCTTGCAAAAGATGTTAAAATACGGTAACAATAGTCAAAATATTGTTAATATAAGCATATGAACGACAAAAAAGACGTACAAAATGATGATGTGGTTTATGACGAAGGGGTTTCCGATGATACTGTTGTAGAAGAAGAGAGTCTTCAAGATCTCGTCAAAAAACTCAAAGAGAAATTAAAAACCTGTGAAAAAGAAAAGCAGGAATATATGAATGGCTGGCAAAGAGAGCGAGCTGATTTTGTAAATTATAAAAAGAGAATGGAGCTTGAAAAAGTTGAGACGATAAAGTTTGCAAATGAAAATCTTATATCTGAACTTCTTACGGTTATTGAAAGTTTTGAAATGGCTTTTTCAAATAAAGAAGCTTGGGAGAAAGTTGATAAAAACTGGAGAATCGGAGTGGAATATATTCACACGCAATTTTTGAAAATCTTGAAAGAAAATAATCTCAAAGAATTGAATCCTATTGGAGAGAAATTTGATCCCGCGCTCCATGTTGCCGAAGCAATGAAAGAAGTGTCCGACGAAAAAGATGAAGGAAAGATTTTGGAAGTCAAAAAGAAAGGTTATTCATTAAATGACAGGATTTTAGTCGCACCAAATGTTGTTGTTGGGGAATATAAGAAAGTATAAGTATGAGTATAGGTATAAGATTTGAAAAAATGTGCTAAAATAAAAAAATGTTATCAATTCAAACACAACCCAAATACATAAAAAGAGCGGTTCAATTACCGAATGGTTCTTGGGCATTGGTTGTTTTTGAACTCATTGAGGTAAATGGAAAAGTTACAGCTAAGGCTGTTTGCGGAAAAATTCTCGGCGAATCATCAGTTTCTTGCGAGGAGGTTATTTTGTCATTACCTGCCCATATTGATATTGAAACAGTTGAACCGATAGTAAGTCCATTCTTTTCAAAGATAGAAAATATTCTAAAAGATTTATCTTTTGTAGTTAGCCAACCATCTCGAGCTCCAAACCTAGCGTAATACCAATATACGAATTCGTGCGAATACAACTAATCGCTACGAATTTTATTCGTATATTCGTATGATTAAACTATTCGTTGTATTAGTTAATTAGTATATTAGTATTAATAATAAAAAACAAAAATTATGTCAAAAATTATAGGTATAGATTTAGGAACAACTTTCTCAGCTGTTGCTGTCATGGAAGGAAATTCTCCTAAGATTATTGAAAACGCGGAAGGTGCAAGAACAACTCCTTCTATTGTTGCCACGACAAAGACAGGCGAAAGACTTGTAGGACTTCTCGCAAGAAGACAAGCTGTCACAAATCCAAAAAATACTGTATTTCAAATCAAGCGTTTTATGGGTCACCAGTTTGATGACGCAGGAGTTCAGAAGGATAAAGCCTCAGTTTCCTTTGATGTTTTGAAAGCATTAAATGGAGGTGTGGAAGTTGCAATGGGTGGAAAAAATTACAGACCGGAAGAGGTTTCTGCAATGATACTTCAAAAATTGAAAAATGATGCAGAGGCAAGACTCGGCGAAAAAATTACCGATGCTGTTATTACAGTTCCAGCATATTTCAACGATTCACAAAGACAAGCCACGAAAGATGCGGGACAAATTGCCGGACTAAATGTTTTGAGAATTATAAATGAGCCAACAGCCGCTGCACTTGCATATGGTTTGAACAAAAATAAAAATGAAAAAGTTGCTATCTACGATTTTGGTGGAGGAACTTTCGACGTTTCTATCCTTGAAATCGGAGACAGCGTTGTTGAAGTTCGTTCGACTGACGGAGATTCACATTTGGGAGGTCGCGACATTGATAAAAAAATTGTCGACTGGCTTGCAGAACAATTCCAAAAAGAAAACGGAATTGATTTGAGAAAAGATGCGCTTTCACTTCAAAGACTTGATGAAGCCGCAGAAAAAGCGAAGATAGAGCTTTCAACTGCAATGGAAACAGAAATAAATATTCCATTCGTAACTTCAGATGCTTCAGGTCCAAAACATTTGCTCGTAAAACTTTCAAGAGCAACTTTGGAAAATCTTACAAAAGAATTTATAGATAGATCAATTGAAATTTCAAAGAGAGCTATTGCTGCTTCACCATTTAAAATTGAAGATATAAACGAAGTTATAATGGTTGGAGGCCAGACAAGAATGCCTGCAATACTTAAAGCAGTAAAAGATTTGTTCGGTAAAGAACCAAACATTTCTGTAAACCCAGATGAAGTTGTCGCTCTCGGTGCGGCCGTTCAAGGAGGGATTTTGAGAGGAGATGTCAAAGATGTTCTCTTGCTCGATGTTATTCCGCTATCTCTTGGAATCGAAACAATGGGAGGAGTTGCAACACATCTTGTAGAAAAGAATACGACAATTCCTACATCTAGAAGCCAAGTATTTTCAACCGCAGCTGACAATCAGACTTCTGTTGAAATTCACATTGTTCAAGGTGAAAGACCAATGGCGACAGATAATAAATCTCTCGGTAGATTTATCTTGGATGGAATACCACCAGCTGGAAGAGGAATGCCACAAGTTGAAGTTACATTTGATATAGATGCAAACGGAATACTCAATGTAAAAGCAAAAGATAAAACAACAAACAAAGAACAGTCTATAAGAATCGAGGCAAGTTCTGGATTAAAGAAAGAAGATATTGAAAAAATGCAAAAAGAAGCTGAACTTCACGCCGAAGAAGATAAAAAGAAAAAGGAAAGTGTTGAAGTAAAAAATATTGCTGAACAACTTATTTACACCGCAGAAAAAGCTATCAAAGATAATGGCGGAAAGATTGACGCAAGTATTGTAAAAGGAGTTGAAGATAAGATTGCAGATTTGAAGAAAGCGAAAGACGGTACTGACGCAGATGTGATTAAGAAAGCTTCAGAAGCACTTTCAACTGAAATGCAAAAAATCGGTGAAGCAATGCAAAAAGCACAGCAATCTGCGCCAGGACAAACAGGCGCTACGGAAGAAAAGAAAGATGAGAATGTAAAAGATGCAGAGTTTAAAGAAGGAGGAGCAGAGGCAAAATAGTATAAGTATTAGTATGAGTATTTTTCTGTCATCCCGTTGAAGAACGGGATCCAGAGAATCAGAACTGGATTCCGGCCTACGCCGGAATGACAGAATGTTAAAAGTAAAACAAATGTCCAAAGATTACTACAAAACCCTCGGGGTTGATAAAAGTGCGAGTCAGGAAGATATTAAAAAAGCTTTCCGAAAACTTGCACATGAACATCATCCGGATAAAGGCGGAAACGCTGAAAAATTCAAAGAAGCTAGTGAGGCTTATAGTGTGCTTTCTGATGATAAAAAAAGAGCGCAGTATGACACTTATGGAAGTGCAGGACCTGCTGGGACTGGAGGTTTCAATGGCGGGCAATATCAAGGCCAGGGAGGATTCGGCGGTTTTGAAGGATTTGATTTTTCCGGATTCAATGGCCAAGGTGCCGAGGGTTTTGATTTTGATCTAGGAGATATGTTTGGCGATTTCTTTGGTGGTGGAAGAAAAAAACAAAAAAAGGGAAGAGATATTACGGTTGATATGGAACTTTCTTTTCAAGAATCTGTTTTTGGAGCTGCAAAGAAAATAAGATTGACCAAAACATCAAAATGCGGATCTTGCGGTGGAACCGGTGCAGAAAAAGGCAGTCAGATGGAGACATGTCCCATTTGTTCTGGCAGAGGAAAAATACAGGAAGTTAAGAAATCAATTTTCGGCAATTTCATGACAGAAAGAGTTTGCGACAATTGTTCTGGAACTGGAAAGATTCCAAAAGTTAAATGTTCAACTTGCCGAGGATATGGAATACTCAAAAAAGACGAAGAGTATGAAGTAAAAATTCCTGCAGATATTGATGACGGAGAAACAATCCGCCTTACAGGCGCTGGCGAGGCTATCAAAGACGGATCTTCCGGAGATTTGTATATCAGGATTCGCGTAAAGAAAAATCCTCTTTTTGAAAAAGAAGGAAAAAACTTAATAACCGAATTAAATATCAAACTTACCGATTCGATTCTTGGCGCAAAATATAATCTTGAAACTTTGGACGGAATGATAGAACTCAAAATTCCCGAAGGTATTGCTTATGGAGAAATCCTCCGTGTAAAAGGAAAAGGAATTCCAAAAGAAAATGGAGGAAGAGGAGACTTGCTCGTGAAAATAAATATCAAAACTCCTCACCACATTTCAAAACAAGCCAAAAAAATCTTTGAGGAGTTGAAGAATGAGGGAATCTAGAATTATCAAAAAACAGAACCGCTTATGAGGCGGTTTTGTTTTTTGATTTGTGTTATTATTGTAGAATAATTTTTTTAAAAAAAATGAGCTATTATCATTATTATAGAAAACATCGCCATTATTATAATCATTACAAAAGACCAAATTATTATCAAAATCAACCTCTTTATTATAAAGAAGATTCGTTTGGTTTTTGGAGGGTAGTTCTTGTTTTTATAATTTCTTATTTTCTACTTTTGTCTTTTTCAATATTAAAATATCTTTCGATATTATTACTAATTATTTTTGTTGTAGCTGTTATTATTTCTTATAAAAAGAGAAAAATTAAAAAATCCATATCCAATATTTTAGAAGAACAAATAGACATTGCTCAGATTAATAGTGAAAAGCACGGATGCAAATGTTACATGGAGGGTCTTACTCCAGGAGAACGAAGGATTGCTCACTTACTTTCAGAAGGATTATCTTATAAGGATTATTTTATATTTAATAATCTTATAATTCCTTCAACACAGAATGGATCATCACAAATAGATCATCTTGTTGTATCTAAATTTGGTATTTTTGTTATTGAAAGTAAAGATTATAAGGGTTGGATTTTTGGTGATAAAGAACAAGAAAATTGGACACAATCCTTACCAGGTGGAAGAAGTAAATTCCAATTTCAAAATCCAATTAGACAGAACTGGTCACATGTTATGTCATTAAAAAGTTTAATCCCTTTTGTTCCTGAAGATACTTTTAAAAGTCTCGTAGTTTTTACTGATTCATGTAAAATAAAAAGTACACCGATTGAGAATGTTGTTTGTATGGATGATTTGGTTAAATATATTCAAAATTTCAAATCAAATATATTATCTGAAGAAAATATACAGCTTATTATCGGAAAGTTATCTTTTATGTGCCAGACTATAGACATTTCTCCCTCTCAACATATTGAAAATATAAAATCACATCATAATATTTAACCCTAAAAGATCCCTCGGTATTTTGTTGTTGAGGGGATGGATAAAAGTTGGGGGATTTATTATAATGACTGCATGTTCAAGGAATTTTTAGAAAAAGAAGGGAAGATGATTAATTTCACTGCTGTTATAGCTGCATTGGGAGCGTTGTTTCTTAATATAAAATTACCTGAAAATGAAAATGCAGTAAAATCGCTTGTTAATATTCAGGTTTTTTGGTTAATTATTTTAATAATATGTTTGAGTGTACTATTTTTAAATTTTTCAAAACAACTGATAAAATTGGATAAAACCTATAAAACATTCGGTATATTTTTCCTCCCAACAATATATATCTTTTTTTGGATAATTCTTAATTTATTAAATTATATTGTTAATTTTAATATTAAGTATTCTTCATTTTTTATAGGCATAATAGTCTTAACTAGTATAGTTTGGCTATTTGTCGGTTCAATGAATATTTTTGAAAATAATGAAAATAAATTTTCATTATTTTCAAACGGAATAATATGGGGTTTTTACATGTCTTCAATGACAATACTTTTTTTTGTTATTTTACAAATAGGAATATTTAAATTTGTTAGTTTCATCTGGTTTTGGTTAGTATTACCAATATTGTTTATAATATTTTTCTCGTTATTTGTAATCTCATCAATTTATAGAAGAAAAATTAGTAATAATATTTCTAATTCTTAGCAAGAATAATCCTCGCAAACCTGTTAAATTTTTTTAAAAAAAATACAATTAATACATTGATGCCAAATAATACAGAAAAAGATTTATGGATAGAGATGTCAATTAGAGAAATTTCGACCCAGGCTCTATTTGCCGAAATATCATATCTGCATATTGACCCAAAAGCTTTAAATGAAAATAACGCTGTCTTTTCATCTATACATTCCTTTTTGACCCATTGTGCGATGGTATCAAAAATGCTTACATCTACGTACGATGATGATGTTACTTCGGTTTCAGTAGGTAGTATATTAAATATTTCTAACAAATCATTTATTCATAATAGATCTTTTCGAAATCACTTAGAACACTATGACGAAAGGTTAAAAGAATGGATAAAGAAATATGGTCTGAATGTTAATATTGGTACTTATAATATAGGTTCCAAGTCGTCTTTACAAATACCAAATATGGTTTTTGTTAGCCATTATAATCCTGAAACTAATAATTTTACTTTTGTTAATGACGACTTTAATTTGAGGACAATGTATGAGGAAATTGTACGAATTAAAAAAATTGCTGATTTGTGGATTAATAATGCTAATACCCGTTAAGAACTTTTTTATTTGACCTCAAGAATTCTTATGCTATCCTGACTCCGGAAAGTTTGAACCCCAAACTTAAAGGAGAAAGTCATGAGTTTCTTTTCTGAACAACTTGATAAGACTCCAGAAACTCCGGATAAACCGAGAAGGTTTGTTTTGAGTAAGGATCATCGGTCAATCATTGATAAGGAGACGAAAAAAACAGCACTGTTTGAGGATTCTGTTCGGACAGATGATATTGAAGATTATTATGCATATTTGAATCTTAATGTCATGAAAGTGGAGGGGTTGATATGGAGTTGAGTGAACACGGCAAGGGAATACCTTGCCGTGATTTATTTTTTATAAAATTAAACAAAAGAAAACCCCCAACAAGTGAGCCGAGGGCTTTCTTGTTAGAGGTTTGTGACAGCTAGGCTGTCATTTCCACAGGTTTCCACAATTCGGAAAGATCGACACGGTACTTCAGTTCGAAGTATGACAGGTCAATCTTAACAAATTGTCCAGTTTCGTCGTCGAAGCGCATCATGCTCGAGAACGCATTTTGGAAGAATTCCGGATCGTACTGTCGATCTGCAATTTCCTGTCGTTTCATCTTGTTGGTAAAAACCGCCAAGGGCAGAACAAGAAGATCGATGTCGGTTTCCTTGAGGATATCGTGGATTTTTGGTGTATCTTCATGATATCCAAACCACGTAGTCAACAGATTGAGAAAGTTTGTCTCGACACTGTTTCCCTCGCCATATTTTTGATTATTAATATCGGCCAGAAAAACATTCGAGTAGAATCCTTGATCAAAGACCATCAGATCCAAGTCTCTCGGTTCAGTGCCATCTTTCGCAGCTGAACCAAAGAGAATGATCTCTTCAATGTTTGGATCAAGACTCCTCAGTTTGTCGACTGCTCGCATTACCGAGAGATCTGTCATGAGGTCATATTGCTGAATCGGAATATTCGCACTTAAATACCGGCCACCTTCTTTCAGAAGGTTAGCGACTCTCACTGCAAGATCCAACGCTTTTGACGGGTTTTTCATCTTCACAACTCCTTTTATTCGTCTGTTAAGCTGGTTTTTCCAGCGAACTGTTCTGTTTTCAATGATAGCACTTTATTATAAAAATGTCAAGTAATCATAGCAAGGGAATATTGCCGTGATTTTATTTCTGCTTTGTCACTTAAGCGAGAATATTCAATTTTGAGAGCTACGGAAGACGACGGTCTGAGTCTTGAGCAAATTTTCAGCAGAAAATTATGCAGGTCTCAAAATTGAATGTTTGAGCGACCTTTATCCACAAAAAGCCCTTTACATTTTGGCAAAAATAGTATAGATTGTTGGTAGCTTTAAATAAGAATGTGTTCTGGGCGTAAAGCGCCGAATAGTAAGCAGGTTAAGTTGCATTAAAATCTTGCTTAGAAGAATAATATAAATTCAATAAAACTTGAAAAAACCTTTGGTGAAAGGTGATTTTTTGTTTGTATGGATTTAAAATCGTAATTATTCTTTTGAATCAGATTTTTTCACTCACTTTTCCTGTCGAAAATTTATCAGGGAGATTTTATTATTAGAGAAAAACAATAATGAATCCCGTTAGAGATAGGAAATAATTTGTATTAAAATTATTTCCGTTCAGTAACGTGAATTACAGAGTTGTTTATCGGTTTATTAAATAAATAAGATTAAAGTGGGAATCAATAACCTCTTAATCTCTAACGGGATGAAAAAAGCTGCAAACATTTTGATAGACGGAGTGACGGGAGGAAAACTTGAGAAAAAATATTTCAACAAGTTTAAACAACCTCTCATAGATACACCAAACCTTGTCAATCACCAGACAAAGTCTTATCAGTGGTTTCTTAAAGAAGGTATAAAGGAGATATTCCAGGAATTTTCTCCGATAAAGGATTATGCTGACAAAAAGTTTGAATTGTCTTTCAACGACTTTGAAGTTGTTATGCCAAAGACAGATGAATTTTTTGCCAAAGACAAAAAGATTTCTTATGAAGGCCAGCTCAAAGCGATAGTCAAACTCAAAAATAAAACTTTCGGTTCTGTAAAGGAACAGGAAATTTTTCTTACAGATGTGCCTCTAATGACCGATCACGGAACTTTCATTATCAATGGTATTGAAAGAGTTATCGTTCCACAGCTTGCAAGATCATTCGGAATTTTCTTCACTTTGAACGACGCAAAGGGTAAAAACCTTTTCGGAGCAAAAGTTATTCCAGCAAGAGGAGCTTGGATTGAAATAGAATCTGAATCTGACGGAGCAATTTATATAAAAATAGATAAGAAGAGAAAATTTGCGATTTCTTCTCTTTTTAGAGTGCTTGGACTTAAGACCGACAAAGAAATATTGGATTTGTTTAAGGATGACGAAACAGTAATGAAGGTTGTAGAAGCTTCTATTGCAAAAGATCACGCAAAGTCACAAGACGAATCTTATATTGAAATCTACAAGAGATTGAGAGACGGAGATCTAGCCGCTGTTGATAACGCAAAAGAATTCATCAATTCAATTTTCAGTGCAGACAGATATGATATTTCAAGAGTTGGAAGATTTAAATTCAACAAGAGATTTTCACTTCCAATGGATGAAAAAACTTTGGAAAAGAAAAATATCAATGTTGAAGATTTGGCAATTATCGTAAGAAATATTGTTAAGCTCAACAATGATCCAGATGCAATTGAAGATGATATCGATCACCTTGGCTCAAGAAGAGTTCGTTTCGTTGGTGAGCTTCTTCAGGCAAAGTTTAGAGTTGGTATGGCGCAAATGAAGAGAAATATTCAAGACAGAATGTCTACTATAGATCCAGATATTTCATTGCCAGTTCAATTTGTTTCTGCAAGACCACTTCAAGCAAGAATAAAAGAATTCTTCACTACCGGTCAGCTTTCTCAGTTTATGCAACAGACAAACATTCTTGAAGAAATCGAACACTTGAGAACTCTTTCAGCTCTCGGACCCGGAGGTCTTACAAGAGAAAGAGCGGGATTTGAAGTTCGTGACGTTCACCCATCTCACTACGGAAGAGTTTGTCCTATTCACACACCTGAAGGTCAGAACATCGGTCTTATTTTAAGACTTTCAACTTATGCGAGAGTTAATGATTTTGGAATGATTGAAACTCCATATGCGATGGTTAAAAAAGGCGTCATCACAAATGAAATAAAATTCTACAACGCTTTGGAAGAAGCAGATTTTAAGATTGCTCACGGTGCAACTGCTTATGATGACAACAACAGAATTACAGAAAGCGAAGTTGAAGTTCGTGTAAACGGAATTCCAACTCTCGTCAAAAAAGAAGAAGTTGATCTTATTGACGTTTCCGCAAACCAAGCATTTTCTATTGCAACTTCTATGATTCCTTTCTTGGAACACGACGATGCAAACAGAGCTTTGATGGGATCCAACATGCAGAAGCAGGCGGTTCCTTGCGTTGTCCCTGAAGCTCCACTTGTCGCAACAGGTATTGAAGATCAAGCTGCAAGATATACAGGAAGAGTTATTTTTGCTGAAGAAGAAGGTGTTGTCAGCGCGGTTGACGCATCAAGAATCGTTGTAAAAGGAGGAAAGACAGGAAAAGACAAAGAATACAAACTCGTTACTTTCTCAAGAACAAACGGCTTTACACCATTCCACCAAAGACCATCAGTAAGTCTCGGACAAAAAGTAAAGAAAGGCGAATTGCTCGCTGATACTTCATCGTCTGTAAATGGACAAATGTCTATCGGTCAGAATGCGCTTATCGCTTTCATGACTTGGTCTGGATCAAACTACGAAGATGCTATTATTCTTTCAGAAAGATTGGTGAAGAACAGCAAGTTCTCATCTGTTCACATTGAAGAATTCGTCGTCAACGTCAGAGATACAAAACTCGGGCCGGAAGTTACAACTCACGATATTCCAAACGTTGGTGAATCAAAATTAAAAAACTTGGATGAAGACGGAATCATCAGAGTTGGTGCTGAAGTTATGCCAGGAGATATTCTCGTTGGTAAAATTACACCAAAAGGCGAAACACAACTTACACCAGAAGAAAGACTTTTGAGATCTATTTTCGGTGAAAAAGCTCGCGATGTAAAAGATACATCAAAGAGACTTGAAAGCGGAAAGAGAGGAAGAATTATTTCTGTAAAAGTATTTTCAAGAGAAAGCGGAGACAAGCTTGAATCTGGAATCATAAAGAGAATTCACATTGAACTTGCTCAGCTCAGAAATATTTCTGTTGGAGACAAGCTCGCTGGAAGACACGGAAACAAAGGAGTTATCTCAAGAATTTTGCCAGTAGAAGATATGCCTTACATGGAAGACGGAACTCCAGTTGATATGATTTTGACACCGCTCGGTGTTCCATCTCGTATGAACCTCGGACAGATTTTGGAAGTTCACCTTGGACTTGCAGCAAACACTCTTGGTTATCAAGCAGTTGTTCCGCCATTCATGTCTGCAACTGATAAAGAAATTAAAGAAGAACTCGTCAAAGCCGGATTTAACGCAAACGGCAAAATGAAACTTTTTGACGGAAGAAATGGTCAGTCATTTGAACAGGATATTTCTGTCGGATATATGTATATCTTGAAACTGCACCATGAAGTTGAAGACAAGATACACATGAGATCTATTGGGCCTTACTCAATGATTACTCAACAGCCTTTAGGAGGAAGAGCACAAGGAGGAGGTCAGAGATTCGGAGAAATGGAGGTGTGGGCACTTTTGGGTTACGGCGCAGCATACACACTCAGAGAAATGCTCACTATAAAATCAGACGATATCGTTGGAAGATCAGCAGCGTTCGATTCGATGGTCAAAGGAGAAAGAATCAAACAGCCAAACTTGCCAGCATCGTTTAACGTTTTGCTTAACAGCTTGAGAGGTCTCGCACTCGATGTCGAACTCAAGAATGAGAAACTAGAAGATGAAGAATAATTTTTTAAAATAATCACACAAAAAATATGAAAAATACAAAATCATCATCAGATCAAAATTTCAACATAGTTTCCATCAATCTTGCATCGCCTGAAGCTATCGCAAAATGGTCATTCGGAGAAATCACAAAGCCAGAAACTATCAACTATAGAACTCAGAGATCAGAAAGAGGTGGACTTTTCGATGAAAAAATATTCGGACCAGATAAAGATTACGAATGTTATTGTGGAAAGTATAAAGGAATAAGATACAAAGGAATTGTTTGTGAAAAATGTGGAGTTGAAATCACAAGATCAATCGTCAGAAGAGAAAGAATGGGACACATTGAGCTCTCATCACCTGTTTCTCATATCTGGTTTTTGAGAGGAACTCCTTCAAGACTCGGACTCGTTCTTGGAATGTCTGTCGGAGATCTTGAAAAGGTTATTTACTTTGCCGGATACATCATCACAAAAGTTACCGAATCAGAAAAAGAAAGAATCTTGAGAGAAATCGACAATGAATTCAAAAACAAAGTCAAAAATGTTGCCGATGAAAAGACAAAAGAAGCTTTGAAAGAAATGGCTCTAAATGCAAAGAAAGAAGTTGAAAGCATTGAAGAAGGAAAAGTTTTGGACGAAGTCATGTTCCATAAATACTCTATGAAATACGGTGCAGCTTTTGAAGCTGGCATTGGAGGAGAAGTTATTTATGAAATTTTGAAAAAATTAAATCTCGTTGATCTTGCAAAGAAACTTGAAGCAAAATTGGAAAAAGCAAATTCTGCAGACACAGATAAACTCAATAAGAGACTTAGTTTGCTCAGATCTATGATTGCATCAGGAGGAAGACCAGAATGGATGTTCCTTACAAAAATCCCTGTCATTCCACCAGCACTTAGACCGATGGTTCCACTTGATGGAGGAAGATTTGCAACTTCAGATGTAAACGATCTTTATAGAAGAGTTATAAACAGAAATAACAGACTTTTGAAGTTGAAAGAAATTACAGCTCCAGATGTTATTTTGAGAAACGAAAAAAGAATTTTGCAAGAAGCAGTTGATGCTCTTATCGACAACTCAATCAGACACGGAAATTCACTCTTCTCAGCTATGGGAAGCGCAGCGCAAAAGAGACCTTTGAAATCTCTTGCGGACAACTTGAAAGGAAAGAGAGGTTTGTTTAGATCTAACCTTCTCGGTAAGCGTGTGGACTATTCAGGAAGATCAGTTATCGTTGTCGGTCCTGAACTTCACTTGGATCAATGCGGACTTCCAAAACATATGGCCCTTGAACTTTTCAGACCATTCGTTATTTCTCAGCTCTTGAAAAAAGAGATGGCATTTAATATTCGTGGTGCGGGAAGACTTATAGATGATGGAGCTGCAGAAGTTTGGGCAATTCTTGAAGACGTAATTAAAGATAAATACGTTCTATTGAACAGAGCTCCTACACTTCACAGACTTGGTATTCAAGCTTTCAGACCAATACTTATTGAAGGAAATGCTATTCAAGTTCACCCACTCGTATGTACTGCGTTCAACGCCGACTTCGATGGAGACCAGATGGCTGTTCACGTTCCACTTGGAGAAGAAGCTCAGAAAGAAGCTAAGGAAATAATGGCGGCGGACAAAAATATTTTGAGACCAGGAAACGGCGAGCCTACAGTTTCTGCAAAACTTTTGGACATTGTGCTCGGTTGTTATTGGATGACAAAAATTATTAATGGAGAGAAAGGCGAAGGAAAATATTTCCAATCACCAAACTCAGCTATCACCGCATATGATCTTGGAATTGTCGGATTCAGAACAAAGATTCACGTTCTTCCAACAGAAAAACCAAAATACGCTCAGTTTGAAGGAAAACTTTTTGAAACAACTGTCGGAAGACTTTTGTTCAACAGCGTTCTTCCTGGAAACTATGCTTTTGTAAACAAAGAAATTGATAAGAAACAGATGGCAAAAATCATCGACGACCTTATCATTGAACATGGTCCAAATAAAATTGCACCAATCATGGACAAGATCAAAAACTTTGGATTCAAGTACGCAACATATTCTGGCGTTACTTGGGGACTTGATGATATTCAGATTCCAAAAGAAAAAGATGGAATTGTTAAAATTGCTAAAGAAAAATCTGCAGAAGTTCTCGGACAATTCAACGAAGGTTTGCTTACGGATGAAGAAAGAGTAAGAAAAAATGTTGAAATTTGGCAAGGTGCAAAGGGTGAGCTCGAAAAGCTTATTCCGGGTGCTCTTGATCCAAACGGTTCCGTTTACGATATGTGGAAGTCTGGTGCGAGAGGTTCGCTCGGTGCACTTACACAGATGGCCGGTATGAAAGGTTTGATTCAAAACACAATGGGTGAAACTATTGAATTTCCGATTATCAGCTCTACAAAAGAAGGTTTGACCCCTATTGAATACTTCATCACAACTCACGGTTCAAGAAAAGGTCTTACTGATACTGCGCTCAACACCGCAAAAGCCGGATATCTTACAAGAAGATTGTTCGACGTTGCTCAAGATATTATTATCACTGAAGAAGATTGTAATACAAAAGAAAGCATTGTTATCAGCAAAAATTCTGGAATGGAAACAGGTTCATCAGTTGCAAAACATATCAGTGGTAGAATTCTTGCTCAAGACGTTGTCGCTACAGATGGAACAGTTATGTTCAAAAAAGGCGCACTTCTTACAAAAGACGATGCTCATAAAATCGATCACGCCGGAATTGAAAAAATATTTGTCAGATCACCGCTTATGTGTAAAACACTTCACGGTATTTGTTCAAAATGTTACGGTATGGATCTTGGAAAAGCTGAGCTTGTTGATGTTGGAGAAGCTGTCGGAACTGTCGCTGCTCAAGCTATCGGTGAACCAGGAACTCAGCTTACAATGAGAACTTTCCACTCTGGAGGTATTGCATCTGTCGGTGGAGATATTACGCAAGGTTTGCCTAGAGTTGAAGAAATCTTTGAAAAGAGAAGACCTAAAAATCCTGCTGTTATTTCTACAGTTTCTGGTCATGTCACTTCAGTAAAAGATTTCGGAAAAGAAAAAATAATTACAGTTATTCCAGATATTGAAGATAAAGCAAAGAGCAAAAAAGGAACAAGCGAAATCGAATACGTATTCAATCCAAAGAGGGTTCCATTTGTAAAAATGGGAGATAAAATTGTCAAAGGTCAAATGCTTACAGATGGTTCTGCTGATATAGATGAAATATTCAAGTATGCCGGTAAAGAAAAGGCCATGGAATATATTATTTCTGAAGTTAGCAAGCCTTATGAACTTCAAGGAGAAGCTGTTGCGAGAAAACACATTGAAATTATTGTGAAGCAGATGTTCTCAAAGAAAGTCGTTTCAAATTCTGGAAGTTCAGATCACTCAATCGGAGATATTATCGATGAGCTAGACTTAGAAGTTGAAAATGAAGAATTGAAAAAACAGAAAGGCGAGCCGATCGAAGCAAACCTCGACGTTATGGGTATCACAGAATCTTCACTCTCAAGAAGAAGCTTCCTTTCAGCTGCATCATTCCAACACACAGTTAGAATTCTTATTAACGCTGCAATAAAAGGTACTAAAGATACTTTGCAGGGTCTTAAAGAAAACGTCATTATTGGTAGAGTAATTCCTGCAGGTACTGGTTTCAAAGGAAGCAAGAAATACGCTATCATTAAAGAAGTTCAGGATCAGTTTGCAGATTCAGAATACGAGAATTAAATATACCAATATACGAATTATACGAATACAACGAATTGCCAGACCATACGAATAAAAAAGGTGGCGGAAAAAGGTCTGTCCTTAAATCCGTAGAAAGGACAGACCTTAAAGAGCCACACAATTCTGTCATTCCGTTGAAAAACGGAATCCATCTCCTCAGTTACCTAAAATTATTTGTCAATTTATTAGTCTAATTAAGTCGAATTTTTTAGCCTCCCTAAAAACAAATCAGAATTTGTTCGGGTAGGCTAAAAAATTCGACAAACAATAAATGAATTATAAAAAAGGTTTCGTCATTCCACTCATAATTTCCATAATAGCTATTTTGGCTATTGGTGGAGGTTTGTATTTTTACAAAAATAAGAAAGTGGAAAAACAGGAAAATAATTCTGTGGCGAGTTCTACTGTTGCAACATCTACACTTGTAGGAGGGGATAGAGATTCTCATGGATGCATTGGTTCAGCTGGTTATTCATGGTGCGAAGTGAAAAATAAATGTTTGAGACCTTGGGAAGAGACATGTTCTGCAATTACAACAAATATTGTATTTTGGAAAACGTATACAAATACGCAGTATGGTTTTAAAGTAAATTATCCAAGTACTTATGTTTATAACGAGAATTCGGGCGATTCATCTATTGTTGATTTTTCGGCATCTCAATCTCCTGAAGGTGTAGGAACAAAAATATATTTGAATCATTCTGATTATGAAAATTTTACTGATTTTGTTTCCTATATGAAAAATAACTATATTTATGATTTGGTAAAATCTAATGAAAATTCAGCGTCAGATTTAGAAATAAAAAAAGAAGTTGATAGTCTTGCTGGTCATTATTCTTTTAAAACTGAAGAAAATAATAATGGAGTAAGTTTATTAATCCACTCTAGAGATTTTTTTGGTTTTGACGGAGCAAATGAGACTTTTGTTTGGTTAAATAATGAAAATGGAGATTATTTGTCTATTGTTGGTAGTGATTTGGATATTGATTCAATAGAATTATTTACTCCAATAAAAGTATCTTGCACTCCAAACTGGCAATGCGGTTGGACGCCATGTGCTGGTGGTTATCAGGGAATGACTGCTGTAGATTCAAATAATTGCGGATTGCCATCAACTGGCGTGCAAATTGCATGTCCGGCTTTGGCGAGACAGTGTGCAACTACAAATTAAAATAAAATGTCCACATCTGTAGAACAAATAAAAGAAAGATTGAGTATTGAAGATGTTATCGGTTCTTACATTAAATTGGAAAGAGCCGGCAACAGCCTCAAAGCTAGGTGTCCATTTCATAATGAAAAGACGCCGTCTTTCTTCGTGTCTCCGGATAGAGGAGGATACTATTGTTTTGGTTGCGGAGTTAAAGGAGATATTTTTACTTTCGTAGAGGAGTTTGAGGGGATCGATTTTGTGGGTGCTTTAAAAATTCTTGCAGATAGGGCTGGAGTTCAACTTGAAAAAATTTCTCCAAAAGTCGCTGATAAGAAAGAAAGATTATATTATCTTTTAGAAGTTGCTACAGAATTTTTAGAAAAGAATCTTCAGAATGAAGAAATCCCGCTCGACTATCTTAAAAAAAGAGGTCTTACAGAAAAAACAATAAAAGATTGGAGAATCGGATATGTTCGCAATGAATGGCGTACAATTTATGAACATCTAAAATCTAAGGGTTTCCTAGATGAAGAAATGGAACGAGCGGGAATTATAAAAACAGAAGGTCAAAATACTTATGACAGATTTCGTGGAAGAATAATGTTTCCACTTTTTGACAGTGCTGGAAGGGTTATCGCTTTTTCTGGAAGAATAATGCCGGCGTTTGATGACGGAAAAGTTGGAAAATATTTGAACAGTCCGCAAACTGAAATTTTTGATAAATCAAAAACACTTTATGGATTTGATAGAGCAAAACTTTCTATTCGAAAATTAGATTTTTCAGTTCTTGTCGAAGGTCAGATGGATTTGATAATGTCACACCAAGCTGGTTTTACAAATGTTGTGGCATCTTCAGGTACAGCTCTTACATCAGAACATTTAAAGCTTCTCAAGAGAATTTCAAATAGAATAATAATGTCTTTCGATTCAGACAATGCCGGTGCAAAAGCTGCCGAAAGAGGCTGGGCACTTGCTCTTGCCTCTGGTATGGAGGTTAAAGTCGCGGCAATTCCAAAAGGATTTGATCCTGCAGATTTGATTTTGAAAGATAAAGAACAATTCAAAGATGTCTTGAAAAATGCAGTTCATATTATTGATTTTATTTTGGAGAGAGTTTATCAGGAAAATACTGATGAAAGAAAAATCGGTATTGCGATAAAAAATAAAGTTCTGCCATATCTTTCACTTATAGACAGCAATATTGAAAAATCACATTATGTTTCAAAAATAAGCGGAAAGACTGGAATAAAAGAAGAAGCTATCTGGGATGATTTGAAAAAAGTGAAGCTAGATGAAGATTACGTTTCGAAAGCTGTAGAAGAAAAAGTGGTGGAGAAGACGGTCGATGTGCTCCCCAAAGGTTCATCGGAAAGAAGTTTGGCAAGTATTTTGGCTTTAGAAGACAGTAGAAAAGGTAAGGTTTTGGATCCGTCGCTTGTAAGAGAAAAAATTAAAAATATCCTTAAAGCTGACGAATACAATAAACTTCTCGAAAATATTGAGAAGATGGCAAGCGAGCTTGCTTTTGAAGCAGAAAGTTATTATGGAGATTTGGATGAAGTAAAATTTAATAAAGAGTTGGAGTATATCCTGCTAAATCTGCAGGAAGAAATTTTTAAAAAAGAATTGGCGGATCTCATGGCAGAACTAAAAAAAGCCGAGAGTGCCAAGGAAAATGACAAAGCGATTTCAATATTACAAAGGTGTAATGAAATAAGCAAAAGATTGCATCAAATAAAAACGGATAGAAATAAGATTAAGTTATAAAATTTTTCTGGAAAAAGGTCCGACCTTAAATCCGTAGAAAGGTCGGACCTTGGGGAAAGAAAAATTTAAATAATAAAAACAATCATGAAAAAAAATAAAAAAATACAAAAAGTTAAGAAAGCAAAAATCGTCAAAAAGAAAGCAGTTAAGAAAGTTGCAAAAAAAGCTGTTAAAGTAGCTAAAGTTTTGGTACCAAAAGTTTCTGCAAAAAGAAAACTTCTTGATGATAAAGCATCAAAGCTTATAACAAAAGGAAGAGAAAGAGGTTTCGTTACTTATGATGAAATCCTTAAGGAATTTCCTAGAGTTGAAGAAGATGTCATGTTTCTTGACGATCTTTATAACAAGCTTGTTGTCGCGGGAATCGATGTTCTTGAAGGAGGAGGAATGCTTGAAGTAAATGACGAGCAAATAAAAAAATATGCATATGGTGGAAGATCTGCAGATGCAAGCTACGATTCAATTCAAATCTATTTGAAAGAAATCGGACAATATCCGCTCATTAGCGCATCAATGGAAAAAGATTTGGCCAGAAAAATCCAAGCTGGAGATGTTGAAGCAAAAAATCTTTTAGCGAAAGCAAACTTGAGACTTGTTGTTTCTATTGCAAAAAAATATGTCGGAAGAAGTGCCGACCTTACACTTCTCGACTTGATACAAGAAGGAAATCTTGGACTTTTCAAAGCTGTAGATAAATTTGATTGGACAAAGGGTTATAAATTTTCAACTTATGCAACTTGGTGGATAAGACAAGCTATTACAAGAGCTCTTGCAGATCAATCAAGAACTATTCGTGTCCCAGTTCACATGGTTGAAACTATTGCAAAATATAAGCAGGTGTTTAGAAGACTTTCACAAGATTTGGGAAGAGAACCATTGCCAGATGAGATTGCAACTGAAATGGGACTTGAAGTTGAAAAAGTTTATATGATTGAAAAAATCGATCAAGATACTGTTTCTCTTGAGGCACCTGTTGGAGATGATAGTGATGATGGAAAATCCACTCTTGGAGATTTCGTTGCAGACGACAAAATACTTTCTCCAGATCAAGAATCTTCAAGAAGAATTCTTGCAGACCAAGTTAAGGAAATTTTGAATGACCTTTCACTCAAAGAAAGAAAAATTCTTGAAATGAGACATGGTTTGAATGACGGAATTACTCACACCCTTGAAGAAGTCGGAAAAGAATTTGGTGTCACTCGTGAAAGAATTCGTCAGATTGAAGCAAAGGCTCATGAAAAAATAAGACAGCATGAGAAGATAAATAGATTGCAGAATTACTAGTTTCTTCTGTCATCCCGTTGAAGAACGGGATCCAAAAGAATCAGAACTGGATTCCGGCCTACGCCGGAATGACAAAAAATAAAACCGCTAGCCACAAGAGCTAGCGGTTTGTCGTATTGACCTCGTTGGTTAAACGACTGTCGATCCGACTTGAGTGAATCGATTGATTACCTTAATTTTGGACTTACTCGTAGCAAGTTCGATGAACTTAACCGCGAGAGAAACTCGGTTGTCCTTATCAAGCGACGACCAATAAGTTTCAACTACCTCATCAATCGGGCCATCGAGTGGTACGTGATATGGTTCGCCATTGAAAGCAGGCAACGGATCTCCGTCTTCCATATAAGTATGAAAGCAAATTCCGAGAGCCGGAAGAATTGAATCATACTCATAGTAAAAACGTTCACATTGATTTACAGACGCAACCGCACTTGATTTGCGAATCAATGAAAGTGTGGTTGAACAAGTGCCCATGTGAATTGAACACAAACCAGTGATTCGCGATGTGAAGTTTGGTGCATCAGGCTCGAAAAGCCTTTCAACCAAAGTTTCACTAAGTGTTGCGTTGTTGTGAAGACCGAGCTTTTTGACAACAGTATCGGTTTGATCACCATTACTGACAACAAAACGCCCACGATATTCATCCATCGCCTTATAAATAATTAGACTCGAATCTTTTACTTGCGCAGGGTCTACTGGCTCAGTGAATAGCTGACCACCTTTCGATTTGAAAACCCGGTTACGACTGTTTGGTTTTCGTCCCATGATCCAGTACACCTGAACAGCGAAGCGTCCGTCTTGGCTTGTGCCGATGACGATTCCTCGACCTGGATAAGAGTTTCTGCTCAAATCTCCGAGGTTTACATTGGCATGATGCATCAAGTCATTCATCTATGGACTCCCTGTTTTACCACTGAAAGCCGTGGTCGCTTTTTTGGAAGAGCATCTATATATAAAATTACTCTCGCTTTGCATTAAAGTCAATTTTGGTTAAATATTGCATGGTATTGCTATTTTACTCAAAATAGTACATAATAGTCTGACAATTTAGTAAAGGAGACGCTTAATACCAACGAGCTTGAATTGCTCAACGGAAAAATAAAAAAAATGTCAGATTTTAATAGAGGTGGAGATAGAGGAGGTTTTAGAGATAATCGTGGAGGAGGCTCAAGATTCGGTGGCGGATCAAGAGGCGGTTTTGGTGGTGGTCGTGGAGGTTTTGGAGGAGGAAGAGGTGAAAGAAGAGAAGTTACAATGCATGACGCTATCTGCGACGATTGTAAAAAAGAATGTCAGATCCCTTTCAAACCAAGTAGCGATAAGCCAGTTTATTGTAGCGATTGTTTTAACAAAAGAGGGGGTCCAGCAAGAAGAGATGATTCAGCTCCAAGAAGAGATTTTGGGGGAAGACCACAAAATAATTTCAGTTCTAATGAAAACAGAGGAGGCGGAAGTGACGAAGTGAAGAAACAATTAGAATCAATGAATGCAAAGCTCGACAGACTTATCAGTGTTCTTGAATCAAAAGGTAAACCAGTTTCAGCTCCAGTTTCAACACCTGTTAAAGTTGAAGAAAAGAAGGTTGTTGCAAAGGTTGCTGAAAAAGCTCCAAAAGCAAAGGTAGCTGCAAAAAAGAAAACTTCAAAAAAATAAGACAGGTTGTGTGTTCAATAAGAATTGAACCACAACACCATGGCTGTCTTTTCGGAATAGGAATAGTCCACCGACTATTCAGAACACGGCGCGTGTCCTCATACTGAGAAGTATTCTGACATCGCTCTCCGATAAAAGCTCGCTATTAGCAGAGCAGAATGGTAAAATTATGTTAGTAAATTATTAGAATTTAATTAATAAAGTTATGGCAAAAAGAGGAAGTCAGGATATTAAAAATAAAACTTCAAGATCTCACAAAACAAAGAAGAGATTAGCAATCAAACATGCTAGACTCGCTCTTAAGAGAGTAATTCCTGCACAAGCAAAAAAGGTTAGAAAATCTAAATAAAGGCTCACTCGCAGAATATTTTGAAAGCACGATAAAAGCACCGCCGTCGCGGTGCTTTTTCACTACTCAGTAAATTTTCTGCTGAAAATCTACTTCCGTAAGGCTTTCAAAATACTCAGCTTCGCTCGCTATTGGCAGAAATGTATCAATAGTTTTTCTGTCATTGCGAGTAAAGCGAAGCAATCCATCTTCAAATCACTAATAGCTGAAAAAAGATGACAAAAAACGGCTCAATATGGGCTGTTTTTTGTTGCGTAAAAGTATACTATTTACAAAGTGTTCATTTTTGTTTTGGAATAGTTATCAACAGTTGACGGTGAACGCACGTTCACCTATACTTATAACATATTAAAAGAGGTCAAATTATTAATTTAACAAGACAAAATTATGAGCAAATTTATTTTAGAAAAAACAATTAAGTCAGAAATAAAAAAGGTAAATGACATTATAGATTTGAAAATCGTAAAAGGTATGTCATATAAAAGAGAGGCACTTCGACATCGTTTCTTACTCAATCGTCTTACCGATTTACACAGAATGCCAAAATTTCATTCAAATGGTTTTCAAAGATTTGTAAACGTTGTTGCAACTTTTGTACTATAATACATAGCATGACAACAAACGATTATAAAAACAAAATAATTTCTTTCTACAAAGACAACAAGAGAATGCCTGTCTATACTGAGATAATGAAACTTGTTGGTTTTAAATCCAAAAATGCCGTATCAAAGCTTGTTCACAAGCTCATTGATGAAGGTGTTTTGGATAAAGATTCAAGCGGACATTTGATACCAAATAAACTTATCGGAGAAGTGCCATTTCTTGGTCTTGTTGAAGCTGGTTTTCCGACAGTTGCTGAAGAAAATCTTTTGGACTCAATGAACATTGATGATTATCTAATTCCAAACAAAGACTCTTCTTATCTTTTGGAAGTAAAGGGTGATTCAATGATAGACGCTGGTATCTGCGAGGGTGACATGGTTATTGCTGAAAGAAAAGGCGAGCCGAAAGACGGCGATATTGTTATTGCTCTTGTTGATGGTGGATGGACTATGAAATATTACCGAAAGAAAAATGGAAAAGTTTTTTTAGAACCTGCAAATAAAAATTTTAAGCCGATATATCCGGAACATCAGCTTGAAATTGCTGCCATTGTAAAAGGTGTGATTAGAAAATATTAATTTTTAATTTTAGTTTAAATATATGAAAATAAATAGTAAATATTTATTGGGTGTATTAGTTATTGTCAGTATATTATCAATTTCTACAAAAACCGAGGCAAGTTATCATTTTTCAAACTATAAAGGAACTCCGCCAATCCATGTTTATGGCGGAGCAAGTAAAACACCACAAGGAATTAGTCCAGAACAAATAAAATCTTTTTATAATCTTCCGGAAAATGGCGGAAAGGGAACCATTGCCATTATCGGCGCTTATGATGACGCAACTATTGAGTCAGATCTAAATACTTTTGATACCGCATTTAATTTGCCAGATTGTACTGTCAAAAATGGCTGTTTAGAAAAGCATAAAATGAGCTCAACCATAAAAACAAACAGCGGTTGGAGTATGGAAACATCACTCGATATTTTATGGTCGCATGCGATAGCGCCAAAGGCAAAAATACTTTTAGTTGAAGCAACTACTCCGAGCGGTGATAATCTTCTTAAGGCGGTAGATTATGCGTCAGGAAGAAAGGATGTCGTTTCAGTTTCTATGAGTTGGGGTGGAGCAGAATTTCCTGAAGAAACAACTTTAGATAATCATTTCGTTAGTAAGTATGGCGCAGTATATTTTGCATCCTCTGGAGATGATGGCGCTGGCGCTTCTTGGCCAGCTTCTTCACCAAATGTAATCTCAGTTGGTGGAACATCTCTTGTATTAAATTCAAATAATAAAATTACTTCTCAAACTGCTTGGAATGGAAGCGGTGGAGGAGTAAGTGCATATGAAAAAGAGCCAGCTTATCAGCTTGATTATAGTATTCCAAAATCTGGTGGCATGAGAGCTATTCCTGATGTTTCTTATTCAGCAGATCCGCAGTCAGGTTTTTCAATAGTTAGAAATGGAAAGTGGTATGTCGTTGGCGGTACTTCGGCTGGCGCTCCGCAATGGGCTGCGATTACAACCCTCGGTTCTGGCGCATCAAATTCAAATTTTTACAAAGACAAGCAGTCTGATAATTTTTCTTCATATTTTACTGATATCGTAAGTGGTTCAAATGGATCATGTAAATATTATTGTGTTGCGAGAAAACACTATGATTACATTACAGGCCTTGGTACTCCAAAAACAACAATCTTTTAATTGAGCTTTTATAAAAGAAATAGTGTAAAATATAAATATGCAAAAATTAATTTTTCTTGATACTGAAACAACTGGCAATGAAATCGGCAAGGATCGCCTTTGTCAGATTTGTTATAAGAATGATAATAAAATAAATACCAGTTATTTTAAACCGCCTATTCCTATTTCTGTAAAAGCGATGAGTGTAACTCATATTACTAATAAAACTGTTGAAAACAAGGAAGTATTCAAAGAGAGCAAAATGTATAAAGACCTTAAATCTTTATTGAAGGATGGTGTTTTAGTTGCACATAATGCTAAGTTTGACATTGCTATGCTTGAAGCTGAGGGTCTATCTGTTCCCAAATATATTTGTACTTTGAGAATCGCTAGACATTTTGATGAAAATAATTTAATTCCAGAATATGGCTTGCAGTTTTTGAGGTATTTTCTTGATTTAGAAATAGAAGGGGGAGCTCATGATGCAGAAAGTGATGTAAAAGTTTTATATGCTGTATTTGAACGACTTTTAGCTAAAGTAAAAGAAAAAATACCGGACGAAAAACAAGCTTTAGAAAAGATGGTAGAAATTTCAAATAATCCAGTTATTTTTAAGAAATTCAATTTTGGAAAATACAAAGGTGAACTCGTTGAAGATGTTTTTAAAAAAGATAGAGGATATCTTGAGTGGATGCTAAAGACAAAACTTGCTGATGGAACAGATGATGAAGACTGGATCTATACATTAAAACATTTTTTAAGTATTTAATGTGTTATAATATTTGTATATGAAAAACTTACAAAATATGAAGGTGCTCGTTGGAATAGTAATTTTATTAATTTTGGCTGGTGGCGTTTATTTATTTACAAATAGGAATAGTAATCAGACTACTTATTGGGGACAAAATACAACTTCTACTGAAACATCTACTTCAACGATTTCGTCTTCAACTATTACCACGGATACGACGAAAAATACAGTTACATCCTCGTATGCTTCAAAATGTGGTTTAACTGTTATATCTCCAGTTATAGGATCAAAAATTACTTTTCCTTTAACAGTCAAAGGAATCATTGATAATTCAAAAGCAAATACGCTTGGTTGCTCATGGAATAATGTCTTGTCTAGAGCGGGGGAAGCACAAGTTTTTTATAATCTAAAAAATCAAGGTTGGGTCGCTCCTGGTGTTGCAGTTCCGATTATTTCAAGCTCCGGATTAACAGCTTCGACTACAGTATTTTCTGTCGGTTTAAATGTTTATGCAAAAAACCTTGGTTTGACTTCAGGAACTCCAATCAAAATCACTTTTACTGAAAATAAACCAGTAGATGGTTCAAAGCAAAATACTTTTGACATGTTGGTTTATTTGAAATAAATTATTTAAAAATTATGAACAAAGCATATGATTGGTATTCGCAACTAGTAAGGCCGTCATGGGCACCGCCGAGCTGGCTTTTTGGTCCTGTTTGGTCTGTGCTCTATGTTTTAATTGCAATTTCTTTTGGAAAGGTTTTTTGGATGGCATGGCAGAAAGAAATTGGGTTCATGGTAGTTTTACCTTTCATTTTAAATTTGATTTTTAATTTTGCTTTTTCACCAATCCAGTTTGGTCTTAGAAATAATATTCTTGCTGGAGTCGATGTTCTTTTGGTTCTCGGTACACTTATCTGGGCAATAATAGCGATTTATCCTTATGCGCAGTGGGTTGCTTATATGCAGATTCCTTATTTACTTTGGGTTTCTTTTGCGACAATTTTACAATTAACAGTAACTTATCTTAACTTAAAATAAAAATGAGAGAAACAAAATTTGGCAAATCTATTAAAATATCTTTTTCAATTATAGTAATTTTTATTTGTGTAATCGTCGCTCTGTTTATTCTCAGTTCTGTTAATAACAATCTTAATAAAAAAAATATTTCAAATACAGCAACTACAACTCTCGATGTAAAAAATATGACGTATGTGGTTTCCGGAGAGACTTTTAATTTGAAAAATGGTAAAGCGGAAAATACAGATATTCCTGGTTCATCTACAAAAAATGTTCTTATGACTTTTGGCGAACCAGTTTTGGGAGATTTAAATGGTGATGGTATTTCTGACGCCGCTGTTCTTCTTGAAAATGATCCAGGTGGAAGCGGTTCATTTTTTTATGCAGTGCTTGTTTTAAGCAATGGAACTGGATTTAAAGCGACAAATGCAATGCTTTTGGGGGATCGTATCGCGCCACAAACAGTTGAAATACAAAATGGTGAAGCGGTTTATAATTTTGCTGAAAGAAAAGCTGGTGAACCTTTTACAACTCAACCATCAATCGGAAAAAGTGTTTGGGTTTACTATGATAAAAAAACTGGTGAGATAGGGGAGCTTGTTAAAAATTTTGAAGGAGAATCTGCAGTTTCTTTAACTGAAGCTCAAGCTCAAATTATTGCTGAAAAAACTTGTATTAATGGCGGAGAAGCTCTTGGTCCAGGAACACACAATAAAGGTACTCAGACTTGGTGGTTTGATGCAAATTTAAATGCAACAAGACCTGGTTGTAGTCCAGCTTGTGTAGTTGATGAAAAAACAGAAAAGGCAGAAATAAATTGGAGATGTACAGGTTTGATTGTTCCACAGAAATAAATAATAAAAATATCGCCCGAGCACTGGTGCTCGGGCGAGGCTACCTCAAAATAAAATCAAGAGGCTTTTAGAAATTTGTTGCACAGAACCATGACCTCTTCATCGGTAGTTGCATTGCAAATCCTTTCTGCTATCTGACTAAGCTGAGAGCGAATTGAATCACTCGAAGCTAGAAAAAATTCATGAATTATTTTTCCTAAAGCTTTTGCTTTGCAAAACTGATGATCTTTTCTTGCTCTGGCTCTTGCACGTTGAAGAAGAAGTTCCTGATACGACGCTTCAAGTTCAGGGCAATAACGAACAAGAGGTCTTTTGTTGTTTATTGCACGAAGAAGACAGTCATGCCCTCTTTGAAACTTAATCATACTCATAATAAAGAACAAGGAAGGCAATTCTTCTCTTTTTGCCAAACAGATGGCACTTGCGAAAGCCTTGTGTACTGATTTCTTGTTCACTTTTCTTCTCCTTTTTTTGGGTGAATAGAACGAAACTCTATCACAAATTTTATCACCAATAATATATATAGCAAGATAGAATATTCATAATGATTTATGATAAAATATAAAGGTGAATTTTGATGAACAGTATAAAGCGCTAAATAAATCTCAAAGAAAAGCTGTAGATACTATAGATGGTCCGCTACTTGTTATTGCTGGTCCCGGAAGTGGAAAGACTCAGATTTTGAGTATGAGGGTTGGAAAAATTTTACAGGAAACGCAAATTCGCGCTTCAAATATTTTGTGTTTAACATTTACAGAATCTGCCAGTGTAAATATGAGGAAACGTTTGTCTGGACTTATCGGACAAGAAGCCTATCGCGTTGCGATTCATACTTTCCATAGTTTTTGCGTTGAAATAATCCAAAAGTATCCGGAGTATTTTTATAGTGGAGCTTTTTTCTCTCCAGCTGATACTCTTGCTCAAATACAAATACTTGAAAATATATTTGAAAAACTTCCACAAAAAAATTCGTTAAGATCAATCCACCCGGAGCAAGGTTTTGTTTATTTGAAAGAAGTACTAAAAATAATTGGTTATTTGAAAAAAGCGGGAATTTTACCGGAAGAATTTAAAAAAATCTTAAAAGCAAACGAAAAAGTTTTACCGGAAATTAATGAAATTATTGGAAAAGTTTTTTCTGACAGATTGAGTAAATCAAGTATCGATAAGGCAGAGTCGGCAATCGGAGAGCTTTCTCTCCTTTCAGAAAAACATCAAAAAGATTTTGATTTGCCATTTTTGTATGATCTTGCTGGCGCGATAAAAATTACTTTGGAAAAGGCGGTTAGTGACGCAAAAGAAATTGATAAAACAGCTCCGCTTTCTGCTTGGAAAGAGAAGTGGCTCAAGAAAGATGACGAGAATAATTCAATTTTTAAAGATACAAAAAATCTCGATAAACTTTTTGCACTTGCTGATATTTATGAAAAATACAGAGTGACGATGCATGAGCAAGGGTATTTTGATTTTGACGATATGATTCTTGATACGATTGGAACTCTCGAAAGAAATCCTTCACTTCGATATGAAGTTCAAGAACAATTTCAATATATTTTAGTTGATGAATTTCAAGATACAAATGAAGCGCAAATGCGACTTTTGCATCTTATTACCGATGCGCCAGTGCATGAAGGCAGACCGAATATTATGGCAGTAGGTGATGACGATCAGGCTGTTTATAAATTCCAGGGTGCTGAGCTTTCAAACATTTTAAATTTCAAAAAACTTTTCAAGGATGTAGAGGTAGTGGCGATGACTCAAAATTATCGTTCCACGCAAGATATTTTGGATGTTGCATCTCACTTAATTAAAAAAGGTGAAGAACGATTGGAAAAAATTCTTCCTGAAATAGAGAAAAATCTTATTGCCTCAAATCCTAAAATTAAACAAGGAGAAATTAAACATAAAGAATTTCCAACAGTTGCTCATGAATATCACTATGTCTCAAGAGAAATAAAAAAAATAATTGATTGCGGAGAAAAACCGGAAGATATTGCTGTGATCGCTAGAAAACATTTTCAGCTTGAAGAACTCGTGCCATATCTACGAGGTGCAGGCGTGCCGATTCGTTATGAAAGAGAACAGAATGTTTTTAAAGAACCTCACATTGCTCAGCTTATTATTCTTTCAAAATTTTTAATTTCAATTGCAGAAAAAAATAAAGATGAAGCGGATGAATTACTTCCACAAATTTTGTCGTTCCCATTTTGGAATATTTCCAGAGAAACTATTTGGAAAATATCGCTTGGCGCTCGACGTGGCGAACCAGATAAAAACTGGCTTGAAGTAATGCTAGAATCAAACGAAGAAAAGATAAAAGATATTGCAAACTTTTTGATTGAGCTTGGGACAAGATCGCAGAGTGAACCGCTGGAGAAAATTTTAGATGAAATGGTTGGGGCACATTTACCTGTGTCTGTTGAAAATGAAGACGATGACGGAGAGAGTATAAAAGAAAAGTATGAGTATGGGGAGGAGAAAAAATACAAAAGTCCATTCAAACAATTTTATTTTAGTCGTGAAAAATTTGAACATGCTCGTGCAGAATATTTGCAATTCCTTTCAAGCTTGCGTGTTTTTGTAAATGCACTTCGCGAATATAAAAGCGGAGAAATTCTTTCGCTAAAAGATTTGGCAGATTTTGTAGATTTGCATGAAAAAAATGATATTCCACTAAATGATCAAAGTCCTTTTGCAAAGTTTGGTGAAGCTGTTTCTTTACTCACTGCACATAAAGCAAAAGGTCTAGAATTCGATACTGTTTTTGTGCTTTCTTGTGAAGATGATATTTGGGCTGGCAGGGGAATGCCATCAAAAATTTCACTACCAGCAAACATGCCGATAAGTCCTGCAGGAGACACGAAAGATGATCAATTGAGACTCTTTTATGTGGCTATAACACGCGCTAAGAGGCATTTGTACCTTACATCGTATCTTTTAGGCGATAAGGGCGAAACTACCGAAAAATTGCGATTTTTGGTTTCTGCAGACGGCGAAGATGAAGTTTTGAAAGACAGGGTTTTGAAGAAAATTTATATTTCAGAAAATAATGAAAAAGACGACGAGACTCCTGAAGCTCATGAAGTGCTTACGGCTTCGTGGCTAAAATATCATACGCCACCATTTCTTGGTGAAGAGAAAAAACTTTTGCAATCGCTTTTAGATGAATACAAAATGCCGGTTACGCATTTGAATAATTTTTTGAATATCAAAAAAGGCGGTCCGCAATTTTTTTTGGAACAAAATCTTTTGCGTTTTCCTCAAGCAAAAACTCCGTCAGGAGCTTATGGTTCCGCTATTCACAAAACCCTTGAAAATTTTGTTTTGTATTTGAAAAAAGAAGGAAGTGTTCCGACAGAAAAAATTGCACTCGAATGGTTTGAAAAATTTTTGAAAAAAGAAAGATTGGCGCCGGAAGATTTTAAGCAGTACAAAGAAAGAGGAATAGAATCCCTCAAAGCATTCTTGAAAGAAAAGAAAAATGAATTTAAAGAGAGCGATATTGTTGAATTTAATTTTAAAGACCAAGGTGTTGAAGTCTCTGGAGCAAATCTTGCCGGAAAAATAGATAGGATTGTAGATTTGGGCGGTGGCGAATTTGAAGTCTATGATTTTAAAACGGGAAAAGCGCCCAAAAATGATTGGACCGGAAGAGAAGATTACGAAAAAACAAAACTTCATGAATATGAAAGACAACTTATTTTTTACAAACTTCTTGTGGAAAATTCCCGTGAATTTGGAGATAGAACAAAAGTTGAAAAGGGAATTCTTGAGTTCGTGGAGCCACGAGACACTGACGGAAAAATAATAACTCTTCCTCTTTTGATAACAAAAGAAAAAACGGAGCGTCTCGCAAGACTTATCGGCAAAGTTTATGAAAAAATTATGAATCTTGATTTACCAGATATCAGCAAATATTCGCAAGACCTGAAAGGGATTCTGCAATTTGAAGAGGATTTGCTTGGCGGAAAAATTTAAAAATGTTGATAACACTACTTCCCTTGTTTTTTGAGCATGATAAAATATGGCTAGTAAAGTAATTTAATCTTTAACTAATGAAAGGAATTAAACATTTAAGAGTGATATTGTATTTGCTCGTCTTCTTTTTTTTATCATTTTTTGTTCCCTTCGCAGCAAAAGCAAACAGTCTAGCATTGCCAACTGGTGACAATAATACGCGCTCGATGGTAGCCGACATTACTCATGGCTATGTTTATGTTGGAACTAATACTTCTCCGGCAAAAATAGTAAAGATAAGAACATCAGACTTTAGTGTTGTTGATACTTTGACTCTAGATGTAAATGGAGTCATGTCTGCTGCAATAGACACTACAAACAGTTTTGCTTATTTTGGAAATAATGCTTCTCCAGCTCAAGTAGTGAAAGTTGATCTTTCAACATTTACTGAGGTTGGAAAAATTGCTTTGGGTTCCGGAGAAAATACTGTCAAAAGAATGGCAATAGACACCACAAATGGTTTTTTGTACGCGGGGACTTATTCCAGTCCGGGAAAGTTAGCGAAAATAAATTTGTCAACGTTTACTGAGGTCAATGTTATTTCTTTGTCTGTCGATGATGTAAATGCTATAGCGATAGACACCACAAACGGTTTTTTATATCTTGGATTCGATACTGAGCCAGGTCAAATAATAAAAGTTAATCTTTCGACTTTTGCAGTTGTCGGAACAATAAATACTTTAACGAATGATGAGAGATATTTTACCTCGGCAGTAATTGATGTTTCCGGCGGATATTTATATTTTGGAACAACCGGAATTACTCCAGGTGAAATAATAAAAGTTAATCTTTCGACTTTTGCCGTTGCGGGAAAACTGATTGTAAATACCGCAACATCAAGTTATCTTGCTTCGGCGACAACAGATCCTATTCGCGGATATGCATATTTTGGAATATATAATTCTGATACTGCTGGTGCAGATATGATCAGTCTAAATCTCTCAACATTTACTATTGCTAGTACTACTCATTTGATTGATTCTTTTATGCCTCTCAAAGCGGCAGCAATAGACAACATAAACGGATATGCATATTTTTCCGCGGATGTTGTTCCTGGTATTATTTATAAAACATCTTTGTTGGGAGACTTTACTCCGCCAATTGGCAGCATAACTCTCGGTGGCGGATCAACTTACTGGACAGCGAATACTGCCCCAGGTATTACGCTTACAACTGACGATGCTTCTCAATATCAGTTATGTCTCAATTCCGCTACAGTAAATAATAATTGTACATCTGTTGCTAGGTCTTGGACATCGTATACAGCGACCCCAACAGCTTATGATTTTTCTTCTCAAGGAACAAAAACTCTTTATGTTCAATTTAAAGATGCATTTGGAAATATCAGCGCAACCTATTCTGATGATATAACAATAGACACAATAGCGCCAACTGTTGGAACTATAAATATTCCATCAAGCGATGTATATCAGAATCTTAGCTCATACACATGGCAGTGGAGTACTGGAAGCGACTCTGGAAGCGGACTACACGATACAATGCCATATCATTTTTACACATATACAGATAGTGGATGTTCTACAGGCATGACGGATCAAGGTACATCTGCAAGTACTAGTATGACTGTTTCTTCAGGGTTGACGAATGGAAATTCATATTGGTCCAAAGTAGCTTATATGGATAAAGCAGGAAATATTGCTACCTCATCTTGTTCTGCTTATAAAGTAGTTATAGATACAGTTCCGCCGATTATCATGGTTGTTAATCCAAATAGTTCTCCAGCTAAAAGTAAAACAATTACAGCCACAACCAATGAGGGAGGATTAACAATGAGTAATACCACAGGTTCTGTTTGTGATGGGGGTTTAATTTTTGTTCCGTATGCTGATCAAACTTTTTCGGCCAATTCAAATAATGGCACAAAAGTTTGTTATAAGGCGGTTGATTTGGCAGGAAATACATCATACAGTTTATCTAATGCCATAAATGGTATTGTTAACAAAAGTTCCGGAGTCAGAACATGTTTGAAGTTTGATTATACCGATTGGTCTGAATGTATAAATGGATTACAAACAAGAAAAGTTTCTTCTTCTACTTCACAAATTTGTACAAACCCAAGCATTAATATTTTACCTCTTTCTCAATCGTGTGTTTTAAATTCTACAACTACCATTGCGGTTTCAACTTCAACGCACGCAACCACTTCACAAATATTACCGCCGTCTTTTGTTACTCCGGTTCAAACATCGACAAGTACTCTTACTCAAATTAAAACAATCAGTCTTCCTGTGGCTATTTTAAAATTGCTTACTTTGTCACAAATAATACCGTTTGGTATTTCAGGTAATAACTACTTTAATTTTGAAACTCAAATTACCAATTTTATATTTTCTTACTCGCTTGATCCAATCTCGGAAACACTTAATAATGTGCCGGTATTAAAAAACTATCTTCTCTCTTCTGGTTTGGTGAAAATCCAAAAGTTTGCAATCCTCACCAGAAATCCTCTTCCTTTGCCACAGCAAAGTGATATACCTGGACTGTTCAGTATTTCAAACGACAATAAAGTTCTCTTGACATATCTTACTAATGATTCCGAAGGCAACTTATCTCAGCTTGTTCACGTGGCTTCAGGAACCCCGATAATTATTTCTTTGATTCCAACAACGGGCAACGATGTTTTTGGAAATTGGAGTAACGGAAAACAAACTCAATTTATTTCTGATGGAAAAATTTTTACAGCTAAAGTAATAATGACAAAAGCAGGTGAGTATATTTTCAAAACTTCCGCGTCACCTCTTCCTCTAATAATTGAAGTAATTCCTACCTTTAATACCGATCAAACAAATCAGAAAAATGCATCTTGGTACTCTAAGATTTGGGACTGGTTTAATATATAAAACTTGATTCAAGTTTTTAAAAAAGTTGATAATATTACTTTCAATGTTTTTTTTACGTGATAAAATATATCCATTAGTAATTAATAATAAAAAATGAAAAAAACTTTATTTATGTCTGAACGGTATATTTTTTCTGCAATTTTTTGCGGATTTGTATGTTTGCTTTCGGTCGTAGCATTTCCTTCGTTTGCATCTGCAAGTTCCAATTTATCTATATCGCCAGCAAGTGGTACTTATGTGATTGGAAGTGTCATTCCAGTTTCTGTAAACATTAATACAAATGGAAATTCTATAAATGCTGCCGAAGCATATCTGACATTTGATCAAAGCAAATTTCAGGTAACTTCACTTGATACAACTAGTTCGATTTTTTCAGCGTGGCCAAAATTGGAATTTTCAAATACAAACGGAACTATACATTTTGCCGGAGGATTGCCTTCGCCTGGTTTTAATGGAGCTCTTGGTTCAATACTTAAAGTAAATTTGAAGGCTACAGGACTTGGTATAGGAAATGTTTCTTTCAATAGCGGTTCAACAAGTAGCCCAAGTATTCTTTTGAATGACGGTCTTGGGACAGAAGATTTTGGTAATTCTTCAGGAGCAACTTATACAATTATTCCTGCGCCTCTATCTGTTTCTTGTTCAGGTTCTCCAAGCTCAGTTATGGTCAACAATTCTGTAAGTTTTAAGGCTTCAGCCTCAGGAGAAAGTGGAACATACACATATTCATGGACAGGCGATTGTTCTGGAAATTCATCAACATGTTCAAATTCTTTTAGTACAACAGGAACCAAAACAGCTACTGTCACAGCGACATCAAATGGAAAAAGTCTTTCCGCAAGTTGTTCCGTTGGCGTAGGTCTTCCTGGTCCTGTAGTTTCTTGTACTTCTCCAGACTATGTTGAAGTTGGACAACCGATAACTTTCAACGCTTCAGTAATCGGTGGTGATGGAACATATGCTTATTCTTGGTCAAATGCTTGTACAGGAAATTCATCTACTTGTTCAAATTCATTGAATACTCCTGGAATAAAGAAAGCGACAGTTACTGCAACTTCTGATGGAAAAACTTCTTCTGCAAATTGTTTGTTCTACGCGGGAAATCTTTGTCCGGTTAATTCAAATCCGCAAACAATGCAATCTTCTGGTGCACCCGTTGCTCAAACTGCAAATGATAATTACACACCTTCTCTTTGTCCAGAATATCTCACAAGTTATATCAAACTCGGTGATCAAAATGATTCTGATCAAGTGAAAAAACTTCAAACATTCTTGAATACTTATGAGGGAACAGACTTGATTGTCGATGGAGTTTACAAAACTGCAGATGTAAATGCGGTAAAAGATTTTCAATTAAAATATAAAACTACGATTTTGGATTTCTGGAATTCTACTCAACCTTCAGGGTATGTTTATGTCTCTACTTTGAAAGCTATCAATAGAGTTTATTGTGAGAACACAAAAGGAATGACTTGTCCATATTTTTCTGCACCAACTAATGCAAAAAATAGTTCTTCTGCAAGTGAAGTGTTGAAAATTAGAAAATTCTTGGTTGATACTCAGGATGAAAATATTTCCACTACCTCAACTACATTTAATACTGAACTTACAGACGCTATCAAACGTTTCCAGGCTAAATATCCACAAAAAGTTCTTACGCCTTGGAATATTTCTGCACCAACAGGTCTTTGGTATCAGTCTACAAGAAGATATGCTGACGAGTTACTCGGATGTTATTATCCAGTAAAATTGGATAATGGAGTTGTCGTTCAATAAATTATTTATAGATTGTGGATACAAATTTTAAAGAAAAAAAATGGCTTTTTGTTCTAGCAATAGTTTTAGTTTTAATTGTTAGTGTTTTTTCTTACTATAATAAAGATACTATCAAAAAAACTTTAGGTTTTGCTACTGTTTTGATGTGTCAGGATCCAGCAACTGGTATGACGACATCATTTTGTTCTAGTAATGGATGTGTTTGCGATGAACACGGCGATATAAACAGAGATGGAATAGTAAATTTAAAAGATCTCTCAATTCTTTTTTATTACTGGGGACAAAATAATCCAAGTCTTCCATGTGCAGATATAAACAGAGATGGAATAGTTGGACTCAGAGATCTTTCAATACTAATGTACAATTGGCAAAAAACGTTTGCAATACCAACTTCGTGTCAAACTGATACGCCTCCAGGTAGAGGTACCAGACATCCGCCTACCCCTCCTAGTTCTGGTAGTTATACAGTTGGTGGAACAATTTCTGGACTTGGTTCTGGTAAAACACTTGTCATACGAAATAATGGTGGAGATGATAAAACATTGTCAGATAATGGAAGTTTTACTTTTGATACTAGTCTTACTGGAGGTTCATCATATGCCGTTGATATATATGAAAAAGTAGATAATCAAAATTGTGTTGTAACCAATAGTGTTGGAACAATATCTAGTTCAAACATTACAAATATTAATATTTCTTGCGATAACTTCCATATGTTCGATACGGTTGATGCTCACAATGGTAATTTTGCAACGGGTTATTCTAATGGTATCGCTGGGGCAGATGCGTTTTGTCAGACAGAGAGACCGTCTGGTGTAACAGGAAATTATAAAGCATTAATTTCTGATGGAGTTAATCGTATTGCTTGTACAAGTGGCAATTGCGTAACTAGTGAAGGCTCGGAACATATCGGATGGATTTTGAATGGAAATACAGATTATTACCGTTTGGATAATACAACAAAAATAGGGACAACAGATCCAATTGGACTTTTCTTTACTCTTGCAAATTTTGATAATGCTTTAACTGATACCGAATTTTCTGATTGGACAGGTTTGTATTCCGATTGGACATCATCAGCAAACAATAATAATTTGTGGACTGATGAAAGCGATACTTATAATGGTGAATTTGGATTGAGCGACTATGGTGATACTAACTTTATAGATAACAGCAATACACCAAGTAGCGGCGGATTAAATATAGCGTGCGTGGAACAATCTTTACCGACAGCTTATACTTATAATGTTGCTGTTTCTGTTTCAGGTCTTGCTAGCGGAAGAACTGTTGTTTTACAAAATAATGGTGGAAATAATTTAACAGTTACGACAAATGGTAGTCATAATTTTTCAACAAAACTTGCAGATAACGCTCCATATAATGTAACTATTTTAACTCAACCTGTTGACCAAGTTTGTTCTGTAACAAATGGTCCGGGTCTGATTTATGGAAATGATACTTCAAATATTTCTGTTGTATGTCAGTCTACTCAGCCAACCCCGACATTCAATCCTGCTTCTGGATTTGTTGATTTGGGAGCGACAATCAATATTATTTCAAGTTTGGCAGATAATATTTATTATTCTACGGATGGTGGATGGACATGGAATGATCAAGCAAGTACTCCTTTTGTAATGACGGGCGCAACTACGCGGACAGATGTTGATGCATATGCTACAAGAGCTGGCTATATAGATAGTGCTCATGCAACCAGCACTTATATTAGAAAAGCAATGAATATTTCTTATGCTCTTGCTCCTTTAGGTTCGTCATCATTCTCTGGCTATACTTATATTGATTCTGGTTCTCAAATCAATACCACCGAATGTCAGGATGTTTCAATCAAAATTTCTAATGATAGAAATGCTATATTAAATTCTCTTATTTCTCCAAATGTTAGCGAAGTTGTTGGAAATCATGGAGGGCTTGATCCGTTTGGAGCAAATACTTCTGGTTTTAATATTCCTACTATGCCAGATTTTCCAATATCATCAAACGGAGAACAAGAATTTATTATCAGGAATATTTCAGACTATTCATTGGGAGGTACTAATTGTCATCGTCATTATCATCATTTAAAGTCCACTTTCTCTCTTTCAACAGACGATCCAGCCACTCCAGATTTTAGCATTGTTGTTTATGCTTCCTGCTAACGACAATTTTAAAATCAGCGCTATTGCATGGGTTTCAAAAAATAGGGAACAATTGCTTTTTCGTTCCATAAAAAGTTTTTCTGATGCAGTCAAAGAAACAAAAACAGTTTTTTCTTTTTATGTTTCTGGAACAGATCTTGGTCCTGAAGAAAAAAAAGTTAATTCTATAAATAAAAAAGAGCTTTGTGAAAAACTGATAGAAAAAACAAAAGATAAGGGTGTTCCACCTGAAATTATTGAATTTGCGTTGTTGGGAGATCCAAAGCTTGAGTCGCTGTCTGTTATAGATACCGGAACAAATAGAAACGCTCTTTTACTTACACTTATAGACAAAGTTTTTTTGACAGTCGATGACGACGTTCTTTGTAAATTTTCATCCACGGAAAGTTTTTCTGATAGTGAAGTCATTTTTGATCCAAATTTAAAACAGAGAAATTCTCAGTTTTTTTTGGATGAATTTGATTGTGAAAAAGCTATTGATTATCCAGAAAAAAGTGAACTTACAGAATTTCTTCTGGCACATGAAAAATTATTAAATTATAAAAAAGAAGATTCTCTCGAATCCAGGGTTGTCGCAACTGTTTCTGGAATACATGGAGATTCCGGCGTTGGTTCTCCAAGAGATTCACTGCTCATGTCTTTTGACAGTCCAGAACTTTATAAGGCTGCAATCAAAAATAAATTAATATTGAGATATGTAAATTCTCCCACAGTAACAAACAGACCATTTTTTATGTCTATGTGTGCATGTCTAGATAATAGAGTGATGTTACCACCTTTTTTTCCGGTGGGAAGAAATCAGGATGGTATTTTTGGCAGTGCGACTATAACATGTATTCCAAATAGTTTTATAGGCTATGTTCCTTGGGTTGTTCGCCATGATTCAATTCCTAAAAGAGAATATAAAGATGGCGAAGTAAGTATTTGGAGATTCAGAATAAGTGAAATGATAAATCTACTTTTGGAAAATTTTTCGAGGGCAAATATATTAAATAATTCTCTAAAAGATTCTGAAAGATATGAAATAGTTGGAAAATATCTGGAAAATTTTTCCAAACAGGAACCAGATGTTTTTATTGAATCATTAAGAAAACTTTGTGTGCCAAGACTGGATGAATATACAAATTATCTTCGCAGATTAATTATTTTAAAGAGGGACGCTGTTCCACAACAGTTAAAAGATATTTCTGACTGCATAGAAAATATTGAGCTCACAAAAAGAAAAGATGACTTTTGTATACCGGAAGAATTATTAAAAATAGAAGATATAAATGAGTCAATTAAATTGGCTAAAAGTTTGATTTTTAAATATGGAGCTTTGCTTCGTTTTTGGCCAGAAATTCACTATGCTGCAAAAGATATAAAATAACTTCTAATAAATTATTAATGTGATAAAATGTAGGTATCATTTTTAAAATAATTTATATTATATGAAAGACAGTTTATTGCTGAAATTCGGTGTACTTGTATCTATATTTATTTTTACTGCTTTTGGAGTTTTTAAGGCTTCTACTTTGATAAAGTCTACTAATTTAAACCAGACTTCTGATATTAAAGATATTCTTGTAAGTCAGGCTCCCGCCGTTGTCGGTCAACCTATCAAGTGGACAAAAACTGTAAAAATTTCTGATTTAAATAATAGCCAGCATATTCTTCAAATTCCCAAGATTGCGAGCAACGTAAAGATTTCTACTTCAACAGAAGCTTTGCTTTCATCTGTTAAACCGACAAATATAAACAGACAAAAATTATCAGATCTTTCTGTTGTATCAAGCAAGTCCTTTTCTTCTAATAGACTTGCTAAGTCCATAAAACCGGGATTTTTTTCGAAAATTATTCAAGCTATGTCAAAAATGACTTCAGGTCTTTTTGCTGATGTTTTGGATTCAGTCGGAATAGACGGTTCCTCAACACCAGAGATGGTACCACTCGACCTTACGGCATCGACAACTGAGATTTCAGATGTTGTCTCAACAACTACAAATAATTTATCAACTTCAACAGAATCACGGGTGTCAGATTCAGATACAGTTTCAGTAACATACGAAACTCCAGCGCCTGTTATTGCTGAAGCAACCACCGATACTGGAAAGGTTGTCACTGTTTCTGCAGAGGAAACTGATACGCAAATTAAAAATGTTTTGGCGTATACGAATATTCCTAAAATTTACAAGGTTGGGCAAGAAAGTAAAATAAAAATAAAATGGGTAAACAATGACGGACAGGCAATGCCATTTAAAGCTTATGATCTAAATGGCGATGGCTATTTGGATTATCTAGAATGGACAGTTCCACACCTTTCCACACAAACATTTGATATTATTTTTATATCCAAGGCCTTTCAGTTAGATTCAGAACAAAATATTGTTGCTGATGTTTATGATCAAGTGCAAAAACAAGATAATATCTATGCAACTATCCCTTCCGATAATTACATCAGAACTACTTTCTATCAAACACTTGATAGTACTAAAGACATTACAGTTTATGCTAAACCAACAGATTCAAATACTTCAGCAGGTATAGAAGTTTTTCCAGTCTATACAGATGCAGATGGAAATCAAACAGAAGGACCGCAACTTAATTTGGTATCAGATGGCATCAACACAGACTTCTCAAACATCGATCACTCTGGTAAATACAGGATATTACTTTCCAATCTACAAACGCCGACAGATATGTTTGACTTAAAGGTTGTAGGAAATATTGATTTTAATTATATCGTAGACCCAGGTGATATCTACACAGGACTTGTAGCACATTATAAAATGAATGATAATCTTGCTACAAAAAATGTTTTAGATAATACCGGAAATGGACACACAGGAACTGCACAACGAAACACAAATCTTTTATCAGTTTCAGGAAAAATATATACTGCTTTGAGTTTTAATAATTCAAGTGATTCTATTGCTGTCCCATATGATAGTAGTTTTCCAAAAACAACAGACTTTACTTATTCTGCTTGGATTAAAACAAGTAGTAGTGCAGAAACTCAGCATATAATTTATTCTGGTAATTCAACAAATGAAGAACCGATATCATTTTATTTGTATAATGGAAATCTTACTATTGAATATTACAAAACTGGACTTTCTGATTATTATGCCAGAGGCAACGTTGATTTAAGAGATGGTGGTTGGCACAACGTTGTAGCAACAAGGAATGGAAGTATATTTGATATTTATGTAGATGGTATAGAAGCAAGGGCAGTAGGGGGGGATGGAGCATTAACAATTACTGGAAACACCAATAATTTATATATCGGTTCAAGATTTGGAACTGATCACTTCTTTGACGGTTCTATTGATGACGTTCGTATTTACAATAGAGCCTTAGCGGGGCTAGATATTACTGCACTTTATAATGGTGGTTTGGGAACTGAGTCCCAAGGTACTACAGATACGTACACACTTTCGTATACGGCCGGTTCAAATGGAACTCTTACAGGTTCTACAACTCAAACAGTAAATTATAGTACAAATGGTACAGCAGTAACTGCTAATCCAGATTCAGGTTATCATTTCGTAAATTGGTCTGACGCTTCTACAACAAATCCAAGAACTGATACGAATGTTACTAATAATATTACAGTGACTGCTAATTTTGCTTCTGTATACAATTGTCCCGGTGCTGACGGAAACAACGACCTAACTATTAGTTCGGATACGACTTGGTCAAGTTCGATCGATTATACTTGTAATAATCTTACGATAAATAATAATGCGACACTTTATTTGGATTCCGCGACGGCTGGAAAAAATATTGTTATTAACGCAACAAATCTCACTGTAGCTACTGGTTCTGCAATTTCTTCAGATGCTAAAGGTAGCCTTTATGATGTCGGTACAGGTAAAGGTGGAGCGGGCTCTTGGGGAGGTGGCGGAGGAGGCGCAGGTTACGGTGGTGTGGGTGGAGCAGGAACACAAGGGGTTGGAGGATCAGCCTACGGTGATGTTAATTACCCAACAGATCTCGGTTCAGGTGGAGGCTCGGGTTCTTATGCTGGCCAAGCAGGTAAAGGAGGAGGAGCAATGAAATTAGTTGTCACTGGAACTCTTACAAACTCTGGAACTATTTCTGCGAATGGAGGAAGCGCTGGTACCACTGGTCCAACAAACTCTGGCGGAGGATCTGGAGGAAGCATTTGGATTAATGCAAATAATTTATATGGTAATGGATTAATATCTTCAAACGGTGGAGATGGTAAACCATCAGGAAACGGAACAGGAGGTGGAGGAGCCGGAGGAAGAATTGCGATTTATGTAACTGGATTTAGTAATTAATAGCATAAACCCCCAGCTTTAGCTGGGGTGTGCGTTTCTAGCGAAGCATTTGGTAAAATCACCTTGGTCGATATTATCAACCAAGGTGATTTTACATATGAACAGACGATTGTATCAACA
>Ga0265327_10000223_pt1 | contig 115759 bp, 95 predicted proteins | sample 41621metaG_FD_202089 | JGI IMG/M metagenome (GOLD analysis project Ga0265327, IMG submission 202089) | Rhizosphere microbial communities from Carex aquatilis grown in University of Washington, Seatle, WA, United States - 4-16-21 metaG | ecosystem: Host-associated > Plants > Roots > Rhizosphere... | reverse complement strand
TTGGACATCGCAGTCTTCCAATGTGTGGCGTGATGTCGTGGCCGCAATCTTTCCTCGCCCGGTGCCCTGAGAACAGTTAAAGCGTTTTACAAGTTGACGCCAAGGCAGTGGGGGCTCATGCCCACGCATTCACTCTGCGCATCCTTCCAGGGCCAAGGCCTCCAGTCGTGGTGAAACGCTTCACCGCCAAACGACTAGTTCCATTTGGGTATACCTAAAAGGTCATTGGTTTCACTGGTTCGCTATCCGTTGCTTGACAACTCAAACGGAACCAGCATAATGCGAACCACTCTAACGAAACCAACTCAGAGCCATGAGCTTTACCCGCGCCTACCTCCGGGCCTCCACGGACGACCAGGACGCCAGCCGTGCCCGTGATGACCTGAAAGCCTTTGCCAAGGGTCACGGCCTCAAGGTCGCATCCTGGTACACCGAGAACGAGTCAGGGGCCACCCTTGCCCGGCCTGAATTGATGCGTCTCATTGATGACGCCAGCCATGGGGACATCCTCCTGGTGGAACAGGTGGACCGCCTTTCGCGCCTCAACGCCCATGACTGGGACACCCTCAAGCTCAAGCTGGGGGAGAAGCGCATTCGCGTGGTGGCTTTAGACCTACCCACCTCCTGGATGGGCGCTAAGGTTGACCTGGACGAAACCACCCAGGCACTGTTAGACGCGGTGAACCGCATGCTCTTGGACATGCTGGCCGCAGTTGCCCGCAAGGACTACACCGACCGCCGTAGGCGTCAAAGCCAAGGCATCGAGAAGGCCAAGACCCAGGGCCTCTACAAGGGCCGCAAGGCAGACACAGAGCGGCATGCGGCCATCGCCGAGATGCTAGACCGTGGCATGTCGTGGTCGCAGGTCTGTGCAGCTACAGGAGCCAGCAGGTCCACCGTGAAGCGGGTTGTAGATGCCAGGAAGCAGGCCTAACCCGGCATCAGTTCAGCGCCTCACAGCGATCCACCAATGAAAACTTAGGGTAGTGAGCCACTGTGATTCGCACGGCCTTCCCAGGCTTCAGTGAGTCAAAACCTATCCCTGTGTCCTGGCGGGTGACCGCCCATGTCCTGCTGTTCTCATCAACGAGGTAGGCAAGGCCCATTGTTGGGAGCACCTCACTGGTCATTGCGTTGAACGTGCTCTGTCCGCGCTGCTTGATGGCCATGGTCACTACCTCCTGCTGGTGGTAACCCCAATGTACGCAAATTGCAGCCGAGAATGATCCGCGTGGACCTCTGTCTAAGGGCATTCTCTCTGCGCCCCCCGCGATTGAGGGGAGGGGCCCCGGCATCCCAAGGGGCGCCTCTCTTGTTAGACGCAAGCGACGTGCGGCTCAAACCTGTGGAGGACAAACACAATCACTGCGATGACCGAACCACAAGCCTGGGCACTTTAGAACGCCAGTCATGCCACCCCAGGCTACCATTTACCCAAAGGAGGAACCCGAATGATCACCGTGAAGATTGAGGGCAGCACTGGCACACCCTACACAACAACGTTCACGCGAGAAGGAGACAGACTCGTCACCACGTGCACCTGTGGCGCTGGAGAGTCGAAGATGCACTGCAAACATAGGCTGTCACTTTTCTCCGGTGACTTCAGCCGTGTGCGCGGCACCCCTCCCCCAGACTTATCGACGCAGATGGCAGCCATGCTGGAGGGCTCTAACGTGGCCGCTGCACTGGCGGTCCTGGCAGAGGCTGAAGCCGCTGCTGAGGCAGCAAAGGCGGATGTCAAGCGCGCGAAAAAAGCCCTCGACAGGGCAATGCATGCATGACCGAAACTGCCCAGCCCTCAGATGCAGAGAAGACTGCACACAGGTTCAACCTGCTGACCAAGGATGCCAAACGGGCAGCAGAGTACCTAGAAACGTGGTTCGATATTCTGGAAACGGGCCAGCCGGACCCCCGTGGTGATCTGCATTCAGCACTCATGGTGGCAGCCATCACCGTATACACGAGGAGCTTCAAAAGGAGTGAGCGGACGAACGGTGAGGCAGATGCCAAGGCGGCTTTGTCAAAGCTGGAAGTTTCCAACGATGCACGACTGGCTGCTATCCACCTACAGGTCATCACAGCCCGTGACACGATGATTGCCCATTCGGACTGGTCCATGCGCTCAACCCAGATAGTCCGACGCTTCAATGCAGAGGAGGCGCGCGGGACGGCGGGTGTACTCCGAGCCACGCAGATGACTGAGGGTTGGGAGAACATCAACGAGCGCGCATTTCTTGATCTGGCACTAACGGTTTACGATCAAGCGCGGCAACTCGTCTCGCGGCTTGACCGCCTAGGAAAGTAGATACACCAGCCCCCGCTCGTATATGGGAACACCGAAGCATCAAATGCAAATGGGCAGAACTTACGACGTAGTCTTCTTGGCTGGCGCTCGTGAAGTTGAGTATGAGAACGGCGTGAAGTGCATCAAGAAGACGCCAAAGTCATACCGAGTTGAAAGACCAAACGGCACGACGAGGCTCATTGGGCAGGACTCCATCATGGAATTGAAGGAAGCCGCCAGTGAAGCAGGCTCGGGGACCTGAACGGCACCTAGCTGCTCGGTCAAGTGGACGCCCTGGCTGAGCGGGGCGCGCTGTGATATCGCTGCGCAAACCCGCATGGCTATTGGGTTCTGCGAATTTGCGTCGGGGAAAAACGGGTCTAAACCCTCCCCATAGCCCCCACCTGATCCCCTTACTAATACTCTTAAAGATACCTATAGGACTCTATAGGAGCTCCTATCTGGTCCTATCGATGCAGGTTGATTGGCTCAGGTTCATTTGCCCCAGTTCACACTACATCGAAGACCGTGCGGGAGAGGTGATCCAGGGGGAGGCAAGCGCTGACCAGTCAGTCAATTGGCAGAGCACGTCCTTCTGTCCGTACCTGCTTTTTGGACATGCGTCGGGGCCCCCTTGAACAACCTCAAGGACCCACCATGACCCCCAAGCAGCTCCCCTCCTCCTCCCCCTCCACCGAAATCACCACCTTCGACTTCTCGCCCTCCATCCGCCTCCGTGCCCTGACCATTGACGGGGCCCCTTGGTTCGTGGCTAAGGACATCTGTGATGCCCTGGGCCTGGAGGACCGCTATAAGGCGACCAGCACCCTAGATGAGGATGAGAAAGGTACGACTACTGTTCGTACCATCCAGGGAAACCAAAAGGCAATCACAGTCAACGAGTCCGGCCTGTACTCCCTGGTGCTCCGCTCCCGCAAGCCCGAAGCCAAGCGCTTCAAGAAATGGGTGACCTCTGAGGTGCTCCCTGCCATCCGCAAGACGGGCACCTACTCATCCCCCGCCGCTGCCCCTACCGTCCAGCACCAGCAGCATCAGCAAGAGCCCCACCAAGGCCCCCAGGAGGTCCTCCAAGCGCTCCTGACGGTCTCCCGCATAGCCGAGACAGCCTTGAACCTTCTGAGCCGCCTCCAGCCCTCTACGCCTGAAGCACAGGAGCTGATTGGGATGGACCTGAGCTCACCATTGACGAGGACGAAAAGGCTGTCATTTAAAATGACACCCTTAGAAGTAGCAGTCTGCGAAGACTCACCATCAACGAGTCCGGCCTGTACTTCCTGACCATTGACCACTCCTCTTGGTTTGTGGCCAAGAACGTGTGCAGCTCCTGAATGGCTTTGACCTCTTCGACCTCACGCACCTGGGCGAAGTTGAGAGGAGCGTCCTCCATAGGTCTGACATTAGTAGTGATAGACCTAGCCCCCTGGTCGGCAAGAGCGCTCCTTCCGTCTCCCTGATCAACGAGTCGGGCCTGTATGCCCTGACCGCTGACGGGGCACGCTGGTTTGTCGCCAACGCTGGAGCTTCGTGGATGCGCCTCGTACAACCTCAAGAACCTGGATGAAGACGAGAGGCGGGGACTTCATAGGTCTAGGGGAAATCATCCAAGACCAAAAGAAAAAGCGCCTCGGTTTCCCGAAGCGCTTACCTCAATCAAACTGAGGGATAGGAACGCCAATGCTCACAGACATGCTCTGTACGCCCGAAACGGGTTCGCGTGTACTTGCAGACATGAACATCCTTGTCGTCTCGATGAGTCGCCATGGTGTTTCTCCACGTTACCGTTAGAGACCAATGGTTGCCCCCAGCCTAGGAATTTGCGTAAACTCCAATCGTCTTCCCCAAGACAAGTGCTGAGGGTGAGTGCCGGTGAGGTCTCACCACCGGGGCATTGCCCCCGAAGCGTTTTCCCGCTTCGCTGCGCTCTGAACGCCCGGTAGTTGGTCGTCTTCACACGACTGGCTACCGGGTTTTCTTTTGTGTTCATGGGTCAAGCGTATTCAATAAATGGATTGTTTCGACAGCACAATTGTATGAAGACGTTTCAGCGGTGCACTCATCCGTGAGTCAACGATTTAGCGTCGGTGCCCGTGCATATGTCTCAGTTCACGATCCGGCGAAATGAATGGGAAAAGTGAAGCGAGACCCCGCTCGCTTTCCGTGATCAATTTCACGAATTTGTGAATTACCGTCACCAAGCAGTCATCCGTCAAACAGATACAACTTGAAGTAAAAAGGCGGTGAAGTGCCAGGAAGGTCAATTGCAAGGCCTTCCAAGTTGGAGGGATCTTCAGCCCCTCAGGCTGCACCCAGCCCGAGCCAGCCCCTAGCGCACAAGCACGCAACGTGAGCGGTCAGTGATTTGCCAAGGAATAAGCCGCGAAGTGTCCCCGATGCAATAACGGACCGCCCCCATGGACGGCAGCCCATACAGACAGAGAAGGGAAATGTGCCCTGCAAATACAGATTGAATAGCCAATTTGAATAAACTGGGTGCGCTGCAGCACAATTACTTGCGGGAATATAAATACATAGGCGTGGCCCAGCTACTCCTCGTAGGAAATTGTTTCCAATGGAATCCCGTCGATTCAGGATGTCATTTCATCTTCAGGGACTAGCACCCAGCTCTGGGCGTAGTCTACCGTCCGGTATCCACACGTAACGTGCTCGTACCCGGCCATGGTCCAGTACCCACGGTGAGCGGACAGCAAGACAGCGTCAAGGAGCGGCTCCAGCCCGGCAACAGGCCTGCCGTTCTCATCGACCAGCTCCGCGATGCGGGTAACCCTGTGGAGGTCCGGGTGGGACTGCTCCCGGATCTGCAAGGAGCCCTGAAACGCGTCAGAGCTCCACTCATGGCGCTGACGTGGCTGGCCCTCTCGGCGGTGGCTAAACCCTCCCCCTCGGATAAACCGGAGAAGCCGTCAGGCCTACCTCCGCCACCCCCTTTGCACTTCAGCAGGCTGGACCCCAGCCGACCTCGCCATGCCCACAACCAACGCACCCCAAACATCCTGCGCGCTCGTCCGGTCACGCACGACCACTCCGCTCACGAGCACCGTTTCCAAATTCCAAGCCTCGCTTGACTTCACTTCCTCGCTGGCGCTTTCCTACGCGGAACGCTGGCTGATCCATGCCGGGGGCCTTCAAGTGCCCGCGTCTGGAGTCGTCCGCCGCGCCCTGGCCCTGTACGTCCAACACCTCAACAAGGACACGACCGCAGCACTTGAAGAGTTCAAGTCAGTGCAGCGTGCCTGCCGCGTATCAAGCACCCCGCAGGAAGACCAGGAAGCGGCCCTCCAGCGCCTCAACAGCGTCCAGGCACCCGAGCCCTTGCCTGCCTTCCTGGATGTCTTACGCGGCCCGCAATGGGCCTCCGAACGGGACGCGATGGATGCGCGGGGCGCGCAGTTGATTGAAGCCGCGTTGCCTTCACTTGTTCGCCAACGTGCTGAAGGAGGCCACGCACGATGAGCACCCGGCCACCCAAACAGAGCAATCTAAGTTGGTTCAAGTACAACCCAGCCGAGCTGCTAGGCAAATACAACGAACTCACGGACACCGAGTACGGCTTCTTTCACAAGGTCATAGCCAAGCTGTGGGCAACACCCGGCAACCGTATGACCCGAACGGAGCTCATGCAGGAGCTGAGGATTCGACCGGGCGCCGAACGAGAGGGGCTGCTAGACGGGCTCATCGGATACGCGCTGAAGGAGGACACATCCGGGCAGCTCTTCATCGCCGCGCTTGATGATGCCTTCGCCGATGCAACCGCAAGAACGGAAGTGGGCCGAGCTGGTGCGCAAGGACGATGGTCCAAGAGAGGAGCGCCTACAGCCAGGACAACGCCGCAAGGTGACGGCGAATTCTGACTGGCATTCATGCGGTCGCATGCGGTCGTATACGGCTGGCATGCCATAAGAACTAGAACTACATCACAAAAGAACAACAAGAGAGAGCAGACCTCGAAGACCGAGATTGCCTTGCTCCCTCGCCTGTGCCTGCAATGCAGTCACCCACCTTAAGTCCCACCCTGAAGAAACCTCTGGTCTCACAGCTTCGCTGAGCACACAGAAGAGACCTTCAGGAGGCACACCCACGTCCCTCAACTACTCATTCCAATGATTCATCTACCCAAGATCAAGGCCAGATTGACGGCCACGGTCTACCGCATCCGTGCGTGTCTGGACTTCCCATCCCTGCTCGCCATCGACTACGCGAGGGCTGCCCTACGTAAGCACGGAGCGGAGAGCGCCCCCTCATCACTGGTCATTCGCATCGCCCTTGCCCACTACGCGGAACATCTCTCAAACCCGACAACCTCCATGGAGGTCGAAGCCTACCGGGCACACCTTCTTTCACGCGTCAGCCCTATGTCGGAGCAGGAACGCAACGAGGCACTGAAGATGCTTAACGAGGCAATCGAGGGCGCCCCGCTCCCGCCCTTCCATGACCTGATGTTCGGCCCTGGCACAAGCGATGCAACAGCGCGCGCCGTTCGGCAATCTCTGGCCTGTCCGTTTCAACAAGGCGGGGGCTAGTCAATGATTGACCTTCCGCAGCCCTGCTCTCTGGAGTTTGCACCCGGGCTATCACTGCGCTCAATCAGCATCAAAGAGAACCCGTGGTTCATCGCCAAAGACGTATGCGCGGTCCTTGATGTCGGCAACGTGGGTCAAGCGGTGTCCCGGCTAGATGACGATGAAAAGGGTGTCACTACTGTATTCACCCTTGGCGGACCGCAGGACGTCTCCATCATCAATGAGTCGGGCCTGTACTCCCTGATTCTGAAGTCACGCAAACCACAGGCGAAGGCCTTCAAAAAATGGGTGACCTCAGTCGTCCTGCCGGCTATCCGCAAGGACGGGGGCTACATCCGAGGAGAAGAACTCCTCAGCGTTGACGGTCTCTCCCTGCAGGGCTTGGATGCCCGCATGGCCCTGCTGAATGAAGCAATCCAGGCCGTGGCCGCTCGCAAGGCGTGGCGCCTCCGCGCACTTGAAGAACGGGAAGCCCGGGCCCACGCGTTCAAGTGCCTCAAAACACGGGGCTGAACTCCCACAGCCGCTCCTCTCCCATCCATCTCAATTCCATCATCCAATGCCTCAAGACATCCCCCTGACTGGACGCCCTCAGTTCCAGTCCTCCCGACGAGCCCCCCAAGCTCCCCAGGTTCTTGCCCGTCAAGAGTCCTACGGTGACTCTTCAGCCACCCCCGACCACAACGCGGTGGGGCTCCTGAAGGGCCTGTCCCAGCTCAACCCGGCCATCGAGAACTACTTCAAGGTCCAGGACCAAGTCCAGATGACCGAAGGGAGCATCAAGGCTGCTCAGGACGTGCAGCGCATGGCGGACCCACGCACGGCCCTCAGTGGGGACATCCAGGCTCCTGCCGATGCTCCTCCCGCCTACTCTGCCGCCTACACCGGGGAGCTCCGCAAGGGCCTCGCCAATCGCGCGGCATCGGAAATCAAGACCGAGACCCTGGATGCTTACGCCAAGGACAGCTTGAAGCCAGACTTCGATGCCTCATCGTGGCTGGCCGAACGCCGCGCCAAGGCCATGGCTGGTGTGGCAGACCCCACGGCTCAAGCCATCATCGGTGCTCACTTCGGGACCCTTGAAGAGCAGATCCGCCTGGAGCAGGGCCGCAAGAACGCTCAACGGCTCCAAGAGGTCAACACGTCCACCGCTGCGGCCTACGCCTCCGAGTCCTTCTCGGGCAACATGAAGCCAGAGGAGCTTGGCGCCGCTTACCCCTTGTTCCTGGAGAAGGCCAAGGGCCTGGGCTTCACGGCCAAGGAAGCCAACCAGCTCATGTTCCAGCAACTGGAGCACGAGTCCAACAAGCTGGGCGGTGTCCCCGAGCTCTACGATGTGTTTGACCAGAAGGGGCCCGATGGGCAGTCCATCCGGTTCCACCATCCTGAGCTCCAGCAGCATATCGACACCGCCAAAGCGAAGGCAGTGCAGATGCGCGAAAAGGCCATTGACGCTGCCGCCGAGCACTCCAATGCAGCCAAGCTGATGGACTACGAGACTCGCCTGGAGAAGGACCCTATGGGTGTCACCTTCGGGGAGATCCTTGGAGACCTAACTCCTCATGGGGTCTTCCAGACCAAGGAGGCTGCAGCGTCGATGTGGTCCAAGGTCCTGAGCGCTCAGGACAAGAAACGCTCACAGATGTTCAATGAACAACTCTTCGATGCTGGGGAACTGTGGCGAGTGGACCCCAAGGACCAGGACAGGGTCCTGACCTCTCGACTGGCCCCGGCCATTGAAGCGCTTTCCCAGGCCACCCGCACAGGTGACCCCTCAAGTGCGGCGATTGTGGGGCACCAGATCATGCAGACCCAGAGCCGCTCGGGCTCGACGGTGCCTTCGGATCAGGTAGTGCGGTACATCAAGACCCTCGTTACGAGCTCAGAAGGTGCCTCCCCATCCTTCAAGACAGCAGCAGAGCTTTACAAGGCGATGTCAGCGAACCCGACCTATCGGGACCTGTACTTTGATGAGAAGACCTCCAAGATTTTGGAGTCCTACAACTCAGCAGCAGGCAACGGGTCGGACCCCAAGGCCGCCTACACGCAGGCCTACCAGTCCGTCAGCCCGGAGGCACAGGCAGCCGCTGACGCCTTCGTCAAGACCCCTGAGTTTTCCCAGAAGGTGACCAAGGAAGCGGCATCTTGGGTGGAGGGTTCGTCTTGGCTGCCTCAATGGCTTGGAGGAAATGGCCGCCCGCAAAACACGACAGCGGTATCCTTCGATCTGGCATCTGAGATGCGTTCATGGCGGACTAGATTCCCATTTGCCGCAGACAAAGAGGCCAAGGACTACGCCAAATCCTGGGTAGAGAAGCACTACGTTCTAGACACAGTGGGAAAGGCTGCAGTCAAGATTCCAAGGGGCTTTAGTGCTATCGCTGCACAGGAAGCGTTCTCCGAGTTTTCAAAGACGGTGGTCAAGCAACAGAAGCTCGACCAAAGAGAAGACGCCAACTGGTCAGTGCAGTACATGCCCGAAGGCACAGAGGGGTACTACACAGTGGTTGCATTCAATGGCGCCAGCATGGAAAGGATTACACGAGTGTCTCTCCAGAAGCTCATCGACACGCAGACTGCCAGGAACGTCTTTTCTCCTGAAGAGAATCAAGCAATTGGCAAGGCTAAACAGGCCCTCGCGACTGGAGCGCCCTTAACTTTGCCGCCGGACCTTCTGGCCAAAGCACGCACCCTCAAGGCGTTCTCTCGGGATGAAATGGAGCGCTACGACAGAACCACGCTCCAGAACTACATCGACCGGCTCGCCTCTGTGCCCGCCATGTCTTTTGGTAAGCCATCCCTCTCCAATCTGCAAATGAGTAGGGCTCAGGTAGACAACAAGTTGACCGCCACCTCAGCGTTGAGCTTCGCGAACAACAACATGATGAATGCCGATGGGCAACACACGGCCCTTGCCGGGTCCCTCATCACGATGGGCGAAGGTGTCTCCTTGAACCGCTACCAGGACCCCGCCAAGGGGGCCGGTGCCAACATCGGCATGGGCTACAACCTGAACGCCAACAAGGACACCGTGGTCTCCGACCTGACCCAGTCCGGTGTTCCTAGTGAGCGTGTTCAGGACGTGATTAACGGTAAGGCCTCATTGACGCAACAGCAAGCCGAGCGACTCTTGCGCGTGGCACTGCCTCGCTACGAAGCCGAAGTGAAGCAGATGGCAGAAGCCTCTAGCCCTGGTCTCTGGACTCGCATGACTCCCGCTCAGAAGGCTGTCATGGTGGACATCGCCTACCAAGCCGGTGACCCCAGCAAGTTCAAGAAGGCTTGGGGTGCCCTGGCTGCTGGTGATTCCAAGACCTTTGCGGACGAGACCAAGACCACCTATGTGAATCAGGCCGGGACCCGAGTGGAGGACACCCGCAGGAACAACCTGCGCGCCTCACTACTGGCAGGCCTGGGGGCTTGGAATGCCACGGTTAAGACCTTCGGGGCTTTGCCGAGCACCAAGCTGCAGGCGGCTTTGGCTGGTGGAACAAAGAACTGAATGAGGCCGCCCGATGTTGTTTCATGGAGCGAACCGGCTCAAGGTGAACCTGTTCACTGACTTGCTGGACGACCGCAAGGCAGCACGGGCAGCGGGCCACAAAACGTACTTTGCTGGGTACAAGTGCCTCAAGGGGCACCTGTCACCCCGCAGGGTTAGCAATGGGGCTTGCTGCGAGTGCTTGAACCTCGAGAAGCTGAAGCGGGAGGCAATCTTTCAGAAAGGAGTGAAGAAAGGCCGAGCAGCTTTAAATGCCCATAGGGCTGCCCAGGCTGAAGCGCGGGAAGCAGTCAAGCAAGCGGAGTGGGAAGAGAAACGCCGAGTGCGTGAAGAGGCCCGCGAGGCGCGGCAAAGGCTCAAGACGCAAACCAAACGGGCCGAGACGCTGGCGCTTAAGAAGACCGGGGGAGTCCTGCATGGGGAGGCATCTGCAGTGCTGAACGCTGCCCCGTGGGATGAGCCGGTGTCGATGCCGCTGGAAGCCCCGCAGAGGGCCCTAGAAGGCGATGGTCTGTCGGATCAAGGGGACAGGTGCCCCGTCGATGATGAGGGCTCACAGCCACCCTGGTAAGCCACTGGGGGCCGCCTGCTTAACTGCGGGCGTGCCCTCGGGTGCACCTGTCTTTTTCGCGGCTACAGCTTGCGGGACCGTGGCATGAATAGGCCCACTGTCTAGTCAACGCTCAGGGCTGATCCGTGGCCACTTGCCCAACCTTCCACAAGAAATAGTGTTTGAACTCCTTCAACTGGTTCTGTTCTCTCAGTTCATCAATCTTGTCGGACACCATCTTGACGCCGCTAGCCGCAAGCCCCGACACCAAGAACAAATCAGGAGCACCGAAATAGGCTGCGGCGTTGAGCCCCAACAATCCCACCATCATCCCCTGCTTCCGCAGTGACGACATTGCAGAAATCTTCCTGAACGTCCGCTCAACATCGCTAATGCCAGCGTCAATCATGTCCCGCTGAACTTTGCGCACTTCCGATACGAACTGCTCGGTATCTGCGGCGGCTTTAACAGTGTCCAGCGATGTCCGCATCAGACGACTGAACGAGGCAAACTCATCGTGATTGTCCTCCTTGACCTTTACCAAGGTCTCTAGGTCCAAGCCCTCGATGGATGGGAACCGCAGTGAGAACAAAACGTCTAGTTGCTGCCTATTCAACCAGTCTGCGTCATATTGGAAACAAGAAGACGTGTTGAAGTACGCCGAGATGTCCACCCGCTGCCGGACGAACTCATGCTCCATCTCCACAGTTGGAATGAAGGGCGCATAGGTAAGCCTCCCAGACTCTAAGAGTGCGCGAGCTGGGCCAGCTATCCAAGAGACTATTTCTCTGGGCGTACCCCTATGAGAGTCCATTGCATAAGCTGCATGCACTCCACTGTTCAACGTTTTTGAGGTGGACGTCCAGAACGGTGTGGGACCGGTAACCGTCAATGGGGCTGGCTTCAACTTGCGCAACTCGGACATGACATCCTCGACGGCATAACCCGGCTTATAAGCGGCAGTCGGCACCAAATACTCTGGCTCCAAGGCCTCAAGGCTACGGGGCACCTCAGGCGATATGCCGCGCAGGACAATCGTGTCCGCAAGCAAAAACAGCTTCTGAGTCATTTGCTCAAGCGCCCGCACGCTAGGTGCATCAATCAGGAGCTTGAGTCCTGGCTGCGCCGTCAATGCGGCTGAGAGCGCGGGCGTGTTCGCTCGATACCAGAAGTTCATCAGCGGCCCGAAATCCTCAGGGTTTTCCCGTTGAGTGAACTCGAACAAATCCCGCTGAATTCTGCCTAGTAGCGAAGCCTTCATGGTTCCCCCAATACTCCATGTTTCATCAGGAACGCGGGCCGCATGAAGGCGTAAAGCTACGGCTCAGTTGCATGGGGCACCTTCCGGTACTGCAGTATGCAATGGCCTCAGGTTTGACCATAAGCGGTCACGCAACGGATTTACCAGTGTCACAACTACCGGAGATCCAAGTGCTCAATCTGGCAGCCAAACTGCTGGTGGCCCTGGTCCTGCTGCTACTGGCAGCAAACAGCGCCTACTAGTCGTCCTCCTGGCCCCCTCGGACACGCGCCCAGGGAGGCCCCAGGCACCTCATCACCTGCAATTAGATTGCCTTGAGGGCAAAGACCACCTGACGCAGCACCTCCAGCTTGTCCTTCAGCGGCACCTCTTCCATGATGTAGCTGTCCCGCAAGACCTTCGACACGTTCTCCTCAACGTGTCCCGTGATGGGCTGGAAGCGCAGCCCCAGGCGTGCAGCCTCGGTAATGAAGGTCTTCTTCAGGGCATAGATGCCGGTCAGCATGGCCTTGGGTGTCTCATCCCGCAAGCCAACCTCCTCTAGGAAGTCAGAGAACCACTCCCCAGCCCGCGCATAAGGATTGCCCTTGTGCACGGCAAAGCCTGGGAACAATCTCCGGGCGCCCTGCTTCTTGACCTTGTCCACATAAGCAAGGAACCCCAGCCGGACCAGCTCAGGGTGAATCGGGACGTGGCGCTCCTCGCCGGTCTTCACGGTCTTGACCACGTCCACGTCAGCGGCGGTCTTGGCCGAGATGAGGAAGAACGGGATGTCACCCTCCACACCATAGTCCACCTGTGGATTGATCTGGCAAAGCTCACGGGGCCGAGCACCGCTATACAGCGCGAGGAGAGGCAACCAGTATTTATGGGCCGTATCAGGCGCTGTGGCCAGCTCGGCATACTGCGGAGAGCCAAACAGGCGCACCAACTCCTGGGGCTTGAGGTTGCGCTGCTGCGCCTCGTTCTCCTCCCGCGTGCCCTTGTAGGTGGCGAACTTGACACTCAGGCCAGTGGGGAAGCCTTGGTCCTGGAACTCATGCTTGGCGCGCTCAAGGAAGGCCCCCATTGAGGCCTTGTAGGTTGCCTTGAATGTCGTGGGGGACATGCACCTTGCATGTTCCTGCTCCAGCATCGCGGCAACACTCGTGCCCTTCCTCTTCAGCACATACCAATCCGATGGCAACTTGCAAATGTCCGCCATGAAGCCCGATATGTGCGTCTGCTTGATTTCCTGCACGTTCGTGTCTTCGCCAAGCACATCGAGCAGAAGGCCCGTCACTGAGCCAATCTTGCGCTTGTAGTCATTCTCGGGGAAGGACGACAAGACAGCATCCACCACCGCGCCCAGCTTCAACCCTGGGGGTGCCTTGGGCTGCGGCGGCGGGGTCTCTGCGATGGCCACCGAGGGCAAGGCAGGCGTGTCCACTACGAGGCCACTATCCCGCTTTGCAAGGTCCTCAAGCGCCTCCAGATAGGCACGCTGGCAGCCTTCACGCAGGGGCTTCGCCTCGGGCATAGACCAGCCATCCAGACCAATGTTTACGCCCAGCTCCTTGGCTGCTGCATCCGCCAAAAGCAGATAGGGACCCGATGCTCCACGGGCCATGGCCGCCCTCACCCTCGCAGCTTCTTCAACGTGACGCTGCTGGAGCAATGGCAGGAGTTCATACAGGGCAACCTCGGGGCGTCCTGCCTGGACGTACATGGACACCTCAGACTGGCCGGCAGCAGAGAGCCACCGAGGGACCATGCGAGGCCTGTACGGCTTCGGGTCAGGCTCCGTGGGCACTGTTGTCTCGTCCTCCACTGGACGCGGCCCGGGCACCCTTGGCGTGCCGTGCTCCAGTTCGTACTCCAGCTTCAGGGCATGCTCTTGCGTAGACCACCAGCCGGCAAGGGCCTTGGCAAGCTGCACGGGGTCTGCGCGGTGTCGTTCATCCTCGGCGAGGACCGAGGCCCTCACACGCTGCGCGATGGCGTCACGCAATGGAGGCGTGATGTCTCCCGGCTGGGTGACCTTGAGAGATGCCCGCAGGGTTGCCCAATGGGCCTCCAACTCAGCCAGCTTTGCGGCTGCCCTTGCATTGGCTTCACGCAGGTCTGCTGTACCCAATGAACCACGATAGGCCCATTGATTGCCGCCTATCGCGGGATGGTCCAGAAGGTCCTCTGGGGTCTTCTTAACGTAATGCCAATTCTTTGAGTTCGGCACTGACCGAACGCCTGGGAGTCGCTTCACTTCGGGGGCTTCCTTGCTCATCCCGAACCCTCAAAGTACATAGTGAAAGTACATAGCCCAAAGCGAAAACCCCCTAGGGAGACAAGCTACCTAGAGGGCTTTGGTGTTTTTGGGGTGGCTAATGGGACTCGAACCCACGACAACCAGAATCACAATCTGGGACTCTACCAACTGAGCTATAGCCACCGCTGAAAGACTACGATTATAGCGTGCTTTTCAGTGTTTTCACGAAGCTGACGCAGATTTCTGCGGTTCAGCTGCTTTTTCCATCACCTTCTTGCCGTCATTGACGAATTCCACCTTGTACTGGCGCTTGAGCGCGCGGTAGTAGGCGTCTGCTTCAGCCTTGCCCCAGTAGTTGCCAAACTGGGACTCGGTTTCGTTCAACTCCTGCTCGGAGATCTGGATCGGCAGCACCTTGTTCACCTTGATCAAGGCCACGCCTTCGGCACCCAGGTCCACCACGGTCCAGGCCGGCAGTTGCTTCTCGGGGATGCGCAGCGCGGCATCCAGCACCTGAGGTGGCTGAGAGAACACCGTCTTGCGCGACATCTGGATTGAAGCCGGCAGCTGCGCCTTGTCAGGCGACTGCTTCCACAGTGCCATCTTCTCGTCGGCATCCTTGCGGGCGGCCTTCAGCGCTTCTGCGGCAACCCAGCGCTCGCGAACCTTGGCGGCCACGGCCTCAAAAGGCTGGCGGCTGGCCGGGCTGTACTTGACAATGCGCGCCGACACCAGCTTGTTGCCCCCCACCTCGATGGCCTCGGTGTTACGCGCCTTGGCGCGATTGGCCGGGTCAAACAAGGCATCCAGCACGCGGCGGTTGGACAGCACGCCCTGGTCCTTGGCACCGGGTTCACGCAGCACGTCCGTGGCCGTCTGGACGGTCAGCTTGAGCTCGTCGGCAATCGGCTTGAGGCTGTCGGACTGCTCGTACACGCCATTGGTGAACTTCTCGGCAGCGCCAGCGTACTCACGCAGCGCCAATTGCTTGCGCGCGTCGTCTTCAAGCTGAGCACGCACGGCCTCGAAAGGCTGGGGCTGGCCACCGCGCACCGCCGTCAACTGGATGATGTGGTAGCCGAAATCGCTTTCGACCACACCACTGAGCTGGCCGGGCTTGAGTGCAAAAGCAGCTTCTTCGAAGGGCTTGACCATGGCGCCGCGGCCAAAGAAGTCCAGGTCGCCGCCGCTCGAAGCCGAGCCGGGGTCATCGGAGTTCTTCTTGGCCAGTTCAGCAAACAAGGAAGGGTTCTTCTGCAGCTGGGCCAGCAATTGCTCGGCCTTGGCCTTGGCGGCCTTCTTCTGATCGGCAGAAGCACTCTTCTCGGCCTTGATCAGGATGTGGCTGGCACGACGCTCTTCGGCAGCGGTGAAGCGGGCCTTGTTTTCCTCGTAGGAGCGGCGCAGGTCATCTTCGTTGACGGTCACGCGCTTCTTGAGCGTATCGAGGTCCAGCAGCACGTACTGCACATCGGCCTTTTCAGGTGCCGTGAGCCAGCTGGCGTTGACAGGGTCCTTGTAGAAGGCCTGCAATTGCTCGGGGGTGGGGTTCAGTTGTGCGGCGTACTGCTTGGGCTCCAGCTTCAGCCATTGCACGTCACGCACCTGGAACAGGGCATCCACGGCCTGGCGGTTCGCCAGCTTGGAGGTCTGGCCCGTCATGGCCACGCCTGCCAGCACCTGGCCAACGGTCAACTCCTGGCGCAGCAAGCCTTCGAACTGAGCCGGCGTCATGCCGCGCGCTTCCAGCATCTGCTTGTTGAGCGAGCCATCGGCATTGCGCAGTGCGGAGAACTGGGGGTCAGAGGAGAACACGCGAACCAGGCGGGCTGTCGGCGGGTTCAGGTTCTGGTCGTGCGCGGCGGCAGCCAGCACGTACTGGCGCACGAGTTGCTCCAGCGATTGCCTCTTGAACTCGGGCGAGTCGAACACCTTGGCATCCACATCAGGCTGCTGGGCACGGAAGCGCTCGGCTGCGTTGCGGTTGGCGGTGTCCCACTCGGCCTGCGTGATCTTCTGGGAAGCCACCTTGGCCACCGCACCTTCGTCACTGGCAAAGCGCGAATAGCCCTGGATACCGAACACCACGAACGACGGCAGGATCAGCAGAACCAGCAGGAACTGGAGGATGCGGGTGTGTTTGCGAACGAAATCAAACATGGCGATGAACCAACTGTTGTAGGCCTTCTTCAGGGCCTTCTGTGGCTTGGATCTGCGGTCGCCAGTGCGGCCCTCAGACAACACAAAGGCGAACCAGGGTTCGCCTTTTTATACGCTATCGGTGGTGGGCACCGAGGGCCTCAAGCCCCTGCCCCGAGCCTTGCAAAAGCTAGGATTTCCCTTGCAAATCAACAGGTTACAGCACACACCAACTGATAAAGCCAACCATCGCTGGTCGACATCCGATGATCTTACCCTCAATTCGGTGAAACAAACGCCTGCCGGCACCATGGAATACCCCCCATGAAAGCCCCGATCCCCTTGGCTGCGAGCCGGCAGCTACCCAACTCCGCCTGTTTCGAAATGCGCAGTGAACCAGAACGTGCTGCCTTTTCCTACCAAGCTGCCAGCCCCCGCCTCGCCGCCCATCAGCGCGGCCAGACGCCGGGTGATCGCCAGCCCCAACCCCGTTCCGTCGTGCTGACGCGAGCGGGAGGAGTCTGCCTGCGTGAACGCCTCAAAAAGGCCAGGTATCCGCTCCGGCGCCACGCCCACGCCGGTGTCTTGCACCTCGAAGCGCACATGGGCATCCAGGCCTTGCTTCCCCAGGAGAACGGCCCGGATCGTGATGCGGCCATGCTCGGTAAACTTGACGGCGTTGGCCGCGTAGTTCAGCAAGGCCTGCTGGGTCCGGGCGGCATCCCCCCAGACCCAGTCAGGTGAGTTCCGGTTGTCCACCTGGACAGACAAGCCCTTGAGTTGGGCCTGCTCGACGATCTGCGAGCGCACATCGTCCAGCACGCCGTGCAACGAAAAATGAGACTTGGCCAGGTGCACCTTGCCTGCCTCGATCTCGGCAATATCCAGGATGTCATTGAGGACCGACAGCAAGTGGCCAGCCGCATCGGAGATCATGTCCAGACGCTGCGCCTGCATGGGCGTAGGATCGGCATGCCGCATCAGATAGGTGAAGCCCAGGATGGCGTTCATGGGGGTGCGGATTTCATGGCTCATGTTGGACAGGAACTCGCTCTTGGCTCTGCTGCCGGCTTCGGCGGCATCTTTGGCGTGCATCAGTTCAGCTGTTCGCAGCAACACCAGGTCTTCCAACCCGGCCTTCGCCTCAAGCAGGGCTTCATTGCTCATTTCCAGCTCGATCTGGTGCACCTGCAACTCGTGCAGCAAAGCAGCGACCTCGCCTTCCCGCCTGTTCAATGCATCAGTCTCCTTCGACAAGGAGTTGGCAAATTGAGCCTCGGCTGCGGCGCGCACACCTGGATGGGGCGCGCCACGCTTGTTGAATAGCTTCATGATCTTCCTGCGATTTGCTTGGCCATGCGTTGCCGGCCTTGGCGTGATTTGTATGGCAACGCTTTATTGCCGTCGGTGTGGTGGCGCACAAAGACTGCGCGTCACTTGAAGTCACCCACCACCGTCACCGTCGGCGTCACACCCGGTAGAGACCACCGCGCGCGCAGGGTATCGCCCACTCGGAGCGGCCGCTGAGCCAGCAGCAAGCGGGCCGGCACGATCGCGCAGTCAAGCCGCAGCAAGCTCAAGTTCACAGGTGCGTCGGTCACCACCTCCACCCGGCTGTCAGGCGCAGCGCCATCAGAAGATTGAAAAAACTCGGCCCCCGCAGGCAGCACCACACTGCCGCTCCTGACTTCACCTGATACATCCAGGCTCTGGCAGATCTTGATCTGCCCGATCTTGCCCGGCTTGCCATCTGCCTGCGCGAACATGGTTGTCGACAGCACCATGAGGGCCAGCACGATGGCAGAAGACCAGAAATCGTCCATCCCCAACCCTCCATGCAGCGGTTCCATGTCAACCAGAACCAGGGGTTCTTTTAGCCCGCTGCGCAACGTCTGTCGGTTCGCTATCGCACACGGAAAGCCGTGTGGGAACAGCTGCATACTTGGGCATGCCCACGACACCCACGATGCCCCCTGCAACCACCCCACCCCGGCCACCCGAGAAGACACGCATCGTCGGGCTGGGCGCCTCGGCAGGCGGGCTGGATGCCCTGGAAATCTTTCTGGGCGCCACTCCGCCGGACAGCGGCATGGCTTACGTGGTGGTGCAACACATGGCTCCGACACACAAGACCATGTTGAGCACACTGCTTCAACGTGTCACCACGATGCCGGTGCACGAAGCCATGGAGGCCATGGTCATTGAGCCCGATCACGTTTATGTGATCGCGCCAGACAGCGAGCTCACGGTGATGGAGGGGCGCCTGCATGTGGGCCACTCGCCTGAGCCACGCGGGATGCGGCTGCCGATCGACGTCCTGTTTGGCTCTCTGGCCAAGGACCAGGGCGAGCACGCCATCGGCGTGGTGCTATCGGGCATGGGCGCCGATGGCAGCCACGGCCTGCAGGCCATCAAGATGCGCGGCGGCCTGGCATTGGCTCAATTGCCCGAGTCAGCCCAGTTTGATTCGATGCCCAAAAACGCGATTGCATCAGGCTGTGTGGACATCGTCGCCTCACCCGCCGACATGCCCGCGCGGATTCTCCAGGTGGTCAAGCCTCGGACAGCGCGGCCGCCGCCTTCACAAGCCCCGCAGGCCGCCCAGCAAGGACACGGCAACGCGCTGGAGACCATCCTTGCCATGCTGCGAGACCGCAGCAAACACGACCTGTCTCTCTACAAGTCCAGCACCTTGCTTCGCCGGATCGACCGACGCGTGGCCGTGCACAGCCTCGATTCGATGGCCGCTTATGCCGACTTTCTGACCCATAACCCGCAAGAGCTCGACATCCTGTTCGCAGAGATGCTGATCGGCGTGACGAGCTTCTTTCGTGACCCCGGGCTCTGGAACGAGTTGAAAGACAAGGTGCTGCCCGAGTTGATCGCGCGGCGCGGCGACGCCCCTCACTTGCGCGCCTGGATTGTTGGCTGCTCAACGGGCGAAGAGGCCTATTCGCTGGCGATGTTGTTCCAGGAAGTGTGCGACGCCCTGCCGCATGCCGCATCCTGTTCACTGCAGATATTCGCCACAGACCTCAATGCCGAGGCCATCTCTGTCGCCCGAAAAGGCGTCTACCCGGCCAAGGCAGTCGAGCACTTGTCACCACGGCGGCTTGCACGCTTCTTCACCAAACAAGAAGGCAGCGTGCAGATCGACAAGGGCATCCGCAACATGGTGCTGTTTGCCCAGCACGACGTGATCCTGGACCCGCCGTTCACCAAGCTGGACATCCTGTCGTGCCGCAACGTGCTGATCTATTTCAACAGCGAGTTGCAACACCGCCTGATCCCACTGTTCCACTACAGCCTGCGTCCCGGTGGGGTGCTGGCCCTGGGTGGCTCCGAAACCGTCGGTCGCTCGCAGTCCCTGTTCACACCGCAGACACCCAAGACCGGGCTTTATCTGCGCAGCGAGCATGCCCTGCACGCCAGATCCGTAGACTTCCCCATCAACCGCCACGTCTTGGGGCGCCCGAACGCCCAGGAGCACATTGTGTCGACACCCTCCAAGCCGCACCCGGCCAACCTGCAGTCGCTGGCCGATCAGATGCTGTTGCAGACCCTGTCCCCACCGGCCGTGCTGGTCAACGACGAAGGTGACATCCTCTACATCAGCGGCCGCACCGGCAAGTACCTGGAGCCTGCTGCAGGCAAGGCCAACTGGAACATCCATGTCATGGCGCGCCCTGATATCCGCACGCAACTGGCTGTGGCCATCCGGCAGACGCTTCATGAAGGCAAGCCCGTGGAGGTGCGTGGGCTCAGGCTGGAAGACGACGCGCAACACACGCTCAACATCACCGTGCAATCGGTGCGCGAGCCCAAGGCCCTTGAAGGTACGGTGATGATCGTGTTCCGCGAACAGGTCGAGCCCGCCAGATCCAGGGCACGCAAGAAGGCCACTGGCGACACCGTGGACACAGCCATCGCCCATGAGCTGGAGCGCTCACGCGAGGAAATCCAGGCGCTGCGTCAGGAAATGCTGGCATCCAAGGAAGAGCTGCAAGCGGCCAATGAAGCCTTGCAGTCCATCAACGAAGAGCTGCAATCGGCCAACGAGGAACTGACGACCTCCAAGGAAGAGGCGCAGTCCATGAACGAAGAGCTGCAAACCATCAACGGTGAGTTGCAGGCCAAACTCGATGATCTGGCTCTGGCCCAGAGCGACATGCAAAACCTGCTCAACAGCACGGACATTGCCACGCTGTTTCTAGACAACGAGCTCAATGTGCGGCGCTTCACCGAGCAGGCCACGCACATCTTCCACCTCAGGGAGGCTGACATCGGTCGCCCCTTGACCGACCTGGCCAACACCCTGAGCTACCCGGATCTGCACCAGGATGCCAAAGAGACCTTGCGCACCTTGAGCACGTGCGAAAAAGAGATCCCCACCACAGACGGGCGCTGGTTTTCGGTGCGGATCATGCCCTACCGCACCCTGACCAACATGATCCAGGGTGCGGTCCTCACCTTTGTCGACATCACGGTGGCGAAAGCGCTGGAGTCGCGCTTGCGCAAGGGTTGAAGTCAGGCCTTCTTCGAGCTGCGCACGACTTTCCAACCGCACACAGCCAGCCCAACAAGCATCAACATGCCGGTTGTCGGTTCTGGCACAGCCGACGGCTCAAAGCCCTTGGCGTTGTCACCCATGCCGCCCATCAGGGCAAAGTTACCGGTCGTGTGGTGATGGGCATTGGTGTGGATGATCTCGATATAGCTTGTGGTGCCAGGGTCCAGCCTGGACGCATCATTGGGCACAAAATTGAAGCCCACCACGCCCCACTTCGTGTGGTCCGCGTAATCCGCCGCTTCGGTGCCGGCCAGGAAGATGCCAAATGGTGTGGCCGTCTGATAGACGCTGACGGCCACGTTGCTCCCCAGGCTGCTGAAGTCATAAGCTCCAAAACGCTCGAGGCCGGTTTTTGACGTTGGATCATTGGAGAACTGGTAATAGAAATCCATACCAGAGTCCGTCTGGTACACCGCGGCCCGCGCCACGCCGGAATAGGCTGCGTTGTGGATGGTGGTCGTGACCGCATCAAGCAAGGTGCCACCAAAGAAGGTGGGCACGATGTCCACACTCGTAGTGGTTGAATCAGCGGGCAGGACGGAGGCCTGGGCCAATCCGATGGAACCTGCCAGGGCAAACATGAGCCCCGAAAGCTTCAATGCAACGTTCATGCTGATCTCCAAAAAGGTTGAGCAAAATCGTGCCGGGTCATCCAGGATGACCAAGGACACGCGCGATGGTCGTGCGCTCAATCCGTTTGGTCTGTACGGTACGTAACGTTACAAAATGCCTTCAAGCCGTTAATCAGGCTCTTGGTCAAGCCCGTAGTCAGGCAACCAGGGCGATTTCTTCAGGTAACGACAGCAGGCGCTCGTACTCCCGCTTGACGACGCCATAGCACTCGCAGCTGCGCGATGCCAGACCGTCCCGGTCCAGCACCAGGATGCGCCCTCGTGCATAGCGGATCACGCCCTCTCGCTGGAGCTTGCTGGCCGCTTCGGTGACACCTTCCCGGCGCACCCCCAGCATGTGGGCGATCGTCTCCTGCGTCATCAGGATCTCGTCGCTGCCGGTTCGGTCCATGATCATCAGCAACCAACGACACAGTTGCTTGTCCAGCGTGTGGAGCCGGTTACACACAGCAGTCTGGGCCATCTGCGTCATCAAGGCCTGGGTGTAACGCAACAGCAGTTGCGGCACAAAATTGGATTGCTTGAACTCGGTCAGCAGGTCCTGCGCGGCCATGCGGAACCCTTTGCCGGCGCACAATACCAAGGCCTGATGGAGGGTCGTGTCGCCGCCTAGAAACAAGGAGGTGCCGATCACGCCCTCGTTGCCAACCACCGCCAGTTCTGAAGTGGCGCCCTCTTGGGTGACATACAACTTCGACACAATGCCACTGACAGGGAAATAGACGTGCCGCACGTGGCAGCCGGCCTCGTACAGCACCAGGCCCTGCGGCAGATCGACATACTCCAGATGTGGCGCCCACCGCACCCAATCCGCCCTCGGCAAGGCGGCAAGGAGTTGATTTCTTCGGGGATCTGAAACGAAGGCCATCTGCTTGCCCAATTGAAGTTGCGTTGCCGCAAAAACCAAGAAACGGCAGAGCGTGCAGTGTAGTCAGCCCCCTTTGAGGCCTATGTTCGCTACCGCACAAATGACAAATCGCGACATGGGATTGACGCCATTCACCCATTGTGATGAAGGCCTGCCGTGTACGTTACCGCACCGACCAAGGCAGGTTCGCTTTCTATAGTTTTCAAAGGGAGCTGTCAAAAATGCATGGGTGATCAGCACACCAGCGTATCAGGCACCGCCACATGGAGAGACCTATGTACAGGGATCAGATCCGCCAAAACCTGCAACGCATCATGGAAACAACAAAGAGCCATTGGGGGGAGCCGCTTGAAGTGGCTGAGCCCACACGCAAACAAGGTGACACCAGAACAAGGGTAGGCCTCAGCATGAAAATGCTGGTTGCCCAAAGGACTCAGGGCGTAGAGTCGCAAGAAGGCAGCACCACCCCTTGGCAAAGAGCATCATGAGCAACCACACAAAAAAATTGATCCAGTTGGGAGACCTGCGCCAACGTGCGCAAGCGCGCCTGAGTGGGCAACGCCAGTCGACCGATGTCGCTGCCAGCGCGTCCGTGGCATTGGGCGTGCTTCACAGAATGGCCTCCTCACCCGAGACGGCCGAGCATGCGCTGGCACTGCTGCATGAACTGCAGGTGCATCAAGTCGAGATCGACATGCAGGCCGATGAGCTTCGCACCTCCCTGTCCGGGGCCGATGCCGCGCTGGATCGCCAGATTCAATACCATGACAACATGCCCGTGGCGTGCTTCAACATCGACGCATCAGCCCGCCTGCTTGAAGTCAACCAGACGGGTGCGCGATGGCTGGGCCTTGGCCGGGAGGCCTTGCTGGGACACACCATCCACGCCTTCCTGACACCTGAGAGCAAGGCTCAGTTGCTCACGCAACTGGCCGCCATCGACCAGGGAAACGAGAGCCCCCCCTGGGAAATGACTTTGCTGACCGACACACAAGGCCCACGCACAGTGCAGGCGGCCGTCAGTGCCGACCCGCTGGGTGGCCGCTACATCATGGTCTTGATGGACAAGCCGCTGGCCGCGGCGCGCTAGCCCTGCACCCTACCCGCGGCAAGGTCATCGATCTGCCGCAGGCCAAGGCCGGCAAGGGCCGGATTCGTCGGCCCACATCACGCGCCATCCACCAATGGCCGCGCACATCATGGCGTGGTGCCGGCCTCATCCTCGAAGAAGGCGTAGCCCGTCCGCTCGCGCTTGGCCTGGTACATGGCCCTGTCCGCTGATCGAAGCAGCGTGTCGCACGTGCGGCCACCTTCCGGGAAGACCGCCACACCGATACTGGGCCGCACACTGATGACCAACTCTCCCAGCTTGACGGGCGCCGACACCGTGTCATACACCTTGCACGCCAGTCGGCTGAGTTGCGGGCGATCACGGATGCCCATCAACAGGCAGACAAACTCGTCACCCCCCATGCGCCCGACCATGTCGTCAGAGCGAATGGCCCGCGTCAACCTGGCGGCAATGACGCCCAATAACTCGTCACCTGCGGCATGACCATGGGCATCGTTGACGGCCTTGAACCCATCGAGGTCCACGAAGAAGACGACCAGGGCAGCGCCCTGCAGAGACGCCACTTCGAGCGCCTGCCCCAGGCGTAGGCAAAAGTAGTGCCTGTTTGGCAGCGTGGTCAGACCGTCATGAAGCGCCTGATGGCGGGCACGAAACTCACCGGCCCGGCTTCCAGCCAGTTCCGCACGAAGCTGGGCCAGCTCTGTACGGGCATCAAATGCGCTCACTTCCAGTTGCCAGCGCCGAGCATGCTCTTGCTCCAACGCCATCTGCAACGGGCCCAAAGCCGTCTCGCAATCCTGCACCTGGTCCTCCATCCAGGCCTGAACCTGCTCACTCCATGGCGGGTGCTGCGCCGCGTCCACCGCACCTCGCAAGCGGCACCTGAGGGCATCGAACAGCGCGGCCCATTCCTTGGTGGAATGGATGCTTGGCAAACCAACACGCATGGGCAGCATCCAGGGTTGAAGCCTGGATGCAGGTTTGGGTGTGTCCTGCCACAGCAGGTGAACACCAACGGGGGCTGGCCTGCCCCCCGAAACGCCATCATCTGAGTTGAGCATGTTCACCCTCCCAGACCCGCGCCCGTTCACAAGCGCCCGGTCAGCAACAAGATGAGCAAAATGATCACCACCAATCCCAGGCCACCACTGGGGTAATAGCCCCAGCCACGGCTGTGCGGCCAGGTCGGCATGGCGCCAACCAGCATCAAGATCAGGATGATCAGCAAAATGGTTCCGAGACTCATGGTCTTCTCCTTGGCTCGCCGCTGCATACACGTCCCCATCAGTCTGATTGGCAAGCTCATCACCGACTGTCTGCTAGCGCACACAAGCCAGGCCTGCCCGCACGCTGAACGGGCATCGGGCGTGCCGCTAGCGCGCCATGCGCTTGGGCAGCAAGCGGTCGTATTCCTTTTTGACGACCGCATAGCACTCACAGGCGCGCGCTTCCAGGCCTGCGCGGTTGTGCACAAGGATGTGGCCCCGCGCATAGCTGATCAGCCCCAGCTTCTGCAGTTTGAGCGCGGACTCCGTGACGCCTTCCCGGCGCACACCCATCATGTTGGCCATCAACTCCTGCGTCATCAGCAGTTCATTGCCGTCCAGGCGGTCCAGGCTGAGCAACAGCCAGCGACAAAGCTGCTTCTCAAGCGCGTGGTGCCGGTTGCACACAGCCGTCTGGGCCATCTGCGTGATCAGGGCCTGCGTGTAACGCAAGAACAGATGCATCGCGGGCCCGCCCAGATTGAACTCGTCCTTGAGCGACTGAGCATTGAGGCTGTAGCCATAGCCGGCGCTTTGCACCACAGCCCGGCTGGGCGTGGAGTCTCCGCCCATGAACAGCGAAATACCCACGATGCCTTCGTTACCCACTACAGCGATCTCTGCCGACGCGCCGTTTTCCATCACATAGAGCAAGGAGACGATCGAGGTCACCGGAAAGTAAACGTGCCTGAGTGTGCTGCCCGACTCGCAGAGCACTTGGCCAAGCGGCATGTCCACGTATTCCAAATGGGGCGCCAGACGCCGCCAATCGGCATCGGGCAATACCGCAAGCAAGTGGTTCTTGCGCGGGTCAGGATCCATCACCATGAACGTTCTCCTGCCCGGATGCGGCAATCAACTCGCCACTATAGGCAGCAGCGCCCAATCGGTATGTTCGCCAACGCACAGACCAAGAAGCCCGACGGGCCTAGCTTGCACATGCGGCTGCACATGCAACCCAAGCCATCGACATCAAGCCCTAGAACAGTATGCGCTTCCTCTCGATCGAACACAGTAAGCCGGCGTATTGGGCCGACTTCTTTCTCTATGGTGTGAGCATGGTTTTGCTGGCGGTCCTTCTGGTGACCCACACACCGCCAACGCAAGGCTTAGGCACGGCGCTGATTGCAGCTTTGGGGTTCGTGAGCTGGTCGCTGATCGAGTATGTGTTGCACCGGCTGGTCTTGCATGAGTTGCCGGTCTTCAAGGACTGGCACGCCGCCCATCACGAGCGTCCAGGCGCACTGATCTGCACGCCAACGGTTTTGAGCGCCATCCTGATCGGCACGGTGATCTTCATGCCAGCCCTGTGGATACTGAGCCTGTGGCACGCCATCGCGCTGACGTTTGGCGTCCTGGTGGGTTATCTGGTTTACGCCATCACCCATCACGGCATCCACCACTGGAAGACCAACAACGGCTGGCTCAGGCAACGCAAGTACTGGCATGCCTTGCATCACAAGCCGACTGGCCGCGGCGCCTTCTATGGCGTGACCAGCAGTTTCTGGGATCACGTATTCGGTAGCGACTTCTTACAAGTCGGCAGGCAACAGCATCTACCAACCGACGTTGCAAACCATCGCTGATTGGAACCTCGTGTTACTACCCTCATTGCATTGATGCTGATGCTGCGCCACTCAGCGCACTGGCGCTGAGCCGCTTTGCCAGGGCGGCACACTCCCTAGTTTGACCCGCCCCCTTTGATTGCAATGGCCAAGATGATCATCAAGAATGGCGCCAACAACGGTTTCGCCTTTCGCAGTACGCGGCGCGCGCTTTCGCGTCTTAATGCATGGAGAGGAACCTAGGCATGTCTCACCCTTCCGCACACAAATCGGGTAACCCTGAGGAATTTCTTAAACTCAGTCAGATCGCCCCTCAGCTGAACAAGGCCTTATTGCAATCACACGCGAGCAGCTCAAAGGCAAAGTCTGAAGTCGCCGGATGGCACGGCTTGGACGACATCGAAACCCTGAAAGGGCTCGGTGGAAGCTACCTGTGGTCAGAGAACCCCGTCAACGTTACGCGCATCAATTTCCGCTTCGATCCTCAGCACATCGGCTACGACGGAAACTACGAAATCATCAGTGGCCTGAGCACGCTTGAGCAAGGTTCCTTCCACAGCATTCCCAACAATCCGGCAATTGGTTGGGCTGGGATCACGCTCTCTCCCGGCAATGGGTCAACACCGCGGACCTTCATCGTCATGGGTATGGTGACGGATTCCGATTGGAAGATCGAAATCTTGATGCTCGAAAAGCTTGGCACGAATGGCCCAATGCTGCCGCTGCTCTCTGCGGTACGACTGCCTTAAGACTGCCCGAGAGGATTGGCCCCCTGAGAGCCAATCCTCTCGGGAAGCTTGCATTGATGACTGAGGCTGCAACTATTGCCCGACGGCACCACAAGGGAGACGCAAAGGTACCGCCCGGCCGCACCAATACTTGGCGGTAGCGAATTTCGGCGGCCCATCGGTCATACATGTCGTTTCGCACAGCCAAACTTACAAGAGTTGTTCATGTTCACATCCAGCAGGTGGCGTGCCCATGACGGCTGGCCGACTATCTGTCAGGTTGTCGCTTCTCACCCTGTAGTTTCTTCAAAGCCAGTGCACAGCCTCCCTCTTTGCCCTCACCCACATCAATCAGTGGGACGATCACCGCAAACGGCGCCATCACAGACAAGGCCGCCGCCGTACCCAGCTTCAAGCTCAGTGGCTTGGCGTGCAGGCTGACATGGGGAGATGCAAACGTGCCCGTCAGATCGATGGGAGTGCGCAGCGATAGGGGGCTGAGGCGCTTGGGTTGACTGGTCAGTGTCAATGCCAGCTTCTCCTGGGCCAACGAGACCGCGCCGGAGACAAGGATGGTGGCATGAGGCGTGTCGATGATGGCCACGTCAGGACGGATCACACCCCGGTTTGCGGACAACCGCGCTGCGGCACAGTGCATGGGCTGTAGCGCGTCACCCAGCATGATCAGGCCCAACGATTCGGCAACATGCAGGCTCATGGCCTCCACCAGCAAATGGGACATCTGTCCATGGTTCACCCAAATATCCACCCGGCCAGTCATGGAGCCCAGCAAGGTGGCGGTGGACTTGCCCTCCCCCTTCAGTTTGGCCTGCCCCGCCAATGTGCCAGAGACATAGGATTTGCCTGCCTCGCCCGATGCCGATGCGTCTTTGATGGCGGCGTTAGGCGCATTGAGCCAGCGCGCGAGGTCAATGCCGGACCAGCGCAGGTCTGCATCCCATAGCAGACGCGCTCCGTTACGGGCATCCATCGTGAACTGGCCACCCAAACGGCCACCGGCGGTCACTGCATCAAGATGACTGATGCGCAAGACGCCTGATTGCAGCGTGAGGTCGCCATCCAAGGGCTTCAGTGGCAAGGCAAAGAACTGCCCCAGAGAGACCCTTTGCAGGCGCACCTTTATTTGTGCGTTCATGGCGTGCAATGAGGGAATGTCGAATTCTTTTTGCGGAAGCACGAGACCTGATGGCGGCTTGGGATTGGGGGCGCCATTGACAGGTGCGCCAAACGCGGGCCCCAGGTCATAGAGCGCAAACTGATTGCCCAGCAGCTCGCCGCTCAGAACCGGAACAGACGGACGGCGATCAAAGGTGAACTGGCCACTCAAGCGGCTGGAGCCCACATGCAGCGCGCTGGCCTGCAGGCGCCAGACTCCACCGTCCTTATTCAACTTTCCCTTGAGAGAAAATGGCGCAGTAGTAGGCAGTGTGACACCCACCGCATCGCCAATGGCGGCCAGAGAAGGTCCGGATACCGTTAACGCGCCATCCAGGCTGCCCAGGCTCAGCACATCGCGACTGACCCCTTCAAATGTCAACTCGGAATGCCTTGCCTTGGCGTGGATAGCGATGGGTGCGGCCAGCGCGCTATGCGGTTCAGCCAGTAATGGAAGGGCACCCAAGGCCTTGAGAGACACCTCAAATGGATTTCCTCGGTAGAGGCCATCCCCCATGAAACGCAATCCAGTGCCCTGTGCACCTTGTGAATAGGCTTCGCCTTCTACTGTGTGCCAGTCCGCACGCAAGTCCAGATCCAAAGTGCGGTCGCGCAACTCCAGCAGCCCGCTGCTCACTTGTAATCGCCCGACACGTGGCAAAGCAACCGTTTTTTCGCTGGGCTGCATCGTTGATGTCTGGCCCTGCTCTTCCAGACTCCAGTTAGCCCGCCCACGAGCATCCCGAGCCAGAATGGCCTCAAGTCGATCCATATGGATGGCGTCGATCCGAAAAAGGGCGGCATTGCGCTCGACAATCAGATGCCATAGTGATCGGTAAGGCAAGCTGACGTCCAAGTTCGTAGCCAAGAGCAAGGGGCGAGCGTCCTGCAACCAAGTTGGCTGTTCAACCACCATGGCCTCGCTTTGCAGACGCAAGCCCATCAGCAGTCGTAACTTGAAGCTGCCCTTGAGGTGAACCTGATGATGCAGGGTGCTGCTGAGCTGCCGTGTCAACGGAGCCCTCAGAAAAGGCCAGCCAAAATATTCACTGCAAGCCATGGTTGCAAGCAATACCAGCATGGCGATCAACATCAGGTCAAGCCACCACCGGTGCTGACCAGAGATGGTTGGGGTGTTGTCGCGGGCCTCGTTTGCGCCGAGATCTGGGCAAGTATGGGAATGGTAGCCACGGCTCATAACGATCAATGGCGAAGTCCGGCTTGCCTTGACTGTGTCAAGCGCCATGCCCATACCTATGCGTTCAACCTTGAGACGACCAGATGGCCTGGCGATGCATCAAGACGGTGAGCCGCCAAACGCACCGTGGGCATCAGAAAACACGATCTCCACGCGTCGGTTCTGTGCCCTGCCCGACGCCGAGCTGTTGGTCGCCACGGGCCTGTCCTTGCCATAGCCCTTGGCGTTGATCCGGTCGGCGCTGATGCCCTCTTGGATCAGCACGCCGGCCACGGCCCTGGCACGCTCTTCGGACAGCTGCTGATTGAGCTCATCACGACCAGTACTGTCGGTAAACCCTTCGACCAACAGGCGACGCTCGGGATGCTCACGCATCACAGCCGCCACCCGCTCCAATTTGGTCCGGGAACCTGGCCGCAGGTAAGACTTCCCCACGTCAAACAGCACGTCCTGCAAGACCAGGACCATGCCCCGATCTGTCCGTGTGGCGGACAGCTCAGCGAGTTGGCGCTCCAGGCTCATTGCGCGCTCGTTGGCGGCGGCGACCTCATGCTCCTTGGCTTGAGCCTGAAGCTTCTCTCGCTCCACACCAGCGGCCGTCACCATGTTGTCGGCCTCGTGCTGGATGGCGACATTGACGGCCACTTGGCTTTGCTGTTTGGCAAGGTAGGCCAGGTGACTAACCTCTGCCTGGTCTCGCTTGTTGGTCTGGGCCTGTTCAGCCTTGGAGAGAGCTTCGCGTGCATGGTCAAGTTCAAGCGGCGCATCACGCACCACATCGGGATTGGCATTGGCTTCATTGAAGGTCTGACGGGCATCATCCAGAGCCAGATTGCGGACCGTTGTGGTGTGGCAAGCGCTCAGGCAGACCAGGGCAGTGACGCCCACGCTCATGGCCGCCATGCGGCGCCCAGACAGAAGAAGGTTGATGTGGTTCATGATGTTGTCCTTCATGAAAAGTCCGCGAAAAGATGTCGACGGGCAGAGACTCAGCGCTGCCGCTCGGCGGGCATGGGCTGGTCCAAACCCTTGATCGGACCGCCAGGTACACCGGAAGGCGGCATGATCGACGGCTGGCTAGGTGGATTCGGCAACGTGCCGTTTTGATTTGGGGCGCCGGGCTGGCCCGCGGCTGGTGGGTTGGGCATCAATTCAGCAGGTTGGGCGGGCAAAGCCAGTTGCTGGCGCAGTGTGCGCAAACCCGCAGTGATCTCGTCAGCAGCCTTCTTTGAACGTTCGGCCTGCGCCTTGCTTCGTGCTACCTGCGCATCCGCATCGGCGGATTCAGCCAAACGGCGAGCAGCCACCATGTTGCCGTCACGCGCAGCCAACTGTGCCTGATTGAACTTGGTTCGCGCACGCTCCAATTCAACCGGGGCCAGCTCGGAGGCCCCTGCGGCCAGGGCGGCGTCAATGGAGCCCCGCCCAACCGCAAGCTGCTCTCTAGGTGGAGGGGGGGAGGCACAAGCAGCCAAGCCACCGGCAATGCAAGCGCCCAACATCAAAGGCCTCGTCCAGGCCCAATCCCGCTGTGTGCACATAAAACACCTCTTTTCAGTGTTGAGGGAAGGTGCTTACCGGAGGCATACAGCGTGCCCATCTGACGTCATGGGCTATTCATGTGGCCAGCCAAAGAGCATCTGGGCATCCTGCGGTCCTGCCGAGTGATTCATGCGTGCATGTGAGCCTACCGAACACGCTAAGGCCGTCAAGTACTTTGTAGGAACCGCTTCATATGCACACTCAATCGTTCGCACTGACTTGGGTCAGCGACGTTTGCATGGTCTTGGCCAGATCAAGGTAATGTTGCAGAGAAGGCAGCGCATCCTTGGCAAAGGCCTTCACGTCGACATTATTGGCTTCCGCAGCGGCCCGCCGAAATAAATCAACGGCCGCTTCATGCGCGCGCACTCCTACGGAATCAACATAGCGCTTGTCAAAGCCTGCGCCCTCACTGAGGGACAGCACGAACAGCCTCGCACGCTGCGCCAGCGCGGGAGAGGTGGGCATGGTCATGCCCGCAGCTTGAGCTATGGCGGTGAGGCTCTGCTTGACACTTTCATGCTCATCCGCGATGTGTTGAGCAAGATTTCTGACACCTGCGTTGGTTGCTTTCTTCAATGCCATCAGACTTCCTTGAAGGGATGCCAAACAATCTTGCATGGCATCCTCCAGAAATTCCCTATCGGCTTGTGACAACGCTGTGATCGCAATGGGTGGGCGCGAGCTGTCCATCTGAGACTGGGAGCCAGCTGGGCTACCTTGATCCATCCCAGAGGCATTCATCTGGGCGAGGGCCATCTGCGCGGCCAGTAAACCCGACATTAAAACCACGGGCACCCGGAAAAAATGCAGAAATGATCGGAGTCGTCGATTCATGTTGCTACTCCAAGCGGCGTGAATGTGAACGGCCCCGGAGCAAGTCTCGTCCCCATGACAGCGGCGCCTCCCGCCTTACTGCTTGTCCGGAGCAGATCGCACAATGATGCTGTTGCGCACACTTTTGACACCTGATCGTCCAGGGTCTCCACAGGCTGCACCGCTCCATGGCGGCAAACGGCATGCCTGCAGTCTTGGCACCTGTCATCGCCCTGATGGCGCATGCGTTGTATAGATCAGGCTGCAGCTGCCCTTACAGCTGTTTGGTAAGGTGCACTCAGGTACCGACTATGGTGGGCGCCCCGTCGCCCGTGCGGAAGCGGCATGTAATTTGCGCGTGCATGCTGAGAGTGAAAGGAGCGCAGCATGTCCGAGCACTTGACATCGAGACGGTGGAGCTGGGTCGCCACATTGATCGTCGCGCTGCTGTTGCCACAACATGCGCAAGCCTATGACCCTCCAGGCCTCGTGGCCTGGTTCAGTGAGATGACAGGCACCGTGACGTTTTCTCCCGCAGGGACGGACACCTGGATCGAAGCCCCTGCGAACCACCCGCTTACAAGCGGTGACCGCGTCTGGGTTGATCAGGGCTCACATGCCGAAATGCATATTGGCTCCACAGCCATCAGGTTGGGCGCCCAAACCTTGCTGACCTTCACGACCTTGAACGAAGATCGATTGCAGCTTCAAATTCTGCAAGGCGAGGTCGTTTTAAGGGTTCACACACTCTTTGATGGACAAGTCATCGAATTGGACACCCCCAATCTCACGCTCGAACCCTATCAAACAGGGCTCTATCGACTGGATGTGTCGACCGACAGCGGCAACACCATCGTCAGCGTCCGAGATGGGCAAGCCGTCGTCTATGGTGATAGCAGGCGAAGCAAGACCATTGACAGCGGAGAACGCATCGTCTATGCAGGGTCTGATACCAATCAGTACGTCATGGAGGGCAACCCGCCGATTGACAGCTTCGACATCTGGAGTTCAGGCCGGGACCAGCTTGAGGCCAGCTCCATATCGGCCCGCTACGTTTCACGCGAACTCATTGGCTATCAAAGCCTGGACACCTACGGCACTTGGGTGTCCGATCCGGCTTATGGACCGGTGTGGGTCCCCCACATCGTCAGCGTGGGCTGGGCTCCTTTTCACGAAGGCCATTGGGCCTGGATCGATCCCTGGGGATGGACCTGGGTCGATGATGCGCCATGGGGCTTTGCCACCTGCCACTACGGCCGCTGGGCGTGGGCAAACAGCCACTGGTTCTGGGTTCCGGGTCCTCGCATCGCGAGACCGGTTTATGCCCCGGCACTCGTTGCCTTTGTGGCGGAAAGGCATGGCCGAGGTCCAGGCACAGTCATCCATCAGGCCAATGGCTCAGCCGGCGTAGCGTGGGTGCCACTGGGCCCCGGTGAGGCCTACCATCCGGCGTTCCATGCCGGTCCCCGCTATATCGCCGCCATCAACCACATGGTGCCCATCCCAAAGTCCCCGCCCGACCACACCCTGAAGTACGTCAATCAAAAAGCCCCTAACTCGATCACGGTGGTGACGCCCCAAGTTTTCACCCATGGTCAACCGGTTCAGTCATTGAGGGGTAGCCTGAATGCACGTGATTTTGGCAGCGCACATTTTGTTCATGCTCCAGATATCGCACCAGAGCCGTCTGATCACGTGGTGGCGCCAACAAAGGGGCCAGGTCCGATCCGGGCTCAATCCCTGATACGTTCCCAAGGACCCAAGCCTCAGGCTGCCTCGTCTCCACCCGACTTACCGGTCCACCATCTGCCGCGTCAACAGCCCGTCACCGGCCCTCCCATGGCATCTCCAACACCTGCGTTTGTCACTACGCCGCCAGCAAATCAACCGCGCCATCCTCCTCACAGGACACCAGTCGACAAGCCTCATCCCGAACCTGAGAAGCGCGACATGCCAGCTCATCCGCTTGCACCGGAATCGCATCCTGCTACGACCCCGCGACCAGCCCCCCACAATGAGCCGCATCAGGACGCAGCGCCGTCAGAGCGTCCCGCCGACATTCACAAGCGGGCCCCTGTACCACCCGCTGCAAACAGAGCCGCGAGCCAATCACATCACCGGATGCCTGCGGCGGGAATGTCGATTGCCCCATAGCCATCGACATCACCACCACAAAGGAGAAATGTCATGAACAAGGATCAAGCAAAGGGCGCCATCAAGGACGCCGCAGGCAAGGCTCAAGAGAAGGCTGGCAAGCTGATTGGCAGCAACGAGCAACAGGCCAAGGGCCTGGCCAAGCAGGTCGAGGGCAAAACGCAGAAGATGTACGGCGATGCAAAAGAAGCCGTCAAAAAGAGCCTAGACGAGTAATAGTTGTTGGCCCCGCAGTGATACCGCCGGGGCCATTTCTTTATCTGTGTTGGTTGACATGCGCTGACTTTATTTCGCCAGTTGATCCACCTTGATCTTCAGGTCGTTGGACATGCTCAGATGGTGCTCCAAGACTGGCATGTTTCTAACCGCAAAAGCCTTTACGTCATCGTCCATGCCATCCTTGCTTTCCTTTTGGAAACGCTTAATGGCGTCTTCATGCGCGTCAACCCCCATGGACTTGACGTAATGCTTGTCAAAGGACGTGCCGTCGCGCATGGCAAGCGCCTTCAGCTTAGCCTTGGCACCCAGCGAAGGCTCGGTGGGCAGCGTGTAGTTTTTGGACGAGGCCAGTTGAGCGAGATCTTTATTCAAAGTGGTGTGGTCATCCACCATGGACCGAGCAAAGGCCTTGACATCTGCGTTGCCTGATTTGCCTGCCGCGGTGTGGGCAGCTTCGATCTCCGCCAGGTTGGCATGTGCCACATCGTCCATGAAGCTTTTGTCCGCATGAGACAGCTTGCTAGCCTCGGCGCCGTAGGCGGGTTTCGAGGTGGCTTGTGCCAGAGCGCCTTGGGAGAGCAACCCTGCCGCCAGCAGCATTGACACCAAATGACCCGCACGACGCCGGGTATACGAAGTGAAGTGTGTTGCAGTAGTCATCTGTTTTCCTTAAGGAGTGAAAGACGTCTGAGATCGGCAACCTGCGTGCCCATGCTGCAGGCACATTGCCCAGTGCCTGGTCGTGACACGCCCCCCGTCAGGCACACCATCTGCTCTAAGCACGATGGCACCAATCATCGGATTTTCACCATTCTTAGGAGCAAGTCATGCATCAAAAGGACATCATCGACGTACTGAACAAATTGATCGAAACCAGCAAGGACGGCCAGAACGGCTTCCAAAGTTGCGCGGAGCATGCCAAGTCAAGCGGGTTGCGCGAGGTGTTGCTGGCCCGGTCGGCTGAATGCCAATCCGCGATGGCGGAACTGCAAGTTCTGGTTAGCGAGTGTGGTGGCAAGCCGGACGATGGCGGAACAATGAGCGGCGCCATACACAGAGGCTGGGTCACCGTGCGCGGCACCCTGGCCGGATTCACCGATGTCGGCTTACTGGAAGAGTGCGAACGAGGCGAAGACGTTGCCAAGGCGCGTTACCTGAAAGCAATGCAGCAACCATTACCTGATGCCATTCGGAGCATTGTGGAACGTCAATATCAAGGCGTGTTGCGCAACCATGATCTGATCAAGACCATGCGCGATCAATGCCGCGCCGCCGCATAAAAGCGGCTTGTCTGTGCACAAATTGCAGGAAACTTTACCTGACCGCATCCTAGCTAGCCTGGTACTGCTCGAACTGGCCTGCGTATCCAAGATACCCAGGCCAGTTCCCCACATTCTTCACCACTTATGAGCCACCACTCATAACACCGTGCGCAAGTGATCGTGAGTGACGAACTCTTTCCCGTCAGGTGGCAAGGCTAGCCATGACTCATGCTGCAAGGTGTCCTGGATGTCCATGAGGCCTGTGGACCAATGGTCATGCATGGTCTGCGGGCTGAACTCATAGTCTTTGCACAAGCCCTCCCACTCCTTGTCTTGATAGATGAGATGAATGACGTTGTAGCGGTGGGCACAGGCCAACTCCTTGGCTTCTTTGCACCATTTATCAACGTCGTGTCTATCTTGCGGCACATGTTCCAACAACTCTCGAAGCAGGCGCCTGTAATGCTGCTCCTTGGCCATGGTGTCGGTAAGTGCACGCGTCTTGCTGGAGTATTGGATATCCTTTTGGCGCTCCTGAACGTCGTAAATGCTTTCGGGCAATTTGCCCAAAGCGCTCCAGAGGTCAACTTGAAAGGTCAGCGTGTCTCTGCGCGGCGAGGCGCCCAGCACATGCCCCAAAGGCGTGTTGGAAACCAGGCCGCCATCCCAATAGTATTCACCATTGACCTCGATGGCCGGAAAGGCTGGCGGCAAAGCAGCCGACGCCATGAAATGTTCGACGCGCAGCTTGCCCTTGCCTGGCCCATGGGTGTTATCGAAATAGGTGAAGTTGCCTGTGCGTACATTGACCGCACCAACCGACACCCGCACGGGGCCATGATTGATGAGGTCAAAATCAACAAAACTCTCCAACGTGCTCTTCAACCACGCGGTGTCGTAAGTACTCAGGGCTTCAACCTCTTGCTTGACGCCCAGCCAAGGCGTCAAGCCGCGGGGCAAAAAGAAGGCTTGCTGCCCCTCAAAGATCGCGCGCCACGCTGTGAATCCACTGAACACCTTTCGGGAACTGGGCGAGAGAAATTCCAACGTTGCCTGTATCAGATCAGCTTGAGGCCAGGCTACCGCGGGTCGACAGATGGTTTCCCAGAATTCACGCAACCGCTGCACCCTGATCTCTGGCGGGTTGCCCGCTATGACTGCCGTGTTGAGCGCACCGATAGAGATGCCGGCCATCCAGTCGGGCAGGATATTGGCGTCATGCAATCCTTCATAAACGCCCGCTTGATAAGAGCCCAACGCACCGCCTCCCTGCAAAACCAGTGCAACAGTTTCATAGGGCGTGTTGCGAGCCGAGTGCGGGCTCACGCCTTGGGTGGGAGAACGATCTGGATTGGTCGGCTCAAGGAGTTTGGCCATACTGGAGAAAGGCTCAGTAGATTTAGTTCAGGCAGTCCAGCTTGAGTGATTGGATGCGCCCGTCAAACCCCACGCTAAGCAGCAACCCGGCACACAGGGCGGTTGAAAAATATTTCTTCATGGCCTCGCTCCAAAGTCGGATGTAGTGACATGCCCTGATCAAGAAGGCCAGGGCATGTGATCGCGCGCCGCGTTTTCAGAAGCGATACTTGATACCCAGCGTGGCAACATCGACGTTCTTCTTCTCGTCGCCCGCAAACTTCAGCTTATGGCGATCCCAATCCGCGGTCAGGCTCCAGTTGCGGTTGAAATCCCAACTCACGCCCGCTCCAAACGAAGGGCCGAAGCCGTTTCGATCGCCGCTAGGCGCCGGTACCAGTGCACCGACTGAGGTCTTGGTCCATCCGTAGGTACCCCCAATGCGGCCGAGCAAGCTGAAAGTCTGGCTCAGTGGTGCCACGCCCACGAGCACAAGGTTGGCGCCGCTGACTTTGGTCGTGCCGCCATTGCGGTCGGCATTGTTCAAATACAGATACCCCACTTGCAAGCCCAGATAGGGCGAGAACATGCCCCCCGTATAGACATGGAAATTGCTCTTGGGATCATCGCAATTTAATCCTGCGACACAGTCCGTATCGAGCTTGGCATTGCCGACAGACAGACCGACATAACCGGATGTGGTGTAGGGCATCCACGAACTTTTGCTGGGTCCCGCGCTGGTGGGCTCGGTCGGCAAGGGTTGTTGGCTGTTGCCGTTGCTCTCTCCCTGTGCCAGGGCGTGCGTGGTTGACACACTCAGCGCGGCGCAGGCCAGAGTCATAAGCGGTAGGTAAAGAATTGGCTTCATCATGACTCCTTTGCAAAATTGAGTTCACTGCCCGGTACAAGGTCGTCGGTTGCGACCAGCCATCATCGGCAATTGGTGTGCCATGACACAGCACGCAGTTCTTTCGCCTCATGTCGATTTGCGCTGCACCGAAAGCGGCGTCCTGCCCCGGAAAGCCTTACCGACCATGGGTAGATGTTGCAGAAACAAAAATGGCCTGGCGCAAGTGCCAGGCTTCAGCAACGTTGATTAGCCTTTTCGACGGCAGCCAATCGTCAGTGCAACAAGCCAATGACCAGCGACACCGCAAAGCCGATCAAAAAGATGACGAACAAGATTTTGGCGATGCTGGCTGCACCTGCAGCGATGCCGCCGAAGCCGAACACGGCCGCAATCAAGGCGATGATGAAAAATACAGCGGCGTAATGAAGCATGATGTGACTCCTCTCAAATCTGGGGAAAGGCGCAGAGGCTCGATCGACGACCACTGCACAAGGTTGGACAGGCAATCGCAGGCAATAGGCATGCCGCCGATGGCACCTTTCGCATTCAGGCACGGACATTGCCGCGTATCGGCACATCCCGGCGGTTCAAGCCACCTTGCCAATGTGAGGACCAACATGAAGCCCATCTCGACAAGTTCGCCTCCATTCATGCATCTTCTATGGCCATCAGTCATCTCGCTGTGCGTGCTGGCGAGCGCCTGCGCCGACATGACTGACACCCAGCGCCGCACAGCCACAGGCGCGGGTATTGGCGCCGCAGCGGGTGCCGCCATTGGCTCTGTAACGGGTCACAACGCGGGTACAGGCGCCTTGATCGGTGGCGCGATCGGCGCGATGGCGGGCAATGTCTGGTCTCACCGCATGGAAGAAAAGCAGCGTGCCCTGGAACAAGCCACACGAGGCACCGGCATGGAAGTCAGCCGCATGCCAGACAATCAAATCAAGCTCACTGTGCCCGCCGATGTTTCCTTCGCCCCAGGCAGCGCCGACATCAAACCTGAATTGCGCATAGTGTTAGATCAGTTCGCTCAAGGCTTGCAGGACCAGCCTGGCGCGCACGTTCGCATTGTGGGCCACGCTGACGCCACAGGCACAGATGAGGCCAACGACCGGCTGTCAACGCAACGTGCGTTGAGCGTTCGCGACTATCTCGTCGACCGAGGCGTGAACGCCAGTCGCATCGACACAGCAGGCCGAGGCTCGCGTGAGCCCATTGCCAGCAATGACACGATGCAGGGGCGTGCGCGCAACCGCCGTGTGGAGATTTTCTTGAGTGAAACCGCCTCTTCGTGAAGTTGCTCACGATACCAAGACCGCATCTCGCCACAAAGGCAGGGCATTGGTATGGACGTGCCATTGCTTGCGAAGGTGCCCTCCGCGCTCTGGCGAATTGTGCCAAGTGCAGCGAGGCCGCATGTCTCATTGCTGGCCACTGTGTTTGCGCGCTGGCTCAACGACGGTGGCCCGCAACTTGGTGCATCGATCGCGTTCTACGCCATGTTTGCCATGGCGCCCTTGCTGATCATCGCCATCGCCGTGGCTGGTGCGGTGTTTGGCCTAGACGCAGCGCGGGGGCAAATCGTGGGCCAGATCCGAGGCCTTATCGGCACAGAAGAGGCTAAAGCGATAGAAGGCCTGATCGAATCTGCTTGGCGTCACCCCCATGGTTTGGGGGCTGGCATCGTAGCGGGCATCACCTTGCTTGTAGGTGCCACAGGCGTGTTCACGGAACTGCGCCGAGCCCTCAATGCCATTGGACATGTCCCGCCACATCCATCGGCGCTGGGCGCCTTGGTCAAGGCGCGCCTGACCGGACTGGCTTTGGTGCTGGGCTTTGGCTTTCTGGCAATTGCATCCTTGTTGTTGAGCACTGTCTTGAACGCATTCAGCCACCTCCTCATAAGGGGTCATTTGTCGTTGCTGCTTCATTTGCTGGACATGATGGTCTCGACCATGGTTTTGACCACGGCATTTGCCAGCCTGTTGCGCTGGCTTCCAGATACGCCACCCAGTTGGCCAGCCGTGTGGCTCGGCGCAGCCGCTTGCTCGCTTCTGTTTTCATCGGGCAAATACCTGATCAGTCTGTACCTGGCTCAGGTCAGCGTGGCTTCCAGCTACGGCGCGGCAGGGTCGTTTGTCGTGATCATGCTGTGGGTTTACTACTCCGCACAGATCCTTTTGTTCGGCGGCGCCCTGACAGCCAGTTGGGAAGCGCGTAACAAGCACAAGCTCAACAGTCGGCCCAATCCTCGCCTGCTTAGAGGCGGGGATGAGACCGCCTAGCTACATCACCGAGCAGCGCGCACTTCGATGTTGTTGCGCACGCTCTTCACACCGGAAACGGTCACCGCAAGATCGCCAGCACGCGACTTTTCTGCAACCGACGTGGCAAAGCCCGACAGTTGCACCTCGCCGTTGAGGGTTTCAACGCCGATGCGCATAGCACTGACTTGAGGATCGTCGGCGAACTTGGCCTTGACGCGTGTGGTGATGGTCGCATCATCCACATACTGCCCGACCGTACTTTCCCCGGAGGTAACGGCACAAGCACTGATGAAAAAAATGGAGGACAAGCTGATGGCCCATGCAGCCAGAATTTTGCTTCTCATGTTGGTTCTCCTATAAGGGCGCTGTTGAGTGACAAGGTGAGCAATACACCGCGTCTGTATTGCCCTTAGCAACTGGCACGCCTGAGGCCATGCCCTCAGTGGTCGCCAGCGGCCGGCATCCCATTTGCCGAACTGCTCATATAGGAGGCATCAGACATGAAAACCTCAACGAACCACAACCGCCAGCACCGTGCCGCCCAGAAGGCGCGTGCGCACAAGGTCCATGGCGAGACCCTAGCGGTCATATCGGGCCACAGCGTGCCTCGTCTGCCGCATGAACACGACGAGTCCAGTTCCAGTCAAGCTGGCGAGGTGACTGTAGATATGAAGCGCGCCTATGAGGATGCGCTGTCAAATGCAGAAGACACCGACCGAGGGCCGCCCATGGACGAGTTGTACCAGCGCCAATTCCGCTCCAAGCAACGCAAGCCTTGAATGCCGGCCGGTAGAAATTGCGGCAATCCTGGCCGCGTAGGGTCAGTTGATACCCATACCCGGCATTGCGCGTTGACTGACAACTCCCCCGAACTCACTAGGGGCATATGTCCCATATGGAAGATTTACGCCCTTCCTCCGGACGTGTGTGCATCTTTTGCACGAGCGTTCGGTATAAAGGCCCACGACCCAAGGTCCGTATTGGTTATGAGCTTGGCCAAGAGGCATATTTGTTGCGGTACATCAGGCACCTCAACAGACCGAAGAGGGATGCATGAATGCCCCCATGATTTGTGTGGAACATCGCCAGCGTCAAACCATGACACCACGCTTGCAACAAGCAGTCCGGCTGCTCCAACTGTCCTCACTGGACTTTGCACAGGCCATCCGCGAAGCAATGGGTCGCAACCCGTTTCTGGAGTCGGAAGAAGCCCTCGATGTATCGCAGGACAACGCGCCAGGCGAATGTGCAACGCCTTCATCCTTGCCTGAGCCAATGCAATCTATGGCTCGCGAGATGGAAGAGCGCCTGCCTGCCATATCCAACACTGAGCACGGCAATGATGTGCACAGCCAAAGCAGCGATCAAGTTGACTGCCACATCGACCCAGCTGATGACAGTTGGGATCGGGACTATTGGGGGCTCGGCGGCAGCATCTCACGTTCAACATCCCACGATGACGGCTTCAATGTGTTCGACATGGTGGCCGCAGATGTCGGCTTGCGCCAGCATCTGCGCACGCAGGCCAATCTACTGTCCTTGTCGGATCGCGACAGGGCGCTCGTGGGGTGTGTGATCGAATCGCTGGACGACGATGGTTACCTTCGCACCGACCTCATGACGCTGCCCTGCCTGGCCGAACTCGCCCCTGCCGTCGAGGAAGCGGAAATGAACATGGCGCTGTACTTGGTGCAATCGCTCGAACCCGCTGGCGTCGGCGCTCGCAGCGTCGCCGAGTGCCTGCGCCTGCAACTGCCAATGATTCAATGCCCGGCGCAGCGCGAATTGGCCGGCCAGATCATCGCGCATCATCTAGAACGCCTCGCACACCATGACTGCACCAGATTGGCCAAGCTGCTTGGCCAATCGGCTGAAGACGTCGAATTGGCCTGCGAGCGTGTTCGCCATCTCGATCCGAGGCCCGGCTGGCGCTATGGGGCACCTCATGTTCAGTATGTGATGCCCGATGTCATCACCAAGAAGATACGCAGTCGATGGACCGTGATGCTCAACCCCGCCGTCGTGCCCCGTGTGCGCTTGAATCAGGTCTATGCCGATCTGTTCAAGCGTCATCGCGGGGGGGAGCACAGCGAGATGGCTGCACACCTTCACGAAGCCAGATGGACGGTTCGCAACGTCGAGCAACGGTTTGCCACCATTCTGTCTGTGGCTGAAGCCATTTTGCGGCGGCAACATCACTTTCTCGAATTCGGTCCGCTGGCCATGAAGCCATTGGGCTTGCGTGAAATCGCCGACGAGGTCGGCCTGCACGAGTCGACCGTATCGCGCGTCACCAACAACAAGTACATGGCCACACCAGCCGGCGTGTTTGAGTTCAAGTATTTCTTCTCGCGGGCCATGCCCACGGTAAGCGGCGGCATCTGCTCGGCCACGGCCATACGTGGCGTGATCAAAGACATGATCGACACTGAGGACGACTCGAAGCCTTTGTCCGATGCCGAAATTGCGCGGCAACTTGCCCGCCAAGGCTTGACCGTGGCTCGACGCACCGTGACCAAGTACAGGCAATTGCTCAAGCTACCCGCTGTAGACCAAAGGCGGCGTCAGCAAGCGGCTTGATCGCCGAACCATGATGACGGCATCGGCATGTCATTTGCCCTCAGTTGGCAGGTACAAATCATGGAGCACATCATGACGAGCAAATACGGACCAAAGGCATCAGAGAAAGTCGGCAAGGCCATAGAGGAAATGAAGGCTGGAACGCTCAAGAGCGGAAAGTCCGGCAAACGCGTGACAAGTCGCAAGCAAGCGATTGCCATCGGCCTATCAGAAGCCCGCCAAGCGGGTGGCAAGGTACCGCCAAAGCCGTCACATTGACTTCCAGCAGGGATTTGGCATGTCTCGGTCCATCTGGCAAGGTTGTCATCAGCCACCCCGATCGTGTGATCGATCCCAGCATCGGTCTGACCAAGCTGGACATCGGTCGCCACGATGCGCGCGTAGCGGAACGCATCCTTGCGCATCTCAGTGGCCACCCAGTTTGACATGGACCCGGGTGAAGGCGCGGCATGGAGGCAAGTGCGAGCATCGGCGATGCTGGTCAAGTCCATGCTGAACGAACTGGGTTTGAATAGTTGGCTGAAGACCAGTGGTGGCAAAGGAATGCACGTGGTGATGCCCATCCTGCCGCGCGATGGATGGGATGTGGTCAAGGACTTTGCCCACGCCATGACGAGCCATTTGGCCCGGACCATCCCATCGCGCCTCACGGACAAGAGCGGCCCCAAAGAACCGCGTCGGCCGCATTGTTGCCGACTACCTGCGCAACGGCGAGAGCCAGACCACGTTGGCAGCATTCTCTTCACGAGCCCGACCTGGATTGAGAAATCCAGTAACCCGAAAGGACAAGCCATGCGCACAAACAAACTTCAATTGGACGTGCAGGCCATCCAGAGAGCCGCGCACGAGCAGCTCGAAGATGGTCCTGTGACACCCGGCTTCGGTCCTTGGCGCGAAGACGTCATCGCCCTGCTCAATGGTGCGCTCGCGACCGAGTTGGTGTGCGTGCTCCGATACAAGCGACACCATTTCACGGCCAAAGGTCTGGTGTCGCCCAGCATCGCACAAGAACTGATGGCCCATGCACAGGCCGAGGCGACACACGCCGACCTACTGGCCGCGCGCATTGTGCAGTTGGGTGGCGAGCCAGACTTTGATCCAGCCACATTCGCTTCTCGCAGCCATGCTGCCTTCGACGCATCCAAGCACTTGAACGACATGTTGCGCGCTGATCTCGTCGCCGAACGCATTGCCGTGGAAAGCTACAGGCAGATGATCGGACTGATAGGAGACAAAGACCCCACGACACGCCGCATCCTGGAGACCATTCTGGCCGACGAGGAAGAACATGCCGAGGAACTAGCCGACCTGCTCAGCAATGACTCCGGTCAACTGATCCCATCGGCACGCCATGAGGGTGATGTCAAACATCCTGCCCGGCGGGCAGGCTAGGTGGTTTGCCACTGGGGTCGGGGCCCAGTTGTGGCCCACTTACGGGGAGGGCTCCGCCCTCACCCTCCCAGGTCTGCAACACAGCGGGCTTAGGCTTGCTGGCACCGCTCAGGCGATGTCTTTGACGCTTGGCATGCATTTGGGCAACAACCCACAATTGCCCCAAGGTGGCCAATGTCAGCAAGAGAACGGATTTTTTGATCATTTGATTCAACCCGCTCATTGCCAATAGTCGTTTAGCTTGTTGATCACCTCATCGCCCTCCAGGGTGCTGGCTGTCAGCAAGCATGGGCCCGGGCCACTGCCCCCAATGGGCAGGGAAGAATTGCTCATACGGATGTTCATGGTGGATCCTTTCACGTGTGCAAATGGTGCGTTGACGAAGGCCGCGCACCGAGGCGGCGCCAAGGAGATGCGGCAAGCCCCATGCCTAGCACACGCTGACGCTACTGGATAAATGCAACAGGCATTGGCTTTGCCTCCACAGCCAACGGGACACCAGGAAAGCATGAGGCATCACCGTGAGTTTCATTTTCGATATCGCGCACACAACCAGCTACCGCTATGCCAAGCCCGTTGATCTGGGTGAGCACCGGCTCATGTTCAGGCCGCGCGATAGCCATGATCTGCGCGTTCTGGCCACCGACCTCCAGGTCAATCCCCCAGCACAGGACATCCGCCTTATCCAAGACGTCTACTCCAACTCCGTGGCTGTTGTCACACCTGCCGCCACCGCGCAAGAGCTGACCTTTGTATGCACCTTTACTGTCGAACATACCGGTTCGCGCGCACTTGATCTGCCACTTGACCCCAAAGCCAAAAACTATCCCTTTCAATACGATCCCGAAGACCGCATCGCGCTGCAACCCTATCTGCACCCCTACTATGGCGAAGACCAGCCAGAGTTGCGGCAATGGGCCGTGTCTTTTGTAGAGGGCGAAGGGGCCCACGGAGACCTGCCCCTGGACAGCCGCGAGGTGCTGGTACGCATGACCAACGCCGTACTCATGTCACTCCAATACGAGGTGCGCAACGAAGAAGGTGTGCAAACGCCTTCCCAGACGCTCTTGCGACGCAAAGGTTCATGCCGGGACCTCGCCACACTGATGATCGAGGCCTCGCGCTTGCTGGGCTATGCCGCTCGCTTTGTAAGCGGTTATGTGTACGCTGCCGAACTTGAGCGGACGACCTCCTCAGGCGCCACCCACGCGTGGTTGCAGGTTTATTTGCCTGGTGCGGGATGGATTGCTTTTGATCCCACCAATAACCTGATCGGCGGCTCAGAGCTGATCCGAGTGGGCGTGGCTCGCCATGCCAGCTTAGCCGTGCCCATTAGCGGCTCCTGGCATGGCGCGCCCACCGACTATCTGGGCATGACAGTCGATGTGCAGGTCAGCAAACGCAGTTAAGCGCAAGGTTATCTCCCCGAAGGCACACCGTTTGCTTCGCTACACGGCCATCCTTATGCCTACCCTTTACCCCTCTCCGGAGAAATACCCATGACACCCGACAACACCATGAGCAGCGAGCCTTCTGGCGGGGTGCGCAATACGGTTGACCGCATCGCGCAATCTGCGCATGAAGCCATCGACCGCGCTGCCTCCAAGGCGGTTCCCACACTGGAGCAATTGCAGTCGGCCGCAACGAAGACCACCCACTCCCTGCAGGACAAGGCCACCGCCTTTGGCGAGATGGAAGAGACGCTTCTGCAATCAGCCCGTACATACGTGCGCGAATACCCATTGATCACCGTGGCCGCGGCGATCGCTGCAGGCATGCTGATCGGCCGTTTAAACCACTAACAGACTACCGAGCCCCAGATGCATGCCCTCTGCGGAGGGCATTTTCACTTGGCAAATATTGCAGCAACACGTTCCAACAAGATGCGCTTTTGACAGGAGAAATCAAAACACAAGGACCATATGGACAGGTATAGAGCTTGCTCATATAAGGTACCCCATGGAACTTCAGGAGTCATATCATGAAGCTTCAAAACTACTCCAACCAACGTGGCATTTTCGATCCTGGTCACCCAGTCAGTACCGTCCTGGGCTTGGCGCTGATGTTCAGCGTATCGAACGTCAGCATGGCAGCCAGCGCATCTGCTAAGCCCAGTTCCGTTGTCGACAAGGCCTCAGCCGCCATGGCACGGGTCGGGCAAACCCGCTACGGCAGCATGTCTGATAGTCAGCATTGGGAACATACTCACCGCATCAGCAGCATCCTGGGCGCGAACGTGTTCAATCGCCAGGGCGAAAAAGTTGGTGATGTGAAGGACGTCGTGCTCGACAACAATGGCGCCGTCGCTTATGTCATCGTCTCGACAGGTGGCTTTCTGGGTGTGGGCGACCGCCTGCATGCGGTTCCTTGGTCCGCCCTGGACTCACGCGAGAAGAAGGACTTCTTCATCGACATCGACAAGGAATCCTTGCAAAAGGCGCCCAGCTTCACGTCGCGTGACTGGCCCAACTTCGCGGACGAGCAGTGGTTATCAAACAATCGCCGCTTCTATCGCAACTGGGTAGACACGAAGTAAAAGCCACGCAAGCCACGCATTGCCTTTATTAGGATGCGCCAGCCGAGTCGTGTCGCTTGATGATGCGCATGATTGCCGCCACGTCGATGGGCTTGATCAGCTCATCGAACTCCGCGTCAGTGGCTTGTGAATTCCCCTTGCGTAACTCGTTGAGCATTTCAAGCGCCTTCGTGGCTTTGCGCTCGGTCAATAGGTTGATCTGAAGATCAAGATGGGCTCGATGCCGGGCCAGCTCCGCCATTCGGTCCTGGCGTATCAATATGGCGATGGTCAGCAACAAGGCACACGAGGTTACCAGGCCTTGCAGCCAGTAAAACGGCGGCTTGTCGATGTATGTCCAGCCTCGCCGAACACCCACTAAATTCACCCCAACCCAACAGACGATGAACAGCATGGTGAAGACGAAAAAGCGGGGGGTTCCCACAATGCTGCTGAACCACTCGATGGCCGCGCGCGCGTGAGACACGCTGGCCTCATCCCGCTCAGCGAGATCGGCAATGAACTGAAGATTGTTGCGGGCAAGGCCGGGTAGACGATGCGCCTGACGTACATCGCTCAACTCAGGCACACACTCCAGCGCCTCGTTCTTGCTCGCGCTCTGGAAGTTGAGCCAAAACAAGCCGCACTGCAGGGCGATCAGCCCGTATGCATGATCGTGCCAACCCCATGCGCCCCATAAGACATTGCTGACGACAAAGCACCAATGACCCCAGATGATTTTGCGCTTCTTTTGTGAAGCGAGAAACCACGTCGCGATCCATGTAAGGCCCATTGCAGGCCATTGCAAAGCGTTCAAGAGTGCATCCATCACCTCGCAGGGCAAACCACGTGCCTGAGAGCATCTGTACCCGTAGCAGCCCCACTCAGGCATACCAATTGCCCCACACTCAGCATCACCACTTCATGGCATGACCACATGATGCTTCCCATCAATTGGGCGTCGCCAGAGGGTCGCTGGCTGACCGTATTGGGCACAGGTCTGGTTGTAGGATTTGTGGCCTGGCTGGGTTTCCGCTTGCTTGATGGCATATTGGGCCGTGCCGCCCATCTCTCTCAATCGCTGAGCAGCCTGCGCGCTGTCATTCATCGCCCCGCCCGCGTGCTGATCCCTCTGCTGGCATTTGACGTGGCCTTGTATGGCGCCCCGGAAGACCTGATCGGCATCCAACTGACGCGCCAAGTCATGGTCGTTGGCGTCGTGTTCTGCATCACCTGGTTGCTGATAAGGGTTGTGCATGCGGCAGGCGACACCATCATTGCCAGACAACTGCGAGATCCCAGCGACGCGCTGTACACACGTCGCCTGCAAACCCAGACGCGTGTCCTCACCCAGACCATGGTCTCGCTCCTCACGCTCATCGGTTTGGCCATGGCACTGATGAGCTTTCCCAGCGTTCGCCACATAGGTACGAGCCTGCTGGCTTCGGCAGGCCTGGCGGGTATTGTGGCCGGGTTGGCCGCGCGCCCTCTGTTAGGAAATTTGATCGCCGGCGTTCAAATAGGTTTGACACAACCCATCCGGATCGACGATGTGGTCATTGCAAACGGGGAATGGGGCACCATTGAAGAGATCACCGGAACCTATGTCGTCGTCAAGATATGGGATCAACGCCGGATGATCGTGCCGCTCGAATGGTGGACGCAAAACCCCTTTCAGAACTGGACGCGCACCTCGTCGGCCTTGCTGGGCACGATCTTTCTTTGGGTGGATTACCGCATGCCGCTAGAGCCTCTGCGCGCGGAACTCAAGCGGTTGTGCGAAGGCTCGCTCGACTGGGACAAACAGGTCTGCGTATTGCAAGTAACCGATGCCGACAAGTGGACCATGCAGTTGCGCTGTCTGGTCAGCGCCATGGACGCGGGCAAGAGCTTCGACTTGCGTTGCCACGTTCGGGAAATGCTATTGCTTTATATCCAAACCCAGTATCCAGACTATCTACCACGTGTACGTGCCGATCTGAGCATCGACCAGACTCTGCCCCGATCGGGTCCAAGTCCAGAAAGAGTGCAATGAAGGAGCTCGATCTTTACTTGTTGCGCGAAGGTACGCATACCAAACTGTATGAATTGCTTGGGGCCCACCCTTTGCCAGGCCAGGAAGGCACACGCTTTGCGTTATGGGCGCCCAATGCCGAACAAGTTTCCGTCATAGGCGAGTTCAATGACTGGAATGCACAGACCCATCCACTGGTGCCCTGCCCCGATCACAGCGGCGTGTGGCAAGGCGTCGTACCTCAGGCTACATCAGGTCAACTCTATAAATACAACATCCGCAGCAGGTATCACGGCGCGGTTTCTATCAAAGCAGACCCGTTCGCATTCAGCGCCGAGATGCCGCCCGCAACAGGCTCGCGCATCTGCACGCTGCAGCACGCATGGCAAGACCAAGCCTGGATGGACTCACGCGCAGACCGACAGTCGCTTGCTGCACCCATCAGCATCTATGAGGTCCATCTAGGCTCGTGGCGCCGACACGATGGTCGCTGGCTCAACTACCGCCAATTGGCGCACGAGCTGTCCATCCACGTGACGAGGCTGGGCTTCACACATGTGGAGTTGATGCCAGTCACCGAACACCCTTTTTATGGCTCGTGGGGGTATCAGACTACCGGCTACTTCGCCCCCACTGCGCGCTACGGCACACCCGATGACTTCATGTACTTCGTGGACCACCTTCACCAACAAGGCATCGGTGTGATCCTCGATTGGGTTCCCTCGCATTTCCCCACCGATGCGCATGGCCTGCACGATTTCGATGGTACACATTTGTATGAACACGCCGACCCTCGCCAGGGCTTCCACCCTGAATGGCATTCGAGCATCTTCAACTTCGGTCGCGGCGAAGTAAGCAGCTTCCTGATCTCTTCGGCTTTGTTCTGGCTGGACAAGTACCACATCGATGGCTTGCGCGTCGACGCGGTCGCCTCAATGCTGTATCTGGACTACGCCCGAAGCGAGGGAGAGTGGATACCCAACAGACACGGTGGCAAAGAGAACCTGGAGGCCGTCACTTTTTTGCAGCGGCTCAACCAAGCCATCTACCGGTCACACCCTGACACGCTGCCTATCGCCGAAGAATCGACGGCTTGGCCCATGGTTTCTCGCCCTACAGACATGGGCGGCTTGGGCTTTGGCATGAAATGGAATATGGGCTGGATGCACGACACCTTGAGCTTCATGAAAGAAGACCCTGTGCATCGCCGATACCACCTGGGCAGGTTGACCTTCTCTCTCGTCTATGCCTTCAACGAGAACTTCGTACTGCCACTCTCGCATGACGAGGTGGTCTACGGCAAAGGCTCGCTGATCGGCAAGATGCCCGGAGACCAATGGCAGCGCCTTGGCAATCTCAGGTTGCTGCTGAGCCTGATGTGGACACACCCGGGTAAAAAACTGCTGTTCATGGGCGGCGAGTTCGGCCAGGAAAGGGAATGGAGTCACGAGGGCGAGCTCGAATGGCACCTGCTTGATCAGCCCGCTCACCGAAACCTGATGCAGATGGTGAGCCAACTCAATGCCCTGTACAGGTCCGAACCCGCTCTGCATGCGCTCGACTTCTCGCCGCAAGGCTTCGAGTGGATCGAAGGGCATGACACATACAACAGCATCATCGTGTACCTGCGCAAGGCCCCCGACGGCGCAATGGCCCTGGTGGCCTGCAACTTCACACCTGTGCCGCGCGAAGGCTATCTGGTCGGTGTTCCTTGCGCAGGACATTGGCACGAGATATTCAACAGCGATGCCAGCGAGCATGGCGGATCGGGCTGGGGCAATATGGGTGGCGTGTCAGCGCAGGAGAAGCCCTTTCATGGGCGTCCTTACACCCTTGCGCTGACCCTGCCACCTTTGTCGACCATTGTGCTGAAAGGGGGCGGCTCATGCTGAGCCCTGATCAACGCCCACTGGAGGGTAGACAGCGCGCCATCATCGACGCTGTGCTGCCTGCCGTCGACGGCGGACGCTTCGCGGTCAAGTGCGTGGAGGGCGAGCCCTTCCAGGTGGAAGCGCACTGCTTTACCGACGGGCACGATGCCTTGCGGGTCATGCTCAGTTGGTACGACACACGTGACGGCGAGACCACCGCGCAAGAAGTCGAGATGACGAACCAAGGCAACGACGTATGGCGAGCCTGCTTCACCCCTTTATCGGTCGGGCGCTATACCTACACGGTTCACGCTTTCGTCGACCATTTCCTGTCATGGCGTACCGAGATGGAGCGCCGCATAGACCACACCGACATTCAGCTCGCCTTGCGCATCGGGGCGGACCTGCTGGAGGAAATGGCAGAGCGCGCTTCTGGCGCAGATCAGCAGCAACTGAGCGATACCGCCATGCAATGGCGCATGAACGCCGCCGCCCCGGACCTGAACGATGCAGCCCTGAAATCTTGCGCGCTGAACGAGGCCGTTCTGGCCATGGCCAGACGCTACCCTGATCGCCAGCATGCCAGCCAGTGGGCCATCGGCATGCCGCTGGTCTCTGACCGTCCGCGCGCACGCTTTGGCGCTTGGTACGAACTCTTTCCTCGATCGGCCTCACCCACTGAGCACAAACACGGCACGCTGGCCGATGTGATGGCATTGCTGCCCTATGTCAGCGAAATGGGTTTCGATGTGCTGTACCTGCCGCCCATCCACCCCATCGGGCTGGATCGCCGCAAAGGCGTCAACAACGCTGAAACCGCGCAGAGCGGCGATATCGGCAGTCCATGGGCCATTGGCTCGCATGAAGGCGGACATAAGGCCCTGCATCCTTTGCTCGGATCGATGGAGGACTTCCATGCGCTGACGGCCAGCGCCGCGCACATGGGCATCGAAATAGCGCTGGACATCGCTTTTCAATGCGCGCCCGATCACCCCTATGTAGCGACCCACCGTGCTTGGTTCCGATGGCGGCCTGATGGCAGCGTGCAATACGCCGAAAACCCGCCCAAAAGATACCAGGACATTTATCCATTCCACTTCGAGACCGATGACTGGCTTGCCCTGTGGCAAGAGCTCAAGAGCATCTTCGACTTCTGGATCCAGGCCGGCGTGCGCATCTTCCGCGTGGACAACCCGCACACCAAGCCTTTTGCGTTCTGGGAGTGGGCTATCCAGCACATCAAGGCTGAACACCCCGACGTCTTGCTTCTCTCAGAGGCCTTCACACGACCCAAGGTCATGCACCGTTTGGCCAAGCTGGGCTTCTCGCAGTCGTACACCTACTTCACCTGGCGCCAGACGGCGGACGAGCTCAAGGCCTATTTCAACGAGTTGGCGAATGGACCGGGCAAAACCTATTTCAGGCCCAATGTATGGCCTAACACGCCCGATATCCTGCACGAGCAATTCCACCATGCCGGGCGCCCCACGTTCGCGCTACGCCTGCTGCTGGCAGCCACCTTGTCGCCCAGCTATGGCATCTATGGGCCAGCTTACGAGTTGATGGAGAACCGCCCTCGCGAGCCACACAGCGAGGAATACCTTGACTCCGAGAAATACCAGTTGCGCCACTGGGGCGACCTCAATCTGCACCGCGCGGACAGCCTGGCGGGATTCATCGCCCAGGTCAACCAGATACGGCGCGCGCACCCTGCACTGCAATCGATGGACAGGCTTACCTTCCATGATACGGACAACGGGCAGTTACTGGCCTATGACAGGCAAAGCAATGATGGGATCGACCTCATCATCGTCGTTGTCAATCTGGACCCGCTCTACACGCAGTCGGGCTGGCTGCAACTAGACCCAACCGCGTTGGGCCTTCCTGCTGACGAGCCCTTCGAAGTCCACGACCTGCTCAGCGGCCGCCACTTCACATGGCAGGGTCAGCGCCATTACGTCATACTGGACCCGACGATCACGCCCGGCCATGTGCTGCATGTGATTCAGCCTGCCAAGGTCGCCGATGCGGCCCTACTCAGGAGCTTGTCATGACAGACGGCCCAACGCCATCCATCCTGAACGATGCCGCGCAAGGTGTCACAGGGCAAAGCCAGAACGAGGCCCTCTGGTACAAAGATGCGGTCATCTATCAAATCAATGTCAAGGCATTCTTCGATGCCGACGACGATGGCGTCGGTGACTTCAAAGGCTTGGCTTCGCGGCTCGACTACATCAAGGACCTGGGCGTCAACGCCTTATGGCTGATGCCTTTCTACCCCTCGCCCTTACGCGACGACGGCTACGACATTGCCCACTACGACGACATCCATCCGCAGTACGGCACGCTGGATGATTTTCGCTGCATGCTCGACGAGGTTCACAAGCGCGACCTCAAACTCATCACTGAACTGGTCATCAACCACACGTCCGACGCCCACTCGTGGTTCCAAGCTGCGCGCCGTGCGCCACCCGGATCGCCCGAGCGCGACTTTTATGTCTGGAGCGACACCGATCAGCGCTACCCGGGTACCCGCATCATCTTCACTGACACAGAAACATCGAACTGGACCTGGGACCCGGTCGCCAAGGCCTATTACTGGCATCGCTTTTTCAGCCACCAGCCTGACCTCAACTTCGACAACCCACGGGTTCTAGAAGCGGTCTTCAAGACCATGCGCTTCTGGTTGGACATGGGCGTGGACGGCTTCCGGCTCGACGCCATCCCCTACCTGGTCGAACGCGAAGGCACGAGCAGCGAGAACCTGCCCGAAACGCACCAGATCATCAAGAAACTGCGCGCCGCCATCGATGGCAACTACAACAACCGTTTTCTGCTGGCCGAGGCCAACCAGTGGCCCGAAGACGTGCGCGACTATTTCGGCGATGGCGACGAGTGCCACGCAGCCTACCACTTCCCCCTGATGCCGCGCATGTACATGGCCATCGCACAGGAGGACCGATTCCCCGTCATCGAGATCATGCAGCAAACGCCCGCGATACCCGACAGCTGCCAGTGGGCCATCTTCTTGCGCAACCACGATGAACTCACGCTGGAGATGGTGACCAGCAAAGAGCGCGACTACATGTACAGCTACTACGCCGCCGATCCGCGCGCGCGCATCAACCTGGGCATACGCCGTCGGCTGGCGCCGCTGATGCAAAACAACATGGACACGATCAAGCTGATGAACAGCCTGCTGCTGTCGATGCCTGGCTCGCCTATCATCTATTACGGCGATGAACTGGGCATGGGCGACAACGTCTATCTTGGCGACCGCAATGGTGTGCGCACACCCATGCAATGGAGCCCCGACCGCAACGCGGGCTTCTCGCGCGCCGACCCTCAGCGGCTCTACCTGCCCCCCATCATGGACGCCATCTATGGCTACCAGGCCGTCAATGTCGAGGCGCAACTGCGCGAGCCCGCGTCCTTGCTGAACTGGACGCGCCGCCTACTGGGCGTGCGCAAAACCAGCCATGCCTTTGGACGTGGCGCCCTCACATTCCTCAAGCCTGGCAACCGCAAGATACTGGCCTATCTGCGCGAATACGAAGACGACGTGATCCTGTGTGTAGCCAACCTGTCGCGCTCGGCTCAGCCTGTCGAGCTCAAGCTATCGGCCTACAAAGACCGCGTTCCCGTTGAATTGATGGGGCGCACATCCTTCCCACCCATCGGCGAGTTGCCTTATCTGCTGACCCTGCCTGCGCACGGCTTTTACTGGTTCAAGCTGGACAAGAACGTGAACGCGCCAGATTGGCACGAAAGTTACCAGGTCGTTGAAGATACGCCGGTTCTGGTGTTGTTCGACGGCTGGCAAAGCTTCTTTCAAGATGTCGTCTCGCCTTGGCGCATCGGCCTGGCCAACAGCACCCGCGCCAAGCTCGAGGAGCAGGTTCTGCCACTTTATATTGCCTGCCAGCGGTGGTATGCCTCCAAAGGGCAAGCCATCGAGCGCGCCAGGTTGGTGGACCATGCGCTGTGGAGGCAAGGCGGCTTGAGCTGGCTGTTGACCCTGGTCAATGTGGGCCAAGGGCCGGAGGGCTGCAGCTACTTCATCCCGCTGGCCAAGGCCTGGGAAGAAACCGAAGACGAGCGCACACGGTCGCTGGCGGCTGGCGCCTTGGCACGCACGCGCCAGCAAGACCAGGTCGGCGTGATGGCCGATGCATTCTCGGATGCCGCGTTTTGCCGCGCGGTGATCCGCGCCATGGGAGAGGGCTTGAGTATCAAGAGCGCCCGGGGTGCCTTGCAGTTCAAAGCCACATCGAAGTACCCAGAACTCGTAGACGACAAGTTGAGCGAGCTGCCTGTCAGCAAACCACTTGGGCTGAGCAGCAACACCGTCGTCACGCTGGACGAGACCTTGTTTCTGAAGGGCTACCGCTTCATACGCCCGGGTGTCAACCTCGAATACGAAATGGGTTTGTACCTGACCGAGATCGCCCACTTCCCTCATTGCGTGCCGATGGTCGGGGTCGTGGAATATGTATCCGAGGGCGGCGCCCAGTGTACGCTGGCCATCGCGCAAGGCTATGTTGCCAATCAAGGCGACGGCTGGACCTACAGCACGAGCTACATGCAACGCCACTTGGAGCAATGCCGCGCCAATGCGCAAGAATTTGCCGATGATGCGCATACGGCGTATCTGCAAATGGTCCAGACACTGGGACTGCGCACAGCAGAATTGCACTTGGCCTTGTCCCGGCGCGACGTAGACCCCTTGTTCAATGCCGAAACGCTCACCTCGTCAGATGTCGACGGCCAGCGGGAGCGAATTCGCCACGAAGCAACAGCCTCACTGGATCAACTGCAGGCCCAATTGGACACGCTCAACCCGCAGGAAAAAGACGACGCACAAGCCTTGCTCGATGCCCGGTCACTGCTAGACACGTTGATCAACCAGCGTATCAAGTTGCCTCGCGGCGCCATCAAGATCCGCTGCCACGGCGACTACCACCTGGGCCAAGTTCTGGTGGCCAAGAACGACTTCATCATCATTGACTTTGAAGGCGAGCCCGCTCGCTCGCTGGACGAGCGCCGCATGCGGCAGTCCCCCTGGATGGATGTAGCGGGCATGCTGCGCTCGTTTAGCTATGCCAGCCTGAGCGCCTTGCGCGCTGCGGCACAGAGCGACGACGAGTTGGAGGCACTGCGCCCACACGCCATCCAATGGGATAACCAGACGCGCAACGCCTTCCTGACTGCCTATGTCGCGCGCATGAATGGCACGGTAGACACGCTGGAGAACAGTCAACCACCGCCCCTGCCACACGAAATCGCCCTGTTGCGTCTATTCGAGATTGGCAAGGCCTTGTACGAACTTCGGTACGAGCTCAACAACAGGCCGGATTGGGTGAGCATCCCCTTGCAAGGACTCCTGAGGATGATCCACGCAGCGGCATGAAGGGACGCGATGTAGCCATGGGACATTTTCAAGAAACAGCCTATCGGCCCAAGCCAATATCGTTGCCTGGTCTGCAAGAGCCTCTGCTACTGGATTGCAAAGCGCATTGCATTGCGCTCCTGACGGATAACCTCTCACCCGGAGGCATCCTGGCGGCCAGCCGATCAGAAGCAGCTGAGGCACGCAGCTATACACGCATCTTTGGTCGCGACGCAGCCATTTGCACCCTGGCCATGGCTGGCAGCGGCGTACCCGCCTTGGAGCAAGGTGCCGTCGACAGCATCGAATCGCTGGCGCAAGCGCAAGCACCCAATGGCCAAATCCCCAAGTACGTGGACCCGCTGGGGAAGGATATTGACTTCTGGTATTTGGGCTGCATCGATGCCACGCTGTGGTGGCTCATCGCCGTCTCGCACATTCGCCATCACTCCAACGTGCCGGGTGCGCGCGAACGCTGGCAGCAACAGATTGCCAAGGCTGTGAGCTGGCTACAAGCGCAAGAGCATCAGCGCTTTGGCCTGCTGCAACAAAACGAGGCCAGCGACTGGGCCGACATCATGCCCCGCTCGGGCTTCGTGCTTTACACCAACGCACTCTGGCTCCGCGTCAAGGAGCTCTTCGACCTGCCCGGACAGGACCAAACGCATTACCACTTCAACCACCTGTTCCACCCCTTTCAGCGCGATCTGCCGGACTACCGGCGCAGTCGACTGCTGCGTCACTATGCACGACGGGGTCAACGCAATCCGGGGCTGTATCTGAGCTTCGTGAACCTGTCCTTCGTGGGCGATGAAGGCGATGTGCTGGGCAATCTGCTGGCCATTTTGTATGCGCTGAAAGCCGATCACCGCGCCAAGTCCATCATGAAGGCCCTGCTGGCACAAGCGGCTCACGAGCCTTTTCCCGGCCGATCGGTGACCACGCCCATCACGCGGGAGCACGAGTTGTGGCGAGCCTACATGGCGCGCCACCAACAGAACCACCCGCATCAATACCACAACGGCGGCATTTGGCCTTTCATTGGCGGCTTCTTCGTGCTGGCATTGACCATGCTCAGAAAGAAAGACCAGGCTTTGCTTGAACTGGTAAAACTTGCACACGCCAACAGCCTCGATGGGTGGCGGTTTACCGAATGGTTCCACGGCCGCACTCTGGCGCCTAGCGGCATGGCTGGTCAAAGCTGGAACGCAGCAACCTTCCTGATCGCATACAAAGCCTTAGAGACAGGCGTCTTCGCGATCTGAGCAGGGCCCGACAAAGCAGCAGGCACATCGCTTGCTCATAGGGTGATATGGCACCCTGCGCAATATTCCCAGTCCCGGCGGAGCGTCGATGAACGCGGCTTTTCTGGAGCCCGGCAAGCCATATCCCTTGGGCGCAACATGGGATGGCGAGGGCATCAACTTTGCGCTCTACAGCAGCGCCGCTGAACGTGTGGAGTTATGCCTGTTCCACGAGCCGCAAGACGGCGTGGCCCAGGCGACTTTGACATTGCCCAAACGCAGCGGGCATGTCTGGCATGGTTACTTGCGCGGCAGCGGGCCAGGCACGCTTTATGGATGGCGCGTGCACGGGCCCTATGCACCTGAACAAGGTTTGCGATTCAACCCGAACAAGCTGCTGCTGGACCCCTATGCTCGTGCCATCGTCGGCAAACTGACATGGTCCGGCGCGCACTATGGCTATGACCGCGAAGATGACGACAGCGATCTGTCCTTCAACAGCGAAGACAGCGCTGCCGGTATGCCCAAATGCCTCGTCGCGGATGAACACTTCGACTGGGGTCAGGACGCTCCTCCCCGGGTGCCCTGGCGCGACATGGTGATCTATGAGCTGCACGTCAAAGGCTTCACAAAAACTCACCCTAAAGTGCCCGCCAAATTGCGCGGCACCTACGCAGGTCTGGCCAGTCCTGCCGCCATCGCACACCTCAAAGACCTGGGCGTGACCTCGATCGAGTTGCTGCCCGTGCATGCCTTCATCGACGAGCACCGCTTGTGCGAAATGGGGTTGCGCAACCACTGGGGCTACAACACCATCGGATTCTTTGCGCCCGACATGCGCTACAGCGCCAGCGGCCACATCGACGAGTTCAAGAACATGGTCAAGGCTTTACACCAAGCAGGCATCGAGGTCATCTTGGATGTGGTCTACAACCACACGGCAGAGGGCCATCACCTTGGCCCCACGCTGTGCTTCAAGGGCATAGACAACCCGTCCTACTACCGCCTCGCGCCCGACCCCCGTTACTACGTGGACTACACCGGAACCGGCAATACCGTGGATGCCACGAACCCTATGGCGCTGCGTCTGATCATGGACAGCTTGCGCTACTGGGTGCAGCACATGCATGTGGACGGCTTCCGCTTCGATCTGGCTTCGGCCTTGGGGCGCAGCGCCAGTGACTTCGACGTACGCAGCAGCTTCTTTGCGGCCATCGGCCAGGACCCTGTGCTGACATGTGTCAAGCTGATTGCCGAGCCGTGGGACATAGGCGAAGGCGGCTACCGAGTGGGCAGCTACCCCACCGGCTGGGCCGAGTGGAATGGCCGCTTCCGCGACGACGTGCGGACCTTCTGGCGCGGCGATGAGGGCAAGCTTCCCGCACTGGCCAGTCGACTCAGCGGCTCGGCTGATTTGTACCAGCACGATGGCCGTCGCCCTGTTGACAGCATCAACTTCGTCACCGCGCATGACGGTTTTACCCTGCGCGACCTGGTCAGTTACAACCACAAGCACAACGAGGCCAACGGCGAGCACAACCAAGATGGCGAATCGCACAACTTCAGTTGGAACTGCGGCTTCGAAGGCGAGACCGATGACGAGGCCATCCAGGCCTTGCGTGAACGCCAGCAGCGCAATTTTCTGTGCACGCTGTTCTTCTCGCAAGGCACGCCCTTTCTGTTGGCAGGGGACGAATTGGGCCGCACCCAGAAAGGCAACAACAACGCCTATTGCCACGATGACAAACTGGGCTGGATCAACTGGTCGGAGCCCATGGCCGACCGCCTCCAGGCCTTCGTCAAGAAAGTGATCGCCCTGCGCAAGTCCTTGCCAGCGCTGCGCCGCACCAACTTCCTCACCGGTCTGCCCGATGTCCAGGGCCGCAAAGACCTGACCTGGTTTAATGCCTCAGGTCTGGAGATGAAACAGGAAGAGTGGCACAACCCAGCGGCGCGCAGCGCATGCGCCGTGTGGTGCGGCAACCAGACCGACCAACGCGACGAGCATGGCCAGCCCGTGTACAGCGAGACCGTACTGATCCTCGTCAATGCCTATCACGACAAACTCAAATTCGCACTGCCCAAGCAATACGGCGAACAATGGGCCGTGAGGTTGGACACGTCTTGCCCGGACGGGCAACCCGCTAAAGCCGACTGGCACGCTGGGGTCCGCTACCCCCTGGCAGGTCGATCGCTTGTGCTCATGACCCAGGGACCACCCTAAGGAGTACGCGATGCGGGCGAGCCATGTCATGCCTTTTGGGGCAGCGCTGCTGCCTGATGGGGGCGCCCTCTTCCGACTGTGGGCCCCTGCGGATGCCGCGATCGAGCTTGTGTTGCACCGTGAACATGGCCAGGTCGTTATAGACAGCACGACCGATGCTGTGGGCTGGCGCGAAGTGTTCGTCGCCTTTGCTGAGCCGGGCGAGCGCTATCACTGGCGCATGCGCGCCTCCCTGCCAACACCCACGCGCGGCGCCATCGACCCGACGCTCATGCCCGATCCTGCCTCCCGCAGCAACCCGGACGGTGTTCACGGCGCCAGCATGTTGATTGATCCAAAAGCGTTCGAGTGGGACGATGGCTGGCGTGGCCGACCATGGACGGACGCCATCTGTTATGAGCTGCACGTAGGTGCCTTCACGCCGGAGGGCACATTCGAAGCGGCCCAAGCGCACCTGCCTGGGCTGGCCGAATTGGGCATCACCTGCATCCAGTTGATGCCTGTGGCGAGCTTCCCCGGACGCTTTGGATGGGGGTATGACGGCGTGCTCCCTTATGCCCCCCATGCGGCGTATGGACCGCCTGAATCGCTCAAGGCCTTTGTGCAAGCGGCGCATCGCCTGGGCTTGATGGTCATGCTCGACGTCGTCTACAACCACTTCGGACCCGAGGGCAACTATCTGTCCTTGTATGCACCCCATTTCTTCACCAAGCGCCACCACACACCATGGGGTGCGGCCATCAACTTCGACGGACCCGATGCGGGGCCTGTCCGAGCCTTCTTCATCCACAACGCGCTGTACTGGTTGGAGGAATACCAGCTCGACGGTTTGCGCTTCGACGCTGTACATGCCATCGTGGACGATTCTCCAACGGACATCCTGCAAGAGATATCCCTACGCGTGCGCGCCCACTACAAAGGCTCTAGCCGGCACATTCACCTCGTACTGGAGAACGACGACAACGACGCCAGCAGGCTCGCCGTCGATGCCATGCCATGCCGCTTCAATGCGCAATGGAACGGCGACTTCCATCATGCATTGCATGTGCAACTGACGGGCGAACAAGAAGGCTACTACGCCGAATATGCAAACCAACCGCCGGCCCTGCTCAGCCGGGCCCTGACGCACGGTTTCGCACTGGCGGGCGCACCTCATTCCGCCGCCCAGAAGACGCACCCAAGCCCCCCCAGGCACCTCACGAGCGAGCATGTGCCCCTACCTTGCACCTTGAACTTCCTGCAAAACCACGACCAGGTCGGCAACCGCGCCTTCGGCGAGCGCCTCACACAACTGGTACCCGAAGAGCCGCTGCGCCTGGCTGTGGCCATACTGCTTCTCAACCCCGCACCGCCCCTGCTCTTCATGGGTGAAGAGTGGGGAGGGACCACGCCGTTTCTGTATTTCGCCGACTGGCAAGGCGCGCTGCACCAAGCCGTGAGCGAAGGCCGACGGCGAGAGTTCGCGGGCTTCGCGGCATTTTCCGATCCCGCATCGCGAGCCCGCATCCCCGACCCTTGTGACATCTCAACGTTCGAGCGAAGCCGTCTGGACTGGCAGGCCTTTCGCCATCCAAGGTCACAACGCTGGCACAGGTTCTATGGCGATCTCATCGCCTTGCGCCGCCACGCCATCCAGCCCATGCTGCCCGCATTGTGCAAAAACAGCCACGAAGCGGAGGTAACTGGAAACTTGATGACAGTGCGCTGGAGGTTCGCCGCGTTGGGCCACATCCAGGCCCGGGATCTGACGATGCAAGTCAATCTCGGCGAGGCCAAGACACCCCTTCCCCAGCCAGGCCGCCAAGAACTTTCGGAAACCCTGTTTGAGATGGGCACATGCGCACCCGATCACCTTGGCCCCTGGTCTGGCCGTTGGGGCTGGACGACCACGTCTTGAAAGCCACAACACCATGCAAGAAGCACCATCTGCCGCCCTGCTTGAGTTGGGTGTCGAACTGGGCCTGGCCACGTCCTACGTCGACTTTTGGGGGCAGCATCGGGAGCTCGATAGGTCCACCCTGTGCGACCTGCTTCGCGCCATGGGCATCTCCCTTGATTTTGGCGACGAACCGGCGCTGCGCGACGCGCTGGACCATCTGCGCGCAGACAAGGCTGCCAACGCACTGACACCGGTGCGCGTCATCCGTCAGTCCAAGCATGAACCGCTGCACGTTGGCACCGATCTGGGGGCGCAGACCTGGTGTCTCATGCACGAAGACGGTGGCCTGTGGGAAGGTCGCATCGCGGGCGATGCAATCCATTGGCCGGATGAGCCACCCACAGGCTATCACCGCCTGCTGCTAACCGATGCCGATGGCGCCGCTGTGGTCGACACCACCTTGATCGTCTGCCCACCCCGCTGCTTTCAGGCCGAGGCCTTGAGGTCGGGCCAGCGCTGGTGGGGCCCGACCGTGCAGCTCTATGGCCTGCGATCCGAGCGCAACTGGGGCATGGGCGACTTCAGCGACCTTTCTCAAGTGATCGACATGGCCGCGCGCCAGGGCGCGGCCTTTGTCGGGCTCAATCCGCTGCATGCACTGTTTCCACACGATCCAGAGTGGGCCAGCCCCTACAGCCCGTCCAGCCGCGCCATGCTCAACACGATGTACATCGACGTCGAAGCCGTGGCCGAGTTCGACGCATGCGAACTCGCCAACGAACGTGTGCGCCACCCTGCATTCCAACGCCGCTTGCAGGCACTGCGCGAGGCGCATCACATCGACTATGCGGGCGTGGCCGCGGCCAAGAGCGAAATACTCAACCTGCTTTATGCCCACTTTCGGCGCCATCATCTGGACAGGAACGATACACGCGGCATCCACTTTCACGCCTTTCAGCAACAAGGCGGGCAAGCCTTGCGACGCTATGCCTTGTTCGACGCACTGCAACAGCACAACCATGCCGTAGACCCCAACGCATGGGGCTGGACCACCTGGCCACATCGCTTTCAGGATGCCTATGGCCCGGATGCCGCCGCCTTTGCACAAGAACACCTCATCGACGTCGAGTATGCCGAGTACCTGCAATGGCTGGCCCACCTGCAACTCGAAGCGGCCCGCCAAAAAGCCTTGTCGCGCGGTATGCCCATCGGCCTCTATCTCGATGTCGCGGTCGGCGTCAACGAAGGCGGCGCGGACACCTGGACCCAACCAGATTTGTATGCGCTGGATGTTCACGTGGGTGCCCCCCAAGAAGAATTCAGCCCCTGCGGCCAAGACTGGGGTCTGCCGCCGATAAACCCCTCCAAGCTGCGCGCCAGCCTCTATCAGCCCTTCATCAACATGCTGCGCGCCAACATGCGGCATGCGGGCGCACTCCGGCTCGACCACGTCATGTCGCTGCGTCGCCTGTTCTGGGTGCCGCCTTGTGGTGGCCCGGCATCAGGCACCTACATGCACTATCCGATGGACGACCTGGTCGGCATCCTCGCGCTCGAAAGCGTGCGCCATCGCTGCCTGATCATCGGTGAAGACCTTGGAACAGTACCGCCTGGCTTCAGGCCATACATGCTCGAACGAGGCGTGCTGTCGTACTGCCCGCTGTATTTCGAGCGTGACGATCACGGCAGCTTCCGCCCGCCCGAGCAGTGGAAGCCGCAAGCACTGGCCGTTGTCGGCACGCACGATCTGCCCACGCTTCGCGCATGGTGGCGCGGCGATGACATCGAGACACGCGCGCGCCTGGGCCTTTTCCCCACTGACGAGCAGCGACGCCAGCAGGTCATCGACCGTGCCAACGAGCGGGTGCAACTGCTCTTGCTGCTCGAAGCGCAAGGCCTGTTGCCGCAGGGCAGCAGCATCAACCCGGCGGCCATCGACGATGGCGACCCTCGTTTCACCGAAGCCGTCTACACACTCCTAGGGCGCAGCCAGGCCTGCTTGGCGGGGGTGCAATTCGAAGACGTGGTGCAGCAGCTCGAACAAGTCAACGTACCCAGCACAACCGAAGCCCAGCATCCCAACTGGCGTGTCAAGCTCACCACGACGCTGGATGACCTGCAACATGACAGCCGCTGGTTGACCGTATGCCAAGCCTTGAGGCAGTCCAGGCCCCGCGCTGACATGCAGACCGAAGGCGATGCCGGCCTGGCACCATTGAGCACCGCACTGATTCCTCGGGCCACTTATCGCTTGCAACTCAACGCGACCATGCCCTTCACACAGGCCACGCAGGCCGTGCCCTATCTGGCCCGCCTGGGCATCAGCCACCTCTACGCCTCGCCGTACCTCAAGGCGCGTGCGGGCAGCACGCATGGCTATGACATCGTCGATCACAACGCGCTCAACCCCGAAATCGGTGGCGCCAACGAGCACGAGGCCTTGTGCGCGGCCTTACGCGAGCACCACATGCATCAACTGATCGACATCGTGCCCAACCACATGGGCGTTCTTGAAGCAGACAACGCCTGGTGGCTGGACGTACTTGAATGTGGTGCGGCCTCCGTGCATGCCGCCACCTTCGACATCGAATGGACACCCGCCGCGCCCGAGTTGCAAGGCAAGGTACTGCTGCCCGTGCTGGGCGACCACTATGGCCGCATCCTCGAAGCGGGTGAATTGAAGCTTGAATTCGATTCTGCTGAAGGCGGCTTCGCGCTACGCTACCATGGACACCGCTTCCCCATCGACCCGCGCAGTTACGCCGAGGTCTTTGCCGCCGCGCCCCAACCAGCTGCCGAACTCGAAAACGGCGATGCCGACCGGGCTGAAGTGCTGTCGCTCATTGACAGCTTCGCCCGCCTGCCCGACCGAGACGACGCGGCCCCCGATTCACGCGCCTTGCGTCAGCGCGACAAGCGCTTGCTCAAACGCCACCTGGCCGACGCTTACGCCTGCCATCCCTGGCTGGGGCAGTGGGTGAATGCAGCGCTGGATGCCTTCAATGGCAGCGATGGCAATGCGGGCCATTTCGATGCACTTGATCGCCTTCTCGACAAGCAGGCCTACCGGCTGGCCTTTTGGCGCGTGGCGGGCGACGATGTCAACTACAGACGCTTTTTCGACGTCAACACCCTGGCCGCGCTGCGGATGGAAAACACCGAGGTGTTCGACGCCACGCACCGCACCGTGATGCGCTGGCTGGCTGAAGGCTGTGTCAGCGGTCTGCGCATCGACCATCCCGATGGCCTGAGCGACCCTCGCGCCTATTGCATGTGCCTGCAGGAGCGCTACGCCCAGGCCCGACTGACTCGAGGCCTGCCTGCACGCGCACTCTATATCGTCGTCGAGAAGATCCTTGCCGAACACGAGCGGGTGCCCGACGACTGGCCCGTTCATGGCGGCACGGGCTACCGTTTCGCCACCATGATCAATGGCCTGCACATCGACAGCACACGCGAGGCAGACATGGACGCGGCTTACACCGACTTTATCGGCTACCAGCCTCAGTTCGATCACATCCTGCGCGAATCGAAATTGCTGATCATGTCCACCTCGCTGGCCAGTGATCTGCAACTGCTAACCGAGGCACTGCACCGGATCGGCCAAAGCGACCGCTGCAGCCGCGACTTCACGCGCAACCGCCTTCGCGCCGCCCTAACCGAGGTCGCTGCAGGCTTCCCCGTCTATCGCAGCTATATCAGCGAACTCGGCGTCAGTCAAACCGACCGCCGGCATGTGGCATGGGCCTGCGCCGAGGCTAAGCGCCGCAGCCATGCGTTTGACGTCAACGCCATCGACTACCTTCACGACATCCTTCTCAATGCACCAGATGAGCCCGATGCCGAACGCCGTATCGCCATGCTGGCCTTCGTTCGGCGCTGGCAGCAGTTCAGCGCAGCCGTCATGGCCAAGGCCATGGAAGACACGGCCTTCTACCGCTATCCGCGCCTGCTCTCGCTCAATGACGTGGGCGGCGACCCGCGCCGCTTCGGCGTATCGGTCGCCGCCTTTCACGCCGCCACCACCGCCCGCGCGCGCTACTACCCTCACGCCATGCTGGGCACAAGCACCCATGACAGCAAACGCTCGGAAGACGTGCGTGCGCGTCTGAACGTGCTGTCCGAGATGCCGCAAGCTTGGAGCGAAGCCATACAGCGTTGGCGGACCATGAATCGCTCCAGAGCCGAGAGCGCGGAGGCCGAAGTCTGCGCAGAAGATGAATACCTCATCTACCAGACGCTGGTCGGCATCTGGCCATTGACGCCTTTGACACAAGAGGGCGTCGACGACCTTCGCCAGCGCGTGCAGGACTACATGCTCAAGGCCTTGCGAGAAGCCAAGAGCCGCACCAGCTGGATCAACCCTCATCTTGACTACGAAGCCGCCGTGAGCCGCTTCGTCAACAAGTTGCTGGGCACATTGGAACCCAACCCTTTTCTCAAGGACTTGCAAGCCTTCGTCGCCCCCATCGCCAACCTGGGCTGCCTCAACAGCCTCAACCAGGTGGTGCTCAAGTTGACCGCACCTGGCGTGCCCGACATCTATCAAGGCTGCGAAACATGGAAGTTCACCCTTGTCGATCCGGACAACCGCCGCCCGGTAGACTTTGCGCAGCGCCAAGCCTTGCTCACCGACGTGCAAGAAGCCTTTGGCAGCGGACCCATCCCGCCGTCGACACTGCAAACATGGTTGACCTCACCTGCGCCTGGCCACCTGAAGATGCTCCTGACATGGCGCCTGCTCGCACTGCGACGCCTGGTACCCGACCTCTTCGAAAAAGGCAGCTACCGCCCACTGGATGCACATGGCCAAGCATCGAACCACGTCGTCGCCTATATGCGACGCGAAGAGGCTCAACCCGAACGCAGCTGTGTGGTCATCACCAGCAGGCTGCCTCACGGTCTGCAAAATACGGGCGAGGCCCACGGGCCATACAGCATCGACCATTCGGTCTGGGGCCATGCGTCGATCTCCTGGACAGCGTCAGGCATCACGCAGTGGGCCGATTGGCTGACGGGGCACCGTCTCAACGAATTGCTTGCCAAAGACCCCGCAGCGCCCAACGAATGGGAAGCCAGCATGGACGCGCTCACGAGCGCGCTGCCGATGGCCGTGCTCGTGCCCGCTCACTGGCTGGACTTGCCGTTTCACGACGAGCAGGGGGCTCAAACGCCAGGAACATCCCCTTCGCCACACCCGAATGCGCCCCCAAGGTGAAGACAAGTGGTTCGGACGGCATGTGCGGCGCCCAGCCAAAAGCCCTGTCGGCTCTGAGCCGTGCATATGGGTAGTGATGCAGGCTGCGTGGACCTCAAGTTTCATGACCTCAGGCATGAGGCCACGAGTCGCGTGTTCGAGAAGACGAACCTCTTGGAGAGCGAGATCATGAAGATCACGGGGCACAAATCGCATCGGATGATGATGCGCTGCGCCAATTTGCGAGGCTCGAAGCTGGCCGACAAGCTCTGGTGACAGCGTGCGGTGATGGCTTCTCCATTTCAGGGCTGGCCGTGCAGGCCGCACCTGCGAGGAGCGCTTGAAGTAGAGGGCTTTTTGCAACAATCCAGCGCGCTTGACTATCTACTCCCAGCCATTTGGACGCTTGCGCTTGTTTGCCATTTGTGAGCTCCCGAACTCTCGAACCGACGCACTTTAAAGAATTCGGTCGGGTGGGAAGCGCCTCCTCTTTGGTTGGGACGGGCGCCGTTTGACGCCAATGGGAGGCGGGAGAAGCCTAAAAAAAAAGCACTTAGATTACTCTAAGTGCCTGTCATCAATGACGTTTTGCTCACTTGTCGGTGGTGGGTGCTGAGGGGCTCGAACCCCCGACCTACGCCTTGTAAGGGCGCCGCTCTACCAACTGAGCTAAGCACCCGACAATCTGAACGAGGCGGTATTCTAGCCTCAGTTCACCGCGTCTTTGAGCGCCTTGCCCGGACGGAATTTGGGCACCTTGGCTTTCTTGATCTTGATGGCGTCGCCGGTACGCGGGTTGCGCCCCGTGCGTGCAGCACGGGTGCTGACGGCAAAGGTGCCGAACCCCACGAGCGACACGGTGCCGCCCTTCTTCAGGGTGGTACGCACACCACCAATGATCGCTTCCAGGGCACGACCGGCTGCGGCCTTGGAAATATCAGCTTGCTGAGCGATGTGCTCGATCAACTCGGACTTGTTCACGAAAAATCCCCTCAAAAGATGCCACGAAACGAGTTCCAAAAATTCTGGCGTGCTTGCAGCGCTGAGTCGATAGGGGACCGCACCGTAAGGACAGCTCGACCCGGCTGAGGACCGGAAAATTCATTCTATGCCCATTCAACATGCCGCCAAACAGGCGCAAGACGCGGATATGCACGCTTGACAGCGCGTGGGCAATGAGGCGCAAACAACGGCGTTTGCCGCGGCGCTTTATCCGAAATTCATTCAACGCGCCTTGGCGCGGATGTCGGGCAGGGACTTCTGGAGGTAGTAAGCCATGGACCAGATGGTCAGGCCGCAGGCCACGTAGATGAGCCACGTGCCCCATTCACGCGTGTGGATCACACCGCCGACGTCGCCGTCGTAGAGCAGCAACACGATGGCCGCCATCTGCGCCGCCGTCTTGAGCTTGCCCAGCATGTGGACCGCCACGCTGCGCGAGGCGCCGATCTGCGCCATCCATTCACGCAAGGCCGAGATGGCGATCTCTCGCCCGATGATGATGAGCGCCACCAATGCCGTGACACGGTCAAGCTGCAAGAGGATCAGCAGCGAGGCACAGACCAGGAATTTGTCTGCCACCGGGTCCAGGAAGGCGCCAAAAGCCGACGTCTGGTTCAGGCGCCGCGCCAGCCAGCCGTCTGCCCAGTCTGTCAGGGCAACGACCACAAACAGCACACTGGCCAGCAGGTTGATCTTGGCCATGGGCCAAGGCAGGTAAAAAACACCCACGATCAGCGGAATCGCGACGATCCGCGCCCATGTGAGCAAGGTGGGCAAGGTCCAGAACATGGCTGCATTGTGCCCCTGAACAGGGCGCTTCAACGCTGATCCAGCGTCATCGGCTTGAACTTCTTGTCCGCATTGAACAAAAAGGTCTCATTGAACTTCCAGGGTTTGGGCAAGCGGCTGACATCACCAAACGGCGCAGCACGACGTACTGCGGCCATGGCCATGTCCACGGTTTCCCGCGCCTGGCTGGGGTAGCGCATCACCGCGATGTGGCGGATGCTGCCGTCCGCGTTGAGCTCGATGCTCAAGACCGGGATGGCCAGCAGGATGTCCGGCGGCTTGTTCACGTAGGTGGTGTCGGGGTTGGCCGCAACCAATCGGTGCGCAGCCTGCTGGCGGGCATCAGCCCAGCTGCGTGGCGTCTCTGGCGGGGGCAGTTTGATCACGCCTTTGGACGTGGTCACGGTGGTGGGCGCCGGCTGCGTGCTTGACGGTGCAGCGGGCTTGGTGGCCGCGCCCTGCTCTTCCTTCTTGAACACGCCGCAGCCCACAAAGCCGAACGCCACAACCCATCCCAGCCCGAGTGCGGCCAAACGCCCGATCGGCCGGCTCGGAGCCCGTTCTTCAACGCAATGCACGATAGATCTCCTCAGCCAGTTCGCGCGAGATGCCCTCGACGCTGGCCAGTTCTTCCACACTGGCGGAGGCGACACCCCGCACGCCTCCAAAACGTTGCAACAGTCTCGCACGGCGTTTGGGCCCGACACCGGCAATGTCTTCCAGCCGGCTGCCGCCTGTGCGCACACTGGCACGCTTTGCCCGCATGCCGGTGATGGCAAAGCGGTGCGCCTCGTCGCGGATCTGCGCCACCAGCATCAAGGCGGCCGAGCTGGGTGCCAGCTGCATTTTGGGGCGGCCATCGGCGAACACCAGTTCTTCCAGGCCCACCTTGCGGCCCTCGCCTTTCTCCACCCCCACGATGATGGACAGAGGCAAACCCAGAACCTGAAAGACCTCGCGGGCCATCGCCACCTGGCCCTTGCCACCGTCGATCAGCACGATGTCGGGCACACGGGCGGCCTTGGTGCCGGCTGCGCTGTAGCGGCGCTCCAGTGCCTGCTTCATCGCGGCATAGTCGTCGCCCGGCGTGATGTCGTGGATGTTGTAGCGACGGTACTGCGATGACTGCATCTTGTGCTGCTCGTACACCACGCAGGACGCCTGTGTGGCTTCGCCAGCCGTGTGGCTGATGTCGAAACACTCGATACGCAGCCCCGCCAGCGGGTCGCGTGGTGCCGGCGTGCTGGCGGGCACGGGCTCGGCGGGCGCAGGCTCCTGGTTCTCTGTGGCCACCGGTGCCTCCGGCGTGGCCTGATCCGCGTCGGACTCCAAGCCCGCCTCGCGTGCATCAAAGTCCAGATCCAGGTTGAGCGCCTCGACCAGGGCGCGGGTGCGGGCCTGTTGCGAGCCCTCTTCGCTGAGCAGGCGCGCCAGCGACAACTCCGCGCCCTTGATGGCCATGTCCAGCCAGGCGCGGCGCTGTTCACGTGGCTGGTGCACCACGGTGATCTTGCGCCCACCTTGCTCGCCCAGCGCCTCGATCAATGCCGGGTCCACCGGGTGACTCAGGATCAGCATGGACGGCACCGCGCCGCCAATGTAGTGCTGCGCCAGGAAGGCTTCAAGCACACGCACTTCGGTCGCGTTCGTCATCGAATCGGCCTGCACGCCCTCGCTGCCGTTGGCATCGCCGCCCTCATCCGCATCCTCAGGCGCCAGCAGGTGATCCTGCACATGCACCGGGAAATGCGCACGGTCACCCAGGTGGCGCCCACCGCGAACCATGGCCAGGTTCACGCATGCACGGCCACCGTCGACCTTCACGGCCAGCACGTCCACATCCTTGTCCATCACCGTCTCGACGGACTGCTGGTGCAACACGGCCGACAGAGACTTGATCTGGTTGCGGATCTCGGCGGCTTTCTCGTACTCCAGCCTCTCGGCGTGCGCCATCATGCGGCCTTGCAGGTCCTCCAGCACCGCCTCGGGCTCGCCCAGCAAGAAGCGCTCGGCCTGGCCAACACTGGCCGCGTAATCCTCGGTGCTGATCAGGTCCACGCAAGGCCCGCTGCAACGCTTGATCTGGTAGAGCAGACAAGGCCGGCTGCGGTTCTTGAAGATCGCATCTTCACAGGTGCGGATCAGGAAGACCTTCTGCATCAACTGGATGGTTTCCTTGACCGCCCAGGCATTGGGGTACGGGCCGTAGTAGCGGTGCTTGCGGTCCACCGACCCACGGTAGTAGGACATGCGCGGAAACGCCTGCGTCGAGATCTTCAGGTAGGGATAGCTCTTGTCATCGCGAAACAGGATGTTGTAGCGCGGGTTGAGCGTCTTGATCAGGTTGTTTTCCAGCAGCAGGGCTTCGGCCTCGCTGCGCACCACCGTGGTCTCCATGCGCACGATGCGCGAGACCATGTGCCCGATGCGGGAGCCGCCGTGGTTCTTGTGGAAGTAGCTGGAAACGCGCTTCTTGAGATCACGCGCCTTGCCCACATACAACACCTCGCCGCGGGCATCGAAGTAGCGGTACACGCCCGGCAGCGCGGGCAAGGAGGCCACTTCCGCAAGCAGGCGATCCCAGATCTGGGCGCGGGCCTGCTCCTGGGCTGCACCCTCGTCTTGCGCCGGGGTGTCTTGGGGTTCAGGGTCTGACGGCAAGCTCATAGGCCGAGATTGTCACTGACAACATCTTGCCGGGCACCCGCGCTTGCCATAATCCCGCGATGCTTTGGGACGTGTTCTGTCGCGTGATCGACAACTTTGGTGACATCGGTGTGTGCTGGCGCCTGGCTTGCGATCTGGGCCAACGTGGCCATACGGTGCGCCTGTGGGTGGACGACGCTCGTGCGTTGACCTGGATGGCGCCTCAGGTCCGCTGGCAAGCCGACGAGGCCTTGGGGCTCACCACAGGCCAGGGCCAGCCTGGCGTGAGCGTTTGCCGCTGGCAGGAAGCACAGCAGCTTGAGGCCCTGGCCCCTGGGCTGCAGGCCGGTGATGTGGTGGTCGAGGCCTTCGGCTGTGACCCACCCGATGCGTTTCTGGCCCGCATGCAGGCCCGCGCAGCCCAGGGGAGCCCAGCGCAATGGGTCAACCTGGAATACCTCAGCGCGGAGGACTATGTCGAGCGCAGCCACGGTTTGCGCTCACCCGTTTGGTCCGGCGCGGCCCAGGGGCTCCACAAGCGCTTTTTCTACCCGGGCTTCACGCCAGCCACGGGGGGCCTGCTGCGCGAACCGGGCTTGATTGCACAACGTGAAAGCGAATTGGGTTTGGCCGCGCAAAGACAGCAGTGGCTTCGGCAATTGAGCCGGCGGTTGGGCCTGCAACTGCCGCCTGACGCACCGCTCGTGCTGCTGTTCTGTTACGACTCGGCTCCGGTGGGGGACCTGCTGGACCGACTGACCAGCCAGCCCCCCCAATCACCCCAATCACCCCAATCCCCCCCACTACCCCAGGCCCACATCCTGCTGACACCGGGCCCTGCCACCCAGTTGGCGCATGCCTGGCTGCAAACTCACCCGGAATTCGCGCCGCGCCTGCACGAGTTGCCCCCCCTGCCCCAGGCAGATTTCGACCGATTGCTGTGGTGCTGCGACCTCAACCTGGTCAGGGGCGAGGACTCGGCCGTTCGGGCGCTCTGGGCGGGGCACCCCCATATCTGGCACATCTACGAGCAGGACGACGGTGTGCACGCGGCCAAACTCGACGCCTTCATGGCGCGCTGGCAGGCGGGTTGGCCCGATGCGCTGCGGGCGGAAGTCCGCGCCTGGTGGCTGGCCTGGAATCGGCTGGGCCCCATGCCCGATCGGCTGCCGGACTGGCAATCGCAAGGCGCACCCTGGCGCACTTGCAGCGAAAAAGCGCGGGCTGGACTGCTGCTCCAGCAAGATCTCACCAGCCAACTGATCAATTTCGTCGCAAGCTCGGGTTAAAATAGGAGGCTTTGCTTTGATCGCCCAGCCTTCAAAGCTCCCCATTTCCAGATTCAATTTCAGACCCGACCCGGGAATCCACCATGAAACTCGCACAAGAAATCCGCGCTGGCAACGTGATCATGCAGGGCAAGGACCCGATGGTCGTCCTGAAGACCGAATACAGCCGTGGCGGCCGCGGCGCAGCCACCGTGCGCATCAAGATGAAGAACCTGCTGAACGGCGCTGGCGCCGAAGTGGTGTTCAAGGCCGACGACAAGATGGACCAGATCGTGCTGGACAAGAAGGACTGCACGTACTCCTACTTCGCCGACCCGATGTACGCGTTCATGGACGCCGAGTACAACCAGTTCGAGATCGAAGCCGAAAACATGGGCGACGCCATCAACTACCTGCAAGACGGCATGGAAGCTGAAGTGGTGTTCTATGACGGCAAGGCCATCTCGGTTGAACTGCCCACCACCGTGGTCCGTGAAATCGAAACCGAACCCGCCGTCAAGGGCGACACCTCCGGCAAGGTCATGAAGCCCGCCCGCATCGTTGGCACCGGCTTCGAGATCCCGGTCCCCCTGTTCGTTGAAAACGGCGACAAGATCGAAATCGACACCCGCACGCACGAGTACAAGAAGCGCGTCTGATCGACATCTGATCGACCCGGCTTCCAGCAAAAAGGACACCTTCAAGGTGTCCTTTTTTATGCCTGGCCTGCTCTGCTCAGGATGCGACGGGCGCCACGCGCTGATGCGCCAGTGCCATGACCTGCGCGGGCGGGAGCCCCTTGAGCGTGTGGTCCGACCACACCTGGCGCCAGCGGCGCGCGCCCGGCAGCCCGTTGTAGAGCCCCAGCACGTGGCGGATGACGGCCGACCAACGCACCTCGCCATGAGGCAGGCCAGCCGTGCGCTCGATCTCGCGCTGGGCATAGGCCACCATCGCGGCCTCAACGCCTTGCCGATCCTGCGGGGCCACGCCCGCATCGTCGCCAAAGAACAGGTGATCCCACTCGGCCATCATCCAGGGCGTGTGATAGGCCGCGCGGCCCACCATCATGCCGTCCAGCGTGACGCCATCCAGCACCGCACCCGGCTGCAACTGCGCCAGGCAGGACGCGTTATCGGTCAGGCCACCGTTGAGCACGATGGTCAACTCCGGGAAGTCGCGTTTGAGCTGGTGCACGAACTCATAACGCAAGGGCGGGACCTCGCGGTTTTCTTTGGGGCTCAAGCCCTTGAGCCAGGCATTGCGCGCGTGCACGATGAACACCTTGCAGCCCACGTCCGCCACGGTGCCCACGAAATCTCGCACGAAGTCATAGCGCTCGATCTGGTCGATGCCAATGCGGTGTTTGACCGTGATGGGCATACGCGGGTCGCCGCCCGTCGCGTCCATCATCGCCTTGATGCCCTCGGCAACCAGCCCGGCTTCGGACATCAGGCAGGCACCGAAGGCGCCACGCTGCACCCGCTCGCTGGGGCAACCGCAGTTGAGGTTCACTTCGTCGTAACCCCATTGCAGGGCCAGCCGGGCGCACTGCGCCAGGTCGTCGGGCTCGCTGCCACCCAGTTGCAGCGCCAGCGGGTGTTCTTCCTCGTTGAAGCGCAGGTGTCGGTCGACATCGCCATGCAGCAAGGCCCCCGTGGTAACCATCTCGGTATACAGCCGCGCATGCCGGCTCAGCAGGCGATGGAAGTAGCGGCAATGCCGGTCCGTCCAGTCCAGCATGGGAGCCACACACATGCGCCAAGGGCTTGGTGGGGGCTCGGTCGCCCCTTTCGTTTCGATCAAGGTATCAGACATGTTCTTTTCGAGCGATGGCTGCCACAAGGGCCACCGCGTAATCGCCGTCATGGGAGATGCTCACGGCGCTCTGCACGATGCCGTTGCGCTCGGCCAGCAGCCTTGCCTTGCCATGAAGCTGCAAATGGCACTGGCCATCAGCCTGGCGCACCAGCTCCATCTCCACCCAGGCCACCCCCTGGCCAGCCAGCCCCAAGGCCTTGAGCGTGGCTTCTTTCGCGGCAAAGCGGGCGGCGAGCCGCTCCGTCATCAACAAGGGGGCCGACTGGGCATACGACCACTCTGCCGGCGTGAAGATGCGCTTGCCAAAGCGCTCGCCAAACTGGTCCAGCGAGGTCTGGATACGGCTGATGAGCACCAGATCCACGCCAACCTTCAGTTCGGCCTGCCCCGGCTGCCCGGACGACAGCCCGGACAGGATGGACGACGGGAACTCAGGCATCACGGGGGCAACAGGCATATCCACAGAATTGAGCAGCCTCAGCACACGCAGCCAGAGATGTGGGCGCGCCATGAGGCCATGGGGCCAACCGGCAGGTAGCCGGCAGGCAACCCTGGATTATCCGCCCTCGCGCACTGGACGGTGCACCAGGCGCCCCGGCTCAGCGCGCCAGATCGAGACAGAAGCCCGTGTAATGACGCAAGCTGAGTTCCGGACGGAAGGGGATCACCATCGGTTTGTCGGGGTTGATCCAGGATTCACGCAGGCGGTAGCCCAAGGCAGTCAAGCCCTTGACCAGCGAAGCCTGGGTCTGGATCCGGTAGGGGCAGAACGCCGTTCCCAGGCTGTTGACCGTGAAGAAAGTCCGTTCCGCGTGGATGGCCGCGGTATTGATCACGATGCGCCTGGGCAGGCGCTGCCACCCGGCCAGCATCTCACCCAGTGTCTGAGGCAGGTATTGCAGAACGCCAGAGGCAAACAACACGTCCTGCCCCTCGCCTTGCGCGAAATGCTCGGTGAACCGAAGGCGCGCACTGTCCCCACGCTCCTGCGCCAGCTTTCGGCCCTCCAGCACCATGGCCGGCACATCCTGAACGCACCAGTCCAGATCTGGCCAGGCTGAAAGCGGCTCGCGAAAGGCCATGAACTTGATGCCGATGGCGCCGCCCACATCGAAGACCCCTTTGAGCCCTTCTTGCAGCGACCTCGTCAGCCAGTACAAGGAGGGGTAGTCGTGCGGGTCCATCCGCGTGCGGTGTTGGTATAGCTGCGCCGACTCGGCGTTGTCATAGCCCGCGCGACCAAAGGCCTGTGCTGCCGCCACGGCCTCATCCCAAGTCGCATGCACCCCATAAAACAGATTCTGATCGCGGTTGGCCACAAAGGCCTCGCGTGCCTGCCGATGCACCACCGGCCCGATCACCGGCCAGTTGGCGAGCCCGTCGATGCGCTGGTGTAGGGCTTGGATCAATTGCAAGGTGAAATGCCTCTGATTAGTATGATGTTGCGTGCGTTTGTATACCAAATGACGCAGGGTGAGCCATACTCCCCCGCAGACAGGTGGACAAAACCCGCCTGACGCCATGGATACTACCGAGCGCTTCTCAACTGCAAAGCCATCCAGAACATGGACGCCCAAAAACTGTCAGGTTCACCGTGGAAGATCGAGCCGACAGGCCGCTACTCCACCAGCAAGATCCAGCCCATTCGGCACAACTTTGATCAGCACCCCCTGATGCAGTTGCCCGAATTGGCCAAGCTGGCCAAGGATCTGGTCAAGACCAAGCAGTGCCGGTTCATCACTCCGGGCAGCGAGCAGGGCTCCGCGTTCTTCCACGGCGATGAAGATCCTCAGGGCCGCACGATTGACGAGGTCTTTCGGCGCATGGAAGAGCCTGGCTCTTGGTTGGCGCTCTACAACGTGGAAACCCACCCGGTCTACCGCCGCTTCCTGGAAGAGGTCACAGCCTGCTTCAAGCCGCTGGTCGAACCCCACGAGCCCGGCATTTTCAACGTGGGTGGTTTCATCTTCATCTCTGCCCCACCCTCCGTCACGCCTTTCCACATCGACCGGGAAAACAACTTCTGGTTGCAGGTGAAAGGCCGCAAGGTCATGAACGTGTGGGACCCCAGCGACCGCGTGGTGGTCACGGCGCGCAACCGCGACGATTTCATCGTTTACGGGGGACTTGAAGAAGTCCGGTTGAAGGATGGGTTCCGCGAGCGCAGCCACGAATTCGACGTGGGCCCCGGCGACGGGGTGTACTTTCCCAGCACCTCCCCCCACATGACACGCTCTGATCCGGGCTGGACGGTGCCCGGCGATGGTGTCTCCATCAGCATTGGCGTCGTGTTCTACACGGATGTCACCAAGCGTGCGGCCTATGTGCACGCCTGGAACCTGCTGCTGCGCACCCGCTTTGGCCTCACGCCACGCGAGCCGGGCGAGTCTGTGTGGCTTGACCGCCTCAAGTACCCGCTGGGCCGTGCCCTGATCTGGGCCAAGAAGACCTTCGGCAAGTTCCAGCCCAAGCCCGGCTTCTGATCGCGGCCCGATCAGTTGATCAGGTGCCCGTTCATTGACTTGACGAACGATTGGGCAGCACCGGCAGCACAAGGTAGGACTGAGCACCTGCCCCGTGGTGCACGCGGTTGACCGCCACCACCATGCGCGTTTCATCGGCATTGTTGGGCGCCCCTGTGTTGAGGTTGCGCTCCAGCCTCGGGAAGCTGCTGCTGGTCACCTGCAGACGCAGCCGGTGGCCTCGCGGCAGCTTGTACGCGATGGAGCGCAGGTCCACCACGGCCTCCACGGGCACATCTGGGGTCAGCAGCCTGGGCCGCTCAAAGCCATCCCGATACCGCAAGCGAAGCGCACCTTCCTGGAAGCTGGTGGCGCGGCCATCCGGCCAGACATGGACCAGGCGCAGCACCAGATCGGTGTCAACGGCGCTGGACGAGACCACCAGGTGTGCTTTCAGCGGGCCCGCAATGCGCAGGTCTTCTGACAAGGGTGCCGATGTATAGACCAGCACATCGTCCCTGAGCTCGACATCACGCTGCTCGGTTGGGCCGGACTTTTCATCGGGGTCACCCGAGCAACACAAGGGGCCACCGCGCGAGGGTACGGGCTTGGCCGGGTCATATCGGAAGGTGTCCACCTTCGCCGCAGCAGGTGGCGTCTGGGCCAAACTGCCATTGCCCGCGCGGCTGTTGGCTTGCCCCCCGCTGTCCAGATACCAGCGCTGCATGCTGGCCTCTTTCGGCGGCCAGCTGTCGGCAGACAACCAGCTGTTCTCAACCAGCATGAAATAGGTGTAGGCCTTGAGGCTGGCCAGGCCATCGCCCTGCCCGCGCAACCAGTAGTCGAACCAATTGAGGAACCAGCCCCGCCACGGTTGCGCCGTGTTCTCGACCACCAGTTCACCGAACTGCGTGGCCTTCACGGACTCCTCATGCTGGCAGTGGTTGCCCGGCGCGATGATCACCTTCTCGGGCAAGCCCTCCTGCCGCCATTTCTCGGCCAGCGCCAGCGTGTCGCCCGAGGTCTGATCACCCCAGGTGTTGACCATCAGCGCCGGGACCTTGGTGTGGTCTGCGTCGCTGACATAACCCCACTCTGCCCAGCGCGGGTCGGCCAAAGAGAGGGACAGGAAATCGGCATAACCGTTGGGGGCCGGCCTCACGCGCGCGACCAATCCTGACACGGGCAACTGGCGCAAGACCTGCGGCAAGTCAAAGGGTGCGGCAACGGGCGCGTGCGGATCTTTCGTCCCTGCCCATTGAAACCAGCCAAACGCGCTGGCCAACTGAAACACGCCGCCCTCGAACACCCCAAAATAGCTGTAGCGCCCCGCCGCCGAGCCCACGGCGCCGCCCGCGCCACTTGGGATCATCGCCTTGTGAGCGGGGTGATTGAGCCGCGACAGCACCAGTTGCGTCTCCCCCAGGGCCGAGCAACCATAGGTCCCCACCTTGCCGGTGGACCATGGCTGGCGCACGATCCAGTCCAGGGTGGCCGCGCCATCCTCGGCGACGTGCTTCCAGGGCAGCAACTCACCGCCCGAATCACCTGTGCCGCGCAGGTCCTGCACCAGCACGGCATAGCCATGACGGGCGAAGAACACCCCGGCGTTGTAGCCCTCGGTGAACACCAGGCGCTTGTAGGGCAAGCGCACCAGCACCGTTGGCAGCGGGCCATTGGCCCCGCCGGGCAAGAACAGGCTGGCACGCAGGCGAACGCCATCGGGCATGTCGATGGCGATGTCGTGACGGACATCCACCCCGTTTCGCCAGGCCAGCAGGTTCACATGCCAGCTTGGAGGCAAGGCATCCAGCACCGTTTGCCGCCAGTAGACAGCCGAACCACCAAGCAGCAGCACCAAGAGCGCCAGGAGCATCAGGGCGCCCCATTTCAGTCTCATGGCTGCTTCTCACATGCCTGCATCAACTTGGGCAACCAGGCCAGCATCAGGTCGGTCAGCACGCGCTGGGAAGCCAGAGCTGTGGCCGTGTGGTCGATCTCTTCCAGCAAGAGGCAACGCACGCGCTCCACCCAAGGCTGGCCGGCAAACGCATGCCGCAATTGCCCGTCGTAGCTGTAGTGGTCGATCACGGACCCCGTGAAGATCAACAGCACTTCCGCATGTCGATCCACCAGCGTCTGCATCACCCGCGCGAAGTCTTCCTTGGTGGGGTACATCATCGATGCGTCGCTGCTGAACAGACCTGACTCGTCATCATCGGGTGCCCGCTTGCGGGCCAGCAGCTTGTTCCAGGCTCTCATGAACAAATCACGAGGCGATGCCACAGCAAGGCGTTTGTAGCGACAGACCAGCTTGGTCCAACGCGATGCATACGAGAAACCATCCAGCATCAGCACGCCCACGACCCGTGCATCAACCTCACTGGTCCAGTAGGCATTGGTCGCACCCGAGCAAATGCCAACGAGCACAAAGTGACGGATGCCGGTGGTCGCGGTGACATGGTCCATCGCGGCCTGGATGTCACGCACGGCCTGCACACGGAAATCGCCGTCCCCACCCTGGTGAGGGCTGTCCCCCAGGCCGGAGAGGTCAAAGCGCAAGGAGACTTGCCCCGCCGCCGCCAGCGTCCGGGCGAGCTTCACATTGATGCGGTGCGGGCCAAAGCGTGGAATGACGCCGGCATTGAAGAACAAGAAGGCCATGGGCGGCGTGACGCTGCCTTGCGAGGGCTGCGTCAAGATGCCCATCAAGGCCTGATGGGGACCAAACCGGCACGGGGTTTCGATCATGCGACCTCCCCCGTCAGTTTGACCAGCGTCATCAAGGCTTGTGCAGGCACCAGCGCGCTGTTTTCGGCAGCAGCGCTGGTCCAGTCCGTCCCATGCTGAACAGGCAGCACGCGTGCCCGCCCCGGGCAAGCCTTCAAAGCCTCGTCCAGGTCGCGCGCATCCTGGCTTTCAGGTTCAACCACCGCGATGATGGGCACCCCACCGGACTGTGAAAAAGCACCGCGCAAGGACATTGTGATCAATTGCTGACGCATGGCAGGCGACACGGCGGCGCCGATCGCTTCGTCAAGGTAGTTGGCTGGATTCAGCGCAATCTGAGAGGGCGAGGGGCGCTGCTTGACCGAAAATGCAGACTCCAGCACGGCCACATGGCGCTCGCGCAAATGGGCCAGATAGCGCTTCCCATCGATCACAGGGTCCCACAGGATCAGGCACTTGAGGCCAGAAGGCGCTTGCTGTGAAGCTTTGAGCGCCACCGAAGCCCCCAGGCGCATGCCCAGCCAGATGGTCTGGTCCACGCCTGCCCGCTCACGCAATTGCGAGTCGGCTGTCAAGAGATCTGTCGTCCACCCTTCGAGATCGGCGTCCGCATCGTCCCCCATGGCGTCACCGCTGCCAAAGTAGTCGAACCGCAACACGGGATGCCCTTGACGCACGAGACGCTCGGCCAGCACCCGCATCATGCGGTGCGCCCTGATGGCTTCCTGACCGAATGCATTGCACAGGACCACACCTGCACGCTGTGCGCCCTGCGTCGGACGCTGAAAGGTGCCGAACAGGCTTCGCTGTGCCGTCCCGAAAAAAAGGGATTCGATTGGATTGACCACGCCTACTTGCTTTCTGTTTATCGTGACGCTTCAGCTCCCAGGCTGATCAATTTTGCAGTCGCAGCCAGTATATCGATGCCCACATGGACGGAAGTCACATCGACGGTCGCCTCCCCCGCGTCGAAGGGGATGCAGATCCGCCCCTCGACAGGGGCGATCCCCGTTGTGAACACGTGCGAAGGCAAGGACAGGCCGGTGCCCAGCGCCTTCAGGCAGGCCTCTTTGCGTGTCCAGCACTGGAGAAAGGCTGTGAGCGCGTCGTCCTCCTGCCTGATGAGCGCCAGTGCCTGGGCCTCCTGAGCAGAAAAATGATGCCGGGCCAGTTCGTGCAAGTCGCCGACAGCATGACGCACCTCGATGTCCACGCCGATGTCGCCGCTGTCGGCCAGGCCGATCAGGGCCATGTGGGCGCTGTGACTCATGTTGAAGCTGCACGCGCCAGGTGCGCGCAGGCTCGGCTTGCCGTGCGTCCCGATGTCGAACGCCGCATCAGCGCGCATGCCCGCCTCCTGGATCAGCACACTGCGCAATGCACGGTGTGCCGCCAGGTAACGGCGGCGATCACGCTCGAACACGAAACGTTCTGCACGGGCCTCCTCGGCTGCACTGAGCGTCACAGCGGTGGCCACCTCCGGCTCGTCAAGGTTGACCAACCAGAGGTGGATGCCAAGTGGCGTCACGGCAAGCCGCTTCAGCGCGCCATCAAGGGCCATCAGGATCGACGGCCCAAGCGCCCCAGGACACGAGACAGCAAGCCGCTCTGCCCCGCGCCCTTGCCAGCAGGCTCAGCCGTCTCGGCCGTCACCGGGGCCAGCGAAGGCTCGGCATCCTGGCCAGTGGCCGCACTCAACTGCTGCAGCGTTTCATAGACATAGCGACGCGGATCAATCTTGATCCCCAGTGCGCGCTCGCCTTCTGTGACGGCCCGCATGACGAGCAAGGAACTGCCCCCCAGGTCAAAGAAATTGTCTGAAGGGTGGATCTGCGCCGCATCAATGCCCAGCAGCTCAGCCCAGATACGGGCCAGCTGGGCCGCGGCACCCGTCGCGTCGCTGGTCGCCTTGTCTGCACTGGCGCTGGCGCTCGCATCGGCCGCCAGGCGGGACAGGGGTTCATACACATAGCGACGAGGATCGACCTTGAAGCCCAACTGCCGCTCTGCATTGGCCACCGCCTGCATCACCAGCAGGGAGCTGCCGCCCAGATCGAAGAAGTTGTCCTGCGCCCCGACGTGCGCGGCGTCGATACCCAGCAGCTCCGCCCAGATGGCAGCCAGACGCGTTTCCTTGTCGTTCAAACCCGAGGGCTGCGGCTGCTCGTTGCCACCGCGGGCCGGGCTGTTGCTGGCACCGGCGTTGGCGCGATGGGCTTGCACCCAATCCTGGAACGCGCTGGCGTCCGCACCCGGTTGCGCCAGCAAGGAAGCCACCGACTGCCCGGGCGCATCGGCAACGCGACGCAGCAGGCCGATCAGGCGCTCGCGGAACAGCTGCGCCGTCGCGGCGTCAAACAGATCGGCGTTGTAGTTGAAGCCGCCCTCCAGGCCACCTGGCACCTCCATCAGCCACAGGCCGAAGTCTTCCGTCGCGCCCTTTTGCATCACCAGCACCGACGAGTGCGCCAGCGGGCCCCAGTGGCGCTCACGGGCCCGCGCATCCTGGAAGGAGTACAGGCTCTGATACAGCCCCACCTTGTTGGCGTGGAAGGCGATTTCTGGCTCTGTTGCCAAACGCTCGAAAGGCACATCCTGATGGGCCATGGCATCCAGCAACTCACGCTTGATGGCCGCCAGCCACTGCGGCACGGCCAAGGCGCTGTCGACGTTCAAATGGACCGGCAACAGGTTGTTGAAGAAGCCCATGACGGACTCCACCTCACTGCTCAGGCGCCCGCGCACGGGCACACCCATGACCAACGAGTTGCTGGACAGGGCCTGGCTCAGCATGGCGGCATACACGGCCATGACCAGCATGTTGAGCGTGACGCCCTGCTCCAGGCCTTGCTGCCTCAGACGCTCGGTCAGTTCCTTGTCGACATGGACCCACTCGACCGCCCCCACGCCGGTCATGCCTGCGCGGCGTGGCCGGTCGGCAGGCAGGGCACGCGGTGGCGTGATCGCTGCAAAGCGCTTCTTCCAGTAGGTAACCTGCGTCTGGCAAGCCTCGCTGGCCATCCAGTCCCGGTGCCAATGGGCAAAGTCCACATAGCTCACTGGCGGCAAGGGCAAGCTGCTGACGCGCCCTTCCAGCGCCGCAGGGTACAAAGCCCCCAGCTCCTCGTACAGCAGGTCGAACGACCAGCCGTCCCAGATGATGTGGTGCGGCATGAACAGGTAGACATGCTGATCCTGCGCCATGCGGTAGAGCGCCATCCTCAGCAGCGGTGCCTGGCTGATGTCGATGGGCTGATCGATGATGGCCTGCAAGCGGCTCATCAATGTCGCCTCGCGCTCGGCTTGGGGCAAGGCGCTCAGGTCCTCGAACGGCAAGGACACCTCGACCTTGTCCAGCACACGCTGAACCGGCCCGGAGGGGCCTTCCACGATGCAGGTACGCAGGCTGGCCTGACGCTGGATCATCTGCCCGACAGCCGCCTCGAAAGCCTGCTGATTGAACGGGCCGCTGAGGCGGTGTGCCGAGGGCGTGTTGTAGACCACGCGCCCGGGGTACATCTGCTCCATGAAGCGGATGCGCTCCTGCATCACGGTCAAGGGCGCCTCGCTCTGGTCGGCGCGGTGAATCACCGGTTGATGGCGCGGCGCACCGCTGCTGTTGGCGGCCTCCACGGCGCGAGCCAGGCCTTCGGCCGTCGGTGTCTCGAACACGGTCCGCAGCGGCAGCACCAGCCCCAACTCCTTGTTCAGGCGCGCCGTGAGCTTGGCGGCGAGCAGGGAATGCCCGCCCAGCATGAAAAAGTCGTCACGAATGCCGATGCCAGGCAGATTGAGCACAGCCTCCATGGCCGCCAGCACCTGCGTTTCCAGCGGCGTGCGGGGGGCCAGGCGGTCAGCCGATGCGGCCAGTTCGCGCTCGGGCCGCGGCAAGGCCTTGCGGTCAATCTTGCCGTTGGGCAGCAAGGGGATGGCGTCAAGTTGCACCACGTGCGCCGGGATCATGTACTCGGGCAGCGAGCGGCGCAAGAAGTCGCGCAAGGCGGTCGAATCCAGCTTAGCGCCACGCGAGACGGCATACACGACCAGGCGCACATCACCCGGATCGTCTTCACGGGTGATGGCCACAACGCGGTCTACGTCGGGGTGGTGCCCCAGGCTGGCCTCGATCTCACCGAGCTCAATGCGGTAGCCACGCACCTTGACCTGGTGGTCGCTGCGCCCCAGGCACTCCAGCACGCCATCCACGCGCCAGCGCCCCAGGTCGCCGGTCTTGTACCAGCTGTGACCTGGGCGGAAGGGGTCTGGAAGGAAACGCTCGTCTGTCAGATCCGGGCGACCGAGGTAACCCAGGGTCACACCGTCACCACCGATGAAGAGCTCGCCCACCACGCCCACAGGCAACTGGCGACCTTGCTCGTCCACCACATGGATCTGGGTGTTGGCCACGGGGTGGCCGATGGGGACCACGCCCGCCACATCCTGCAGTCGGTAGAAACTCGACCACACCGTGGTCTCCGTGGGGCCGTAGCCGTTCCACAACTCGCCGACACGGGGCAACAGCTCGCGGCCCAGGTCGGCCGGCAAAGGCTCGCCCGTACAGATGACTTTCAGGTGCGCACCGCCTTGCCAGCCGGCTGCCAGCAGCAAGCGCCAGGTCGAAGGGGTGGCGTCGATGAAGTTCACGCGCTCTCGCTCGATCAGCTCACGCAGGCGATCACCATCGGTGGCCTGGGCACGGTCCGCCACCACCACCGCTGCACCGACGGTCAAAGGCGCAATGACCTCGGACACGGCGATGTCGAAACTCAGCGTCGTGACCGACAAGACCACGTTGGACGCGTTCATGCCAGGCTCGCGCGCGATGCTGGTCAGCAGGTTGACCACCGTGCGATGGGGCACCAGCACACCCTTGGGGCGACCGGTCGATCCCGAGGTGTAGATGACGTAGGCGATGTCTTGCGCCGTGCCCACGGCAGGCGCGGGTTGTTCACTGGCACCCAGCTCGTCGACATACAAAGGCTCGGCGGCCTGGAAGCGCCATTCGCCGCCGACCGATCGATCGGTCACGATGTGGCGGGCCTGGGCGTCATCGCTCATGTACTGGAGGCGGTCCGACGGGAAGGAAGGGTCCATCGGCACATAACCCGCGCCTGATTTGAGGATACCCACCAGGCCGACCAGCATGTGCTCATTGCGGCCGCAATACAGCCCGACCAGATCACCCGACTTGACACCGCGAGTTTGCAAGGCGTGCGCCAGCGCATTGGCACGCTGGTCCAGCTCACGGTAGCTGAGCCGGCGCGAAGCCGCCACCACCGCGGTGGCATCCGGCGTCGCCGCGGCCTGGCGCGCAATGAGGGTGTCCACGCGCACATCGCGCGCGTAAGCCAGCTCCGTTTGATTGAACTGCTTGAGCAGCGTCAGATCGGCCATCGTCGGGGCCATGACCTGGGCGACCGGCAAGACCGCATCCGCCACCACCCGCTCCAGGGCTTCGCGGTACAGCAGCAACCAGCGATGCACCGTTGCACTGTCGAACAACTCGGTGTTGTACTGGCACTCCAGCACGATGTCTTCACCGTGCTGGCTGGCATTGAGGAAGAGCTCGAAGTTCTCGAAGTGCCGGGGATTGCTGCGCAAATCGACCGTCAAGCCGCCTTGCGACAAATCCTGGCTGGAAATGGCCTGGTCCAGGTTGAACAGCACGGACACCAGCGGCAAACGGCTGGGATCGCGCTGGATCTGCAGCTTCTTGAGCAATTGACCGAAAGTACAGCCCTGATGCTCATAGGCATCCAGCACCTGCGTCCGCGTGGCGGCCAGCAAGTTCGAGAAGGACTGCCCCATGTCCGCCTCCACGCGGATGGGCAACAACTGCACGCAGTGCCCGACCAGCGTGTGCTGCCCCTCGGCGGCCTGCCCGGCAGCGGGCACACCCACGACCACCTCGTCCTGCCCGGACAAGCGCGCCATCAGGGCGCCAAACGCACTGAACAAGGTGACGAACAGACTGGTGCCTTGGCGGCCTCCCAGCTTGCGCACGGCATTGGCCAGCGAGGCGTCAATGACGAGGTCTTCGCGGCGAGACGCAAAACCACGCAAGGCCTTGCGCGGCCGGTCCGCCGGCAACTCCAGGATGGGCACGCCGCGGTCATACTGACGCACCCACCAGTGGGTATCGGCCTCTGCTGCGGCTGCGTGGGCGGCATCGGTCTGCGCCAGCGCGTAGTCACCAAAGCTCTCGGCAAACGCCAGCGTGTCGGCGCCACCACCCGTGGCCATGCTGCCGTACAGCGACATCAGCTCGGTCGCCAGCACGCCAAAAGACCAGCCGTCGCACACGATGTGATGCCCCGTGAGCACCAGTTCATGGCGAGCCGGCGCCAGGCGCGCCAGCACGGCGCGAACCAGCGGGCCGTCAAGCAGATTGAAGGGCGTCTCGACCGCTTCGACCTTCAATGCGGCCAGGGCCTGGGCTTGCGCGTCGGGCGACAGATCAGACAGGTCGCGCACGTGAGCCTGCAAGCTGCCACGCGCCGCGATCATCATGCTCAGGCCATCGATACTGATCGTGGCGCGCAGTGACTCATGTCGATCAGACAGGGCCAACAAGGCGTCTTCCAGCGCCTGCACATTGAGTGCGCCCGCCATGCAGAGGGTGACCGACTCGTTGTAGGCCAGCGAAGCCTCCCGACCGAGCTGATCAGCCAGCCACAACTCGCGCTGGGCCTCGGTCGTGGGTACCGCCCTGGCCAGTTCCGGGCTGGCAAACGGATCGTAATCAACCTCGGTCAGGCGGGGGCTACCGTGCTCGTTGCTCATTGCGCCTCCACCTTGATGTACTTGCCGGGCGCCTCGGGGTTGGCCACGAACCAGGCAGGTTTGCCCTCCGAGTCACGGCCCAGGCGTGCACCCGGCACCGGAGGCGTGGACGCATCAAAAGCCACAGCCTGTGTCTTGACGTGGCGGGGCAGGAAATCGGCCTCCTGCAACTCGGCCACTGCCTCCTTGAACGCGGTCTTGATGACGGCGATGTCCTGCGCGGTGTGCGCCGTGGTCATGAAGCAGGGGAAGTTGTCCAGGATGTGCACGCCGCGGTTGCGCATCATGGCGAACAGCAGGTCCTGCAGCGGGTGGTCTTCGTCAAAGAAGATCTTCCATACCGACGAGAAATGCTTGAGCACGATGGGCGCCCCAACCTCGCGGCAATAGGCATTGAGCTCATCGACCATGGCGGCCGTGCGGCGGGTCAGGCCGGCCTGCAGCTCAGGCCCTTCGCGCTTGATGTGCTCCAGCACGGCCTTGGCCGCCACCAGCGCCAGGGGGTGACGCACGAAGGTGCCGGCGAAGTAAGTCACCCCAACCGTGGGGATGGAGTCATCACCATACTGCCAATGGCCGCCATCGAGTGCGTCCATGTACTCGCGCTTGCCAGCGATGACCCCGATGGGGAAACCACCGCCCAGCACCTTGCCGTAAGACCCCAGGTCCGCGCGGATGCCAAACAGCGACTGGATGCCACCCGGGTGAGCGCGGAAGCCGGTCACCACTTCGTCAAAGATCAGCAGGGTGCCGGCCTGCTCGGTCACCTTGCGCAAGTCGTGCAGGAACTCCCTGGGCTGGAAGTCGGGGCGGCGACTCTGCACCGGCTCGACCAGCACGGCGGCCAGATCGTTGGCGTTGTCCTTCAGCCATTGCAGGGTCTCGGGGGTGCCATAGTCCAGCACCACGACGTTTTCGGCCGTGTTGGGCATGATGCCGGGCGCTGCCGGTATCGACTTGAGCTTCTTGGTGCCCCGCACGATCACCTCGTCAAAGATGCCGTGGTAAGCGCCGGTGAACATCGCGATCTTGCTGCGGCCCGTGACGGTACGGGCAATGCGCACGCAGCCCATGACGGCCTCCGAGCCGGTGTTGCACAGGCCGGCGCGGTCAAAACCCGTCATCTCGCAGATCAGCTTGGCCACTTCGCCAGCCAGGGGGTGTTGCGGGCCAATGTCGTAACCGCTTTCGAGCTGCTTCTTGACTGCATCGACGACGAAGTCAGGCTGCCAGCCGAACAGGCTCATGCCAAAGCCATTGAGCGCGTCCACATACTCGTTGCCATCCAGATCCCACATGCGCGCGCCCTTGGAGCGATCGATGACGATCTGATAGATGATTTCCTTGAGTTGCGGACGGAAGCCATTGACGACGCGCGGGTCGGCCAGATGGGGGCGATGCTCGATCGTGTAGGCCTTGGAGCGCTGCGTCTTGTCGATGTAACGGCGCATGAAGGCATCCAGCCGGGCGATCTGGCGCTCGCTCATTTCCGTGCCGGACGTGTGAATGCGGGCGATGGCGCCGAAAGCCTTCTTGACGTCGTAGGTGCGATGCACCAGGGCGGCTTCCTCGTCTGCGGCTGCGGCTGCCGGCGTGGCATTGGCAGACGCGGCGGCGGCGGCAGCCGCCACCGGGGTGACATCGGCCACAGATGCCGGCTCGGGCAAGGTTGCCGTCGTTGCGGGCTGCACAGCCTGCACAAAGGTCTGCCCTTGCAGCAAAGCGAGCTGTTGCGCCATCAACAGCATCTGCTGCTGGATGATCTGCTGCACCGCTGGCGTGCCACCCGCAGGCCCGGCCTGAACAGCGAAGGCCGGCGACATCATTTGCATCGGCTGGACAGCGGGCAAGGCAACTGGCGCTGCACCGGCCGCAGCGGCGACCACCGGCACAGCAGCCTGCGCAGGTGCGGCAACAGGTACCGCATCGGGTGGCAAGCTCGTGTCCAGGAAGGCCGCCAGCGCATCGAAGCTGCGGTAGCTCTCCATCAGCTGACGGAAGGTGATGTTGAGCGAAAAGGTCTTCTTGAGCTGCAAGGCCACTTGGGTCAAGGTCAGCGAGTCCAGGCCCAACTCGACAAAGCTGGCGCTGGCATCGGCGTCGGCCAACTCAAAGCCGGAGACGTCTTCAAACAGAACACGCAAGCGCTGCACAAGCGTCGACTGGCGATTGGCTGCGGGGGGTTGGGCGGTGACAGTCATGGTGGTCTCTGGCATTGAAGTTTGAATCTGGGGGGTGGCTACATCCACGGCGGCCGAGCTGGCATCGGGCCGAGCCGCAGCAAGCGTCGCAGCGGTGGCAGCAGCAGGCACAGCCGGCTCGACCCAATGGCGCTGGCGCTCGAACGGGTAGCTGGGCAACAGGACACGGCGGCGGCCTTGCGGCGGCCACGCAGGCCAGGGCACACCGGCACCGAGCGCCCAAAGCTGCCCGGCCGCATCGCAAAGGCTGGAACGCTCTTTGTCCGGGGCATCGGCCAGACTGGGCAAAGCCAGGGGCACGCTTGATCCGGATCGATGCTGGCGCACGAGGGCGCAAAGGGTAGCGCGAGGGCCCGCTTCGATGAACAAGGGCAGGCCCAACTCAGACTGAACCTGCCGAACAGCGGGAGAAAAACGGACGGCCTCGCGCAGGTGGCGACCCCAGTAAGCCGGATCGGTGGCCTGATCGTCGGTGAGCCAGGTGCCCGTCAAGGTGGACGCAATACGCAAACGAGGCGCAGCAAGACTGACCTCCCGCACCGCGGCCTCGAACGCTGGCACGGCAGGGGCCATCATCGCCGAGTGGAAGGCATGCGAGGTCTGCAGGCGCCGAACCATGACGCCACGGCCTTCCAGCATGCTTGCAAATGACTCGATGGCATCGGAAGGGCCGGCCACCACACAGGCCGTTGGCCCATTCTCGGCGGCCAGTTGCACGTTCTCGGGTAACAGCGGCGACAACTCCGCGGCGGCCATGCGAACCGTCAGCATCGTGCCCGGGGGCAATGCCTGCATGAGCGCGCCACGTCGCGCGACCAGGCGAACGGCATCACGCAGGGACATCACACCCGCCAGGGTCGCGGCCACGAACTCGCCCACGCTGTGCCCGATGAGGGCGGCAGGTTGCAAGCCATGAGCCAACCAGACCTTGGCCAAGGCGTATTCAATACAGAAGGTCGCCGGTTGCGTGACCTCTGTTTGTGCCAGCGGAGCGGGGTCGTCCCCGAACATCAGCGCCAGCAGATTGAAGGGTACCTGCCCCGTCAGGGCATCCAGGCACTCGTCAATGGCTTCACGGAACACGGGCACATGGGTGTAGAGCTCTCGCCCCATCCCCGCGTATTGCGCGCCCTGCCCCGGGAACATCAACACCGCAGAGGGCTCGGTGGAGGGCAGCGCCCTCGCCTTGCTGATCGCGCCTTCGGCACTGCGCAGGGCCTCGATGGCCTCCGGCACCGTGCTGGCCACAATGTGGCTGCGGTGAGTGAAGTCTCGCCGCCCCACATCCAGGGTGTGGGCCACGTCCGCCAGATCAAGCTCCGGGTGTTGCTCCAGATGCGCAGCCAGGCGCTCGATGGTGTGCCGCAAGGCACTGTCCGTGCGGGCGGAAAGCCGCAACAACTGAGGCCCCTCACCCGCTGGCGAGGCCACCGGCAAAGGCGCCTCCTCCAGGATGGCATGGGCGTTGGTGCCGCCCACCCCGAAAGAGCTCACGCCCGCCAGCCTGGGCTGGTCGCCTCTGGGCCATGGCGTCGCGTTGGCCTGCACGACGAACGGGCTCCCCGCGAAATCGATCTTGGGATTGGGCGCCTTGTAATGCACCGTGCCCGGCAAGCGCTCACGCTCCAGCGCCATGGCGGTCTTGATGACACCGGCCGCGCCGGCCGCAATCACCATGTGCCCGGTGTTGCTCTTGAGCGAACCGATGGTGCAAAAACCCACATCGGACGTATGAGCGCGGTAGGCCTGTGTGATGGCCGCCACCTCCACGGGGTCACCCAAAGGCGTGGCCGTGCCATGCGCCTCGACATACGAAATGCTGCGCGCGTTGACCCCGGCATGCGCCAGCGCGAGGCGCACCACCGCAGATTGGCCTTCCACGCTGGGGGCCGTGAAGCTGGCCTTGCCTGAACCATCGTTGTTGATGGCCACGCCGCGGATCACGGCATGGATGGTGTTGCCATCAGCCACCGCATCGGACAGGCGCTTGAGCAACACGACGGCTGCCCCATCAGAGAACACCGTGCCTTGAGCCTGCTCGTCAAAGGTCCGCGTGTGCCCGTCAGGCGACAGCATCGAGCCTTCCTGATAGAGGTAACCGCTATTGGGTGGGCAGGTGATGGATGAACCACCGGCCAGCGCCAAGCCACACTGCCCGCCACGCAAGGCATCAAAGGCCTGCGCGATGGCCACCAGTGATGTCGAGCAGCCCGTGTGCACGCTGACGGCCGGGCCGGTCAGATTCAGCTTGTGCGCTGCACGCGTGGCGATGTAGTCCTTCTCATTGGCCAGCATCACCTGGAACTCACCCAGCCGTGCCACCTTCTCGGGATGGGCCAGTACATGGCGCTGGAAATAGGAGGCGTTGTACATGCCGGCAAACACGCCAATCGTCGCGGCGGTCTTCTCAGGCACCTGCCCTGCGCGCTCCAGACATTCCCAGCACAGTTCCAGGAAGATGCGCTGCTGAGGGTCCATCAACTCCGCTTCCTTGGGGCTGATGCCAAAGAAGCCCGCGTCGAACAGGTCCACGTCATCCACCACGCCGCGTGCCGACACGTACTGCGGATCGGCGCGCAACTCTGCGGGAATCGCGGCATTCAGTTCATCTGGGCGGAAGAAGCGGATCGTGTCCCTGCCCTCGTCCAGCACCTGCCAGAACGACTCGATATCAGGCGCACCGGGGAAGCGCCCCGCCATGCCGATGATGGCGATGGGCTCGTTGTCATGCGCGCTGTGCTTGATCACAGGCACCGATGGGCCCGGCACCACGCTGCTGGCCGACAGCGCATGGGCGATGCCACGCGGTGTCGGCATGGCAAACATCATCGCGACCGACAAGCTGCCCTGCCCTGCTGCCCTGAGTGCATTGAAGGCCTTCATGATCAACAGGGAGTTGCCGCCCAGATCAAAGAAGTTGTCGAGCGCACCGACCCGATCGATGCCCAGGGCACGGGCAAACACCTCAGCGACCTCGCGCTCCAGCCCTGGTCTGGGCGACACATAGGGCTGCGTGAGGTAGTCCGGGCGCTCACGGTTGGGCGCAGGCAAGGCACGCCGGTCCAGTTTGCCGTTGGCTGTGACGGGCAGCGCATCCAGGCGCACCCACAGTGCCGGCACCATGAATTCAGGCAGACGTTCAGCCAGATGCGCCTTCAATGCAGAAGGTGCCCAGGCATCCGTGCCACACACGACATAGGCCACCAACTCGGTGCCGCGATCGGGGTCCCGCTGAGGCACCACGGCGCAAGCACGCACGGCATCGTGAGACACCAGGGCGGACTCGATTTCACCCACTTCGATGCGAAAGCCTCTGATCTTGACCTGCCCATCGGCTCGGCCAATGAACTCGACCACGCCCTCGTCCATCAGGCGAACCAGGTCACCCGTGCGGTACATCAAGCGGCCATCGCCCGCGAACGTATCAGGCACAAAGCGTTCTGCCGTCAAATCGGGGCGCCCCAGATACCCTCGGCCGACACCCAAGCCCCCGATGTACAGCTCCCCGATCACACCTGCAGGGACCGGCTCGCCCCGTCGGTTGAGGATGTAGAGCCGCGTCTGCGTGATCGGCCGCCCGATGGGCACCGAACGGACGCGATCCAACTCGGCCAGCGAGATGCGATGGGTCAGCGCAAACGTCGTGGTCTCAGTGGGGCCATAGCCATTGATCAGCGTCGTGGCCGGTGCGGCCTTCATGAAGCGACGAACGTGGTCAATGGACAAGGCTTCGCCACCAATCAGCAACTCACGCAAGCCAGCCAGATGGAGCGGGTCGTCGTCCACCACGGCGTTGAACAAGGCTGCCGTCAACCAGGCAGCCTGCACGCCATGCGCCTCGATGGCACCTGCCAGACCCGGGCCTGTCGGAATGGCTTCGTCGTGCAGGACGCAACGCCCACCATTGAGCAAGGGCCCCCAGACCTCCAGGGTCGAGGCATCAAATCCCAATGGCGCGGCGTGCAACACCACCACCCCGTCATCGAGGTGCATGTAGCCGGCATCACAGACCAGACGGATGATCGAGCGGTGACAAATCTCCACCCCCTTCGGGGTACCGGTCGAACCCGATGTGTACATGACATAGGCCAGTGCCTCGCCATCCGCCTCAGGCAGCGGCACCTTGGCCGCAGATGGCAGCGTGGATGGCATGTGATCCACATCCAGCCAGCGGACACCCAGCGCCTGGGTAGCACCGTCCAGCGGTTCGCCGCGGCTGATCAGAAAGCGCACGCCCGCGTCCGAAAACATGAAGCGCAGGCGTTCGGCGGGATAAGCCAGATCAACGGGCAAATAGGCCGCGCCAGCGCGAAGCACGCCGAGGATGGCCACGATGCTGGCGGCATCTCGGGGCAATCCCACCGCCACGACCTCACCGATCTTGACGCCAGCCGCCAGCAATGCCTCAGCCACACGCGCCGACGCCTGCTCGAGTTCGGCATAGCTCATGCGCCCGCCGCCCGACCAACTCAACGCCACGGCATGGGCGTGCCGCCTGGCGACGTCCACGAAGCGCGCTGGCACGCTGTTGGGCCCTGTGTAAGCCCACGCCACATTGGCCAGCGCGGCCTGCCCGGCATCATCCTGGGCCACCACCGTCACGCTGGACAGCGGCGCATCCGGGTGCCGGACCATGTGTTCGGTCACCCCCGACCAGGCTGCCAGCAAAGTACGCGTCGTGCCCGCATCGATCAATGGAGCGAGATAAGCGGCAACAAGCGAATCGGATTGGCTGCCCAAGCCCAGCTGCAACCAGGTGGCCGAGGATGCCAGCGCCGCATTGGGCAGCGGTGCCGTGCCCAGCCACATCACCTCCATGCCTGAAGGTGGTGCTGCCAGAGGTTTTGCCTGTTCCGCACCAACTTTGGCGACCCACTCACGGACGGTGCCTTCAGCAGGCACAGCCAAGGTCAGCGCCCCGGACTCGGTTGCCAGGCCGACGTTGCCATGGCCGATCAGGCGGTCAGCCACCAGCAACCAGGCAGCCAACGCCCAGATCTGGCCGTCAGCCTGGTCGAGCGCCAATCCTGCCGGCGCAGGGAATACGCCTGTCTGCCAGCTCTGGGTCACCGCAGCGGCTGAATGCGGCAGCACGTCAATGAGTGTTGCGGCCTCGGAGTTCACAAGGGCGCCAGGCCCGAGCCCATCACCGCCAGACTGCATTTGCTTAGCCCCACCCATTTCGACGCACCCTGTTTCAAATTTTTCAAAATAGTCGTAGCAAATTTAATCGATAACGTTTGCGCAACACGACACCGTTGCGCAATGGATCAATGGTGCGGGATAGGGGGCGCAAAATCAAAGTGACTCACCCCCTAAGACTCGGGGGATACCCCCATAATTTGTCGGGTTTCGTGCATCTGCCCTCTGGCAAATAAGACGCAAGCGCAAAAGCATGGCGTTAATGCAACTCTCGCAGGGGGTGCCGGTTGAGCGGCCAGGGGCTCGCGAAAAAGGCTTCGACCTGCGCCGGGTCCACTTCCTCAATCGTTTTCGGGCTCCAATTTGGCTGGTTATCCTTGTCGATGACCAGCGCGCGCACCCCTTCTGCGGTTTCACTGCTGCGGCCCTTGCGCAGCGCAAAACACTGGCGCACCATGCCACGCTCCATCCGAAAGACCTCCGCCAGGCTCATGGAACGTGCACGCCGGATCTGCTCCAGGGTCACGCACATCATCAAGGGTGAGTGCCCTGCCATCTGTTTGAGTACCTGTTGGGCCCACTCGCTGCCGTCGGCTCGCAAGGAAGCCTCGATAGCAGCCATGTCATGCAAGCTGAAATGCCGGTTGATCTGGTCAATGTGAACAGTTACCGTGGCCTCGGGTAGCCCATTCAGCCCATGGGCCTTGACGTGGCTCATGACCTTTTCAAGAAGGGTATCTGGTGACGAGGCAGGATTCTCTTTGAATGAATCCAACAGCACCGCCAAACTGGATGCCTTGGCATGCACATCGGCCAACCCCAGCGTCAACGCGTCGGTGACATGCAAATGCGGGCCGACAATACCGAGATACTCGCCAATTGCCCCGGCGCAACGGGACAGGAAGTAGCCGCCCGCGACGTCCGGAAAAAGGCCGATGCGCGTCTCGGGCATGGCCATGCGAACGGATTCGGTCACCACGCGCAAGGCCGCGCCCTGCGCCAGCCCCATGCCGCCGCCCATGGTGATGCCCTCCAGCCAGGCAATCACGGGCTTGGGGAAGGTGTGGATAAGGTAATCCAGTGCGTACTCTTCGGTGAAGAAATCATCGATGGACAGGTCCCCGGTGATGGCCGCTTCGTATATGAAACGGATATCCCCACCAGCACAGAAATGCACGGCGCCATGCGGCTTGCCATCCTCACCCAGGCGACCAGAGCCCCGCATGAGCACGCCCAGCACCGCGTCGTCGGTCGCCCAGCCGGTCAGCACCGCGCTCAGCTCGCGCACCATCTTCAGAGACAAGGCATTCAGTGCCTTCGGACGATTGAGCGTGATCACACCCAAGCCACCGGTCACCTCTGTCAGAACCAGACTTTCCATCTATGTCACTCCAAATGAAAAAGGGCTGCACCTTTGCAGATGCAGCCCTCGTATCGTACTAGCCCGTTTGGGTGGGCAGCCGAATCAGCTTCAAGCTTCGCGCGAAGCACGCTTGCGGTCGTGTTCCTTCAGGAATCGCTTGCGCACACGGATCGACTTGGGCGTGATTTCGACCAGCTCGTCGTCGTCGATGAAGTCCACACCGTATTCCAGCGTCAGGTCGATCGGCGGCGTGATCTTGACCGCGTCTTCCTTGCCGGACACACGGAAGTTGGTCAGCTGCTTGGTACGCGTGGCGTTGACCACCAGGTCGTTGTCACGGCTGTGGATGCCCACGATCATGCCTTCGTACACGGGGTCGTTCGGCTTGACGAACATGCGGCCACGGTCATCCAGCTTGCCCAGGGCGTAGGTGAAGATTTCACCATCGTCCATGGAGATCAGCACGCCGTTCTTGCGGCCTCCGATTTCACCCTTGTGCGGCTCGTAACCGTCGAAGATCGAGGCGATCAGGCCGGAACCACGCGTCAGGTTCATGAATTCATTGCTGAAGCCGATCAGGCCACGCGCGGGAATGCGGTACTCCAGGCGCACACGGCCATGGCCGTCCGGCTCCATGTTGACCATGTCGCCCTTGCGCAGGCCCAGCGCCTGCATCACGCCGCCCTGGTGGATTTCTTCCACGTCGGCGGTGACCAGCTCCATGGGCTCGCACTTGACGCCGTCGATTTCCTTGAACACCACGCGGGGCTTGGACACAGCCAGCTCATAGCCTTCACGGCGCATGTTTTCCAGCAGGATGGTCAGGTGCAATTCGCCGCGGCCGCAAACCTCGAAGATACCGTCTTCGTCGGTTTCCTTCACGCGCAGGGCCACGTTGTGCTGCAGCTCTTTCTGCAGGCGGTCCCAGATCTGACGGCTGGTCACGTACTTGCCTTCACGGCCCGCCAGCGGCGAGTTGTTCACGCAGAAGTTCATGGTCAGCGTGGGCTCGTCGATCTTGAGCATGGGCAGCGGCTGGGGATTGTCCCGGTCCGTCACGGTCACGCCAATGTTGATGTCTTCGATGCCGTTGATCAGCACGATGTTGCCGGGGCCGGCTTCGGTGACCTGCACACGGTCCAGGCCCTGGAATGTCAGCACCTGGTTGACGCGACCCTTGATGGACTTGCCATCGGGGCCTTCCATCACGAGCACGTCCTGACCAGGCTTGACCGTGCCCTGGCTGACGCGACCCACGCCGATGCGGCCGACGAAGGTCGAGAAGTCGAGCGCAGAGATCTGCAGCTGCAGCGGTGCGGTGGGGTCACCCTTTTGAGCCGGCACGTGCTTGAGCACGGTGTTGAACAGGGCCGACATGTCGTTGCCCCACTTCTCACCAGGCGCGCCTTCTTCGAGCGAAGTCCAGCCGTTGATGCCCGAGGCATACACCACGGGGAAGTCCAGTTGCTCGTCGGTCGCGCCCAGCTTGTCAAACAGGTCGAAAGCGGCGTTGACGACAGCGTCCGGCTTGGCGCCGGGCTTGTCGACCTTGTTGACCACGACGATGGGCTTCAGACCCAAGGCCAGGGCCTTCTTGGTCACGAAGCGCGTCTGGGGCATCGGGCCTTCTTGCGCATCGATCAGCAACACCACACCGTCCACCATGGACAGTGCGCGCTCGACCTCACCGCCGAAGTCCGCGTGGCCCGGGGTGTCGACGATGTTGATGTGCGTGCCTTCCCAGCTCACGGCGCAGTTCTTGGCCAGGATGGTGATGCCGCGTTCACGTTCGATGGCGTTGTTGTCCATCACGGTGTCGACGACCTTTTCGTGCTCGGCAAAGGTGCCGGACTGGCGCAGCAATTGGTCAACCATGGTGGTCTTGCCATGGTCAACGTGGGCGATGATCGCAATATTGCGGATTTGGGTGCTCATAGGAAGCTCACTGGTCTGAAATCAAAGAACAGGGTCGGGCTGACGTTGCTCGGCTTCGTCAGGAGTCTGCATCAACAGGCCTTGCACTTCTGCAGGACTGAGCAGACGGGTCGGGATCAATTCGCCGGCCTTGATGTGGGCGCTGCCCAGCAAGACACGGCCTGCGGCTTTGTCCTGGCCCGGCAAAGGGCCATAAACACGCACCTGAGGCGCGTCAGCCAGATGGGTTCGACGACGCAGACCGGTCAGAAAGCGCGCGGCCTCGGACTCGCTCAGCAACACATCGGGCCAATCATTCAACAAAACATCGGCAGCTTGCAAGTGGCTGTCGCGCTCGGCTTCGCTCATGGCCTGCAAAGCCTCCAGCGTCACGGCGCCTTGCAGCGTCACGCCGCCGCTGCCGGTGCGACGCAAACCGATCAGGTGCGCGCCGCAGCCTAAACGCTCGCCAATGTCCTGGGCCAGCGTACGGATATAGGTACCCTTGCTGCAGCGGACATCCAGCTCCAGCAGGTCATCCTGCCAGCGCACAATGTCAATGGCATGAAGGGTGACCTGGCGGGCCGGGCGCTCGATGTCGATGCCCTCACGGGCGTATTCGTACAGCGCACGCCCCTGGTGCTTGAGGGCCGAATGCATGGGCGGAATCTGGGCGATCTCGCCCGTGAAGGCCTGGCAGGCTTGGGCAATGCGCTCTGGATTGACCTGTTCAGGCGTGACCGGGCGGGTCTGCACAATCTCGCCTTCGGCGTCACCCGTGGTGGTGGTTTGACCCAGCTTGAGGGTGGCGGTGTAGCGCTTGTCAGCGTCCAGGGACACCTGCGAGAACTTGGTCGCCGCCCCGAAGCACAGTGGCAGCAAGCCAGTGGCCAGCGGGTCCAGCGTGCCGGTGTGGCCGGCCTTCTCAGCGCGCATCAGGCGGCGCACCTTCTGCAATGCATCGTTGCTCGACAGACCCAGGGGCTTGTCGAGCAAGATGACGCCATGCAGTTGGCGACGCGGCTGACGCACGGGCTTGTTCAAGGCTGATCGCCTCCGTCTTTGCCCTCGGCCTTGTCTGCAGGCTCGTCCGCATCCTTGGCCTTGTCGGCCACGGCTCGGTTGATCAGGGCGCTCAACTCCAGCGCACGCTCGGTGGTGCGATCAAAGTGGAAATGCAGCGTGGGCACCGTGTGGATCTGCAGGCGCTTGAACAGGCCATTGCGAATGAACCCGGCGGCCTCATTGAGCCCCTTTTCGCACTCGAGCGGGTCACCCACGAGCAGCGAAAAACCGATCTTGGCGTGCGCGTAATCCGGCGTCACTTCCACGCTGGTGATCGTGACCATGCTGCCGACACGGGGGTCTTTCAGGTCGCGGATCAGCTCGGCCACATCACGCTGGATCTGGTCGTTGACGCGGTTGGCGCGGTTGGGGGTAGAACGTTTATGGCGCATGGTGAATTCCTGCTGCAGACGCTGTGGCTGTCGGTCGCCGGGCCGCCCCAAGAACGACGCCCCTCGGGGGACGGTTGCCGTCAGGCAGCCTAGGGGCACCGCCTTTTCAAGCACAAACCCCGCCTGGGTTCAGGCGGGGTTGTTTGGGGGGCAGCCTGTGCGTTTGTTTACAGCGTACGGGCCACTTCCTTGATTTCGAAGAACTCGAGGACGTCGCCTTCCTTGATGTCGTTGTAGCCCTTGATGTTGAGGCCACACTCGAAACCTTCGCGCACTTCCTTGACGTCGTCCTTGAAGCGCTTGAGGCCTTCCAGCTCGCCCGTGTAGATGACCACGTTCTCGCGCAGCAGACGCAGACGCGCACTGCGGCGGACCACACCGTTGGTGACCATACAACCGGCGATGGTGCCGATCTTGGAGGCGATGAACACCTGACGGATCTCGGCAGAACCGATGACCTCTTCGCGCTGCTCGGGGGCCAGCATGCCGCCCATCGCTGCCTTCACCTCATCCACGGCGTCGTAGATGATGTTGTAGTAGCGGATGTCCACACCGTTGTGCTCGGCCAGCTTGCGGGCACCAGCGTCCGCACGGACGTTGAACCCGATGATGACGGCCTTGGACGCGATGCTGAGGTTGACGTCCGACTCGCTGATGCCACCAACGGCGGCGTGCACGATCTGGACCTTGACCTCGGGCGTCGACAGCTTGAGCAGCGACGTGGCCAGGGCTTCTTGCGAACCTTGCACGTCGGCCTTGATGATCAGGCCCAGAGTCTGGACATCGCCCTGCCCCATGTTCTCGAACATGTTCTCAAGCTTGGCGGCCTGTTGCTTGGCCAGCTTGACGTCACGGTACTTGCCTTGACGGAAGGTGGCGATTTCACGGGCGCGGCGTTCGTCGCTCAGCACCATGAACTCGTCGCCAGCGCCCGGCACCTCGGTGAGGCCCTGGATTTCCACGGGAATGGAAGGACCGGCTTCGACGGCGTTCTTGCCGTTTTCGTCCAGCATGGCACGAACACGACCGTAACTGGAGCCAGCCAGAACCACGTCGCCACGCTTGAGGGTGCCGGACTGCACCAGCACGGTGGCCACAGGGCCACGGCCCTTGTCCAGACGGGCTTCGATCACCAGGCCCTTTGCCATGGAAGTGGTTGGTGCCTTAAGCTCCAGCACTTCGGCCTGCAGCAACACTTGCTCCAGCAGGTCGTCGATACCGGTACCCACCTTGGCCGACACCGGCACGAAGGGAGAGTCACCACCGTATTCTTCTGGCACAACCTCTTCGGCAACCAGTTCCTGCTTGACGCGGTCCAGGTTGGCACCCGGCTTGTCGATCTTGTTGATCGCCACGACGATGGGCACACCAGCAGCCTTGGCGTGGTGAATGGCTTCCTTCGTCTGAGGCATGACGCCGTCGTCAGCGGCCACCACCAGGATCACCAGGTCGGTTGCCTTGGCACCGCGAGCACGCATGGCCGTGAAGGCTTCGTGACCCGGGGTGTCCAGGAAGGTGATCATGCCGCGAGGCGTGTCCACGTGATAGGCACCGATGTGCTGCGTGATGCCGCCGGCTTCACCCGAGGCCACACGCGTGGTGCGGATGTAGTCCAGCAGCGAGGTCTTGCCGTGGTCGACGTGACCCATGACGGTCACAACCGGCGCACGCGGCAGCGACTCGGCTGCCTGGTCTTCGTGTTCCTCTTCCAGGAAGGCATCCGGATCATCCAGCTTGGCGGCAAACGCCTTGTGGCCCATTTCTTCCACCAAAATCATGGCGGTTTCCTGGTCCAGCTGCTGGTTGATGGTGACCATCTGGCCCAGCTTCATCATTTGCTTGATGACCTCGGAAGCCTTCACCGACATCTTGTGAGCCAGGTCGGCCACGGAGATGGTTTCGGGGATGTGGACTTCGATGATCTGCGGCTCGGTCGGTGCCACGAAATTGGACTGGCTGTCGCGATCACCACGGTCGCCACGGCGACCGCCCTTGCCGCCAGGGGCCTTCCAGCTGTTGCGACCAGCAGACGCGGCATCGGTACGACCCTTTGCCGGCGTGGGGCCGCCACGCTTCTTCTCGTCATTGGCCCAGCTCGACGACAGCTTCTCGGACTTGACCGACTTCTTGTCGCCTGGCTTGGCAGCACCCGCTGCGGCCGTACCCGGTGCACCTGGAGCGCCCTTGGGCTTGTGGATTGTGCCCTTGATGCCTTCCTTGCTGGCAGCATCTGCAGGCTTGGGCTCTTCAGGCTTCTTGGCCGTCAGGACCTTCTTGGGGGCGTTCATCATCGCGCGGATGGCCGCGGCTTCTGCCTCGGCTGCCTTGCGACGGTTGGCCAGATCAGACAGACGCTGCTTTTCTTCGGCTTCGCGATCAGCGGCCTTGACCACGCGCACCACGGGCGCCTTGGGCGCTTCGGTGGCAGCGGGTGCAGCGCTGGCAGCGGCAACCGTGGCTTCCGCGTTGACGGCAGCTTCGACCTTGGCTTCAACCTCCACCGGTGCGGCTTCGGCAGGCTTTTCAGCAGCCTTTTCAGACGCGGCCTTGAGCACACCGCCCCTGGCGCCGCGTTGCGCAGCCGCTGTCAATGCAGCAGCTTCGGCGCGGGCGACTTCCTGAGCGGCAGCGCGACGGGCTGCAACAGCCTCACGCTCGGCAGCATCGTCAGCGGCGATCTTGGCCGGCGACTTGTTTGCGGAGGCGGCTTCGCGCTCGGCCAGTTCGCGGGCTGCACGCTCGGCAGCGGCGGCGGCGCGGGCTTCGGCTTCAGCCTTCTCGCGGCGCTCTTGCTCTTCGCGCTGACGGCGAGCCTCGGCCAGTTGCTCTTCCTGCACGCGCAGTGCTTCGGCCTGGGCGCGCGCTTCTTCTTCGCGGCGAGCCAGTTCGGCCTCTTCCTGCGCGGCAGCAGCCTGGGCGGCTTCGTCGCTGACGTTTTCATCGCGTTTGACGAACACGCGCTTCTTGCGAACCTCGACCTGGATGGTGCGAGCTTTGCCAGATGCGTCGGCCTGCTTGATTTCGGTTGTCGACTTGCGGGTCAGCGTGATCTTCTTGCGATCGCCACCGGCAGAGCCGTGGGCGGTACGAAGGTGATCCAGCAGACGCTCTTTGTCGGCTTCCGTGAGCACGTCTTCAGGCGCACCCTTGGGTACGCCTGCAGACTGTAGCTGCTCCAGCAGTGTCGCAGCCGGGCGATTGAGCTCCGCGGCGAATTGTGCGACGGTGGTCACGGCCATTGTGTTAATCCTTGCGATGATGCTTGCTTAAATGAGTCGAGAGGTTGTTGCTGGGAGCGATCAGGCGAACCAGTGTTCACGAGCCTTGAGAATCAAAGCGCGTGCTTGTTCATCAGACACAGCCGTGATCTCGGTGAGCTCGTCCACGGCCAGGTCGGCCAGGTCGTCACGGGTGTGGATTCCAGCTTCAGCCAGCTTCGCGATCAGCTCAGGGGTCAAACCTTCCAGACCCTTGAGATTTTCCGACAAAGTCTCGACTTCTTCTTCCTTGGCGATTTCCATGGTCAGCAAAGCATCTTTCGCGCGGGTGCGCAGCTCATTGACCGTGTCTTCGTCAAACGATTCGATTTCCAGCATTTCCTGCAGCGGCACGTAGGCCACTTCTTCCAGGCTGGTGAACCCTTCTGCGATCAGGATATCGGCGACTTCCTCGTCCACGTCGAGCTTGTCAACGAAGATCTTGCGGATGGAGTCGGTCTCGACAGCCTGCTTCTGGGCCGATTCCTCGGCCGTCATGATGTTGATGCGCCAGCCAGTCAGCTCGGACGCCAGGCGCACGTTCTGACCGCCACGACCGATGGCGATGGCGAGGTTTTCATCGTCCACCACCACGTCCATGCCGTGCTGTTCTTCATCAACAAAAATGGATTGCACATTGGCCGGGGCCAGTGCGCCGATCACGAACTGGGCGGGGTCTTCAGACCACAGCACGATGTCCACGCGCTCGCCAGCCAGTTCATTGGTCACGGCGGTGACGCGCGAACCGCGCACACCGACGCAGGTACCGATCGGGTCAACGCGCTTGTCATGCGACAGCACGGCGATCTTGGCGCGCGAGCCGGCATCACGGGCGCAGCTCTTGATTTCCAGCAGGCCTTGCTCGATTTCGGGCACTTCCTGGCGGAACAACTCGATCATGAAGTCAGGCGCCGAGCGCGACAGCATGATTTGCGGGCCGCGGGCCAGCGAGTCCACGCCCAGCATGTAGGCACGAACGCGGTCACCCGAGCGCAGGTTTTCCTTGGGGATCATCTCGGAGCGCTTGAGGCGGCCTTCGACGCGGCCCGACTCGACGATGATGTCGCCCTTGTCCAGGCGCTTGACGGTGCCCACGAAAATCTTTTCGCCGCGAGACAGGAAATCGGTGAGCAACTGCTCACGCTCGGCATCGCGGATCTTTTGCAGAATGACCTGCTTCGCAGCTTGCGCACCGATACGGCCAATGGGCACGGACTCGATGGACTCTTCGATGTAGTCGTCGACTTCGATGTCAGGAATCTGTTCCTGGGCTTCAAACAGCAGGATTTCAGCGTCAGGCAACTGCAGACCAGCCTCGTTGGGCACCACGTGCCAACGGCGGAAGGTTTCGTACACACCGGTTTCGCGGTCGATCGCCACACGGATATCGACTTCGCCAGGGTACAGCTTCTTGGTTGCAGAGGCCAGGGCGGACTCGACCGCACCAAACACCACATCACGGTCCACGCTCTTCTCGCGAGAGATAGCGTCCACCAACATCAGCAATTCGCGATTCATTTCTTCTGACCTCCGAGTTCTTGCGCCTCATCTACGGCAACATCACCAGCAGCCGGGGTTGCCACCCGACCGCTACGCCCTTTGAAACTCACCTCAGGCACCAGACGCGCCTCGCGAATTTCATCAAGCGTGAAACCTAAAACCTCATCCACTTCCTGAGGCTGCACGATGCCTTTGGCCTGGTCCTTGGCCAACTTCTTGGCGGCCGTCTTGGACAGGGGCTTGTCGGCATCCGGCGCCTTGAGCACCAGTCCCCAGGCCTGACCCGATTCGATCAGGGCAGGATCCGCATCCTGTGATTGACACAAGATGCCACTGTATTTCTTGCGCCCCTGGAAAGGCACCTTCAGCGAGATCGCGACCTCTTCACCCACGAAACGCGCGAAATGCGCCGGGGTCTTGAGCGGGCGATCCACGCCGGGCGAGGACACCTCCAGGCGAGCGTAATCTGCGTCGATCGTTTCCAGTGCATATTGCAACTGGCGCGTGACCTTTTCGCAATCATCCACCGTGACCAGATCGCCGGGCAGATCGTAGGCCTGCTCAGGCAAGCGATCGATGTACACGCGCAGCAGACCTTGCGTACTGCGTTCGCAGTCCACAAGCTCGTACCCGAGGCCGGTTACGGTGGTTTCAACTACTTTGAGCCAGGTCATTCAGTCGTAAAAACGATCAGTCAAGCGATCTTCAAAAACGGTCGAGCAAAAAAAATGGGCTGGAAGACCCGCCCATTCGTGACAAACACGAGACGTGCTGCTTTGTGCCTTGCACCTGGCTTGCGTCAGGTGCGACCATGCAAAAACGTGGACCGAAGCTAACCAGTTCGATCGACTTGCGCAAAGCCAGGGGCTTGTCCGAAAGCAGCCAATCCCAGATTTTACCCTGAGGAACGCGCTCGATCAAGACTTCGGCCACAAATTCTCTTTTATGCACATTGCCATGCCAAAATCCGCGCCTGGTTTAGCACCCCTTATGGAGACCTCATGGGATTTCTTGCTGGCAAACGCCTGCTGATCACCGGCCTGCTGTCCAACCGCTCGATCGCCTACGGCATCGCCAAAGCGTGCAAGCGCGAAGGCGCCGAACTGGCCTTCAGTTATGTGGGCGAGCGCTTCAAGGACCGGATCACCGAGTTCGCCAAAGAATTTGACTCCGAACTGATCTTTGATTGCGACGTTGGCAGCGACGAGCAGATCGACGCCATGTTCGCGGACCTGGCCAAGGTCTGGCCCAAGTTCGACGGCTTCGTGCACTCGATCGGTTTCGCCCCCCGCGAGGCCATCGCTGGCGACTTCCTGGAAGGCCTGACGCGCGAATCCTTCCGCATCGCCCACGACATCTCGGCCTACAGCTTCCCCGCCATGGCCAAGGCTGCCCTGCCCTATCTCAATGAGCGCGCCGCGCTGGTGACCCTGTCGTATCTGGGGGCCGAGCGCATCGTGCCGGCTTACAACACCATGGGGCTGGCCAAGGCCTCACTGGAAGCCAGCGTGCGCTACACCGCATCGAGCCTGGGGCCCAAGGGCATCCGCGTCAACGGCATCTCTGCCGGCCCCATCAAGACGCTGGCAGCGTCAGGCATCAAGGGCTTCAGCAAGATCCTGAGCGTGGTGGAAGAAAACGCGCCACTGCGCCGCAACGTGACCATCGAGGACGTGGGCAACGTGGCCGCGTTCATGCTGTCGGATCTGGCTGCCGGCGTGACCGCCGAAATCACCTATGTGGATGGCGGCTTCAGCCACGTCATGGCTGGCGGCAACGACTGATTGCCATCTGGCGCAAACGCAGAGGCACCCTCACTGGTGCTTCTGCCGGTAAGCCGCCGGGGTCATGCCCACCACCTTCTTGAACAGGCGCCCGAAGGCCACCCGGTCCTGGTAACCCACGCGGGCCGCCACCTCAGGGACAGCCAGGCGCTCCGACTCCAACAAGTCCTTGCTGCGTTCGATGCGCACCGCCTGCAGATACTGAACAGGTGTCATGCCCGTGGCCGCCAGGAAGCGCCGCTGCAAGGTGCGCACACTGACGTGCACCTGGGCCGCCATATCCTGCAGCCCCCACTCCTCCTGATAGCGAGCCTCCAGCAGATCCTGGAGGCGTTTCATCTCCTTGTCTGCGTGGCGCCGCATGCCCAGTGAGGGCACGAAGCGCGATTGGGGGCCGCGACTCAGGTCTGTCACCAACATGGCCGCCAGCCCCCGAACTGTGGCTCGATCCGTCAACAGCTGCACGGCGAGCAGGCACGCGTCAACCCCAGCCAGCGAACCGCCCGAGCAGATCAGGCCGCCTTGCTGCACGAGGTTTTCGCCAGCATCGACCTGCACATCCGGGTAGCTGGCTTGCAGCCCGTCAGCCAGCAGCCAGTGCGTCGTCGCGCGCTTGCCCGCCAGACGTCCTGTCGCGGCCAGCATGTAGGCGCCCGTGCACATGGCCACCACCAGCACGCGCTCGGGCAGATCACGCAGGGCCGCGACCAGCCGGCCGTTGCACTTGACTGCAACTGCCCCCTGGGTCCACATGGAGGGCACCACCACCAGGTCCATGCCGGACAGCAGCGTGATGCCACCCTCCACCGTCAACTCGCCATCGGGATGGCGCACAGGTGCGCCGTCATCGCTCACCCGCGTCAACTCGAAGCGGTGCGCGCCCGGCATCAGGTTGGCCATGCGAAATACGTCCATCAGGAGGCCCAAGCTGGCCAGGCTGGCCTGCGCACAGACCAGCACACCCACCCGGTGAACACGCCGCTCCTGGCGCGGCACCTTGGCTTGAGCCGTCAGGTGGTCCGCTTTGTCCAGATCAGCATCAAAGATGTCCATTGCGCCAATTGTAGGGGCCCGTCACCCTGGACAGAATGACGCTCATGACTGCTTCGCCCCCAATGAACTCCGCTGACGCCGCACGCCTGACGCTCTACACCTTCGCCATGTCGCACTACAGCGAGAAGATTCGCTGGACGCTGGACCACAGCCGCATCCCCTACCGGGAGGTCTGCATGACGCCGGTTTTTCACATGGTGCCAGCCCTGCGCATGGGCAAGAGGGGGCAGACCACGCTGCCCATCCTCCAGACGCGTGCCAAAGCCATCCAGGACAGCCCCCGCATCCTGGACTGGTTGACCGAGAACCTCGGCCCACTGGATGTCCTGCCTCAAAGCGGCATGCAACAGATTCGCGCAGTGGAGCAGCGCTTTGACGCCATCGGCAAAGACGTGGCGCGCTTTCTGTATGCCAACAGCTTCGGCACGGCCGACGAGCACATCAAACGCCTGTGGACGGACTACGCCAGCCCCGGCCAGGCAACATTCATCCGCGGCGCCTACCCCGTCATCCGCTGGGCATTCAAACGCAAGCTGCACATCACTCCCAAGCGCAGCGACATCGCGCGCGAGCGCATCACGCAGGTCATTGACTGGCTGGAGGCTCAACTCAAGGATGGGCACACCTACCTCGTCAATGACCGCTTCTCGGCAGCCGACATCACCGCCGCCGCTCTGCTGGCACCCATCGCCTGCCCGTCGGAGCACCCCGTCTATGGCGACCCGCAGTTCGCACAGAGCATGGCCTCGGCCATCGCGCCGTGGCGCCATCGCCCAGCCCTGCAATGGGTCAGGCAGATCTATGCCTTGCACCGGGGCGAGCTCCAGGGCGGCGCGTTTTCGCCACAAGCCCAAAGACTGCGTGCCTGAATGACCTGGATCACGCCGATGATGACGCCTTGCCCTATGCACTACCCTGCGGGCTTGGCAGAATCAAAGCGTGTACCGGAGAAATCACATGGACAAACAAGAATTGGCAGCGTTGTTGAAGAAGCTGCAAGCGGAACTCGAATCGGGCCAGCCCGTTGATGGCCAACTCAAGCAGCAACTGCAGGCACTGGATCAGGATATCCAGAAGGTACTGGCGCAAGGCAGCCCTGTGGCCCGTGACGCCGACGAAGCCTCACTGGGGGAGCGCGCCACGGAAATCGAGGCACGGTTTGCCAGCGAACACCCTTACCTGGCCAGCACGCTGCGTGATGTGATGGACACCCTCGGCAAGATGGGCATCTGAGGTGACGCTAGGGCGGCACAGCGCCCGTTTCAAACAAACAAGCGTCATAAACGCCCTGCGCAACCATCTGTTTTGCCAGAGCACGCCAAAATCATTCAGTCCGTTTCAAACAGACTGTTGTTTCAAGCGCTTATCACCTAGGCAAGCGCGGCCATGTGCGTCAGGATGCACCGATCACACACTTTCGGGAAACATCACATGACGACTTTCAAGCGTTCTGCAGTAGCCATCCTTCTGTCCGGTGTCGGTCTGGCTGCCTCGGCCATGAGCCCCGTTCAGGATCAGGATCTGAGGCAAATCAGCGGCCAGGACGGGGTGTCCATTGCCGGCGACCTCAACATCAACATCGGTTCCTTTGTCTACAAGGACACCGACCCCACCGGCGGCTCGGTCTCGTTCAACAACATCGGGATCAAAGGCATGTTCGTGATGACCATGGACATCCTGGATGCTGGAGAAATCACCACCTCCATCCTGCAGTCGATGACCAAGTACATCGGCTTTCGCAACGCGGTGCACGAGTCGGTGAAGCTGCTGCCCTATGACGCCGTTGACAACCCCACCGGCGCCGGCATCTACGACGGCGTGTCCGATGTGGTGCAGTTTGCCTTCCCCAACGCGCACCTGGACAGCCGCCTGACACCCAGCATCACGGTGGCGTCCATCACGATGGGCAACAGCAGCAAGTCGTTTGGCAGCTTTGCCATCAACAACATCGACATGCAAGGCACCAAGATCTGGATCTGGGCGCACTGATATCGCGCGCTGTCGGGTAGTCAGACGGGGCGACGCGGCACGGCGGCAAGCAAGATCTTCGTGTAGTCGTGCTGCGGGGCTTCAAGCACTGCTTGCGCCTCGCCCTGCTCCACCACCTTGCCTTGCCGCATCACCGCGACATGGTCCGCCAGGTAGGCGACCACGCCCATGTTGTGGGTGATGAACAGCAAGCCCAAGCCCAGTTGTTGCTGCAACTCGCGCAGCAGGTTCAGGATCTGAGCCTGCACGGACACGTCCAGCGCGGACGTGGGCTCGTCGCAGACCAGTACCTTGGGCTCCACGGCCAAGGCACGCGCAATGGCCAGACGCTGCCGCTGACCGCCGGAGAACTCGTGCGGGAAGCGGTTCAGCGCATCTGAGCGCAAGCCCACACGTTCGATCAACTCGCGCACGCGGGCCATGCGCTGATCTGTCGTCCAGTCAGGCCGCAGGATCAGCAGGCCTTCCTGCAAGATGTCCTGCACGCGCATGCGGGGGTTCAAGGAGGCGAAGGGATCCTGGAACACCATCTGCACCGAGCGGCGTGCATTGAACAACTCGGCCGATTGCATGGCAAACAGGTTCTGGCGGCCACTGCTGCTCGTCAACCAGGCTTCACCGGACACCTCGATCTGAGGCTGCCCGCGCAGCAGCTGCACAATCGCGCGCCCTGTCGTGGTCTTGCCGCAACCGGATTCACCCACCAGCGCCAGGGTACGGCCGGCGTGAACAGCAAAGGACACGTCCGACACGGCCTGCACGACATGACGCGGACGGAACAAGCCACCGCCCGAGGTGAAACGCACGTTCAGGCCCTTGACCTCCAACAGGCGCTCAGCCGCTGATTCGCCCGCGTTGCCGGCCGATCGCTCGGCCACCTTGGCGTCGACCGTCGCGCCGGCATCCTGCTTGCTCTCCACCGGGAACCAGCAACGCACCACGCTACCGCCCTGCCCCTCCAGGCGCGGCGCTTGCGTCTGGCATTTCGCCTGGGCGCGATCACACCGGGGCGCAAACCGGCAGCCGACAAAGTTCTGCCACAAGGGCGGCACGGTACCGCCAATGGCGGCCAACCGCTGCCCCCGCAAAGCCGCATCCGGCAAGGCCTGCAGCAGGCTGCGGGCATAGGGATGGCGCGGCTGCCGGAAAAAGCGCTCTGCAGGCGCCTCTTCGATGATCTGCCCCGCGTACATCAAGGCCACGCGGTGCGCCATGTCGGCCACCACGGCCAGATCATGGGTGATCAGCAGCAGCCCCAACTGGCGCTCGCTTTGCAGGGCTTTGAGCAAGTCCAGCACCTGCTTCTGGATGGTGACATCCAGTGCGGTGGTCGGCTCGTCGGCGATCAAGAAGTCGGGCTCGGCGGCCAGCGTCATGGCGATCATCACGCGCTGTTTTTGCCCCCCGCTCATCTCGAAGGGATAGCTGTCGATGCGACGCTCGGGCTCCGGGATGCCCACGCGCTTGAGCCAGTCGATGGCTTTGCGACGCGCGAGCGCACCGCGCAAGCTGGTGTGCGCCTCGATGGCCTCGACGATCTGATCACCCACGCGCATGACCGGGTTGAGGCTGGTGGCAGGCTCCTGAAAGATGATGCCTATGCGCCCACCCCGAACGCGGCGCATGCTGGACTCAGGCAGGGCCAGCAACTCGGTGGGCTTGGCGTCCGGCACCTGGTTGCTCAAGGCCACACGGCCACGCGCCACGCGCCCGTTGTCTGGCAGCAGGCGCATGATCGCCAGCGCCGTCATGCTCTTGCCACAGCCAGACTCCCCCACCAGGGCGAAGGTTTCACCGCGTTGCAGGGTCAGGCTGATGCCATCGAGCGCCTTCACCAGCCCGGCGTCGGCCTCCAGCACCACTTGCAGATCTTGCAGTTGCAACATGGGGCTGGGTCCTCAGGCAGTCACGGCAGCAGCCGGACGTTTGACAGGGCGGAACACGCGGGCACGTGGGTCGAAGGCGTCGCGCACGGCATCGGCAAACAGGTTGGCCGCCAGCACGATGCTCACCATGAACACAAAGGCCGAGGCAAACGACCACCAGACCACCGGGTCGCGCGACATCTCGCCGCGCGCCTGGTTGATCATGCCGCCAAAGCTGCTCATGGACGGGTCCACACCAATGCCAACGTAGGACAGCACGGCCTCGTACAGGATCAGCCCGGAGAACTCGATGACGGTGGTGATCAGCACCAGGTGCATCACATTGGGCAGAATATGACGACGCATGATGCGCCAGGGCGAGGCACCAAAGGCCGTGGCGGCCTGCACGTACTCCAGCTCGCGCAGCTTGAGGGTCTCGGCGCGCAGCAGGCGGCACAGGCCGGCCCAGCCCGTCACCCCCAGGATCACGCACAGCAGGAAGATCTTGAGGTCGGCCCGCTCCAGCCCCGTCTCGAACAGCTCAGGGTGCTTGTCGATGAAGACCTGCATCATCAGCACGCACGCGGCGATCAGCAGGATATTGGGCACCGAGGAGAGCACGGTGTAGATGTACTGGATCACATCGTCCACCCACCCCTTGAAGTAACCGGCAGCAATGCCAAAGGCCAGCGCCAGCGGGATGGTGGCGATGGTGGCCAGGCTACCGATCACAAAGGCGGTGCGGATGCTCTTGATGGTGATGTAGAGGATGTCGTTGCCTGTGCGGTCGGTGCCCAGCACGTGGTAGCCCTGCCCCCAACTCAAGGCCACGCCCCAGGACAGCATCAGGGCCATGCAGCTGGCGGTCATCCAGGCAGCACGCCAGGCCAGGGGGTTGTCCTCGCCCATGCGTTTGCGCCACAGCGCAAACAACAGCAAGGCCAGCGTCACGCCACCTGCCGCGCCCAACAACAGGCGCTGCGCCACGTCAGGCGCCCAGCCCTTATCGGCGTCCTGCAGGCCGGCACCGCCATGTTTCAAGCGCGGGAAAGCCCGCTTGGGCAAGGCCGGCAGGCCGTTTTCGTCGAGCACCGGCTTTTCACCCAGCTTGGGCGGCACGGTCTCTTTGGTGAAGCCATACGTGGCCAAAGGCCGCGAATAGCTGTTCTCGCGGCTGTCGATGAGCTTGCGCAAACCCAGGTCCAGCACGGACAGGGTGCGCGTGTCATAGGCTTGGGCGCCGCCATTGACCGCGGGCAAGGCCAGCCTGAAATGCAGGCTGTCAGCCAGGGTCACGGCCAGCATCACGGCCAGCACCACGGCCGAAGCCATACCTGCTGGCGTCACGAACACACGCTGCCAGGTCGCGCGCAGCGACTCGTCCCGGCGCACGGCACGGATGTACTGCACCAGACCCATCAGCATGAGCCACAGCACCGCATCGGTCCACAAAACGACAAGCTTCAATCCCATGTGCGTTCTGCCTTATTGCATCCGGACCCGAGGATCAGCCCAGGTGTAGGCCACATCGATCAGGATGTTGGAGAGGATGTACAGCGCCGAACCCAGGAAGACCATCGAGCGCACGATGGCGAAGTCCTGGCTGGCAATGGCGTCGATCATGTAGGCGCCCAGGCCGGGGATGCCAAAGAAACTCTCGGTCAGCAAGCCGCCCATGAAAAGGCCGGGCAACAGCCCACCCGCGCTGGTGATGATGGGCAGCATGGCGTTGCGCAGCACATGCGCGCCCATGACACGCACTTCACCCAGGCCTTTGGCCCGCGCAGTGCGCACATAGTCCTTGCCAGCTTCTTCCAGAAAGAGCGTGCGGTAGAAGCGCGCTTGCCCGGCCAGGCTGGCCAGTAGCATCAAGCCGATGGGCAGCACCAGGAAGCGCAAGGCGTCCAGGCCATTGGCATAACCAGAGATGGGCGCCAGCCTGGCCATGCGCGAAAACAGGAACTGCCCCGCGATGATGTAGATCAGGCTGGAGATCGACATCATGAACACGCACAGCACCACGCCCCAGAAATCGATCCGCGTGCCCCGGAACATCACCAGCCACAGGGCAAAGATCACGCTGGCCAACAGCCCCAGCAGGAACAGCGGCACGGTCAACTGCAGGCTCACGCCCATGCGCTGGCGGATCTGGTAGCCGATGTCGCCTGCGCTGGCGTTGTCTGCCCGCCCGAAATCAAACTTGAACAAGGACACCGAGCGGTCCCAGAACACGGTCTCGGTCAGCTTGCCCGCGCCGCTCACCTTGTCGTTGAACAGCATGGGCTTGTCATAGCCCCGCTCGACCTTCCACTTCTCGATCTGATCGGGCGTGACGCGCTTGCCACCGATGTTCAGGCGCGCCATGTCGTCCGGCGTGTTGACGGTGAAAAAGAGCACGAAGGTGATGAGGTTGACGCCGATGAGGATCACCAGGCCATAGCCGAGTCGGCGCAGCACGTAGTTCAACATCAACGCCTCCTGCTCAATGAGCCGCTGGCATCGGGCGCTTGCGCCGTCTGCATCTCGCGCGCCTTGACCATGCGCACAGCCCACCACCCCATGCCGGCCAATACCAGCACCAGCAGCACCAAGGGCCAGTAGACGGGTTTGTTCCACTCACGCAGGCTGCGCGCCCGCTCGGTGGTGTCGATGCGGTAGTACTGCGCCTGGTCACGCACCATGATGCTGGGTTTGCCGTTGTGCACCCAGCGGTGATAAGCCCCCGATGCATACGGGAAGTAGCCCCAGGACCACGGCGCATCTTCTTGCAGGATGCGCACCATCTGGTCAATCACGGCCTGCTTGGCCGGGCCATCGTCCATGAAGCGCAGGCGGGCATACAGCTTGTCGTACTCGGGGCTCTGGTAGTTGGCCGCGTTCTCACCATCGTGAACCGACTTGGCACCCGGTCCGTACAGCAGAAAGAGGAAGTTCTCCGCGTCCGGGTAGTCGGCGAGCCAGCCCCAGCTGAAGATCTGGTGCTTGCCCCGGCGCACCTTGTCCTGGAACTGGTTGTAGTCGGTGGCACGGATCTCCAGCTGGATGCCCAGCTTGGCAAACTGCTTGCTCGTCCAGTCCAGTGTGGCCTTGGCTTCCGGGGTGGCTGGTGCCCCGTAGTCATAGTTGAGCACCAGGGGCTTGCCTGTCTTCGCGTCACGGCCATCCGGGTAGCCGGCTTCAGCCAGCAGCTTCTTGGCATCCTCGATCGGGCGGCGCACGATCAGCCCGTTGACCAGCTTGTGTGTCACGGGGTTGAGGCCTTCAGGCGTGCCATGGCGGGAGCCGAACACCCCGCCCGGTAGCGGCCCCTGCGCGACCTCACCGGCTGCCTTGGGGAAGATGCGGTTGTACTCGTCCCAATCGATCGCGATCGACAAGGCCTGGCGCAGCTTGCGGTTGCGGATGCGTTGCTCAGGCGTGTCACCTTGCCCGATGACCGGGTCCAGCCAGTTGAAGCCCATGTACTTGCTGGACAAGTCCACATTGCGCGCCAGCACGATGCCCTTGTCGGTGAACTCCTTGTTGAAGTCCGGTGAATCTTCCATCTGGATCTTGTAAGCCGTGCCGTAGCTCATCTGGTCGAACTCGGGGATGTCCAGGTAGCCCTGACGGAACTTGGTGTCCTGAGGCACCGCTTCCTTCTCGATGTTGAAGACAATGGTGTCGATGAAGGGCGTTTGCTTGCCGCAATCGGCCAACCGCCCTTCCGCCTTGTCCTGGGCCGTGCCCTCACAGGGATACGGCTCGCCTCGGTAGTTCGGATTGCGCTTGAGCACATGGCGGCGGTCCTGCACGTACTCCCACATCATGTAGGGGCCCGTGCCCACAGGCCAGGTGTTGAGCGACAAGCCGTTGTCGGCCATACCAGGCTGGGCGTAGAAAGCATCGGCCTCCCAGGGCACAGGTGCCAGGAAGGTCATGGCCATCCAGTACTTCCACTGCGGGTACTTGCCCATGATGCGGATGCGCAGGGTGTATTTGTCCACGGCCTGCGCGCCCGCCAGCGGCCATTGGCGGAAGTCGAGAAACGGCTTGTCGCGGGTTGAAGCGGGCAGGCCGGCGCGCAGCTTCTTGTCCTCGGCGCGGATCAGCTTGCCGTAATCGGCCAGGCCCACCACGTATTCCGAGAAGGTGCCGAACACCGGCGCCGCCGTGCGCGTGGTGGCATGGCGCTTGATGGCGTAGACATAGTCCTCGGCCACCAGTTCGCGCGTGCCTTGTTGATCGAACTGCCAGGGGCTGCGCTTGTCACCAACTTGGGTGCGGCTCAAGTGGTGATAGAGGTAGTGGCCTTGCGCGTCCTTGGCAAAGGCCGGGTGCGGCGCAAACTGGATGCCGGGTTTGAGCTTGACTTCGTAGACGCTCTCGGCGATCTGGTCAGCCGGGGCATCATCAGGCAAGGCTTGACCTTGCTTGCCGATGTAGTGCGGTGCCACCACGGCCTGGGCGGCCCGCGGGATCAAGGTATAGGGGCGCTTGAGGTAGTGGTAGGCGTACAGCGGCTCGTAGACCTGGTAGGTGTACGGGGTCTCGTTGCTGCTGTAGGACGAGGTCGGGTCCAGGTACCGGGGCGAGCGCTCGTTGAATGCGGTGTACAGCGTGTTGTGCTCTGCGGCGCCCTCCGGATGAGGGCTGTTGTCGCAAGCCTGCAGCGAGCTGGCCAGAAGGCCGACTGCCAAAAGGCGCACAGGCCCTCGCAAACCTTGCCCGAAGGCAAGCAGCCAGTTCAGTGCGCGGAGGATGCTTTCCAGCCAAATGTGCATGGGCCTATTGTGGCTTGGCTTGGGTGGCCTTCAGCCCAGGGGGATCACCACATCACAAAAGCGTCGCGCCCTTGCACCACCAGATTGACCTGGCGCCCCAAAGGCAGCGTCAGCTTCACGGGGACATGGCCAAACGGCAGGCCAGTCAGGATCGGTGTCTTGACCTGCGAGCGCAGGTAGGCGATGACCGACTTGAGGTTGTAGCCACGGTCCAGCGGCGACTTGCGGTACTCGGTGAAGGCCCCCAGCACAATGGCTTTCTGCTGCGCCAGCACACCGGCCTGATGCAATTGCAGCAAAGCCCGCTCGATGCGGTAGGGGTGCTCATTGACATCCTCAAGGAAAAGCACGCCACTTTTGATCTTGGGGAAGTGGGGCGTGCCCAGCATCGACTGAACGATGGCCAGGTTGCCACCCCACAGGCGCCCGCTGACTTCCAGCCCATCGGCGCCATGCTCGGTGCGGAAACCAACGGCCTCCAGCTCGCCGGTCATGGCCTCCACAAAACAATCCTGGGTGACGTCGTCGCCACCCTCGGGGCTGTCTGCACGGCCAAAGTCGTCACAGGCCATGGGGCCGGCCCAAAAGCCCGCGCTCACGCCCTCGCCCACCTTGGCTGGGCCCGCAGCCTTGTGCGCCAGGGCCCCCAGTTGCAGCGCCGTCACGTCGCTGTAGCCCACCCAGGCCGCGCCCTGCTCCACGCTGCGCGCCAGCAGCTTCCAGTCGATGCGGTCCAGCAGGCGGCTCAGGCCATAGCCCCCGCGGGTTGCCAGGATCACATCGGGCGCGGCTTGGGCAACGCGGTGGATGGCCGCCAGGCGAACGTCGTCCTCACCTGCAAAACGCTGATGCTTGGTCAGTGCCGATTCGTCCACCACGGCATCGAAGCCGAGCGCCTGCAGACGCTTGGCGGCCTTGCGGACAGGGGCAGCCGCCGGCACGATGCCGGACGGGCTGAAGATGATCAGAGAGGAGCGGGCTTCAGTCATCCCGCTATTCTGACCGAGCCAGCGCGCTCAGAGCCCGCTGCGCTGCGCCTTGGCCAAAGTCTTGACCTGAAAGCTGCCATCGTTGTCAAACAACCAGGCTTCGATCAGGCCGTTGCGGCGCAACTCGGCCTTGGCCGACTCGCTCAAGGCGATGTGCGGCGCGCGACGCACCGTCTCAATCGCCCGGGCCAGCATCTCGGGCTGCTCGTCGTTAGTGCGCAGCACCTCGGCACGCCAGTTCTCGGATTCGTCCAGCTTGACGTTCAGCACGATGACCGCACGCAGCATCGGCTGGGGATTGCGGTTGTGCACCAGTTGGGGCGAGCCGTCGTACACCGCGTGGGCGAAGTCCCGCTTGATGTCGTCCGGTACGCCGGGAAAGGCGGGCTTGGCCATGGCAAGCAGCAAGCCAGCGACGAAACTGAAACAAATTGTTTTTGCCTGCATGACGGACTCCGAACAAGTGGGACACCTGTTCCCAGCAAGTCACACCGCACGAGGCCTGTCCAGTGGTCGATGAACGGGGCGCGTGAAGGATTTCTCGGCAACTTCGGAAATTGCGGCGGGATGCAGGCCCGATTGAGTCGGCCAGCCAC